>Ga0247727_10007843_pt1 | contig 20126 bp, 17 predicted proteins | sample WisWelCaveWW1625_FD_202498 | JGI IMG/M metagenome (GOLD analysis project Ga0247727, IMG submission 202498) | Biofilm microbial communities from Wishing Well Cave, Virginia, United States - WW16-25 | ecosystem: Environmental > Aquatic > Deep subsurface > Groundwater > Cave microbial mat | place... | reverse complement strand
CTCCTCGGCTTCGCGACGCCACGAACGTACTACGGGAACGTACAAGCGGGCGTCCGCTACCTGCGCTGGCAGCTCGACTACTTCGGCGGCAACGTGCGTCTCGCTCTCGCCGGCTGGTACCAGGGAGCGCGAGCGGTTGGAGAGGTGGGGCTCTACGACGATACGAAGCTGTTCGTACGCGTCGTGCTGGCGCTCTACGGCACGGTTTGAGCAAGACTCATCGCGGCCGCATAGGCGCGCCGCGCCGCCTCGTCCGCAGGCAATGCCCAGAAGCGCTCGGGGGTCGAGAAGACCTCGACGTCGAGGAACCCCTCCCAGCCCGCGCCGGTCAGCGCACGGACGAGCTCGGCTGAGCGTGTGCCGCCTTCGCCCGGGAGCACGCGATCGGTCCGGGTGAGGTCCGGAGGCTCGTCGGCTACGTGAAGCCCGGTGACGCGATCCGCGATTGCGGCGACCGCTTCGGGCCGCTCGTGCCAGAGGTTGTAGGTGTCCACCATGATCCCGACGTCATCGAGGCCCGCGACCCCAAGCAGCGCCAGCGCGTCGGCGATGGTGTTGACGAAGGAGACGGTCTCGTGCTGCAAGGGGTGCGCCGGCTCGAGGCCAAGGCGGACATCGGCATCACGCGCGGCGGCGGCGACCTCGCGGAGTCCGTCGATGACGATCCTGCGAGCGGTCACGTCGTCGAAGTCTCCGGCAGGACCGGTCAGGACGAGCACCGACTCCGGCTCGTAGGCCGCCAACCGCCGCATGCTCGCGCAGAGACTGTCGACCCGTTCTCGAAGGTCCGCCGGGCCCTCCATTCCAAGGAGCCGGAGGGGAAGGAGCGACGGCACGGCCGGGATGCAGTTTGCGACCGCGAGGCCGGCCTCGCGCAGGAGAGCGCGATTCGCGTGGTCGTCCTCGTGAAGCTTGAACTCCCAGATCCCGATTCCGTCGAAGCCGGCTGCCGCGTAGGCGGCAACGTCCTCCTCGAAGGACGCACCGACTGTGGAGATTTCGCTCAGGGAAAGCTTCACCGGCCGACCACGGGCACCTTTGCGAGCAGACGTCGTGGCAGCGCCGGCTTGGTCAGCTCCTTGTAGACGAGGTATCCGGAGCCGGCGCCCAGCCCAGGCCCGGGGTGGGTCGAGGCGCCGATGTGCCAGAGGCCGTCGACCGGCGTCCGATGGCCCGGCGCCTGCGGGAGCGGGCGAAAGAGGAAGTTCTGATCGAGCGCGCAGGAGCCGCCGTAGATGTCGCCGCCGACGAGGTTGACGTTCAGCGCTGCGATGTCGGCAGGCGAGAGGGCGACCCGCTGAATGGTCGCGCGCTCGAGGTTCGTGATGTGGCGGCCCAGGCGTGAGACGATGCGATCGGCGTAGGCCTCGCGCACATCCTCCGTCCACGTGCCGTCGTCGACGTCGATGTCTCCGGCTGCGTCGCCCTTCACCCGCCCTGCCGGGAGCTCCTGGAGCTGGATCCAGATGATCCAGGAGCCCTCTGGCGCGCGTGACGGATCGACCGCGACCGGCTGGCCGCAGACGATCGTGGCCTCGGCGGGGAGCAGGCCACGCTCCGCTTCGTTGACCGCCCGAGAGATGCCGTCGAGCCCAGGCGTCACGTGCACGATGGCCGTCCGCGCAAGCCGCTCGTCGCCGTACCAATCCGGAGGCTCGCTCATCGCGATGTGGATCTGCATCTCGCCGCGGCCGTAGCGGTAGCGGTGTGCGGCGCGCGAGACATCGTCGGGAGCGTCTCCCGCTCCGAGGAGCCCGCCATAGAGCTGGGTCGGGGTCACGCTCGCGACCACGGCGCGCGCTGCTCTGATCGTCTCGCCCCCGGCGAGCCGGACGGCTGTCGCCGTCCCCCCGGACACGAGCACACGCTCGACCTCGGCGCCTGTGCGAACCTCTCCTCCCGCATCTCGGACGATGCCCGCGAGCCCGTCGACGAGCACGACGCCGCCCCCTTTCGGAACGGGCATCCCTCCGAGCTGTAGCGCGCACGCGATCACCTGCGTCATGAACCCGGACGTCGCCTGGTCGGGCCCGAGGCCAGTGTGGAGCACCCAGGGCGCGAGCAGGCCGTGAGCGGCGTCCGACTCGAACGTGTCGCCGAGCCAGTCCCGGCAGCTCGAGAGCATGGTCCCGACATAGGCGAGCAGGCCGCGGCGCCCGAATCGGCGCAGCGCCTGGCGTCCGAGGCCGAGACCCGCCGGCGACCAGAGCTCGGTCCCGAGCACGCCGAAAGAGAGGTCGGCGTTCTTCATGAAGCCGTTGAACATGGCTTCCCAGGCGGGACCGTCGGCGTCCGCGTGGCGCGACAGCTCGGCGACGTTGTCCTCCAGCGAGGTCGTGAGGAAGACGCTCGAGCCGTCCGGGTACGCGGATCCGGTCGGGAGGTCGGTGTTCAAGTACTCGAGCCCGCGCCGGTCGAGGTCGTCCTTGAGCTCGGCGTACGCGGGTGAGCCGGTGAAGAGCGGGTGCCAGGAGGCGAGGACCTCGTGGGTGAAGCCGGGGGCCGTCAGGTCCGGGGACGTCTTGATGCAGCCGCCGAGCTCCGCCGATCGCTCGAGGACGCAAACGCTCCACCCGGCCTTCGAGAGGAGCGCGGCACCGGCGAGAGAGTTGATCCCGGCGCCCACGAAGACCGCGTCGAAGGCCGCCATCGACGCGCGACGTTACCACCACCGAGAGACTCGGTTCGGGATGATCGCCCGTCGCGAGGCGGATGATGGGCGGCGTGAGGCAAGGACGCAGGGAGCGCCCGTATCGAAGTAGATACGGGCGCGACTGAGGACGCAGCATCGCGCCGCTCAGCGCCGCATCGCGGCATGGCCGCTCATTCTGAACCGAGCTCTTACCCGCTTGACATGCCACGGCGCCGTGTGACTGAATCCCAGCGTGCTCCTACGCGAGGTCGATTATGCGCGCCCGTCCACCGTCGAGGAGGCAATCGCCCTGCTCGCCGCGTATGAAGGGGCGCGGGCTCTCGCCGGTGGGCAGACGATCGTGAACGTGATGAAGGCGCGGGCGGCCGCGCCCGACGTCCTCGTCGACCTTGCCGATCTCGATGAGCTCCGCGCGATCGGGTTCTCCTCGGACGGGCTGCTCGAGATCGGGGCGATGGTGACCTACTCTCAGCTCATCTCGTCCTCGGAGGTCGAGGTCGCGCGTCCGATTCTCGCGGAGGTCGCCGCGACGATCGGGGACGTCCAAGTACGAAACCGCGGCACCGTGGGAGGGAACGTCTGTGTCAGTGACCCCACGAACCACCTCCCGCCGCTCCTGGCCGCGCTCGACGCGACGTTCACGATCCGCGGTCCGGAGTCCGAGCGGACGGTGCGGGCCGACGAGTTCTTCGTCGGCGTGTACATGACCGCGGTCGGCGAAGGTGAGCTCCTGACCAAGATCAGCGTTCCTCCCCCGAGCGGCGCCGGCGACGGGTTTGCCGGGGTGACGATCGGGAAGCACGGGACGTTCATCGTGGACGGCGCCGCCACGGTCTCCGACGAGTCGGTGCGGATCGCGCTCGGCTGCGTCGCCGCAACTCCGGTGCGGGCCACGGAGATGGAGCAGCGCCTCGCGGGCGGCGATTTCTCAGAAGAAGCGGTGCGTGCTTCCGCGGAGGGTCTGGGCGCGTCGCTCGATCCGCCGTCCGACGTCCACGGGTCGGCGGAGTACCGGCGACATCTCGCCGAGGTCTCGGCGGTGCGCGCGGTCCTCCAGGCAACCGGGCGGAGGAAGGGCCCGTAATGGCCGCGCCAGCGTCGAGCTACGCGATCACGGTCGAGATCAACGGCGAGTCCGTCGAGCTCGAGGTCCCGGCGCGGCGGCTCCTGGTCCACTTCATCCGCGACGATCTCGGGCTCACCGGGACGCACATCGGCTGCGACACCGGGAACTGCGGCGCGTGCACCGTCCACCTGGACGGCGAACCGGTGAAGAGCTGCATGCTGCTCGCCGTCCAGGCCGACGGCGCCAAGATCGCGACCGTCGAAGGGCTCGCGACCGATGGCGAGCTCACCTCTCTGCAGCAGGCGTTCAACCAGCACCACGCGCTCCAGTGCGGCTACTGCACGCCCGGGATGCTGATGAGCGCGAGCGCCCTCCTCGAGCGGAATCCGCGGCCCACCGAGGACGAGGTGCGCTATGCACTGCAGGGGAACATTTGCCGCTGCACGGGGTACGTGAACATCGTGGAGGACGTGGTCGCGGCGGGAGGGGGTAGGGCGTGACCACGGTCACGGAACAGCCCGTGAAGACCCTCGAGCGCGGCTACGTCGGCCAGTCGATCCCGCGCCGCGAGGACAAGCGGCTCGTCCAGGGCCTCGGCACGTTCTTCGACGACGTTCGCCGCCACGGCATGGGCTACGTCCACTTTGTCCGCTCTCCGTACGCGCACGCGCGGATCGTCTCCATCGATGTCTCGAAGGCGCTCGAGCTCGAGGGTGTCTACGGGACGATCACCGGCGACGAGGTCGCGATCCACACCGACCCCTTCTTCGAGATGTCCGTCGAGCCGGGCGGCAACATCTCCGACTACGCGCTCGCGGTCGGCCGGGTGCGCCACATGGGCGAGCCCGTCGCTGCGGTCTGCGCCGCGACGCGTGAGCTCGCGCGCGACGCCGCCGACCTGATCGAGGTCGAGTACGACGCACTGCCGGTCCTCGTCGACGCCGAGGAGTCGCTGAAGGACGAGATCGTCCTCCACGACGACGCGGGCTCGAACGTCGTGTGGTCCGGCGTCTTCGACTGGGGCGACGTCGACGGGGCGCTCGCCGAGGCCGATCACGTCGTCAAGATCGACCGGCTGCACTTCCACCGCTTCTCCTCGACGCCGCTCGAGTGCGCGGGAGCCCTCGTCGAGTACGACAAGGGCACCGGCGAGTGGACGCTCCACTGCAACCACCAGATGCCGGGGGTGGGAGCGATCTGGATGGCGCCGGCCCTGCGCACCGGAATCGACAAGCTCCGCTTCGTCACCCAGGACATCGGGGGCGGCTTCGGGAACAAGATCTGCCTGCACCCGCAGTACGTCGTCCTCTGCCTGATGGCGCGCAAGCTCGGCCGGCCGGTGCAGTGGACGGAGTGGCGCACGGACCAGCACACCGCGAACGCGCACGGGAACGAGCGCACGTTCCTCGACGTCGAGGTCGCCGTGAAGGCGGATGGGACGATGACGGGCTTCAAGGTGAAGGCGCTCGACGACTGCGGCGCGTTCCCACGCTACGAGCCGCTCGGCTGCATCATCTGGGCGCAGGTGACGCCGGGTCTGTACGGCTGGCAGAACATTCGCGTCGACTTCACCCAGGTCTGCACCAACAAGTCGCCCGTGTCGCCGAATCGCGGCTACTCGCGGATGCAGCACTTGTGGCTGACCGAGCGAATCATCGACATCGTCGCCGCCGAGCTCGGCTTCGACCCCGTGGAGATCCGGAAGAAGAACTACGTCAAGGCCAACCAGATGCCGTACGAGACGCCGAACGGCTGCGTCTATGACTCCGGTGACTACGCCGCCGCGCTCGACATCGCGCTCGAGCTCATCGACTACGGCTCGATCGAGGAACGGCGAAAGGAGGCTGCCTCGCGCCGGAAGCTCCTCGGGTTCGGAATCGGGTCGACGCTCGACTCGGGGACGAACAATTTCGGGCAGTCGACGCTGCTCAACCCAGACCTCCAATTCTCCGGGAACAACGAGGCCGCGTCGGTCAAGCTCGACATCTTCGGCGAGGTCGTGGTCACGCTCGGGACGGTGCCGCAGGGGCAAGGCCACGAGACGACGGCGGCTCAGGTGGTTGCTGACATTCTCGGTTGCTCGCCCGAGCAGGTGAACGTGCGGCGTGGCCACGACACGTGGTTCAACTCGCACGCGGGGTTCTCGGGAACGTACGCGAGCCAGTTCGCCTTCACGGGCCTCGGGGCGGTGAAGGGCGCTGCCGAGCTCGTACGCGAAGACATGGTTCAGCTCGCCGCGGCCGTTCTCCAGGCGCCGGTGGAGGCGATCGAGCTCGCCGACGGATTCGCGCGGATCAAGGACGGGCCCGAGGAGGCCGCGCTTCCGTTCATGGCCCTCGGCGCGATCGTCAACGCGAACAACGCGTTCCTCCCGCCCGAGTTCAACCCGACGCTCAACCATCGCTACGTGTGTCGGCCGTACTTCGGCATGGTCGACAAGGAGAAGAAGACCGGACAACTGACGCTGACGTATGCAACGCAGATCCACGCTGCTGTGGTGGAGATCGACCCAGAGACCGGCGAGGTCGAGATCGTCGACTACGCAGCGGTCGACGACTGCGGCGTCCGCATCAACCCGCAGATCGTCGAAGGACAGGTGCACGGAGCGACCGCGCACGCGATCGGTGCTGCGCTCTCGGAGGAGTTCGTCTACGACGAGGACGGCACGCTCCTGACCGCGAACTTCTACGACTACCACGTGCCGCACGCGATGGATATGCCACCGCTCAAGACGGGCGCGATGGAGTCTCCGTCGCCGGTCGCGCCGCTCGGCGCGAAAGGCATGGGCGAGGGTGGCGGGGGCGGGATCCACTGCATCGGCGCCGCGATACAGGACGCGCTGCGCGCAGCCGGAGGCGCGATCGTCTACGACAGCTGCAACCCGCCACACCGAGTGTGGTCGATGCTCCAAGATCCGGAGGCGACGCGGGCGAACGTGTCGGTGGTGTCGAAGTGATCGTCAGCGGGACGAAGGAGCTTGCAGCGCCGCGCGAGACGGTATGGGGGGTCATCAACGAGCCCTCTGAGATGGCGAAGCTGATTCCCGGCGTGGAGAGCTTCGAGATCCACGACGAGCGCCATTGGACGGCGAAGGTCAAGGTGCCGCTTGGCCTGGGCGGCCTCAAGATGACCATGAACTTCGAGAAGCTCGAGGAGCGCCCGCCCGAGTTCTCGTCCATGCGCGCGAAGGGTCAGGGCGTCGGCGCGCTGATGGACATGACGACGTCGTTCACGCTCTCAGAAGCTGGAGAAGGGACGTCGATGGCCTGGGAGGCCGACGTCAAGATCGCGGGCCCGGTCGGCGCCATGGGTCAGCGCGTCCTCCAGCCGATCGTCAACCAGCAGGTCTCCCAGGTGCTCGCCGCTCTCGAAGCGCGCGTTTCGGCCGCGTCCGGCTCCGGCGGCGCCGAGCAGGGCATTCATCCCGCGTCGCCCGAGGCATACGAGGCCCAGCCCGAAGCGCCGACGCATTCCACTGACCAGTCGTGATCCTCCTTTAGCCGGGCTTTACCGCTGCCTTGCCGCGCCATAAGCGCGGCGCGGTCAAGTGGGGTGAACGACCGCACAGATGACGGTCGACACCAGGAGGTATCAGATGTTCGGTTCCAGCAACACCATTCGGCGCTTCGCAGGACTCGTCGGTATTGCGGGTGCGTTCGCAGTGCTTTTGCCGGTGGCGCAGGCCGCGTCAGAGTTCAATGGCAGCCCGGACGCAATCGAGCGTGCGGTTGCCGCCCAGCAAGCGAGCCTCGGCTTCAATGGGAGCCCGGACGCGATCGACCGCGCCATCGCGGCGAAGCGGGCGGCGGAGGCAGCGGCGCTCGATGCTCGTGAGCAGTCGCGGCTGACCATTCGGCGCACGTCACCGGATGTCGTCGACCGTGCGGTGCGCGCTCGCGAGCTGAGCACGACGACCAGCCTCGAGTCGATGCCCGACGTCATGGAGCGGACCGCTCTCGCCGGCTCCGCTCAGTACCAGCCGGAAGCCACGACTTCGAGCCGATTCGACTGGAACGAGTTCGGAATCGGCGCTGGAGTGGGGATCGGATCGATGCTGCTTCTCATCGGGCTCGGGTTCGGCGTGCTGGTTGTGCGACACGGCGACGGCCGGGTCACTAACCCCTAGAAACGGCCACGCAGCCGACGACGCAGAGGTGGGCCAGCCGGCCCGCCTCTGCGTCGGAAGCTCCGGACGAGCTCGTCCCGCAGGGAGCGCGCCCTCGCCGTCGCGACACGAGGCGGTCGAAGTGCCTGGTCGTCAGAGCGACGCCCGGGTCTGCGTGGAATGCCAGCCTAGGCCCATCGCCTCGAAGCAGGCGGCGGCACGCTCCACGAGGACCCTGTCCTCGCGCACGACGCCGAGTGCCCGCAGCGCGAATGGTTCGAGGTACGTGTTGGGCTGGAGCCAGCGCGGCGCCTCCGTCTCCACCCATTCGCGCTCCCTGAGGGCAGCGAGCGCGTCGAGCCGGGCAGCCACCGGCGCGAGCTTGGTGCTCCGGATGAGGGCTCTTTGCGGCGTCTCGGTCTGCACCAGCAGCCTCCGCACCCTGTCCAAGTCGCCGCGTACGAGCGCGAGGCGGATCTGCGTATCCAGCACGCGTCCGTACTCCTCGGCGCCATGCTCGGCAGCGGCGCGCTCGAGGCGGCCCGCTTCGACATCTTGGCCGAGGCAGGCGGCAGCGAGCGCGCAGACGGCGAGCGATCGCGGTCGGTGGATACACGGCGTACTGGCCTCGACGGCCTGCTCGGCCCGCTGCGTCAGTTCACCGATGCGCTGCCAGTTTGCGGCCAGCTCCTCGACCTCGAGCAGGAACGCGACTCCGTGCAGCCGGTGGTGGGGCGAGAGCCGGCTCGTCACCCCGTCGTGCAGCTCGGCGAGCCTGCGGGCGTCATCGAAGCTGCCGAGGCCGAGATAGCCGGGAATCGCGCTCCAGTAGATGTCGGCGGCGTGGTCGGGGTCGTGGATCCGGTCGAGGAGCTCCAGTCGCCGCTCCGCCCACTTACGCGCCTCGTCGTAGCGGCCGTCGGCGAGAACCGCGTCGGCGAGCGCGTGGAAGGCGTAGGACCGGAGCTCGAGGTCGGGGAGCTCCTCGGCGATGGCGCAGGCCTCTCGTGCCGCGGCCTCTGCCGCCTGAGGACGGCAGTACGAGCGCGCCACCAGAGATCGCGCCCGCGCCGCACTGCCTTCTCCCGCCAGCCCGAGCGCCCGCTCGATCCACCCCTCGATCAGCTCCCGGTCCTCGGCATGGTTCCAGCGGAACGCGTCCCAGAACGCGAGCCTGCTCGTGAGATCGGCCGCCTCTTCAGCGCCAACGCTTGCGTCGATGGCGGCCAGAAGTGCCGCACGGAACCCTGCTTGGTCGTACCTGAGCAGGTGCGCGCGGGCGATCGCCTGCCAGAGCTCGCCGCGCCGTGCCTCGTTCGGCTGCAGCTCGACAGCCTGCTCCAGCAGCCCGATCTGCTCGTCGAGCGCGTAGCGCCCCGCAGCGAGCTCGCTCGCGCGCTCGAGCCACGTGAGCGCTTTCGCCCTCAGCTGCTCGGCCCGCTGCTCCTCGTCTGGCCAAGCGAGGTCGAGGTCCTCCGGCCGCACAGCCTCGGCGTAGTGGTGCGCGAGCAGCGGCGCCTGCTCGTCGCGCCCCTCCCCGAAGCCTTCCAGCCATTCGGCGAGCGCGGCGTGGAGTCTTGCTCGCCTCGCCTTCGGCAGGCTCTCATAGGCGACGTCGCGCGTGAGGGAGTGCTTGAACGTGAACTCGCGTTCGCCCGCCATGGACGACGCCGGGTGCCGGCGGATGAAGTCGCGCTCGACGAGGACCCCGAAGTCGGCGTCGGCTCCCCCTAGAAGCTCGGTGACCGGGCCTGCCCAGAAAACGCGGCCGACAACGGCGGCGGCTTGGAGCGCCGCCTTCTCAGCCGCGCCGAGCATGTCAAGACGGGCGGCGACGATCGATTGCACAGAGTCCGGGACGGCGAGACGCTCGGGCAACTCGTGGGCCTTCCATCTCCCGTTCCAGCGCCGGAGGAACCCGCGATCGACTAGCGCTCCGACAAGCTCCTCGACGAAGAATGGGTTGCCCTCGGCGCTGGCGAGGACGAGCTCGCGTAGCCGTGCGGGGAGTCCGGACTCGAGCAGCTCCTCGAGCATCGAAGCCGCATCTTCGAGGGAGAGCGGCTCGAGCCAGAGCTGGGCGGCGTTGCGACGTCCTGCACCCCACATCGGTCGCCTGTCCAGCAGCTCCGGCCGTGCAGTCGCGACCAGGAGCAGGGGGCCGGAGACGTCACGGAGTAGGCGGTCAAGCAACTCGAACAATGGCTCCTCCGCCCAGTGCAGGTCCTCGACGAGGACGACCGCCGACTGCTCCGCGACGAGCTCGTCGAGCAGCTCGACCCAGGCCTCGTGCAGCTGCTCGCGGGCGGTGAGCGGGTGCGCGTCCGACGCGATCTCGAGCCCAAACGTCACGCCGAGGATCTCGCGCCCGCCGAGCCGCTCACGAACCGCCTTGGGCGAGTCGCTGTCGAGGATCCCGAGGTGCTCCTTGAGCACCTCGGCCAGCGGCCAGTACGTGATTCCCCGACCGTACGGTAGACAGCGCCCTGCGCGGAGCAGGGGCCCGGACGGCTGGGCGTCTAGCCATCCCCACAGCTCACGCACAAGGCGCGTCTTGCCGATCCCTGCGTCACCCATCAGTGTCACGAGGTGCGGCTCCTGTCCGTCGACGGCGCGCCTGTACGTCGCGCGCAGGAGCTCGAGCTCCTGCTCCCTCGCCACGAAGGCGCGGCGTAGCCCGAGCACACCTCGCGGCCTCGACAGCGAGACGGCTCGTAGGAGGCGGCGGCACGCAACCCCGCCCGCCTTCCCTTTCGCCTCGACTGTCGTCTGCTCGTCGAACTCGAAGGCGGCGCCGACCGCTGCGACCGTGCGCTCGCCGACGAGGATGTCGCCTGGCGCGGCTGCCTGCTGGAGCCTGGCCCCGACGTTCACCGCGTCACCGGTGACGAAGGCGGCACCCTCCCGCTGAGCGGCGAAGACCTCGCCTGTGCAGACGCCGGTGTGCAGGCCGAGTGCGTCACCGAACAGCTCCCCGAACCGCTGCCGCATGGCCAGCGCGGCGTGGAGCGCACGCTCGGCATGGTCCTCCTGCGCAGCTGGAACGCCGAAGACCGCCATCACCGCGTCACCGATGAACTTCTCGAGCGTGCCTCCGGCGCGCCGCACCTCCTCGGCCATCGCGTCGTAGAAGCGGTCGAGGAGCACGCGGGTGCGCTCCGGGTCCTGTTCGCCGAGCTGCGTCGAGCCGATGATGTCGGCAAAGACCACGCTTGCCAACTTCCGCGCCTCGCCGGGCTGAATCTTAGGGCCGGGCTCGGGAGGGACGGCCTCGGCCTGGGGCGCGAGCTTAGCCCCCTCGACCCGTGCGGCAGCGAGATCGAGGGTCGGCTCCTGCTGGAGGATTGCCTTCTCGAGCTCCCGTAGGGCTCGGCCGGGCTCGATTCCGAGCTCCTCGACGAGGGCGTGGCGTGCGGCTTGGTAGGCCTCGAGCGCCTCCGCCTGGCGGCCGGACCGGTAGAGGGCGAGCATGAGCTGCGCGCGCGTTCGCTCGCGCAGGGGGTGCTCGGCGACGAGTGCCTCGAGCTCGCCGACAAGCGCGGAGTGGCGGCCTAGCGCGAGGTCGGCCTCGATCCGCGCCTCGAGCGCGTCCAGCCAAAGCTCCTCGAGGCGGGCGATCTCCGCCTGGGCGAAAGGCTCGAAGCCGACGTCGGCGAAGGGAGGGCCGCGCCAGAGCGAGAGCGCCTCGCCCAGGAGCGTCGAGGTGGCCGCGGGTTCGGCCTCCCGTGCCTCGGCGAGCAGCGATTGGAAGCGGTGCAGGTCCAGCTGCCCTGGCTCGACGTGGAGCAGGTAGCCCGGGGCCTTCGTCTCGACTGCGTCCTTGCCCAGCGTCTTACGCAGCTGCGAGACGTACACCTGCAGCGCCTTCCGCGCCTGCGCAGGAGGCGCCTCGTCCCAGAGGGCGTCGATCAAGCGGTCGCGGGAGACAACGCGGTTGGCATCGAGGAGGAGCACGCCCAGGAGCGCCCGCTGCTTGGCGCCGCCGAGCGCGAGCGGGCGGCCCTGCTCGACGGCCTCGAGCGGCCCGAGGACACGGAACTCCAGACCCTTCGTGATCCGCGACATGCTCGTTTACCGGCCCGTTGAGCGCCTCGATACCGCGTCGCTAGCGCTCCTTGACCGGCCTTGAGTCTAGTCGGGCAGAGACGCGGAACAAAGGAGCGATCAGATGCGGGCATGGACGACAACCACGCAACAGGTCAAGGAGCTCGCCCACCGCGCGGGCGACGGAATCGAGGTCTCGCTCCTCTGGCACGAGACCGAAGGGCGCCTGACCGTGATCTGCACGGACGAGTGCACAGGAGACTGGTTCGCGCTCGACGCCGAGCCCCAGCACCGCTTCGACGTCCTGCTCAGGGTGGCGGTCGCCAACGGCATCTTCGTGGAGGCGGCGCTCGACGGACTGTCGAGCGCCCCGCCGGCGTTGGCTGGACGGCAGCGGGGCCGCAGCTTACGAACGTTGTGACGTCGAACCTCACGCCAAGTTGATCCACTTTCCGGGCTGTCTTATGATCGCCTCATGCCCAGGGAAAACGCGATCTAAGAGAAAGGGGCGCACCATGGGCAAGATGCAGGGAGGGCGGTTCCTGGCGGCGGTTCTCACGTTCGTCGTCGTCGGCGTGACGGCAGCGAGTACGGCTGGCGGCGCGCCCTCCGAATCGGCGCAGAGCAAGGTGAGACTTCCGAAGAAGACGATCGGGGTCATGGGCCCGGTCAACGCTGCCGAGATCATCAAGCTCGGCACGGACGCGACCGTCGCGGCGGCAAAGGCCCTCGGGTGGAAGACGATTCAGGTCGATCCGCTGGGCGATCCGGCCAAGATGGCTTCCGGGATGACGAGTCTTGTCAACTCGAACGTCGACGCGATCGTCCTCACGACGATTGAGCCGGCAGTCATCGCAAGCGGGCTACGAGCCGCGAAGGCGAAGGGTATTCCGGTCATCGACACCCATACGCAGACGCGCTCGTCGCCGCTCTTCGCGGGCGAGTACTTCCTCAGCCCGGCGAGGGAGTTCGGCCTCCTGTTCGCCCGGATGCAGAAGGATCTGCCGCGTGGCTCGGAGATCGGAATGATCGAGCTGCCGCAGTTCTTGAACGCGAAGATCGCGGGTGACCTGATGGTCGCCGCAGCGAAGCGGGCGGGCTGGAAGATCGTCGCTCGGCACGACACGGACCTCGCGAACCTCGTCGCTGACACGCAGAAGGCGGTCGGTGACATGATCCGCGCGAATCCCGGCATCGACGCGATCTGGGGATGCTGCGACTTCGCGCCGACCGGAGCGCTCCCGGCGATCCGTTCGTCGGGGAAGAGCATCAAGATCTACGCCCTGCACGGCATCCCCTCGTCGATCTCGAGCGCGAAGGGTGGCCTCGCGGTGCTCGAGGTATCCGAGTACCAGAAGGGCGGCATCATCGCGATGGACGAGCTCGCGGCCTTCTTCGCGACGCAGAACCCGATCGCGAAACGAACGCCGAAGCAGTTCGTGTACAAGCAGAAGATCGTCGACAGGGCAAACGCTGGGAAGGGCTACCCGTACCCGACGGCGCCGATGCTCGCGCAGTTCAAGAAGAGGTGGGCGAAGCTCTACATCCTGCCGGCTTCGTGAGTCGCGGCGTGCGGTGGGGGTGGCGTCGCGCCGCCCCCACCGGCGCCTTCCACCAAGGAGGCTCTCCGGGGTGAGTGCCCGGGGCGAGCGAGTGCTAGGAGCCATCACCGGCCGTGTGCGGCTCCGTTCGTCAGCGCGCGGGGTCGCGGAGCGCTGGAGCCTCGTGCTTGCGTTCGTCGGCGCGTTCGTCTTCTTTGCCGTCGCACGTCCGAGCACCTTCCTGACCTGGGACAACACCCGGGCGATCCTCGACGACTCGTCGGCCCTCTGTGTGCTGGCGGCCGGTGTGACGGTGGTTCTGGTGATCGGCGAGTTCGATCTATCCGTAGGTTTCGTGGCCGGGTTGGCGGCGGCCGCAGGGGTGTCGGTGATGGCGTTCCACGGCTGGAGTGTGGGCGCCGCTGTGGCGATCGCGCTCGCCGCGGGCGCCATGGCCGGTGTCGCGAGCGGGATCGCCGTCGCCTACGTCCGGATCCCGTCGTTCATCGCGACGCTCGCGGTCGGCTCGATTGCGGCTGCGATCGAGCTCGCGATCACGAAGACGGCGATCTTCGAAGGTCTCTCGCCGTCCTACCTGGAGATCGCGACGACCCGAGTATGGACCGTGCCGCTGAGGGTCATCATCGCCGCGGCAGTCGTGCTCGCTTTGCTGGTCCTCCTGCGAACGACCGTCTTCGGTCGACATGCTGCAGCCGTCGGCGACAATCCCGCAGCGGCGCGTCTCACGGGTGTCCCCGTTGGGCGCGTCCGAGTGATCGCCTTCATGCTCGCAGGCCTCGCCGCTGCGATCGCTGCGGTGCTCGTGACGTCTTCGGCAAGCCAGTACTACCCCAACCTCGGCACCGGCTACCTGCTTCCGGCGTACGCAGCCGCGTTCCTCGGGCTCTCCCTGGGGGGCGGGCTTCGCTTCAACATCGTCGGGAGCTACATCGGCGTGCTGCTGCTGGCGATGGTGACCACGGGGTTGACGATGATGAACCAGCCGTCGTGGGTGGCCGCGCTGGTTCAGGGCGTCGTGCTCCTCGTAGCGGTAGCTAGCGTCTCGGTTCGCCGGAGGGGGGCCGTTGGCCGCTAGCGCTCCGACGTGGCTCGAGGCGGTGGGTTTGACGAAGCGCTATGGCGGCGTCCTCGCGCTCGACGGTGCATCGGTGGCCGTGCGGCCGGGTGAGGTGCACGGGCTCGTCGGCGCTAACGGCGCGGGTAAGTCGACGCTCGTCAAGTGCCTGACGGGGATGGTCCGCCCGACGAGCGGCTCCGTGCTCGTGGGCGCGCGACCGCTGCAGCTCGGACGTCCCGTCGACTCGCTCCGTGCCGGGATCGCGTCGGTGCCACAGGAGCTGACCGTGGCGCCGACGTTGACAGTCGCAGAGAACATCATGCTAGGGCACGAGCCTCGCGGCCTTCTCGGGTGGGTGCGGGAGCGGGAGTCTCGTCGCCGAGCCCAGGAGGCGCTCGCGTCCGTCTCGCTCGACGTCCCGGTGAGTGCGCGCGTCGGCCAGCTGCCGCTGATCGAGCAGAGGCTCGTGATGATCGCGCGCGCGCTCTCGTTCGACGCGCGTCTCGTGATCTTCGACGAGCCGACTGCGACCGTCGCGCCGCACGAGGCGGCGGTCCTCCTCGAGACAATTCGCGATCTCGCGGCGCGGGGCGTTGCCGTCCTGTACGTGTCGCACCACCTGCGGGAGATCGAGGACCTGTGCGACTCCGTCACGGTGCTCCGGGACGGGCGCGTCGTCGCCGATCTCGGGCGCGCGACGCACGCGGCACTCGTAGAGCTCCTCGCTCCCGAGGCCACCTCAGCGCAACATCCTGGGCGCTCGGAACGTGCTGCGGGAGACGTTCTGCTCGACGTGCGTTCCGTGAGCGGCCCGCGACTGCATGACGTGTCTCTTGCCGTTGCGGCGGGGGAGATCGTGGGACTCGCTGGTCTCGTCGGCTCGGGCGCCCGGGAGCTCTTGCTGACTGTGTGCGGAGCTGCTCCCTTCAGCGCTGGATCGATCATGCTCGGCGGCCGCGGGCTCCGGTCGGGCAATGCTCTGCGCGCGGTCGAGTGCGGCGCCGGGTTCCTTCCGGGCGACCGGAGCCTCGCCACGTTCCCGAGCCAGGTGGTGCGCCACAACGTCGCCCTACCGTCACTCCGGCGCTTCGCGCGGTTCGGGTTCGTCGATCTCGGCGCCGAGAAGTCCGCCGTGACGGCGCTGCTCGACCGCGTCGCGTTGCGGGCGAGTCCCGAGGCTCCGATCACCTCGCTCTCGGGTGGGAACCAGCAGAAGACGCTCGTTGCACGCTGGATCGGGTCCAACGCGCGCCTGCTCCTGCTCGACGACCCGACGGCCGGCGTCGACGTCGCTTCGCGGCCGGAAATCCACGCCCAGGTCCGCGCGCTCAGCGACGCCGGTGTCGCAGTGCTGCTCGTCTCGACGGACGCTGAGGAGCTCGCCGAGCTCTCCGACCGCATCGTCGTCTTCGAGCACGGAGCCGTCACAGGCGAGCTGACGCGCGATCTCCTGACGCCCGTGCGCGTTCTGGCCGCGATGACCGGACAGGCGCTCGCCGCAATCTGCAAGGAGGACGCATGACCGACACAACCGCAGCGGAGAGCCCACCACCGCCTGTCATCTCCGACGCCGAGCCCCAGGAGGTCGCTCGGAACGTGTACGTGATCCCGGACGGTCGGGTGCCGCTCGTCCCCAACATAGGGATCGTGGTCGGGGAGCGGGAGGCGCTCGTCGTCGACACGGGGATGGGGCCGGCGAACGGGAGGCGCGTGCTCGCGAAGGCGCGCTCTCTCACCGACAAGCCGCTCGTGCTGACGATCACCCATTTCCACCCCGAGCACGGCTACGGAGCGAACGTGTTCGCCGACGCCGGGGCCAGGATCGTCTACAACCGCTCGCAGCAGGACGAGCTGGACGCGAAGGGCCAGCCATACCTCGACATGTTCCGGACGTTCGGCGACGCCGTCGCGGAGCAGCTCGAGGGTGTCGAGTTCGTCGAGCCCCACGAGCTCTACGACGACCGCATGACGCTCGATCTGGGGGGCATCAGGGTGGAGCTGCTCCATTTCGGGCTCGCTCACACTCGCGGCGACCAGGTCGTGTTTGTCCCTGAGGGGCGTGTCCTCTTCGGTGGCGACCTGCTCGAGAACCGCATCTTCCCGATCGTCCCGTGGTTCCCGCCGCAGGATGTCGACGTCAACGGCAGCAGATGGATCGAGGTGCTAGGCGGCCTCGAGGAGCTCGAGCCGGCCGTCGTCGTTCCGGGACACGGCGAAGTCACGGGGCCGGAGTTGATCGGGCAGGTGCGTGCGTACCTCGAGGATGTGCGAAATCGAGTGAAGTCTGCTTCGGGCCCGGTCGAGGGGGTGAAGGCAGCGCTCGAGCCCGAGATACGGGCGGACTACCACGGATGGGATGCGCCCGAGTGGATCGGGTTCGCTATCGAGTGCTTCTATGCCGAGCTCCATGGCTGAGGACGGCGACCGCACAGCGCGGGGCCGCGCCGCGTACGCGAGTCAGTTCAGGCTGTCCGAGAGCGAGGCTGTCGAAGAGCTGGCGCGCATCGTCGGCGAACGGATGGCGACCGAGGCGATCAACGCCGCCGGAGGTGCCTGGGTCGACGACGTCTTGTCCCTTCGCGACCGGAGCCTTGTCGTGCTCACGGCTCTCGTCACGCAGGGCGGGGTCGACGACCGGCTGCGCGTCCACACGCGGTGGGCGCTCGACCATGGCCTGACGCCGGACGAGCTGGAGGCGATGGCCACGCTCCTCGCCGTGTACGTGGGATACCCTCGCGCGTCTGTGGCGATCGAGGTAATTCGCGAGGTCGTGGCCGCGGAGGCGGCTAGCGGGAGCGAGAGGCTCGCCACGTGAGCCCGCCGTTTCGGATCGGCGTCATGCAGCTGACGATGGAGCCTCTCGACGAGATGCTCGAGTCGGCGCGCGTGATGGACGAGGCCGGGATGGACACGGTCTGGCTCGCCGAGGCGTACCCCTGGTGGCGCAAGCACGGGATGGAGGCGCGCTCGTCGACGGTCGTCTCGGCGCTCATGGCGAGGGAGACGGAGCGGCTGACGATCGGCTGGGGGATCATCTCGCCATTCACGCGCCATCCGGTGCAGGTGGCGATGGACGCGCGCGTCGTACAGGAGGTGGCCGGGCCGGGCCGGTTCCTGCTCGGGTTCGGGACGTCGAAGATCTTCCTCAACAACATCCGCGCGCAGACCTCGAAGACGCTCGGGCCGATGCGTGACGCGGTCGCGATCGTGCGCGGCGTGCTCGGCGGCGAGGCGTTCGAGTACGAGGGCGACACGTGGAGCGCGTCCGTGCCCGCGCTGGCGGAGGACGCGCACACACCGCGCGACGTTCCTCCCGTTTACGTCGCCGCAACGGCGCCGAAGATGCAGGCCCTTGCGGGCGAGATCGCAGACGGTTGCTTGACGCCTTCGATCACCACGCCGGTGTTCGTCCGCTACACGCGCGAGAACGTCGCTGCCGACATCGACATCGGGTGCACGATCGTCGCCTCGATCCACGAGTCCGACCGCGACGCCGGCCGCGACGGCGCGCGCGAGATCGCGGGCATGTACCTCGCGAACAAGTTCCAGAACATCAAGGGTGCCGCCGACACGCTGCTCGAGCTGGCCGGGATCGAGATGGAGGAGCTCGCGCCCGTAGCGGAGGCGATGGAGCGAGGAGGGCGGCTCGCCGCGAAGGCGGAGGTGACGGACTCGCTCCTCGACCGCTGCAAGCCGATTGCGGGAACGCCCTCCGACTGCATCGAAGCGATCGAGGAGTACCGCGACGCCGGCTGCACGCACGTCATGCTCGAGCTGTGGGGAGACCGACGCCACGACCAGATCAGGCTCTTCGGGGAGAAGGTGCTCCCGCACTTCCGTGGCTGAGCTGCGCATAGACGAGAAGCGGCTCGTGGAGTGGGCGAGCCGCGCGATCGGGACGCCCAGCTTCACCGGCGACGAGCAGGCGATGGCCGAGCTCATGCGCGAGACGTTCCTCGACCTGGGCCTCCACGTGCAGTGGCAACAGGTCGAGGACGGGCGCGCGAACGTCCTGGGAATTCAAGAGGGATCGGGCGGCGGGCCCAGCCTCATGTTCAACGGCCACGTGGACACGTCGTACTCCGGGAGGGAGCCGTGGCTTCGCCACGTGCCGGGATTCCAGCCGAAGGCGTTCGTCGAAGACGGCCGGCTATACGGGCTCGGGATCTCGAACATGAAGGGCGCGCTTGCCTGCTACGTCGAGGCGCTGCGCGCGCTCGGCGATGCCGGCGTGCGTCTGCGCGGCGACGTCATGATCGCTGCCGTCTGCGGCGAGATCGAGAAGACGCAGTTCGGGGACGCTCAGGGGCCCGAGTACCGCGGCTACGCCGCGGGCTCGCGCTATCTCGTCTCGCACGGCGGTGTCGCGGACATGTGCATCCTCGGTGAGCCGACCGAGTCGAAGGTCGTGCTCGGGCACTTCGGATCGCTCTGGCTGCGGATCACGACGCAGGGACCGTTCGTCCACACCGCGTTCAGCGAGGGCAAGCGGGGCGAGAACTCGATCGTCCGCATGCGCGAGGTCCTCGATGCGGTGCTCGAGTGGATCCCGAGCTGGGAGGAGGATCCCGAGAACGCGTACCGCGGCGCTAAGGCGATCGTCAACGTCGGCGCGATCGAGGGCGGCTTCGGTTGGCGCGTGTCTCGCACGCCTCATCGCACGGACCTGTTCCTGGACGTCCGCGTGCCGCCCACGAAGGAGATGGCCGTGGCGCGCGGCCAGATGCTCGAGCTCGTGCGGACGCTCAGGGAGCGGTTCCCGGAATACGGGGTCGAGGGGGAGGTCTACGTGACCGCGCCGGGAGCTGAGATCGCCGAGGATCACCCGCTGGTCGGCGCCCTCGACGGGGCGCACGCGGAGGTCTTCGGCTCGGCGCCCGAGCGCGACGTGACGCGCTGGTTCTCCGACGCCTCGGTGCTGACGCGCTACGGGATCGCGACGGTGAACTACGGGACCTCGACCGGGCTGCTCGACACGGTGAAGGGCGAGAACCTGGAGATCGAGGGGCTCGTGAAGACGGCGGAGGTCTATGCGCGCGTCGCGATGAAGGTCTGCGAGGTAGCTGAGTGAGGCCGCTGGACGACTTCCTTCCCGTCTACGAGTTCTCGGAGCGGCACCGGCTCGCGATCGCTGCACCGCCTGAACGGATCGACCGTGCACTGCGTACCGTCTCCCTGTCCGACATTCCGCTTGCCCGCGCGCTTTGGTTCGTGCGCCGGCTGGGAAGGCCGTGGGGTGACGCGTCGCGCCCGTTCGTCGACGGCGAGCTGCAGGGCTCGGTCGTGCTCGACGACGTACCGGGCGAGGGCATCGTGCTCGGTCTCACCGGGCAGTTCTGGCGGATGCGCGGAGACAAGGGCGCGACTCGGCCGCGCACCGCCGACGAATTCCTCGCCTACGCTCGTCCGGACGCATGCAAGGCCGTCGTCGACTTCCGCGTCGGCCCGTCGCTCCTTTCGACCGAGACCCGAGTCCACGTGCCCGACACCGCTGCGCGACGCAAGTTCGCCAGGTACTGGCGGGTGATCCGACCCTTCAGCGGGCTCATTCGGATCCTGCTCCTGCGCGCTACGCGGCGCCGGGCGGAGGGACGCGCGTGAAGCTCGTCACGTTCGGTGAGGAGAGGCGTGTCGGCGTC
>Ga0247727_10007842_pt1 | contig 20126 bp, 18 predicted proteins | sample WisWelCaveWW1625_FD_202498 | JGI IMG/M metagenome (GOLD analysis project Ga0247727, IMG submission 202498) | Biofilm microbial communities from Wishing Well Cave, Virginia, United States - WW16-25 | ecosystem: Environmental > Aquatic > Deep subsurface > Groundwater > Cave microbial mat | place... | reverse complement strand
TCCAAGTATTGCGTTAACAAGCGCAGAAGGCTCTGCCGGGTTTTCTAAAAGTGAGTCAAAATGATAAACTGCTCCGACTGATAACGTGTCTAAATTAGTGTAAAGAAAGCCACCGCCAATGTGGTTTAGGGTGACATCGCCTGCAAAAAGATGGGCAACTCCCTCTTCTGATGAAATGTTGAATCTTTCATTGATGATTTCTTCTGGCAGCTTTACTACTACTTTGACTCCCTGATAGGACTGTTTGGGCGTGAACTTTGATCTCGCACCGGTTATTTCCGCCACTTCGGAATTGACGCCATCGGCAGCAATGATTGCTTTTACTTGAAATTCTTCCAGCTCGCTAGTCTTGATGATTGTGGAATTGTTTTGCTCGTTCCATTCTATTGATGTGACATGGACCCCTGGGGCTATCCCCCCACCATACTTTTGAGCACTCTCCGTTGCATGTTCTGCAAACCACGAATTTAGCTTGTTCAACAAAACCGAGTATCCAAAGTTGGACTCGTATTCGTGCGCAGCAGTAAGATCCATTGAAAAGACCTTGTCTTTTGATGTTGAATGCAACATGTATTTTGTTATTTTTCTCTCAAATGGCGCTTCCCTTAGAAAGACATCGCCGTACACATCCTCAACGTTGTGGACAATGCCATTCTTTGGCTTTTTTGAGTAAAGAATTCCGCCAGAAACGTTTTTTGAGCCTATTTTATTTCCAGATTCTAAGAGCACGGCTTGTTTTCCAAGATCCGATAGTCGTTTTAGGGCAGCCAGTCCTGCAGAACCGCCGCCAATTATTGCCACGTCATATTTTTCCAAAATTTATCACTTATGCCTCCACTAGAGATGATTGTTTTTTTAGCTCCTCGATGAGCTTTGGAACAACCTCCTCCATTCTTCCTTTGATGAATATGTCAGATTCGTCTTTTATTGGGGAGTTTTCATCTGGATTTATCGCGACAATGAATTCAGCTTCTTTCATTCCTGCTACATGTTGCATTGCGCCGCTAATTCCAACTGCCACATATAACATGGGGCTTACCTTTCTGCCGCTAGTCCCAATCACTCTTTCCGAGTTCATATAAGTCGAAGCAAGATTCTCGCTTACGGAGAACGGTTTTTTTGATATTGGTAATGAAACCCCGATTTCAGCCCCGAGTTGTTTTGCCAAATCCTCTACGAGCTTGATGTTTTGTTCAGGAAAATCTCTGATGCCTCTTCCAAAACTTACAATTGCCTTGCGGCTTTCAAAATCAACATCGCTTTTGATTGCCTTGCGGCTAAGGATTCTGACTTTAAGATCCGGTTCGTCGATCTTTGGAATGAATTCAATGACTTGGCCTTTTCGCGTGGGGTCTTGCTTTAGCGGTTCAAACACGCCTGGTATGATGCTGCATGCTTGTGGGTGGTAGTCTCTTTTGATTGCAGGATTCTTGTTGTCAAGGCATAGAATCGTAGTCCACAAAAAGCCTGAAAAGTCGGGGCGGTACATCTCGAGGGTTTTTTCATAGAGTTCCTGTTTTCCACCTGTCTTATTTTGGTGAGTTAGGTTAATGTCGCTTATCTCGAGTTTGTTGATGTCAGAGGCAAGTCCTGAATCCAATTCAACCAAAGCAGTTGACGACAAATGCCTTCCAATCGCATCGGCGCCAAAAAACATGTACCTTGGTTTTTTGAATTGCTCTGCATATTTTGCTGATACTTTAGCTGCAATTTCCCTATCTTTGGCAATCTGGCTGACTATTTTGGTATAGATTGTGTTTCGTACCTCTTTTAATTCCGGATGATCTGCATAAACTACAAAATCTGCCCCATGCTCAATCAAAGTTTTAGTTAATCCTTTTACATTGTGCCCAAGAAGGACGGCGACAACTTTTTCATCGCTGCCGTGTTTTTTGTTCAGATTATCAATCAGTCTTCTTGCTTCACTAAGCATTTCCAGGCTTACTGGAACTAGCCTTGCGTCTTCTAGCTCCATTATTACATATACGTGGAAATAGTCACCCTCTGTCATTTTATCACCATGGCGGCTAGCGCCTCCTTCATTTTTGCGACTGCCATTCTGATGTGCTCTGGATTTGAGCCATCTAGAACCTGAGCCTGCCTGTTAGCCTTTCCTTTTGGGATTCTTTCTACTTTGTATACAATTGTTGGGGAGCCTGGCAAGCCGACAAGCGTGGGATCGACTTCAAGCTGCTGGACATTTAACACCTTGAGATATTGTTTGTAATTGTCTGAGCGAATTTTTGCTTCGTTCTGATACTTTTCATAGGCAAGCCTCTGCGAAACGGTTTTGAAAGTTGGTTTGTATGATGGGTCTATGGCAATAAAGACTGGTAATGGAGCTTCAACCTCCTCAACAACTTGGTTGAAGCCTTGCAGGCTAACTAGCCTCTTCATCCAAATTGTCCTGTTTTCAACATTTACCTCATAATCAATTACGTTGCCAAAAAAAGTAAAGCCAAGCTTCCATGCTGTTTGCGGCCCCGTCTGACCAGTTTCTCCATCTGATGCCCTGTGCCCTGAAAAAACAATATCCATCTTTCCCTGCATCTTTTGGATTCCCGTTTTGAGAACCTCTGCAGTAGCCAAGGTATCCGCACCGGCAAAAATCCTATCGCTGTAAAGATGAAGTTCTTCAGCATCTGAAATTCTTTGGGCCATCTGAAGTGACGTATCAGCTATTGGAGGGCCCATCGTTCCAATGGAAACTTTGGCATCGTACATGACCTTTGCATAAAATGCTGCCATGCAAGCAACGGCACTGTGTGGCCCCAAAGTGTTTTTTGTCTCAGCACGATTGAGGGTACCGTCTGAATTGTAACTAACGCTACCTTCTGAAAAATCCGGCTCCAACTTTATTATTACAGCTACGTTGAGAGTCATTCTGTCAATCCAATTCTATGTCTAGTCATGGCCTTCTGCCGCAGGATTAACAGTAATGATTTTCACATTTTCTGTCCGTGCGGGTTTTTTATAAAGATTGGTTTTTAATGGTAAATACTGGTATTAAAAACCATAACCTTTAAGTACATGCGTTTCCAATGATAACCAATGAATGGTAATAATAACCAAAAAAATCAAGCCGACGAGAGTCGTACCATTCAAAAAAGTGAAAACACGATGAACAAACAAACCGAATCAACAGAAGACTTGTTTGCAGTATGTGCCAGAAATTTTGATAAAATTCGAGGCGATGTGGAAAAAACAGTTCCACACTATCTGCAAGCGTTCACGAGTTTCCAGCAAGAATACCTCACAACATGGAATAACTTTGTCCACGCTGCTATTGCAGTTCAACAACAATATGCAACGAAATTGGGCATAAACGTTCAATCCCCACAGTCAACCACATCTGCCATAGATACCATAACAGATCAGGTTATCAAGGTACGCAACATCCAAACAAAACTCATTCAAACTGCATTTGATGCCTCAAGACAGCAAATCAAAACAATCAATGACAACGTTAACGTCTATACGGATTTGAACCAAACCGTCGCTAAGACATGGTCATCTATCTGGAAAACTCAATACTAATTTCTTTTTTTTATTTTAAATATGGCCAATAGCGCCTTTATGCGCACTTTAATGCACGATAATTAGCAAAATATCAAATAAAACTAAATAAAATAACCCCATTTTAATGGAAAAAGGTATGACAAAGAAAAGGATTCTTGTGTTAGGTGGCGGATTTGCAGGAATAGAGTGCACAAGAAAGTTGGAATCCTACTTTAAGCACGACTCTGAAGCAGAACTGGTCCTGGTATCGGAAGACAACTTTCTGCTCTTTACTCCAATGCTTCCGCAGGTAGCCTCAGGCATGATAGAGACAAGGCACATCGTCATACCAATCAGGATGATTTGCAAAAAGGCGACTTTCTATGAGGGAAAGGTGAAAAACATCGACCAGTATGGAAAGCGTGTTTCGCTTTACGGAACAAAGGAAAAACGCGGAATCGCACTAGACTATGATTATCTGGTAGTGGCATTAGGCTCGCAGACGAACTTCTTTGGAAACCAAAGCATCGAAAACCACGCCTATACCATGAAAAACCTCAACGATGCGGTGGTCTTGCGAAACAGAATCATCGATATGCTAGAACAGGCAGAAAATGAAAAAGACCCGATCCTAAAACAAAGCCTGCTTACATTTGTCATAGTTGGTGCAGGATTTGCGGGAATCGAAACTGCCGGCGAATTGCACGACTTTTTGCTTGATGCAAAAAAGCACTATCCAAAAATCTCAGAAAACGACATCAAGGTAATAATACTTGAGACGATGTCCGTGGTTCTTCCGGGATTTTCTGAAAGGCTTGCCAAGTTCACAAAGGACAAGTTGATTCAGAGAGGAATAGAAATGATGCTAAACACGAGAGTTGTTAGCTTTGATGGCACCGAAGTCCTGATAAAAAATGCCGCCGATAGTGCAAAAAACCCAGTCAAGGAATCAAGCATTGATGCAATCCAGACAAGGACACTAGTCTGGACTGCGGGGGTGACACCTGTTGACACCATCAAGGATTCCATGTTCAAGACAGAAAGGGGCAAGATAATTGTAAATGAATTCTTGGAAGTACCTGAATTTCCAAGAGTCTTTGTGATTGGAGACTGTAGTCTTACAATTGATCCTAGGACAAACAAGCCATATCCACCTACTGCGCAAAACGCAGAAGCAGAGGCAAAGATTGCCGCATACAATCTCTATGCGGATGTGACTGGGAGGCAAAAAAAGAGGCTCAACTATGTCTCAAAGGGACAGATGGCAATAATCGGAAAAAGAACGGCGATTGCCCAGATTTCCGGCCTGAACATTTACGGAATCATCGCTTGGTGGATTTGGAGGGCTGTATATCTCAGAAAAATACCCAAGTTCAACAAAAGGCTAAGGATCCTGCTTGACTGGACTGCGGATCTGATCTTCGATAGGGACATTTCAAGGCTAAAGATACTGCGAAAGGACCAGCCAATCGATTACAAGGAACTAGACGAAGTAGACGATGTTTGGTAAAACAGATTCTTTGGATACCAAAACAAATAGCTAGAAATGGAACAAGAACACATCTATTATTACTGATTTCGATCGTTGCCACCAAATGCAATGAGATTATAACATAGCGATAGTTTTTTCATCTACCCACTCACTATTCTTATCGTTGGCAGACAAGGTTCAGGATTACCGTAGAATCTGCGATCAAGTCAAGGGTCTTGGCAAAATCCGATTTGCGGGTATAATTAACGAGCGTGGTAAACTAATTGAGGGAGGTATGAAAGATGGGCTAACAACCCTTTCAAGTGTAAAAGATGACGAAATGCTGTTCATGGAGCTGGTTTTGCGCGTTAAGATGCGCCAGGAATTTGACAACCAGTTGGGAAAAGTCAAATTCGCAATGGCACTCCGGGACAAAGTCCTTGAGATGAGTTTTCTAATTGACAAGCATGTGCTTTTTGTGGTTTCAGACTCTGATGCTGACTATGGAACCATACCGCGAAAGATACTTGAAATCATTGGTTAGCAAGTGGTTTCATTAACCAATTAAAACCAATAATTACCAATACCCTTATATCGTGTATGCCGGTTTATAACACCAATGAGTGGTAATTATAACCAAGTTTTTCGAAGCCTAGCATGCGGCCACTCTGAAAAGGGGCAAACCTAAGCATGGTTTCTCAAGAAATTAGGAGGCTTGCAAGTGAAATATTCAAAACCGATCCGCAAATCATTCATCTGGGATTAATCGATTTAGAGGGGCACATACTGATTGATCAATCTGCAGCTTCCTCAGAACCATATGAGCCAGACAAGGACAGAATGATGTTTTATTATCAAGTTGGATTGAGGCGAAGCAGGAGAGAGCACTTTAACGAGGCATATGGCCTGACACAGTACATTCACATAGTTAGAGAAAAAATGCAGCAACTCATTCTTTATCTGCCAATGATTACGATATATCTGACAATCGACAAGGATTCGAGCCCGGACAAAATTGCACAAGTTGCCAAAAAAATCCAAAGCATAGACAAGCAAATACTCGATGATGCAACTAATAGCCTGTTTTTTTCCAACAAGACCAAGATTTGATCTAGTAGAAATGATGTACAAAAATGAGTAACAAAACCATCACTACAATTAATCCGGCAACTGGGAAGCCAATCGCTACTTACGAATCCATGTCAAGAGAACAAGTTAGAGCCCAGGTTTCAAAGTCAAGAGATGCGTTTTCTAGTTGGAAGACAGACCTGGAGACAAGACGTGCATCGATGTATCATCTTACGGACTATCTTCGCAAAAACAAGGTAAAGCTTGCTGAGGTTGTAACAAAGGAAATGGGCAAGGTCCTAAAGGAGGCGATTTCGGAAGTTGAAAAATGCGCCTGGGCGCTAGAGTTCTATGCAGATAATGGAGGCACTTTGCTATCAGATGAAATATTGAACACAGACGCACGAAAAAGCTTTGTCACATTTGAGCCGCTTGGAATAATCGGCTCCATCATGCCATGGAATTTTCCATACTGGCAGGCATTGCGATTTGCCGCGCCAAGCCTGATTGCGGGAAATACAATTGTCATGAAGCCATCAAGCGTAACAATGCAGTCTGGAATTGAGATTGAAAACGCGTGCAGAGAAGCCGGAGTTCCAGAGGGGGTATTTCAAACCATGGTTGGAGGCTCTGATGCGGCAAATTATCTAATCGAGGCGGACGTTAATGCAGTCACGTTTACTGGCAGCACCAAGGTGGGTGCAATGGTAGGTCAAAAATCTGCAGCACTGTTGAAAAAATGTGTGCTGGAGTTAGGCGGAAGCGACCCGTTCATTGTTCTTGAAGACGCCAACGTGGAAAAGGCAGCAAACGGGGCAATAAAGGGGAGGTTCATCAACTGCGGGCAAAGCTGCGTTGCGTCAAAAAGATTTTTCGTCTCAAAGAAAATCGCCAAAGAGTTCATTGAGAAATTTGTTCAAAATACGGAGCGCTTGCAGGTAGGCGATCCAATGATGATAGAAAATGACATCGGACCGCTTGTAAATAAAGAGGCAGTAGAAAACATCTCGTCCATGGTGGATGATGCAAAAAAGAAGGGAGCAGAAATCCTGACTGGTGGAGATAGAATTGGCAACAAGGGATACTTTTACAGACCTACGATTCTTACCAATTTGAAGCCAGAGATGAGGATTTCCAACGAAGAAACCTTTGGCCCAGTTGCCCCAATCACAGTATTTGATGATGAAAAGGACGCAATTCGGTTTGCAAACGACAGCGAATATGGGTTGGGCGCAAGCATATGGACTGACAACCTCAAAAAGGCAGAAACTCTCTCAAAGCAAATCGAGTCCGGCATTGTTACTGTGAACAATGTTGTGATATCTGATCCGAGAGTGCCATTTGGCGGAATAAAGCATAGTGGCTATGGCAGGGAGCTCTCAAAATACGGAATGCTGGAATTTGTAAACATCAAGTCAATCAGGTTTTACGATCAGCTGATTCACCATCATTATGTAGAATAAGATACAGGAAAAAAAATTACGGAATTTTAGTAGTGGGTGTAATCTCCGTGTAACTCATTTTCGAGTTTCTCTACTATGTCCATCTGGCCGCCCTTGTTGTCAAAGCTTACCAAAAGTAGGTGATTCTGGTCAAGCGGAAGCGTAACCCGTCGGAGCTTCTCATATACTGCAAGCACGTACCTGCCTTTACCAATTTTGTTGGTTAGCTGGGCCCTTGTCTTCCAAGAATTTACTGAATACTTTAGTGATTCGCGGGTCTCTTCTTCTGTAAGCAAATTCACCACACCTGGTCTCTGCCTTGAGCTAACCACATTTGCATTCATGTCGCATATTCTTGCATGTCTTATGTTTTTGTCGAGATCCATCACTCTATCCAAGAAATGCTCAAAGTCCATGCAGTATGATAACGGGGAATTTTGATAAAAGAGTTTCTTATTGGTAACGGCTCTTTACCTTTTGCTGGTGCTCTTCCCTTGAATGGTGCAACCTGTCTTTTTCGTGAATGAATTCCTTGCCGCAGCCGGTGCACTTGACTATTGTCCTGTGGTGGTCGTGTCTTGCATGCATGATTAGATCGTTATAATTTTCAAACTTTTGCTTGCAGTCCTCACAGATGTTTTTGTTACGACTAAAAAGCCCCAATCCATTATTTATACGGCTTTACTATAAAAAATTTTAAAATCTTGAATTACGGGTTTGGCGTAAACTGTACGTGGACCTGAGATCGCAGCTCCAAAAATCAATCAAAGGAGATGTATTCTGGGACGATGAGATCCTTGACATCTATTCGGTGGATTCGAGCCTTTATCAGATAAGGCCGAAACTGGTCGTTTTTCCAAAAAACTCGTCCGACATTGTCAAGATCTTAAGAATTGCAAAAAAACGCAAAATCTCTGTAACGCCAAGGGGCGGGGCAACAGGACTTGTGGGAAGCGCATTAAACGATGGAATAATCCTTGATATGAAAAATTTTGGCAAGATCAAAGTGGCCAGGGACTTTGTCTATGTGGAACCGGGGGTACGCAAGGGCCAGCTAGATGAAGCTCTAAGCAGACGCAAAAAATTTCTCGGGCCAAACCCGTCAGTTGGTCCCTATTGCACCATTGGAGGAATGATTGCTACAAATGCAAGTGGCAGCAGGTCGCTAAAATATGGAAGCATAATTGACAATTTGCTAGAGGTAACCATAATCACAGGTACTGGCAAAACAGTAACTCTCCCATCACGAACGAAGCTTGCAAGTTCTGTCTTGAAAATTGCAGAATCCATAGACAAAACAAGATTTCCGCGCGTTTCTAAAAACTCGTGCGGCTACAGACTGGATGCAGTATCTGACAATACGACTCACAAAGTAATTGCAGCCTCCGAAGGAACACTAGGGGTGATAGTTTCTGCAAAACTGCGCATATTCAGAATTCCTCAAAGGCGTGTCCTGCTAGTTTTAGGCTATGACTCGATAAAAAACGCTGCAGACGACTCTCAAAATCTTGTCAAGCTCGGACCTTCTGCACTTGAGCTTGTGGACAGAAACACGATGAAGAATTTTAAGAACAAATTTCCCAAAAAAACAAACTGCCTGCTGTTTGTAGAGTTTGATTCTGATATACGCACTAAAATTACAAGGATAAAAAAAATCTCCACAGGAAAAACACTCTATTCCTTAGGTGACGCAAAATCAATTGGACGGTGGTGGGCCTACAGAAACTCTGCACTGCATTTTAGCCTCAAAAATTTGCTTGCAGGCCAGCTCTCACCACACATCATCGAGGATGCGACAGTGCCTGTTGAAAAGCTAAAGGACCTGGTTGCAATAGCGCAAAATCTGGGCAAGTCATTTGGCGCAAAACTTGTGATGTACGGCCATGCGGGAAACGGCAACATCCATGTCCGCGTGGCCATGCCAAAAAACGACAATAATGTAATCGACAGGCTGGCAAGAAAGTTCTTTTCACATGTGATCTGCCTTGGAGGAACAATTACCGGAGAACACGGCGACGGACTTGCGCGCACCAAATTTGTCAGGATGCAGTATGATCAAAATACATATCAAAAATTTATGAAGCTAAAAAGACAGTTTGATCCAAACTTTATCCTAAACCCGAACAAAATAGTTACTTATGATAGAAAACCAAACAAGCCGGCGAAAATACTTCCTATCTGATCAATAAGGTTTGGCTGCTTTCTGTTTCTGGCATCGTAATTTACACTGGAGGTCTCTGTTCTGACTGGGGCATCATCAAGATTTACTATGCTAGATTCAGATTCTCCGAAATTTTGATTCTTGGCATATTCGACAAGATTTTCTCTTGCCTTTTCCAAATTGGTCTGCGATATAGAGCTCGTTGGGTCTTTTTCCAGTATGGAATTGTAAATTAAAATGGCCTCTTCAAATTTTCCCATCTGTGCAAGCACATTTGCCTTGTTGTTAAGTGCAGGCAGATATTCTGGCTTTATTTCAAGTGCTGCATCATAGTATTCCATTGCCAGGTCTATTTTGCCCAGCTTGCTGTATGCAGTAGCCTTGTTTGTGATGACATCTACGTTATTTGGCTCTTTGATTAACGATTTGTCAAAATATGTAATTGCCTGCTCATAGCTGCACAATCGCATGAGTGCAGGACCCATTCCGTCATAGTATACGATTGAATCTGCATACTCGGTATAGTCGCAGTTAAGGGTGATCTCGTTTAGTATCTCCCCGAGCTGCTTGTCTTCTACTGAAAGATTGTCTTGTTTTTCCTGCTTTGGTTGTATGCTTGGCGCCGGCGCTGGTTTTTGCGGCGTGAAATCTATTTTGGTTTCTTGCTTTTGTTTTGGCACTTGTTGTATTATTTTTGGTTGCAATGTTATTTTTGGTTGTGGCGTTACGGGATTTTGATTGTTATTTGGAGGAATCTGAGGAGAATTTACAAACTCAAAACTGGTAGTCTCTTTTGATTCGCCATAATGGGCCTTGGCAAAATATTTTCCAGGCGTTTTGAAATTTACGCCACTTTTTGTCAAAAATGAGACGGAAAACTCCAAGTCTGAGTTGATCTGTGGCGTATAAAATCCTGCAGGAAAGTCGTTTTTGTCATAAATTCCAATCAGTATGGTTGGATCATTTATTGTAGAAACCATTCCTGATATGGTAATGAACTCATTGTCTGCATAGCTTGCCTTGTCTGTTCTCAGGAAAAGCACCTCTGGTTCGATCTCTGGCACTTTTGGTTCATCCTCCTGTATGATCTGTGTGCCAATCACTCCAAAGGTCAGCTGGTCGCTTTTTTGCCCGTAATTGAATTCAATCAGATATGTACCGGACTTGTCATAAAATGGCGAGTCAAGCGAAAATGTCTTTGTAAAACCGTCGTCTGCTTGCAATTCCACACCGTTTGCAGAAAGAATTACCCCATCTGGATCATACACACTTAACGCAATTTGTGGCATCGTTCGGTCTACAATGTAGCCTGAGACCTCCATGGACTCGCCTGTAAAGTATAGTTCCTTGTCGGTAACAGCCACCAGCCAGGAATCGTCTGCAAGGGCAGGCATGACGGTAAATACAGCTAGAACTGCAAAGAGCAATATTTTGGCGCTCAAATCAGCTGTGCATGATCTGGTTTTGTATTTAATAATCTCGTAGAATTCATACCTGTTCTTTTTATGCAAAGAAAGGCCAGCATTGTTCAAAACAGGTGAAAGGATCATTCTTTAGATATCTCTGTAGCTGATAATTCAGGTGATTAGTTGAAGGCGATCCTTGCTAGCATCGCTGTCGTTGTTTGTACGTGTCTGATTGGACAGGCTGCATCCGGGTTTGTGATGATGCCAAACACCGCCTTGGTCATTTTGTCTGGCTGTGATTCCGGATATCTGGTAAAGGACTGCAAAAGCAAAGCAACGATTACCAAAATCAAAGACTATTCTGTCAATTTGAAAGAATCGCTTAAAATGGATAGCGACGACAAAAAGGATGCCAAGGAAAAAAAACCGGTCACAAAAAAAGTTGCCAAGAGCTCAAAATACAAAAGTTGTGACAAATACAAGGACAATTCCAAGAAATTCAACGCCTGCAAGAAATCAATAGACAAGAAATCGCAAAAAACAAAACACGACACTGTCAAAAACTCGATCGGCAACATACGATAGGAAAAATAATCCCTAGTATCTGATCAGTTTGTTTGAGAATAAGAAAGGCAAAGCCGAGTGACAAAAAGCCGATCCTTGCTTTTTTGCACAGGACATTCCAGTGGGGCGACTATGTTGCAAATGTCTGGGATACCTGGCTTGCAAGAAAAACCCTGTTTACACTAGAGGAAAGAGGAAAACCAATCGGGATCTGTAATGCGTCATTATCAAAAAACCAGCTTTGGATAGAAGGCCTGAGGGTAAACCCGAAATTTCGTAGGCGAGGCTATGCAAGCAAGCTTGTCCTCAAGGCAGAATCTGTGGCAAGGAAAAAGGGGCGTAAAACATCAAGGATGCTCATTGCCCAAGGGAATGCAAGGTCGCTCAAAATGGCAAGATCACTTGGCTACAGAATAGAGGGAAAGTGGTGGCTGTATAATTTGAGGCCGAAAAGACATGAAACATCTGTACACCTGGCAACAAATGCAAAACAGCTCAATGGACTGATAGACTCTGATACATATTCAGAATCATGGGAATGGTTTCCACTGGATACTCTTGCAATCGCAAAGCTAATCAAAAACAAAAAAGTCGTTGTCCTTTCTCAAAAAAATAAGGCAACTGGTATCGGCATATGGAACAAATCCGAACTTGATAGCGATGTACTGCAGCTCGGCTACATAAACGGCACAAAACCAGGAATGAGAATGATCCTGCACTACATGCAAAACAAGGCCCACCTCTTAAAATCAAAAAGAATCCAGGTTCTTGCGGAAGATAAAACCAAGCTGAATGAAAAAAATCTAGACAAAAGAATGCTGTTCTGCCTCATGAGAAAGGATCTAGGCTGATATTCCGTCGCAGGCCTCGATGAACCATTTTGGCAGATCGTTTCTCTGATGGTATATCATCCGTTCTGCCTTTGAGTCAAGAACGTATGTCATGGCATGGTCTCCCACATGTCGTATGCTTCGACCTGCCATCTGCAGTAATCTGAACGCTGATTTGAGATAGTATCGCCTGTGGTCTGATTCTGAATCGTAAATTTTCTTCATTCTTAGATCATCAACTGTCGGATAGTACGGGGCCTTGACAATTATCTGGAACCTGCTGTCATCATCAGGCAGGTTCACGCCGGATTCAAGTCCTGGAGAGATAAGGACAGAATTTGCAATGTTTTTGTGGATGGAAATCGCTTCTGTCTTGTCTTGGCCCCTTTGCAGCGGCAAAAGCCTCGGCTTTAGCTCAGGCGAGATTTTTTCCAAAATATAGTCCAGCTGGGAATAGCTGGTAAGAAGGATTATGCCCCGCTGGCTTGATCTGAGCTTCAAAATAGCCTCGATTTGCGATATTATCTTGTCTGGTAGCACAGCCTCGGAATTTGCCTCGACATATTCTGTTTTTAAAAATACGACCTTTCTGTTCTGGACCGGGATGTTAGAGTCCTCGTTTATGAAATAGATCTCGTCCTTTCTAAATCCGGTTTCCTTGCAGAACAATTCCAAGTTTATAGTAGCTGACATGAACAGAGAGAGATCAAAATTCGATGTCATCTCGTCAATGAACCAGTGGATGTGCCACGGCTTGATGGTTATCTCATCAAAGTTATGGCCCTTTTTCTCGTCCTGTTTTGACTGGATGTCAGTTATGATATAGTTCTGGTCTGCAGATTCCAGCCCCTTTTGCAGGATCTTCATCTTTGTGGTGTAGTTTTTGAGATCGTTTAGGACGAAATGGTTGATGTATCTATGATCGAACTTGCAGTCCACATGATCCTTGCATTTTAGGAATTCCTTTGTCTTGATGTATTCCCGGACTTTGCTGCACTGCGTGCAATTTTCTGTTATCTTTACGCCGTGTTTGATACAGTGAGCGTGCTTTTTGATGTGTTCTTCTGACTGGAGATACAGAGTGTGCTCTGCGCATTGCTTTATGACAGATTCTTTTTTCCTGAACGCTTCTGAAATAGAATTGACGTATTGTTTTATCTTGTCAAGATCTGAATTTACTGAAAACTTCGGCATCTCTACACCAAGCAGCTCGCCAAAAAATCCATTTAGGTTTGTTGAAAGCTGGTTTGCCAGCTCCTCGTCAAGCTCATGTGCTTCATCACAGACAAGAAGCTTTCTTTGCGGCATTTCTTCTCCTGAGAGCAAATGCGAAAGATACGATGCATAGGAGTAGGCCACAAAGCTGGATTTTTTGCCGATCTCTATCTGGTCATAATATGGGCATTTTCTAGGCATGTCCTCGCCTAGAATCGCTTCTGCTATGGTCCCCTTTTTTGATATGGAATATGATTCGGGCTGCGGCTTGAAGGTGCAGTCATTGCAGTACCCGTGGGTGCAGTCAAAGACTCGGTTTGTCTGCTCGCACAGAAATCGCTTTTTTCCTCGAACAGTGTTGAAAAAGCCGAACTCGCTTCGGTACTGGTCCTGCAAAAGAATAGTAGATGTAAGTATTGTAGAAGATCTGAGATAAAGGGAAAGTGCTATTGCGATCCAGCTTTTTCCGGTTCCTGTCGGTGCTGAAAGGAGGATCTTTTTGTATCCTGATTCTATTGCAGTCTGGATTTTTTTCATTATTTCGTACTGTTTTGGGGTTGGTTCCTTTCCTGCGAATTGGCCGACGAGATCCAGTGCCTCGGTAAGTGAGATTGGCTCCCTTGGCCTTTTTAGATCAATTTCAGGATAGCTCGAACGGAGTCTGCGTCCAAGTGCATCAAACTGCATGATGTGATCAAAAAATGTGCTCTTATAACTCTAAATTTAGCTGATTTTTAGCTAGCTTTGGCTCAACACCAAATCAATGATATAGTTGATAAAACAACATCACTACATGAAATCATGAAAGCAAAGTTTGCCACCTCATGCATTTCATGTGGTGACCAGATCGCACGTGGAAAAGAAATAGCAAAAAACGAACAAGGAAAATGGGTACACAAACACTGTGCACCAGAGCAAGAACTACTCTAAATCATTCAACCATTACGCATTAAATTCATGGCATGAGGTAAAAAAAATAATGGTTGACATTGGTAGTGAATATCAAAAAGAGGTTAATTAAGAAATGATGATCTTGAAAACAGAAACTAGATCACCTTTGAGATATGCCGGCGGAAAATCAAGGGGAATAAAAGAGATCTGTCAATATATTCCAAACAATGTAAAGGAAATCTGTTCTCCATTCTTTGGTGGTGGTTCAGTTGAATTGGCATGTGCTGATAATAATATCAAGGTACATGGTTATGACAACTTTGAGCCACTTGTAGAATTTTGGCAATGCCTGTTAGCAAACCCCAAGAAATTAGCAGAAATTGTGAGAGAATACTATCCATTATCCAAGATAAAATTCTATGAATTACAAAAAACACAGGAAAAATTCAAGTCAAAATATGAACGTGCAGCAGTATTTTTCGTTTTAAACCGTTCTTCATTTTCAGGAACTACCATGTCTGGTGGTATGTCTCCAGATCATCCAAGATTTACCCTTTCTTCCATTGAGAGGTTGGCAAATTTCAAGGTAGGAAATGTATCTGTCGATCTTGCTGATTTTAAACAATCAATCAAAAAACACTCAAAGAAATTGCTCTATCTTGATCCACCGTATCTGATAAACCAAAAACTGTATGGCAATAATGGGGATATGCACAATGGTTTTGATCATGAGTGTTTAGTGGAAATTCTAAAAGAATGTAAGATGTGGATATTATCGTACAATGATTCCGAAGAGATCCATAAACTGTATGAAGGCTTTACCTTTCGTTACCCAACCTGGAAATACGGTATGTCGAATAACAAAACATCAAGAGAAGTTATAATTTTAAGCCATGAGATCGCTGAAATAAACGGAATAAAATCTAATGGTAACACAAACCGAATCTGGCAAAGCGTTTGAGTATTCGCTAGCGATTATACTATACAACAAAATTAACAATGGGCAAAAAATTAGACTAGAACAAAATACGCAATTTGATACTGCAAAAAGATCTTTTGACAGTTTTGATCAACAAGAGCAAGATAATTACAATAAAGCTGCACAAGCTGGAATTGATTACATTGTCAAACTAGAACCAAGATTAGAACATCCATTATCTAACGATGAGATTACTATTATGATTCAATCTGATCAGAAGGGTGAAAGCGGTGACATTAGAGACATTGTAACAGTAAGGGCCAAACATGGTTGGGAGATCGGATTTTCTGCAAAAAACAATCACATGGCTGTCAAACACTCGCGTCTTTCTGACCTAATTGATTTTGGCAAGGAATGGTTTGGCAAACCTTGTTCACAACAATACATGGATGAAGTTGGAGAAATATTTGGTGAGGTACGGCAATTAATGGATCATAATAAGAAAAAAGGGCATATTCTGCTTTGGAGAGAAATACCAGATAAAAAACACGATATTTACACCAAAACACTTGATTCATTCCAAAATGAAATGACAAGACTGGTAAATTCTAACAACAATGTACCGGATTTATTGTTAAGATATCTGATCGGCAAAAATGACTTTTATAAGATTATGAAATTCAGAAACCGAATAACAACTCAGGGTTTTAACCTATACGGTACCTTAACTCAGCCATCAAACACATTACAACCACTCAAAAAAATACCAAAACTAAAACCCCCTACTAAAATCGACACATACGAACGTAAGAAAATCCACACTTTACTAATCAGATTTGATGAAGGTTGGCAGTTATCATTTAGAATTCATAATGCAAGTTCAAGGGTAGAGCCTTCATTAAAATTCGATATTCAACTAACAGGTGTACCGCCTAGCCTATCTGGTCATGATGAGTTTTGGTAAAAAACCATATGATCTTATTAAAGAAGGTCGTGGCATTCTGAAATATTTGAATTAATTATAATAATCATTATTCTGAGAAAAAATCCTCATCAATTTTCTTTAGCTGATATGCATCTCCAGATTGTAAACCAATGTTATATTCATACATTAATCCTGCTAATTTTTCTCCATCAATCAAAACTATTTTACTATCAACTGATTTCACAAAATCAATTGCATCTGTTGAAAATGTTGAGGTAGTAATGAACACTCCTTTCTTTGATTTTTTTGACGATAATGAGCCAGCAAAATCTCTGACTTCTTTACCAGGTACAGTATTTTCCCATCTTTTTGCTTGAACATATATTTCATCTAGTCCAAGATTATCTTGTTTTATCATTCCATCAATTCCACCATCGCCAGATTTTCCAGTTACTGTTCCATCACCATATCCCATTTTTTCCAATAACTGAATTACAGTTCTTTCAAAAAAGGCAGGAGGGCACTTCATTATTTTTTCAAGGATTTCTTCTTCCAAGTTTTCGCGAATTTCAGTAATGCCATCAATTATCATATCCTCAGGACTTTTCTCTTTGATTTCCGATGACGTAGTCTCTTTGCGTTTTCCTTTCTTTGTGTAAAATTCTATAAATGAAGGAAATTGTCTGAGAAACTCAATGTTAATGCTATTGGGTTTTTGCTGTAAAACCTTCAACCCATTAGGCGTTATTCGTGTAATTCCTCTTCTTGGGTCATCAAGTAAACTCGCTTTTTTAAGGTAAAATCTTGCCCATCTCATCCTGTTCTGAAAAAGGGTTTCTGTTGTGCTACTAGGCTTTAATTGACTTGTTTCTTCTTCTGTTAACTTCAATCTTGCAATGAGCTCACTTTCAGCATCAGTCATTGACCATTCTTTTCCATCTCTCACAATCTCTAAAAGAGGTAGCATTATTGATTCAAAATCAGGAATTGGCATTACGGAGTATGACGGATATTTGCATTTAATCTTTAATTTTATGTATATTTGATTTGAAAAAAGATAGATTGTATGATCTTACAAAAGAAGGTCATAGTGTTTTGAAATATCTGACATAAGACACAAAAAATACGATCAGAAAATTTCATAGCGATCTACTGTTCATGTCTGTAGTAACAATAATTACGAATAAGTGCGATCCTTTATGTTTGAAAATTAGTTGAGTAAGACAATATGATCTTTCAATCATCAACAATTTAATCTAAAAACAGATAGCATTTTTGTGGTAAAAGAACAGGATCCAGCCACCAACAATCCAACCCCACCAGATCTTTCTATCACTGAAAAATCAACTATTGAAGAAAAAATTAAGATTCTTAAAAATGCAACCAGGGAGGCACAACAAAACATTAGTACAAAACAAAAACCATTCTCTCCATGGAAAACATCAAACAAAACAATCAAAGAATTCTCAGTTAATCCCGCTCATACCCCTTGGGTGAAATTATATGCCGCAGAAAATAAAATTACTAAAAAACGATATATTAGATTAAGAAAATTCAAACAAAACTTCAATATTACATCGCCGGAACTTCTCACAAATATCACTAAGACAGCTTATGAAGCAGCTAATCTTATTGGCTGGAAAAAAACAAATGAAACTCAGACTCTCAAATATTTAGATAAAATATCTGATTTACGAACAACTATAGTAAGAGACCAAGAGAAAATCAGAGATCTTTCTACAAAACTTGCTCAATTTCGCATCATGCAACTTAATGCAGACATTCCTAGATTCCAACATGATTTACATGAATTTGATAATCTACTTAAAAACCCACATAGAGAAGATGACATACAACAATTTCTTGAGAAAAATACATGGTTATTTGGGGCTGAATATTTAGAAACACAACCAGTTTATTTCAGCCAGCTTAGTCTGTCAGATTCGCGTTTTGATTTTCTACTGCAGCGATATGATACTTTCTATGATATTGTTGAAATCAAAAGAGCTGATGCACAATTGCTTAACAGAGACACAACAAATGAAAAAATTATTCCTTCTAGAGATGTTCCTTTTTCTAGTGATTTAAAGAATGTAATATCTCAGATGATAGGATATCTAGAACTCGTAGTAGAAAAAAAGAAAGAACTAAGTAAACAAGGAATTTTCATACATAAACCAAAGGGAAAAATCATCATAGGAAGAGCATTAAGTAGAAGGGAACAAAAAGCAATCACTACTATTGGATCTTACCTAAATCAAATAGAAATAATGACATATGATGACTTGTTAAAAAGAGGAGAAATATTTGTTGAAACAATCAAAAATAGACGAACAATGTCTATTTGATATCTTATTGAATTCCAAAAAAAAGAATTGAATGATATTCAAAGTTGAACATCATCAATATCATGGAGAAAAAGACCTACACCAAAACCCATTGTTGTTGGACTTTTTGCAACCAATCCTACAAGGAACAGCAAAATACCTGCTTCATAATGATGCACTCTCGTTCCACTCAGGTACATTTTAGGAGGTCTAGTTTGTGAATTCCAAGCTTCACCAAGTCCTAAAGCAGCGATCATTCCATTTAGAAATGACATGTATAGTATTGGTACAAACTAGTATTAATAATTTACTAATCCGTAGGATTTACTAATCAGTGGATTCTGCAAATTTATATGTAATTAATTTGTAAAAATTGTTGATTTGCCAAGCGTGAGATGTGAATCTTTCAGTGATCTATTATGGACATATGTATCAGAGATTGCAAAAATCAGGAAAAAAAGCAGATGTGAAGCATTACAATTGATAGTTGAAGAACATATGAAATTCATGGCTATGAGGCAACAAGAACAAGAAGCGAAAAAAAATGGCAAGAAAAAAGAAAGGAGATGACTGGGTGGGGGCTTTACTTGCTTTAGGGATAGGATTCCTAGCTGTACAACTAATCAAAAAATTGTCAGAAACTCCACAAGACACCAATAAAACATGTATGGTATGTGGTTATTCTACTAACAAATGGGCAAGGATGTGCCCTAGATGTAGAAACACCTTCCCAATTTGATTATTACATAGAAAAAATACTCTAGGCAAACCTACTTACATGATTTATCTATAATCTTTCTTCTGTGTAAATCATTTTATCTGATTAAACAATATATCATATACCTTGATTGAGAATGAAAACACTTGGGCAAAGGCAGCACAAACCAACAAAACAGACGAATTCCACAAAAAATTTGACCAAGCTATAGAATCATTCAAAAAAGAGCTTGGCAAGACCTATCCGCTGATAATCGGGGGAAAAGAGATCAGATCCGACAAGATCTTCGAAGTAAAATCACCATCTGATACCAGAATTATTCTAGCTAAATTTCCACTTGCGACAAAAGAACAGACACAACAAGCAATTGAATCTGCAAAAGAAGCATTCTCAGAATGGGGCACCAGCCCATACCAGCATAGAGTAGGATTATTCCGAGAGATTGCAAGCCAGTTTTCCACACAAAAATTCACACTTGCAGCCATAGTGAGCATGGAAAATGGCAAAAACAGGCTCGAGGCAATGGGCGAAATCGACGAGACAATAGACTTTCTCAGGTTTTACGCGGACCAGCTGGAATCAAACCAGGGATTTGTAAAACCGACAAAAAACGCAAACCCGAAAGAAAAAACCCAAAGCGTACTAAAACCGTACGGAATCTGGGGGATAATACCTCCGTTCAACTTCCCGT
>Ga0247727_10007841_pt1 | contig 20128 bp, 14 predicted proteins | sample WisWelCaveWW1625_FD_202498 | JGI IMG/M metagenome (GOLD analysis project Ga0247727, IMG submission 202498) | Biofilm microbial communities from Wishing Well Cave, Virginia, United States - WW16-25 | ecosystem: Environmental > Aquatic > Deep subsurface > Groundwater > Cave microbial mat | place... | reverse complement strand
ACTCGGCGGCAATCGCCCGGGGCACGAAATTGAGCACCCGATGGCCGTCGTCATCCTCGGCGGCTTGGTGACTTCGACCGCGCTCAATCTTTTTTTCATGCCGGTGTTGTATTGGAAGTTCGGCACGGCGAAAACTAAGTAAATTTTTGCAATTGTAGATTGTATCGAAGTGCTTTGCTCAAGTCACGGCTGCGGGCGTGACTTTTTATTTTCGGAGGTTATCATGACGCTTGACATTGGAGACGATTTTTATCACGTTGATATCATCAACTATAACCGGTTTGAGCAACCGCGTCCGCAAATTAACTTTTAACCTCGCCTCCAGGGCATTGAGAAAGCAACATGACTATCGAAAACTTTATTCAGGCTATGCCGAAAGTTGAACTGCACGTTCATCTCGAAGGCTCCATTCGCCCGGAAACGCTGTTGCAACTTGCTAAACGCCATCACGTGGCGTTGCCGGCAGAGAGTATCGACGATCTCAAAGCGTGGTATATCTTTCGCGATTTTCCCCACTTTGCCGAGGTTTATCAAACGCTCTCCCAATGTATTCGCACGACGGACGATATTGCGTTCATCACGCGTGAATTTTTGGTGGGACAGGCCGAGCAAAATATCCGGCATTCCGAGGCGACCTTCACTGCGCTCACGCATTATCGCAACTACGGCCTTGCGTTTGACCAACAGCTTGCCGCGATCAATCGCGCCCGCGAATGGGGCGAGCGCGAGCTTAACACCTCTCTGCGTGTTGTTCTCGACATTCCGCGCGAATTTGCCCAACCGGAGGAGGCCCTGCAACTCGTGCAATGGCTGGCTTCACGCCGACCCGAAGGCGTCGCCGCGCTCGGACTCGGCGGCTACGAAGTCGGCTTTCCGCCCGAAAAATATCAAGCCGCTTTTGAATTCGCGCATCAAGCGGGAGTCACCACGATTTTGCACGCCGGTGAAACGGAAGGCCCGGCGAGCATTTGGAGTGCGCTGCAATTAGGCCATTCGGTTCGAATCGGCCACGGCGTACGCTGCCTCGAAGATGCAAGTTTGGTGGAATATCTGCGCGACCGGCAGATTCCGCTGGAAGTTTGCCCCACCAGCAATGTTTGCCTGCGTGTGGTGAAAGATCTGGCGAGCCACCCCTTGCCCAAACTGCTCGCGGAAAATTTGTATGTCACGATTAACTCGGACGATCCGCCTATGTTCAACACGACGCTGACGGACGAATTTATCCGCATCACGCAGCAGTTTGGGTTTAATAGAGACGATTTGCAACGCTTCGTCCGGAATGCGCTCCGCGCTTCTCTGCTTTCCAATAAACGAAAGACGGTTATGGAGAAAGATTTTGCCGAACAGTTCGCGCAACTTGCTTGAACCTCCCAATCGCTTCAATCGGCTTAAAATTTACCTCCCGCGTTTCGCAGTTGTTGCGCCTATATATTCTTGTTGAAAAGCGGCTTTCACGAAAGATGAGAAAGCTCATCCATGGCTCGCTGGCTTTGCGAGCCGTGCTTGACAAGTGATCAATGCAAATGTTCTAATTCGGTTTTTCTTCCTTCCGCTAGGGAACCGGCGGGGCATACCTCTCTTGCAAACCCAATTTAAACTATTCTCTTGTTCGCCGGCGCGGACGATTTTTTCCTCGAATGACGCCTTTTGAATACGACCATCGGCTGGTCGCGGTCTTTGTTGCATTAAAAGCCCCACGCGCAAATACCAAACGGGAGCGGCTCATGAGGTCGAGTAATATTGCTATCAGCGAGAGCTTCATCGGCAAACGTGAAACGGCCCAATACTCTCTTGTGCTGGGACTGTTTTTGGTGTTGGTTGAGTCAATGCAAATTGCCTTCGCCCAAACCTCGGCCGGCTATCGCGATTTTTATTTCGGCGCAACGGCCAGTGCCGAGCCGACTGCCGAGAAGCCGCAAAGCAAGCTGTGGTGGAACGACGGTTTGTGGTGGGGCAGCTTGTGGAATCCGAACACGAATCGGTATGAAATTCATCGTCTTGATTTGGCAATGCAAAGTTGGAGCACAACGGGCACGACGCTCGACACGCGCAGTAGCAGTCGCGGTGATGCGTTGTGGGATGGGCAATATCTTTATCTCGCCTCGCATATTTACACTGTCAATCCCGGCGCGACCACGACCAACAACTCCGCGCGACTTTATCGCTTGAGTTATAATCTCACCACAAAAAATTATGCGCTCGACGCCGGCTTTCCCGTTACGATCAACAGCTCCAAAGCAGAAGCGCTCGTGTTGGATAAAGATTCCACCGGCAAACTGTGGATCACGTGGGCCGAGGGCGGCAAAGTGATGATGAACCGCAGCACGAGCGACGATCTCACGTGGGGCACGCCGTTTATTCTTCCCGCGCAAGATAACGAGGTGGACATTGATGACATTGCCACGCTCGTTTCGTTTGGCATCAACAAACTCGGCGTGTTGTGGTCCAATCAAAAAGATTCAACGTTGAGCTTTGCGGTGCACGTGGACGGTGAGGCCGACGACGTTTGGCAAGCGCGCGAGGAAATACTATCCGGCATGCACGTGGGGCCGATGATTGACGATCATTTGAATGTGAAAGCCGCTTGCGATAACAGCGGCAATCTCTACGCGGCGGTCAAAACTAATCTCATCGGTGCAAGCTCGCCGGGCCTCTATGTGCTCAAGCGCAGCGCCGCGGGCGCATGGAGCAAACACGTTGTTGCGACTGCGAACCTCGAACACGTGCGTCCGCTCGTGCTCCTCAATCATCACAATCAGAGGCTTTACGTCGTCACGCGCAGCACGGAAACCGGCGCGAGTGTGATCTATCTCAAGAGCGCAAGCTTGTCGGATTTGGAATTTCCCTCGGGCCTCGGCGCGGCGTTTATCGCCAACGCGCTCGATCTCGAAATCAATCATCCCACTTCTACAAAGCAATGCGTGGATAACAACTCCGGCCTGCTCGTGCTCGCCGCGGATAAGATCAATCGTTATTACTTGCACAACTATATCGACTTCGCCGCAGAGAAACCGGCGATCAACTCGTTCATGCCCGCGAGCGCGCCGGCCAACACAGAAGTGACGATCACCGGGCAAAATTTTAGCACAACAACGCGCGTGACTTTTAATGGAATTGCCGCGACGAGTTTCACGATAGATTCGAGCACGCAACTGCGCGCGCGCGTTCCGCAAGGCGCGGGCAAAGGCAAGATTCGCGTTACGAATGCGATTGATGTGGGCGCGAGCGCGAATGACTTCACATTGACTGCGCCGCCGGCGATTACTTCATTCGCGCCCACGAATGGGCCGCACGGCGCGGAAGTGACGATCATCGGCAATCATCTCGCGACGCTCACGAGCGTTGCTTTCAGCGGCAGCATCGCGACGAGTTTTATAGTCGATTCAAACACGCAAGCGCGCGCGCGCGTTCCGAACAACGCCGTTTCCGGCAAGATCGCCGTGACGAATCCCGACGGCAGCGCCGCGAGCGCGACTGATTTCATCGTGACGCAAAAGCCCGTGCTCAATTCCTTTGCGCCGGAGCATGCGCAAAAGAGCGCGGAGGTGGTGGTCACAGGCAAGAACTTCGTCGCGATCACGCAAGTGACTTTCAACGGCGCGATTGCCAATTTCACCGTGGCGTCGGACTCACTGCTGCGCGCGCTTGTTCCGGCGAACGCGACGACGGGCAAGATCAATGTGAGCAACTCCGCGGGCACGGGCACGAGCGGAAAGAAATTTTTTATGCACTACGCGCTCGCGACGAACGTGTTCGGCATGGGCAGCGTGACGTTGAATCCGCCGGGCAATGTTTATGATCAAGGCACAAGCGTGACGGCGACGGCAACTCCGGCGATAGGTTGGAAGTTTCAAGATTGGGACGGTGATTTAGATGGGCCAGTGGCAGAGCAAACGCTGCTCATCAATTCCGACAAGAGTGTGACCGCGAACTTCTCGGCGTTGGCGCAATACACGTTGACGGTCGATACTTTGGGCGCAGGCAAAGTGTTGCTCGATCCGCCGGGTGGCGCATATTATCACGGCGCGATGGTGACGCTCACGCCGCAGCCGGACTCGGGCTATGTTTTTAGCGGATGGCAGGGCGCGCTGCACGGCTGGGCGAGTCCCGCGTTGATCACGATGAATAGCAATGAGCAAGTGCGAGCGCTGTTCACAAAAATTCCCGCTAAAAGATTTGCTGCCGGCATTTGGATAAGCGCAACCGAGTTGAGCCAGCTTCCCACAACCGGCACGAGTTGGAGCGAAATGAAAGCAGAGGCGGATTTGCCCGCAACTGCGCCCAACTTGGCGAATCAAAAAGACTCATTGAATGTGCGCGTGTTGGCAAAGGCGTTGGTGTATGCGCGCACTGGCCTCGCGAGTTATCGCGACGAAGTGCGGCAAGCGTGTTTGGCCGCGATGGGCACGGAGCAAAACGGCGAAACGCTTGCGCTCGGCCGTGAGCTTGTGGCTTATGTGATCGCCGCGGATTTGGTCGGCTTGTCGCCGGAAGAAGATGCGACGTTTCGCGTTTGGCTGCAAAGTGTGTTGCGCGATACCTTGCAAGATCATCGCTCACTGCAAATGACGCATGAAGAACGACCGAACAATTGGGGCACGCATTGCGGTTCAAGCCGTGCGGCGATTGCGGCATATTTAAATGATAAAAACGAACTCGCGCGCACGGCTTTGGTGTTTCGTGGTTGGTTGGGAAATAGAAATTTGTACGCGGACTTTAGCTACGGCGAAGGCTCGTGGCAAGCAGACAGCACGGCGCCGGTTGGTATCAATCCCCTCGGCGCGATGATTGACGGTCACTCGGTTGACGGCGTGTTGCCCGATGATCAACGTCGCAGCGGCGCATTCATGTGGCCGCCGCCGCACGAGAATTATGTTTATGAAGCGCTGCAAGGCGCGCTCGCGCAGGCCGCGATTTTATATCGCGCCGGTTATGAGGTATGGAATTGGGAAGATGCGGCGTTGCGACGCGCGTTCGACTGGCTCTATCAACAAGCCAACTTTCATGCGGAGCCGAATGATCGCGGCTTGCTCTATCTCAGCAATCATTTTTATAAAACCAACTTTGCCACGCCGCGCCCCACGCGACCGGGCAAGAATGTCGGATGGATGGATTGGACGCATGGCAAGTATCACAAGCTTACGGTGAATGTGATTGGCTCGGGCAACGGCACGCTCTCGCCCACGGGCGGCGTGTATGAACCGGGCACGAAAGTGAAGCTCACCGCCGTGCCCGCGGCTAATTGGGAGTTTGTGAATTGGACAGGTGCGAGCAATAGCATTGCAAATCCCATCACGCTCACAATGAATGCGAATAAAACCGTGACTGCGACGTTCAACGAAATCACCGCGGGCATGGTGAAGCATGAAGAAACGCAAAGCGCAGGCTCGAGCAATCTCCTCACCGTGGCGACGACGATAAATCTCACCGCTGTGGAGCACGATCTTTTTCTCGCGGCGATTGCAACGCGTCCGCGCAAGCAAGTTACTGCGATCACCGGCTTGGGTTTGAATTGGACTTTAGTGAAGAAGCAATGTTCCGGGCGCAATGCAACGGGCGTGGAAGTTTGGAGGGCGCAAGGCGCGCCGAGCGAGAGCGGCGCAGTGATCGCAACGCTTGCGGCGGCGCCGAGCAATGCTGTGATCACGGTCTCGCGCTATTCGGGCGTGGCGCATGCGAACCCGTTGGGCAAAGTAATGAGCAGCAACAGCAACGGTGTGAATGGCTTGTGCAGCAGCGGCGTGGATACAAATTTCTATGCGCTCAACATGAACACGAGCGCGGCGAATGTGATGATCTATAGCGCGGCCACGATGCGTAATCGCGCGCACACGCCGGGGCCGGTGTATCTCGAACGCATCGAAGCGAAACAAGGCACGGCGAGCGGCATGGCTTCGCTTGCCGTGCAAGACCGTCGCATCACTTCGATGTCGAATGCGCTTATCAAAGGCACATTAAGCGGAAACACGGATTGGGCGGTGATTGCGGTGGAGATCATGCCGCAAGCAGTGAGCACGTTGCACGACACGCATGCGGCGAAAGCCTCGTTCGCCGCCGAGTTGCCCGCCGAGCTCACACTCTTTCAAAACTATCCGATCCGTTTAATGCGAGCACGATCATTGAGTATGCGTTGCCGGAAGCGGCACATGTGCGCGTGCGCATCTTCAACCAACAGGGACAATTGGTGCGCACGCTCGTGGAAGGCGCGCAATCAGCGGGGATGAAACGAATCGAGTGGGAGGGAAGAGATGATATGGGCAGGATCGCCGGCTCGGGCGTTTACTTTATGGAATTGGAAGCTGGGGCGAAACGTTTTTGTCGAAGGGTGGTTTTGATCAAATAAAATTTGCCTTCATTTTCAAATCCCGTTTCCTCTCAAGCGAAACGGAGTTTGAATCTAGCAGACGACGAGAGGTTCGCCTCAGCGTTAAATTTTACGTTTCCGTCCGCGATTCTGCGCCGAAAGTTTTTTCAAATAGACCTCGATTTGTTTTCGGCTGAGATTTTTAAGGAGCTCTTCCGGCGGCAAACCTTTCAAACGTTCTTCCGGCGGCAAACCTTTCAAACGTCCTTCCGGCGGCAAACCTTTCAAACGTTCTTCCGGCGGCAAACCTTTCAAACGTTCTTCCGGCGGCAAGCCTTTCAAACGTTCTTCCGGCGGCAAACCCTTCAAACGTTCTTCCGGCGGCAAACCCTTCAAACGTTCTTCTGTAGGCAGGCCTTCTAAACGCTCTTCAAGCGTCAATGACGCCAAAAATTCTTCCCGAACTTCTCGCTTAAAATCTTCAATTGTATAAGACATGGCGATACCCTCGATCTTGTAAGACGCAACTAGTTTATTCAGCACGGCGCGCAGTTCGAGTTGTCGCGCGCGATACCGCGACACGCCGTATTGTACTTTTTCCATGATGCCGCTAAACAGTAACCACAAAGCATTACGTTCCAGCGGAAGAATTTCGCTAAGAATGATAAGGCGAACCGGACGACTGCCCCAGCGAAGATCATAAACACCTTCTTTCATCCGTTGCAGCGCAACTTCCTTTTCCAGGTTTTCTGGATGGCGCGTGCAAACCGCATACAATCCGAAGTCTTCAACTGGCAATAGCTCTTCAAACGACGGGCTGCTTTGTTTGCGATAATTCACATAATGGCCGATCAACTCATCCATCGCCCAGGAGTCTAACGATTGCCGCAGAGATTTATAGGTGATGAGATTATGCCGCGCCAGATTTTCCAAACCGTCGGGCAATCCCAGAGAGGCGGACCGGTTTCCTGCTCAATGACCAAAATATCCAAGCGCTGCTTTTTGAGGGAGAGATCCTTCTCCATCTCGACTTTATAGCAAGAGCCGGTAAAGTAGTCGGTCAAACCGACGCCGAGCAAATGATGCCAATCAATCATGCCCACCTCCTTTCTCGCAAGCGTGGCCTTAATTAAAGAATAGTTGGAAGAAAAGCAAGCAGAGTGTTGACGACCAGCCCAGCTTATCGCATCAGCTTTCGTTGCTCCCGTTCCCCCAACTCGTTTGGGAACGCGCGCGCTTTTTAAACTCCGGTTCAATTTTCACCCGCCAACTTTCGCTTGCCTCTCGAAAGCTCGTTCTTTACTTTGCTCCAGCTCACGAACGGCTTTGTATCTCAGATGGAGAAAATTTCATGCGAAAAATTTTCGCTTATGTTTGCGCCGCGGCTTTGATGCTTGCGCTCGCGTGCAGCAATCGTGATGATCGCAATCAAATTCGCGACCGTTATGGCGAGCCAGATTTGAAGCAAGCACAAGGCAAAGAAATTTTCTGGCGCGAGTATTGGTTTTATAACGCCGAGGGCGTGGGCTATGAATTTCGCCGCAATGCGGGCTGCGGCAGTTATCATGATACCTATCTCTACAACCAGTTTATCTTCCTGCCCGATACTTCCGGTGCGAACGCAGCGCGTAAACCGTTTGAGTTCGATCCGAATCTTCCCAACAAGCTTTCCTCCGAGCCGCGCGACCGCGTGGTTGCGCCGTACTAGTTTGAACACGTTCGTAGTGACGCCTTCAGGCGTGGTTATTCATGTCTACGTACTTGCTGCGGATTGTTTTGTAACTCTCCCTCAAGCTGTCATTCTGCAAGAACCCTCCCTCGCGCTAGGAAGTGAGCCGAGCACGAGGGAAGGTCCTTACAGGATGACATTTCAAAACGGGGCTTTACAAATTGACCTTGAAGCAAAATAGCAATGCCTGAAGCGTCACTACGAACGAATGAAGCCGTTACCAACTAACTTTGCGAACCGATGAAAACCACCGAACTCATTGCCTATCTCGACGGTTATCTTGAGATCAACAAAATCCCCGACGCTTCTTTGAACGGCTTGCAAGTGGAAGGCAAGCCCGAGATCAATAAAATCGGCGTGGCAGTGGATGCGTGCGTTGATTCCATCGAAGCTGCAGCCGAAGCGAACGTGGATTTTTTGATTGTGCATCACGGTTTGTTTTGGGATAAACCGCTGCGTTTGGTCGGCAACGAATTTCGCCGCGTGCAGGCTTTGATCAAGAATGATATAAATCTCTATGCCGCGCACCTGCCTTTGGATTGGCATCCGCAAGTGGGCAACAACGTGGTGCTCGCACGCAAACTGGGCTTTGAGCCGAGCGCGAGCTTCGGCGCCTCGGGCGCGGCGGATGGACGCGCGATTGTCTGCATTGCCGAAGCTCCCGAGAGTCTTGCCCCGCCGCAATTGCTTGAACAATTGACAACGGTCTTGAACGGCGATATTCGCGCTGACCTGTTCGGTGCGCAAGCGATTCGACGACTCGCGATTGTCACCGGCGGCGGAACTTTTTTGTTACCGCAAGTATTGCGCGCCGGCGTTGATGCTTATCTCACCGGCGAGCCCAAGCATTCCTATTATCATTTCACTAAAGAGAACAGGCTGAACGTGATTTACGGCGGCCACTATGAAACCGAAACTTTTGGCGTGATCGCGCTCGCCGAACACTTGCACCAAAAATTCCAACTGCCGTTCGAGTTTCTCGATTTTCCCACCGGCCTTTGAGTGATCGGAGAGCGAAATGTCCGAAGCTCCCATTTCTTATTACAATTGGATGAGTTCGATGGGCAAGCTACTGCTCGTGTGCGATGCCGCCGGCCTGCGTGCGATTCGGTTTGAGGGCAGAGAAAAATTTTCGCCGCCGCAACCCGGGTGGCGTTACGAAGACGAGCCGTTCCGCGAAGTGATGAAGCAATTGGAAGAATACTTCGCCGGCGACCGTGTTGCCTTCAATGTGCCGCTCGCGCCGCCGGGGACTTCGTTTCAGCTGCAAGTATGGGAGGCCTTGCAAAAAATTCCATACGGCGAAACGCTTTCCTATGCGGAGTTGGCGCGGCGCATTGACAAACCTCGCGCGGTGCGCGCCGTGGGCGCGGCGAACGGCGCCAATCCGATTCCGATCATCATTCCGTGTCATCGCGTGATCGGCAGCAACGGTTCGTTGGTGGGCTATGGCGGCGGGCTGGATATCAAAAAAACCTTGCTCGCTTTGGAACAAGAACAGCGCGCGAAAACGCTGCCGCAGGCTTCGTTGTTCTAATGAATTTTTGATTTGCAAATGCGGTAAGCACAATCCCCAATCCGGTCATTCAGGAGGAATTGTCATGCCCCGTAAGCGGGCCACCCACGCATGATGAAAACGTAGCGCAGACATCTTGTCTGCAGGCTGGAAGCCTGCGCTACAACGCATTTTAGTGGTAATCTTTTTCAGTTCTTGAGAGTATTCCCTGTGCTTAAAAAGGTTCCTCCTGAATGACATGATCTCTGGAAAGTTCCCAGCGCATTGCCGGGCGTGATCCGCACATTTTAAAAGAACATTTTTTATTGTCGAGAATGACAATGCCCAAAGCTCCCGCTTCTTCTTTAGAAATTCATCCCCTCACTAAAGATCGCTGGCAAGATTTTGAAATTCTCTTCGGCAAGCGCGGCGCGTGCGGCGGATGTTGGTGCATGTTCTGGCGCTTGTCGCGGCCCGAGTTTGAACGGGGCAAAGGGGAGGGCAATCGCCGCGCGATGAAGGCATTGCTCGCGCAAGGCGAAGTGACGGGCTTGCTCGCGTATGAAGGCGACGTGCCCGTGGGCTGGTGCTCGATTGCGCCGCGCGGGCAGTTTTCCGGCTTGCAACGCTCGCGCATTCTTCAGCCGGTGGATGAACAACCCGTGTGGTCGCTCACGTGTTTCTTCGTGGCGAAAAGCCATCGCCATCGCGGCATCAGCGTGAAGCTGTTGCGCGCCGCATGTGATTACGCGAAGAAGAACGGCGGCAAGATTGTGGAAGGTTATCCCATCGAGCCGAAAAAAGGCAGCATGGCCGATCCCTTTGTGTGGACGGGCTTGGCCTCGGCGTTCAAACAAGCCGGGTTTGAAGAATGCGCGCGCCGCTCGGAGACGAGGCCGATCATGCGGCGCATGCTAAAAATTTAATCGCATGCCCAAAGGGTTGACTTGTGATGACACCTCGCGTTGTCATTCTGTAAGAAACTTCCCTAGAACTTGAGACAAAACCTGCTTTGAAAGTCATGCGGAATGTGAGGGAAGTTTCTTCCAGAATGACATTTCAAAGAGGCGTGTTGCAAAATGGACCGGAGCGGGATATCATTCAACGACACGAAGGTGAATATTTCCGCGACGACAGGCCTAGAAATCCTATTGCATATCCAGCAAATGTTTTCTATAATGCCCGCGCAAAAAACGAGATGATGTTTTCCCACCTCCATTGATTCGACTTCGTCTGCGAGCGTTATGTCCGAATTTGTCCACCTCCACAATCATTCTCACTATAGTTTGCTCGACGGCGCATGCCGCATAAAAGATTTGGTCGATGCGGCCAAGCGCAACAACATGTCGGCGCTGGCGCTCACCGATCACGGCTGCATGTTCGGCGCGATTGAATTTTACAAAGCGTGCAAAAAAGCCGAGATCAAGCCCGTGGTCGGCGTGGAAGCGTATGTTGCGCCGCGCAGCCGCAAAGAAAAGAGCACGCAAAAAGGCACGATGGCCGATACTTCCTACCATCTCGTGCTGCTCGCGAAGAATGCGCTAGGCTACAAAAATATTATGCGGCTCACTTCCATCGGCTATCTCGAAGGCTTTTATTACCGCCCACGCATTGATTGGGAAGTGCTGCAAAAGTATCATGAGGGCATCATCGTTTTTTCGGCGTGTTTGAAGGGGGAGGTGGCGCAGAAAATTTTAAACGGCAAAGTTGACGAAGCGCGCAAGACCGCGCTGCAATATCGCGAGCTGTTCGGCGACGACTATTACCTCGAGATTCACAAACACAATCTGCCCGAAGAAGATTTGGTGCGCGAACAGGTGGCGGCGTTGAGCCGCGATCTCAGCATTCCGCTCGTGGCTACAAACGATATTCATTATCTCAAGCGCGAACATGCGATGCCGCACGACGTGCTCATCTGTTTGCAAACCGGCAAAGACCGCGACGATCCCAATCGCTTGCGCTATACCACCGACGAAATTTTTTTCAAATCCGGCGCGGAGATGCAAGCCGCGTTCGCGGAATATCCGGAAGCGCTCACGATTACCGGCGAGATTGCGGCGAAGTGCGATCTCAAGCTCGAGTTCGATAAGTTTCTGTTGCCGACTTTTGCCCTGCCTTCCGGCTATGAAAACCGGACGCTCGACGATTATCTTGCCGATCTCGCGCGCGAAGGCCTGCGGCAACGCTACTCCGTGGTCACGCGGGAGCTTGAGCAGCGTTTAGAGCATGAGTTGGCGGTTATTAAAAAAACCGGCTTCGTGGGCTACTTTCTCATCGTGCAAGATTTCATTAGTTACGCGAGAGAGAAAGGCATTCCGGTCGGCCCCGGGCGCGGCTCCGCTGCCGGCAGTTTGGTGAGTTATTGCATCGGCATTACCAATATAGATCCCATGCCGTACAATTTGCTCTTTGAAAGATTCTTGAATCCCGAGCGCGTGACCATGCCGGATATTGACGTGGACTTTTGCTACGAGCGCCGGCAAGAAGTGATTGATTACGTGCGGCAAAAGTATGGCGAGAACAACGTCACGCAGATCATCACGTTTGGAACGATGGCGGCGCGCGCGGTGGTGCGCGATGTCGGCCGCGTGCTCAATGTGAAATACAGCGACGTGGATAAAATTGCGAAGATGATTCCCGCAGTGATCGGCATCACGTTGGACAAAGCGCTGGAAACCGTTTCGGAGTTGAGCAGCCTCACGGCATCCAATCCCACTTTCAAGCAGCTCCTTGAACATTCCAAAGTGCTCGAAGGTTTGGCGCGCCATGCTTCCACGCACGCCGCGGGCGTCGTCATCACTCCGGATGAGTTGACGAATTACACGCCGCTGTTCAAATCGAACACGGGCGACGTGACCACGCAGTATGACATGAAAGCGCTCGAAGCCATCGGCGTGTTGAAGATGGACTTCCTCGGTTTGCGCACGCTCACGGTGATGGACAAAGCGCTGCACATGCTCAAACAACGCGGCATCGATTTGGATTTGGACAAAGTGCCGCTCGATGATGCGCGCACGTATGAAATCTTCGGCAACGGCGAAACCATCAGCCTGTTTCAATTTGAAAGTTCGGGCATGCGCGAGTATCTCAAAAAGCTGAAGCCGCAATGTTTGGATGATCTCATTGCCATGAACGCGCTGTATCGTCCCGGCCCGATGGATATGATCGATGATTTCATTGCGCGCAAACACGGCACGAAGAAGATCGAGTATCCGCATCCCGCGCTCGAACCGGTGTTGAAAGAGACCTACGGCATTATCGTATATCAAGAGCAGGTCATGCGTATCGCGAGCGAGTTGGCGGGGTTCACGCTCGGCGGCGCGGATTTGCTCAGACGCGCGATGGGGAAGAAAAATGTCGAACTGATGGCGCAGCAACGCAAGAACTTCATCGCCGGCGCGAAAGAGAAGCACAATATTGGTGAAGGCCTCGCGAATCAAATCTTCGATTTGATGGATAAGTTTGCGGGCTATGGCTTCAACAAGTCGCACGCCGCGGGTTATTCGCTCGTGGCGTATCAAACCGCGTATCTCAAAGCGCACTATCCTGCGGAGTTCATGGCCGCCACGCTCACGAGCGAAATGAGCAACACCTCGCGCATCGTGGTGCTGATTGAAGAGTGCAAGCGCATGGGCATGCCGGTGTTGCCGCCGGACCTCAACGCCAGCCTCGCCGAGTTCACGGTGATCGATCAAAAAATTCGCTACGGCTTGGGCGCGGTGAAAAACGTCGGCCTCGCCGCGATTGAAAGCATCATCAGCGCGCGCGCGAAATGCGGAGTGTTCAAATCAATCTTTGATTTCGCGGGCCGCATCGACGGCCGCACGGTGAATAAAAAAGTTTTGGAAAGCTTGGTGCAAGCCGGTGCGTTTGATTCGCTCAATTCGAATCGGCATCAATTGCTCATGACGCTCGACGCCGCGAGCGCACATTCGCAGCGGCAACAAGATCAGCGTTTCAAAGGTCAAGCTTCGATCTTCGATGATGCGCCGGCAGAGATTCAATCCGAGCCGGAGTTGCCCGAAGTTGCGGATTGGGATCCGGCGGAACGCTTGAAGCGCGAGAAAGAATTTCTCGGCATCTATCTCTCCGCGCATCCGCTGCAACGTTATGCGTTCGAAGTGAAGCTCTTTGGCCGGCCGGCGCTGCAAGAGTTGGAAAGCTTGCGCGACGGTGTGCAAGTGATGATCTGCGGCATGGTCACGGAAGTGAAGACGATCGTCGATCGCAAAGGCAGCCAAATGGCGTTCGTGACGATTGAAGATTTTGCCGCGAGCACCGAAGCCGTTGTGTTCAGCGATACGCTCTCCGCGCATCGCGAAAAGCTAAAGCCGGACAATGCCGTGGTGATCTTCGGCCGCAGCTCCGTGCGCGATGAAGGCGACGCGCCGAAAATTCTGGTTGAGAATGTGTTGAGCATCGAAGAAGCGTGGCAGGAAATTCCCCAGAGCGTTTCGATCGAGATTCCGGCGGACAAGTTGAACGAGGCGGCGATGCAGCGCGTTTTGCAAACGCTGCGTTTCAATCAAGGCGCGTGCAATTTGTATTTGCGTTTTCGCAGCAACGGGGCCGCGGCGTATGACTTTCACGCGAAGTCCGTGCGCGTGCGGCCGAACGGCGAGATGATCAAAGTCGTGCAAGAAGCCTTTGGCGCGGATGCGATTAAAGTCGACGCGCCAATGCCAAAAATTGCCGAGCGCCAAAGCAATCGCCCCTATCGCCCCCGCGCCGCAGCGAACGCGGCATAAAACTGTTCAGCCACGGCTTGGCCGTGGCTTTGACTGCTCTTACGAGTTTTGACTTTTAAATGTGGTGATGCAGCACGTTCCTCTAACTATGTCATTTCGCAGAAATCTTTTTGAGTACTGGAGTCAGCACCCGGTGCTAAAAAGGATTCCTGCGGAATGACAAATTTATGGGGCAGTAAATTTGCAAATTTGAAAATCAAAACTCTTTAGAATGGCAATGAACGCAACGCAAGCCACGGCCAAGCCGTGGCTGAACAAACGCGGCGCGTTTTCAACAATCTTGGCTTGGAAAAAGGTTGGGAGCACGCCCGCGTGCGCGATGGCGCGGGCGAATAAGAACCAAACTCTCGCGAGACAGCGAACTCAAAAAAGGTAACGCAACCATGACTGTTCTGTCTCCCTCCAAGCTCATTTCGTGCAATCGGCAACAAGTGTGGAACGTCGTCGCGCAATTGCAGCAAGCCCAACAGTGGATCGCGGGCGTGAGCAACACCGAGTATCTGCGCGGCGAAGCTGCGGGCCTGGGCGGCATTTGGCGGTTTCGTTGCGCGTGGGGCGCAACGACGCACGTGTTTGATTTCGAAATTACGGAATGGATCAAAGGCCATCGTCTCGGTGTTAGACCCTCGCGGCAAACCGCGGTCGTGAGCGGCGTGCAATACTTTCAATTCGTGCTGGATTTGAAAGACGCTTCGCCCACCTCCACGTTGGTCGAGATCGAGTTCAACTACGAGCCTTTGAGCAAGTTGACGCGCTTGAAGAATCTCACTTTTCTGCGCCGGCAATATCTCGATTTCATCGACAAAACTCTCGATCAGCTCGCCCGCGTTGCGCTCGCGGCGCCGCACGCATGAGCTGATGCTGCTCAATCAAACTCGCACCTCGGCGTGATGAAAGTCACCAACACCTCCTCGCTGCGGGCCAGGGCCGTTCGCGGCTTGTGCGCGCTGTTTTTTGCGCTCTCGCTGCCAAGCCTTCTCCACGCGCAAATCGCGCTGCCGATCAGCCCCGCCAATCTCAACGACCCTCGCATTCTGCACAACAATCCCGCAGCGATTCGCGCGGCATTGCCCGCGGCTTATCTCGGCCTCAAATTGATTTACCCCGGCGTGTTGGACAATAACGCCTTCGCGCTCAAGACTTCTCTCTTCAATATTGCCACTTCAAGTATTGCGGGCAGTGAATTTGGCGCCGCGGCGCACGGACATTTTTTCACCACGCCGCTTTATTCAGAATCGCGTTTCGGTCTCGCGGGCGCGCGCAGTTTTGGCGAGCGCTTACACGTGGGCTTGGATCTCGCGCTGCAAACGCGCCGCTACGCGGTAGAAAATTTCGAGGGCATCGATCGCAACGATCCCGTGTTTCAAAACGGCACTTCGGTTTCGGCATTTGATCCCAGCTTGGGCCTGTTGTATCAATTCAATGAGATGATCGAGGTGGGAGCGAGCCTTTTGCACTTCACGCGCCCGAATTTGGCGCTCGGCAAGACGGCCTATCGTCAACCGCTGGAAACGCTGCTCGCAGTCGGCCTCACCAAACGCTTCGCCCGCGTCGACTTGGGCGCGCACTATTGGCAGAATCGTTTTCGCCCGTTGTTCGGCGCGGAAATTTTTGATGCCGCGCTCGGACGGCTGCGCCTCGGCTTTGCATTGAACAATGCCCTGCTCGAAGGCCAGCTGACATTGCGCCGCAATGCCGCGCTTTTTTATAATTTCAGTTTGCCCACGAGCGATCTCGGTTTGGTGACCGCCGGCTCGCACGAGTTCGGCTTGGCTTATGTTTTTCATCCCCGAAAAAAAGAGGGAGACGATAGCGACTACATTTCGCTGCGCGCCACGCCCGATAGTTTAGCGCTGCGTCCCGGCGAGGCCGCGCCGTTCACGCTGCGCCTCGCGGCTCAGGAAGATTTGCAGCAGGTGATGGATTTGAAACTCATGGGTGCGCCCTCGGGCTTGCGCGTGCGTCCGACGCAAATCAAACTCTCCTCGCGCGACGAAGCGATCATCAGCTTGCAATCGGAGAACTCCATTCCAACCGGAGCCTATGAAATTTTGTTGGCCGGGAAGAGCCGCACGAAGCGCGGTGAAACCAAGCTCCATTTAAAAGTGCTCGCCGCGCCCAAGCTTTTCGCTCGCGTCACGGCGAACATTGACACCGTGGTCATTGCCGAGTCGCGCGAGATTCATGAAGAGCTGCCGCTGATTCCGCGCGTGTTCTTTGCGACCGGCTCCGATAAGCTGGCACAGACCAGATACGATCTCATTTCCGCGGCGCAGCGCGATAATTTTTTTCAAGACGTGTACGAAATCAATTCCGCCTATCGCAATCTGTTGAACATCATTGCCGAACGCTTGCGCGCGAACGACAAAGCCGTGGTCACGGTTCGCGGCTTTAGCTCTGGGCCGCCGCGCGAAAACGATCCCGAAACGCTGGCGCTGCGGCGCGCGCGCCACGTGCGCGACTACCTCGTGAATCTCGGAGTCAACGTGAGCCGGCTGCAACTCGAACAAGGCAAACCCGAATTGGCCGAAGCCAGAAATCACGATCCCTTGCGGCTGGAAGAATTGCAGCGCGTCGATCTCGAAGTTGCGCCGGAGTTTGAAGAAGAAATCTTTGCGCCGATTCGATCCGAGAAAAAAGAAATCGATGCCATTCCTTCCATGTGCAGCTTTGTGGTGAGCGCTTTATCTCCCGGCGCGGGAGTGACGCAGTGGCGACTGAGCTTGATCGCGAATGCGGACACGATCAAAACTTTTGCGCCGCCGCAATACGACCTCGCGCGGCCGCTGACGTGGGAGTTGCAATCCGAGCAGCAGCGCCTCGCCAATTTTTGGCAAGAGGTGAAATATTCCTTGTCTCTGCGCGACAGCTGGGGGCAAGAATATCGCACGCCGGCGCGCACGATCATCAGTCGCCACGTGCAAGCGCAGCCTAAGCAGATTGAAAAAATTCCGCTCATCTTGTTTGCATTCGATGATTTTCAACTCGATCAAACGTCACGGCGTTTGCGCGCCAAACTCATACAAATAGCGGCGAAGCTCAAGGCCGATCCGCTGGCGCAATGCGAGCTGCTCGGCTACACGGACGCCATCGGCGATAGTGCGCACAATTTGCAGCTCTCGCAACGTCGCGCGCAAAACGTGTTCAATGAGCTGGTGCGCATGGGCATTGCGCCGGCGCGGCTGCGCTCCAAAGGCTTCGGCATGCTCGGCGCGCTGGCGAATAATAATTTGCCCGAAGGCCGTATGCTCAATCGCAGAGTGGAAGTTCACATTCGCCATGCGCGGCAGATGAGCACGAAATAGCCTTCCCCAAAGCCCGCCTCGGATCACGCCTTGCACGCGAAGGAGGAAAAAGCCTTTGAGAGTTTCTGCCAAAATGCGTATCATTTTTCCGCCACAAAGCGAACCTAAACGCGGCGAAGCTCAGTGAAGGAAACTCGGTGAATCTGCACCGCATCTTCGGCCTCACGCTCTCGGATCTTTTTCTCGGCACGATCTATCGTGTCGAGCTGGAGATGGATCTCTCCATTCAGCAGCAGTACGTGGACGTGGTGATCATCGAGCAAACCAAAGGCGAGCCGGTCACGAAATTTCCAGACGGCTTGGAGAATCTTGGGCCGCACAATTTGCTCACGTACAAATCGCTGCACCAACCTTTGGACGGTTGGGCGCTGGATGAGCTTGTGGGGCACTACGTGAACTACCGCAAACAGACGAGCGCGAAGCAGGGGAAAAAGAAGTTGCTGCCGGAGAATGATTTTCGTCTCTATGCCGTCTGCACGCGCAAGCCACGGAAGCTGGCGGCGCAAGTAGAGTTGCACGCGCTCAAAGAGGGCGTGTATGAAGTCGCGTGGGGCATTCAAAGCATTCGGATCATCGTGCTCAACCAAGTGCCGCAGGTCGAGCGCAATGCGATCTGGCAGATGTTCAGCAATCTATCGGAAGGCGTGCAATTCGGCGCGAGGCATTATCCTTGGCGTCAACCGGATCATAGTTCAATCGTCAACGACTTGTATAAACGTTATCACGTGGAGGTGCCACCCATGCCATACAGTTGGAATGATTATTACGTCGAAAGGGCGCTTGAGCAGAAGGACAAGGTCCTTGCCAGACTGCCTGTCGAAGAGCGTTTGAAAGGCTTGCGCGCGGAAGAGCGTTTGAAAGGCTTGCGCGCGGAAGAGATTGAGGCTTATTTAAAGAAGCTGCGCAAACGTAAGCACAAAAAGTAAGAACGAATGCGACTTGCTTCTGGACTCGCCATGCGCATAAAACAAGATCCTTTTTCATTGGCAATGCCTGACATGAAAAACGCCGCCTGGAGGTAGCGAAGATGCCGTATACATGGGACGATTATTTCCATACGTATGTGCGTAAGCACAAAAAAACAATTCTGAGCAATATGTCTATTGGTATGGAGTTCTTGCCGGTAGAAGAGGTTGCGAAAGCGCTACCTCTCCACGTCCGGTTGAGGGGGTTAACTACGGAAGAGCGTTTGCTCGACTTGCCGGTGGAAGAGCTCCTGAAAAAATTGCCCGCAGAGGTTCGCTTAAAGGGTTTGCCCGTCGAAGAACGTTTGAAAGGTTTGCGCGCCGAAGAGATTGAATCCTACCTTAAGAAGCTGCGCAAACGCTCGCGCAAGAAGTAACAGTCGAACGCCACTTGCTCCGCAACAAAGAACAAGTGGCGTTTCGCTTTGAAGATGAGCTTGCGCTTATCATTCCCGGCCGTTTCTCTCAGCAACTGGAGCTTGGTCATGTTGCCCCGCCGTGCCTTTGTCGCCTCCGCACTCTGCCTCACGTTTTTTCTCCTCGCTGTTTTTCACTTTCACGCCGGCTCTGCGGCGCAAAGCCGCGCGCTTTCTTCTTTGGCAAAAACAGCTCCCGCGCCGTTGCGCTATCGGCCCGGCCGCGTGCTCATCAAATTCAAAGCGCCGGTCAGCAACGCAGCGCACGATCAACGCGCCTCGGCATTGTTGCGCGCGCACGCGCTCGGCGAAATGAAGCCGCTCTTCGAGCGGGTTGACGATCAAAGCCTGGCAACAAGCGCGCGCCTCGGATTGCACCGCATCTTTATTGCTCAAGCGCCGCCCCAAACGGATATCCTCGCGCTCGCCGCAGCTTTGCAACAAGACCCGAGCGTGGAGTATGCGGAGCCGGATTATTTGATGCCGTTGGAAAGCGCCTCCGACATTCCCCCCCTAAGGGGGGCCAGGGGGGTGTCGCTCGTAACTTCGAGAGCAAACAATTGGGATGAAAATGCCGCGCACAATCACACCCCCCTCAAGGGGGGAATTGAAAATGACAGCAAAACGCCAACACCCCCTTTAATCCGCCCTCAAGGGGGGAATAGTCTCGCGCCTAATGACTCGCTCTATCCTCAACAACAATATCTCGAACAAGTCAAAGCGCCGGCAGCGTGGGATATCACGCACGGCGATTCGAGCGTGATCATCGCGATCATCGACAGCGGCACCGAATGGCAACATCCCGATCTCGCGGCAAACATTTGGAGCAATGCCACGGAAATCATCGACGGCGCGGACAACGACAACAACGGTTTCGTTGATGACGTGCGCGGTTGGGATTTTGTCGATGACGTGACGGATGCGATGCAAGGCGAGGACAATGACACGCCCGACAACGATCCGAGCGATTTTGTGAGCCATGGCACCGGCGTTTCGGGCGTGGCCGCGGCCGTGACGAACAATGCTCGTGGCATCGCGGCGCTTTCATGGAATGTCAAAATCATGCCGCTGCGCGTAGGCTGGCTGCGCAATGACTTTGAGGGTGTGGTGAGCACGGCGTTTTCCGCTGCCGCGTTTGTTTATGCCGCGGACAACGGCGCGCACGT
>Ga0247727_10007840_pt1 | contig 20129 bp, 18 predicted proteins | sample WisWelCaveWW1625_FD_202498 | JGI IMG/M metagenome (GOLD analysis project Ga0247727, IMG submission 202498) | Biofilm microbial communities from Wishing Well Cave, Virginia, United States - WW16-25 | ecosystem: Environmental > Aquatic > Deep subsurface > Groundwater > Cave microbial mat | place... | reverse complement strand
ATTATTTTTTGCTTTCCATAGTTGATCAGTTTCTTGCCTTCCTCGGACATTTTTTCTGGGGTCCAAGCAGGTTCCCATACTATTTCTACATTAACGGCACTTACTCCAGGAACCTTGTTTACATATCTTTTTACATCACTAACAAGTGTATCGTGTAAAGGACAGCCTCGCGTTGTCATGGTCATTTTAATATCCACTTTGTTGTCATCAGTTACGTTAACACCATAAATCAATCCCATATCTACTACGTTAATTGGAATCTCCGGATCCATGCATTGTTTAAGAGAATCTAAGACGTGTTGTGATGTTATTGTACCCATCAATTGAGTTGATTCGTTTATGAAATAAATACCTTACAGCCTTAATTCGAACAATTTTTTGATAGATTCTGCATAGGGTGGTTTTGCAATACCTACTTCTGTTATAATACCCGTTATAAGCTCCGGAGGAGTCATATCAAAGGCTGGGTTTATCACCCCAATGCCGTCTGGTGCTGTCTTTTTGCCTGCTACTCCTGTAACCTCACTTGCCTTTCTCTGTTCTATAATAACATCCTCAGGATCACTTTTTAGATCAAAAGTAGAAAGTGGAGCGGCTACATAGAATGGTATTTTGTGCTGTTGTGCCATTAATGCTATCTGATAGGTTCCTATTTTGTTGTATACGTGACCTGTTCTCAAAATCCTGTCGGCACCCACAATTACTTTATTCACCAAACCCTTGGACATGGCATATCCTACAGCTGTATCTGGGATCAAGCTAACATCAATACCATCATGCTTTAGTTCAAAGGCTGTAAGACGTGAACCCTGCATTACAGGTCTTGTTTCTGTTGCAATTACTTTGATCTGCTTGCCAGTCTCCTTTGTTGCTCTGATAACTCCAAGTGCTGTTCCGTAACCTACAGTGGCAAGAGCTCCTGCGTTGCAATGAGTCATTATGGTGTCATTATTTTCAAACAATTCTGCACCATATTTTCCCATTTTCTTGTTTGCTTCAATGTCTTCTTCAGCCATCTTTTTTGCGGTCTGGATTATTGATTCTTTAATTGTTGGAACGTCTTTTCCTTCTTTTGCAACATTCATTATTTTTTCAAGACCCCATGCAAGATTTATGGCAGTAGGTCGTGTTTCAAAAAGGACTTTCTTTGCTTTTTCCAGATCTTCTAATAATTTTTCTTTTGTCTTTGCTTTACTTTGTAATGCCGCAAGTGCTAGTCCAAATGCACCTGAGACGCCTATAGCCGGAGCGCCTCTTACTACAAGTGTACGGATAGCGTTTGCCACATCTTTGTAATCAGTGAATTTCACATAGGCTAGCTTGTTTGGCAATTTTGTTTGGTCAATCATTACTACAGTGTTGTTTTTCCATTCTATAGTCCTAAGACTAGAATGAACCTTTGTTTGTTGTTTCAATACTTCTTACCACGTGCTTGTCGCTTTTTTAGAATCTTTGCATAATCCGAATTAATTTCTTTAATGAGATTAAGAGTGTCGTCTTTTATCAGATCTAGATTTGGTATAACGCAATTATGTATCAGACGTCCGTTTGTTGATACAAATAGATGTTTTTGTGTATCAATAGAATATACTACTTGCTCTTCTTCTTCATGTAGTGTTTTTGTCGTTCTGATCATGAAGAGGTTTTCATGCAACATGTGCCATAGTTGTTTAGAGTGAGTCCTTTGGTTAAATTGTTCAAATCCTCCTATTTCTGCCAGTTCATTGTATTGACTCTGCATTTTTGATACGAGTGTATAAAGAAGACCTCCTTTGACGCTCCTACCACTTATGATACTTTGAGAGTGCGTGCTTTTTCCATATGTCATGACATATCCCATGGATAGTAGCAAAATATCCAAGCCTGCAGCTAACATCTTTGAGGCAGTTCCTGCCTGAACCATTCCTAATTGAGGCGAGAATGAACCGTCTCCTCTAAGATAGCCTGAAATGAATTCTTCTTTGTAGTTTCTTGGTGTAAAATAGATGAAATCTGGTAGTTGTTTTACGTTTGAAGATCTTCCACATCCCAAGGTGTCTGATACGAACAAAGCAAACGGGGTGGATTTGACACCTACATGCGTTACATTGTCCTGTGAATATGTGTAATAGTTAAGACCAAGTTTTTCTAGGGTGGTACAAACATCTTTTATGTATTTGAGTTCTTTTTTGTTAAAGGAAAATCTGACAGAGTATCCTTTTCCATAATTACTCACAGATCCCTCTGAAACATAATAACCAAGCAGCCTGCAAAAGTCTGGCGTAATTTGAATTGATTTTGGCATGTTATACCTAAATCTCCAGTTTTTTGTTTCAAACTCGTATTGGTCTTTTATATCATGATCAGGAAGACTTGAAATGAATGGGATTGTATCGTTTATCGTAACATACTTTGCGAATTTTGTAGATAAATCGTCAGAGCATAACATAAGGTGTTCGTCTGTTGTTTTGATAGAACGGTTTGTACGCGAAGTAAGTGTAACCATTGTACCAGAAAAGGTGCGTTTCCACTTGTGTGTGACTTTGTCAAAGATTGGTATCTTTTGTTGTATATCATACGACAAGATGTCATTTTTCAGATCTTTTTCAACGTATTCTTGTATTGTTATAGGCCTCATTCCATTCTCTGTTTTGATATAGATTATTTCTTGGCCATCAAGACAATGTCCACCAATAAATCCAGGAAACATCTTTGGCCTGTTTCCAAGATGTTTGTGGATTTCATCTGCGTAAGTCCACATCTCGTCATAGCTGACATTATGCTTAATGGCAATCATGTTACTAAGTTGAGCGTAATTAATCAACCAACCATAATAGGATGTATCGACAACAATCTTTGCAAGTTCGAGTACAAGTGGGCTGCTCATCTTTTTTGTCTTTATTCCAGCCCTATTCATTTTTTGAGCATAAGTTTTGCTTGCCCATGCTGCGTTTGGTGCTGACTCGTATACAGAGTAAAATTTTGTGTATCGTTTCAGATCACTAACCATTCTTTTATGAATCCCACGTGTAGCACTGTAAATTACAGGAATGTTAAGTTGCTTTTGAATATCTTCAGTTGTTAGGGGTGGGATCGTGCTATGTATAACTACTCCCCTCGGATCATGTTTCTTACACACATTAATGACATTCTTTACAAATCCCTTGTTAAATGGAATACAAATGTGCAAGAGAACTATGGTTGAATTTTTTATATTTTTGAATTTTTTAAGATTCATTTTTGATTTGTCAATATCGTATCCGAAGATAGTACAACTCCTAGAAAGCAATTTGAATATAGGGTATCCAATTTCGCCTAATCCAACTACTAAATCTGCTTGACGTCTTAAAGGCACCCTTTTTTGTAATATAGCAGAATATAACAAGATTATTGTTTCGTTCTTATCAGAACAATATTACCTATTGGTTAGAGAGCAGAAAATCTGCACAATCTGAATCTATACTAAATTATAACATAGAAAACTGGCACTAGGTGATTTGGATCAGATATGTTACCAACATATAATAGATCTTGGTTTATTTAGGAAGGAGTTTTTTGGATTTTCATGAGTGCTGAAGATAAACTAGAACAGATGAATGCAATGGAGTATGCTGATGTTTATGATGCAGAGCATAACACTCCATTTTTTCATGCTTTATATGATATTACCCTTAAAGAATGGATCAAAAAAGATTTGATTACAGGATTGGTTCTTGATTATGGTTGCGGCACTGGCATAGGCTTGCAATTCTATAAGCATTTACCAGTTTTAGGCATTGACATCAGTTTTTCTATGCTAAAGAAGATCCAGATGAAGATGCCAAACATAGAACTTCTTCAATGTGACGGAGAACATCTCCCGTTTAAAGACTGTGTGTTTGATTCCTCGCTTAGTATGGGGGTTCTCCATCATTTATCCGAACCAGCTATTGGCCTTACGGAAATAAATAGAGTGTTAAAGAAAGGTGGCAATCTATGCCTTTTTGATGTTCAGGAATCTCATATTGGAAATTTTGCGGAATTTGTGAGTGCCTTATTTTTCAAGAAAAAAACCAAACATATTCGGAAATACAAAATAGATGAAAAACATCCTGGGCATCCTGGTAAAAATTTCATGAACGAAGTACTAGAAAAATGTGGAAATTTTCAGTACAAATCAATTTATCACAAATGTATTAACCATCAGTGGTTGCCTTTCCAGAGATTTTGGAAATCAAGTTATTTAATCTGGAAATTTTCTATGAGAGTTAGTGAATTATTTGACAACATACCGTCGGTGAAACATAAAGGTGGTGTAGTAGTTGCCATTTTACGTAAAATATAGGCAAGAGTGGAAAAACAGAAATTATTACTAACAAAATATCCATATAACGAATTTATATGCTGTAACAACTTCACAGTATTAATGTCAAAGCAATGGTTTCGAAGGCGTTGGCTTGATTTCAGGAATGGGCATTCCACTTATCTTACTTTTATTCTAGCATTTTCAAATTTTATATTAATTGCATATTATTTCTTAATAAATAAAGTAACATTTCTAAATTCATTTATTCCAAATCTTTGGTTTTTTACAATCATCTTTATTGCGATATACATACCGTCAGCAATTCTACTAGGGCGTTGGCATAGAACAACACAATATCAAACTGAGGTGACAGCAATGTGGGATGAATGGCCTCTTATGGCTAAAAGTCTGAGATTACTCGTAGATATTGGTCTTAATAATGCATCAAAACAAGAACTTGAGGATATGAGAAATTTCTTTGAGGGTATTGAAAAAAAGAAAACCTAGTAATACTCATTTTGTCTTTGGTGATTAATTGAGCTTAATTTACGATTTTTTAATTGAAAATACAATTCTCTTAAACTACATAGTACGGTGGGACAATGTATAGAATTTCTGTAGTAGGTTGTGGATTTGTAGGCTTATGCTTGGCAGTTGTATCTGCAAATAGAGGAGCAAAGGCAATTGCTGTAGATATAGATGAATCTAAAGTTAACAAAATAAAATCTGGCGATCCTACTTTTTATGAAGCTGGCCTAAAAGAATTATTGCGGCAAGCTCTTAAAGAGAACCTAACAATTACAACCGATATTGATTTTGCAATAAAACATACTGATATTACGTTTGTTACGGTTGGTACACCATCAAATCCAGATGGTAGTACTAATCTTTACTTTGTGGAATTAGCTGTGAGAGACATAGCAAGATCTTTGAAAAACAAGAAAGAACGACATGAGATAGTAATTAAAAGCACAGTCACCCCTACAACGACAACTAACGTCATTAAGCCTCTTCTCGAAAGAGAATCTGGAAAGACTGTAAATGATGGTATTGGATTAATAATGAACCCAGAATTTTTAAGAGAGGGAACGGCGGTTTATGACACAGAACATCCCCATCTCATTGTTATCGGTTCAAATGAGAGCAAATCAGCTGATGTACTAGAATCATTTTATAACGATATTTACGGCAGGAATTTGCCAGAAATAATAAGAACAACGCCGGCAAGTGCAGAACTTATCAAATACGCCAATAATTCTTTTTTGGCCACCAAAATAAGTTTCATCAACACCATTGCAAATATTTGTCAGAACGTTCCGGGTACAGATGTTAAGACCATAGCGTATGCAATAGGAAAGGATCCACGTATTGGCCCATTATTTCTACAGGCAGGCCCTGGATATGGCGGATCTTGTTTCCCTAAAGACGTCAATGCTTTCATTAATTTTAGCAGAAAAATTGGATACGAGCCATTGCTTATCAGTGCTACGCATCACGTAAATGAACTACAGCCTACAAAAGTGTTAGAATTAATAAAAAAAGAGATTGGTGCGATATCTGGCAAGAAAATTGCAATATTAGGATTATCATTTAAAAAAGACACAGATGACATAAGAGAATCAGTTTCAATAAAGCTTGTAAATAGTCTATTGGAAAATGGGGCCATTGTGTCAGCACACGATCCTATGGCTATTGAAAACTCAAGAAAAATATTTGGAAACAAGATTACATTTCATGACGATACTAATGGTTGTGTAGAAAATGTGGATTGTTGTGTGATTATGACAGATTGGGATGCCTATAAAAACATGAATGAAGAAGTTTTTTACAGCATGAAACAACGTGTAATTATAGATGCAAGAAGAGTCTTAGATGCTACCAAATTCAAAAATAATGTGAGATTTGTAGCTATGGGTACGAGTTAACGTTTGGCGGACAGCACAAATTCACGTGAGGTTCTCAAAGATTCCCAGTATGATTCTGGATTTCCAATATCCATTTGAACCATTTCGTCAGTTAAATTAACGGCATAGACTTTGAGACCATCTTTAACCATTTGTGATATAGCATCAGTGAGTTGGATTTCATTCAATTTTTTTGGTCGCGTCATTTTAAGATAATCGAAGATTATGGGCTCAAAAATGTATATCGGCATTATTGCCAAATTTGTTTTTGGTCTCTTTGGTTTCTCTTCTAGGTCAGTTACACGTATAGTGTTATTCCTTGTTTTACCATCTATTACTCCATATTGCCTTGGATCTTGAATCTCTTGTACAATAAAAGATGCTACTGCATTATTCCTCGTATGGCAATCAATTAGCTTCTTTATATGAGAATTTTTTCGTGATAAAATCAAGGTATCGCCAGCATGCAATAGAAATCTTTCATTTCCTACATAGGATTTTGCTTGTAAAACTGCATGACCAAATCCTAATGGTTGTGGTTGATTAATCCATATGAGAGTAGATTTGTTAATTTTATCAAAAAAATTCAAAAGATCGTACGCATATTGTCTCTTTTCTTTTGATTGAAGTGAATTTAAAAATTCCGTGTCAGCAGTAAAATGATCTTCTATTATTCTCTTATTTTTTCCTACTATAAAACAAAAATCCCTAAATCCAACATTAAACAATTGTTCGAAGATAAGTTGGATTATAGGATTAAGCCTAGTTTGTTTATCAGCCCCCAAAGTAAAAACTGGGAGCATTTCTTTTGGTTGTTCTTTAGTAACAGAAAGTAGCCTAGTTCCTAGCCCAGCAACCGGCAATACGACTTTTTGCAAAATCATCAGATTTACTGAACATGACTCGTTTATTATTATTCTGATTATGATTAGTCATTCAAGATGAAAGTGATTTTCATTATAACGCAGATTTATTATGACCAAATCTTCAATAAAAGAAGCAGATGGTAGATGAAATGATTCTAAAAGACTTGCAGGAGATTGAGAGTAAAAGTCATACACTTAAGAAACATTTTGAGGGCAAAAGCGTTCTTGTGACAGGAGGCGCTGGCTTTCTTGGTAGTTGGATATGTGATGTATTATTAATGATGGGTGCAAAGGTAAGTTGTGTAGACAATTATTCGTCTGGATTAGCAATCAATGTAGAACATCTTCTGAATAAGGACGGTTTTAAATTCATTAATTCTGATATAAGAAATGTGGTTCTCAATGGAGAATTTGATTACATAATTCATCTTGCGAGTAGAGCATCTCCCGAAGACTACCATCTGCATCAAATAGATACTCTCTTAACAAATGCGGAGGGAACAAAAAATATGCTTGAATTAGCAAGGAAGAATGATTGTACTTTTCTTTATTCATCGACTTCTGAGATTTACGGAGACGCTCAAGTTATTCCTACTTCAGAAGATTATTGGGGATATGTGAGCTCTGTTGGATACAGATCTTGTTATGATGAAGGCAAGAGATATGGTGAGGCATTATGTGCTGCTTATAAAAGAGAATATAATCTAGATCTTCGAATAGTTCGAATTTTTAATACATTCGGACCAAGAATAAGATCTGATGGTCAGTATGGCAGAGCACTGTCCCGATTCATATTTCAAGCGATAAATGATAAAGACATCACAATATATGGCGATGGCTTACAGACACGTTCTTTTTGTTACGTTACAGATACCATAAGAGGCATCCTTATGCACCTAACAACCAAGTCAGACTTTGACATAATTAATTTGGGAAATGATAACGAAATAACAATAAGAGATTTAGCTTATAAAATCATCCAAAAAACAAATTCAAAGTCAGTAATTATCTATAAAGAAAAGAGTCCAGATGATCCCAGCCGAAGAAGGCCAGATATATCACGAGCATCAAGAATAGGCTGGAAACCACTAGTTTCTTTTGAGGAGGGACTAGAAAGAACTATCAAGTGGATTCGTGGCAATAGTGATATTTACAGATAAATTTAGTTAAATTTTTTTTTATACCATTCTATAGTTATACGTATACCGTCCTCTATGTTAGTTTGAGGGTTATATCCTAAGACTCGTTTTGCTTTTTCAATATTTCCGTGCGTATCTTTGGCATCATCGGAACGAAAATTTTCATATTCTATTTTAGTATTCAAAGACATTAATTTAATCATCAATTCCAAAATGTATTTCATATTCACACTTCGACCACTAGCAAGATTAAAGATCTCTCCCTTAATACCATCTACTTCGGCAGCTTTTATTGTTCCATCGATGATATCATCAACAAAAGTCATATCTCTTGTCTGGCTGCCATCACCAAAAATTGTTATGGGTTTCTTTCTAAAAAGCGAATCAATCCATTTATAGACTGCCATATCAGGTCTTCCTCTTGGACCATATACAGAGTGGTACCGCAAGCTTACAATGTACTGATTATGCATCTTTGAATAAATAGTACAATACTTCTCTGTTGCTAGTTTTGTAACACCATAAATAGATAATGGATTAAGGGGGTGATTTTCGTCTACTGGGGCATACACCGGATTTCCATAAACTGATGAGGAAGATGCGTTGATCACCCGTTTCACATTGCATTCTCTAGCTGCTTCGAGTACGTTTAACGTTCCTTCTGTGTTGATTTTGTTTGTCAATATTGGGTTTTCTAGGGAGTATCTTACGCCAGGCTGAGCAGCCAAATGAAAGACTATTTCTACGCCATTCATTGCTTTCACAAGTACATCATAATTTAATATGTCACCTCTAACCAAAGAGAAATTACTCTTTGCCATACAGTTAGTAATATTATCTTCTTTTCCTGAATAGTACGGGTTAAAATTATCAAAACCCACTACCTTACAGCCATTAGCTAAAAGCTTATCTACTAATGTCGAACCGATAAAACCCGCAGCGCCAGTTACAAGAATTTTTTTACCAGATAAATCCAATTAACTGCTTTTCATTATTGGAATGTATTTAATGTTTCATTATATTTTTTGAAGAATTGTAGTCTGATGTTTGAATATACATACTTATGAAATTAAATAGTAGACTAGATTACAGAATACAAATGGACTCTCGAGGAATAAGACAATTATGGTTAGATTTTAGAAATGGACATGGAATCTATCTTGCCTTTATTTTTTCATTTGTAAATTTTATCCTGCTGGCATATAGATTTGTAATAGAACCTTCTACAGAATCTACTCATCTCTTTGACAAATTGACACCATTTGCAATCTTATTTGTCTTAATTTATGTACCTGCAGCCATTGGAATTGGTTATTGGCATAGAAGGACACAATATAAAGTTGAATCAGACATAAAATTCATGTATAATCCGTTATTTGCAAAAGCAATGAGGATTTTAATTGATATTAAACTAGGCCAAGCAAGAAAAGAAGACATCGAACAAGTACATGACATATTAAAAAAAATTGAGAATAAGGGAGAAGAAGATAAAGATTATGAACCTATATGATATTGATTGCCACATATTGTGTATTTTTGCACAGTGTAGAGTTGCTATAGATTCGCTCAATTCTGGATAAAATGAAAGATGTAAAGAACATACGTGTATTGCACGTAGCGAGGCGTTTTGTCAGTGCGGATCTCTCTGAGTTAAGAATTGGATACGACCTTGAACATTTCAAAGCAATGTCAAAACTCATATTACAAAATTCTGTCATATTTCAATCCAAGGACAAGAAATTCCATACAATCAATATTGATAATTTGACTGTGTACTTGGCACCTAGCTTATTTGGTGTCTTTTCATTACTATCTAAAGTTGGAAGAAGATACGATCTGATTGTGGCTCAGAATCCCTTTGTAGCTGGATTGGTTTCTTTATTAGCTGGATTCTTTATAAAAAAACCAGTAGTAATTAGTGTTCACGGTTACGAATTCACTGTAGGAAAAATTCAATCTCTGATGAAGAAGTTCGTTTGCTCTCGTGCAGCCAAGATAAGAGCAAATAGTGAGATTGTTAAAAATACAATCGTTTCATGGGGCATAGTGCCAGAGAAGATAGAGGTGATAGAAGACAGGGTAGATTGTAATCATTTTAATCCTAAAATTGATGGAAATCAGATAAGACAGAAATTAGGTATAAAGAAAAAAATGGTGATTTCTGTCGGTTCGTTAATAGAAATAAAAGGATTTGGTACACTACTTGAAGCAGCTAAATTAGTTACCAAATCAATCAGCGATGTGAAATTTGTAATAGTTGGCGATGGGCCACTAAAACAAAAATTAATTCAAAAATCAATGGAGCTTGGAATTAGTAACAATGTTATCTTTGTGGGCAACATACCATATGATGTATTACCGACATATTACGCAGCCAGTGATCTATTTGTACACCCTTCATATGTTGAATCAATGGGGAGGGTCATATTAGAAGCGCAAGCCTCAGGAAAACCAGTAATAGCTAGCAATGTAGGTGGAATCCCAGAGGCAGTAACAGAAAGTAGTGCAATTTTACTACCTCCAAGAGATTCGCAAGGATTTGCTCAAGCAATTATAAAAGTACTGAGTGATGAAAAACTTTCATTGGAACTTGGAAATGCAGGTCGAAAACTTATGTTAGCGAAGTTTGAATTTTGGAAACAAGAAGAGAAGCTGGTCTCCTTTTATTCAAAAATAATTGAGACTATACCAAATCATCCCTGAATAGCTTCGTTAATTGTTCTACAAATGATTCCCATGTAAATTTGTCCTCGATTGTTTTCCTTGCAGCTAGACCAATATTTTCCCTGTGTTTCTTATCATTTAACAACATGATAATTTTTTCAGCAAGAAGATTAGGTTGGTTGTTATTAATCAAAAATCCATTAATTCCGTCTTTAATGACATCAGGTATCCCTGAATTTGGTGCTGCAATGACTGGTTTACCACATGCCATTGCTTCAAGAATGGAACGTGGAATGCCCTCATTTCTTCCCATGAACACGAAGATTTGTGAATCATTGTAATATGGAATAATTTTATCGTGTGGAATAGGACCTACAAAGTTTACTGATTTTTCGCAATTTAGTTTTAGTGTAAGATCTTGCAGATGGTGTAAATAATTTTTAGATTCGATTAATCCAACAATGTGAACCTTAACATCAGGATTTGATTTTGTTATTGCAGGAACTGCAGCAATTATGTCTTCTATTCCTTTTAGTGGATCAATTCTTCCCACGTAAAGAATAGTGTTATTCTTTTGACTACTATTAGGTTTAAATCGTGTGGTATCAACAGCATTTTTAATAATTACAATCTTTGATTGATCAATTTTCCCAACTAGATTTTCTATCTCAGAGGTAATAAGTTTGGAATAAACAATTATTGTGTTTGCTGAAATTATGGCTTTATGATATATGGATCTGAAAATTCTTGTTTTAAATGAATTACCTACAAACATCCACGAGCCAGGAATCAAAAGTATTAACGGTTTTTTTAGAATTTTTTTTGCAATTATGCCAGCGATCAATTCCGGTGGTGAAAATGTTCTCACGTATGTCAGATCATAGTTGTTCCTGTGTTTTATTGTAGCTAAGGAATAACTAAATATCTTGAATAAGCCTCGTATTTTGGGAATGGCAACTCGTGGCACTTTGACAAGAGATAAATTTTTGTAAAGTTGCCCAGTTGAAATTTCTTCGGTAATAACTATGAGGCTAATTTGTTTTGAGAGCCGAATGTATTCTTCGTAAATTTGTGACTCTAATCCAGGAATATTATCTCCAAGGAACCTAGATACATAGGTTAACACGCGTACGTTGACCAACGTATTGCATTGAAAGTAAAGTGCTATTATGCTTAATGATCAATCTTATTTTGTATGAGTGAATTGAATAGTTTTATCATTTTAGGTAATGTCTTCTCAAAGGTAAATTCGTCAAGAATTTTATTTCTGCAATTCATGCTGATTTTATTGTACAGATTTTTGTCAGACAAGAGCAAATTAATTTTTTCTGCCGCCTCAATGTAATCATTTACTATATAGCCAGTTTCACCTGAGATTACAGCGTCTGGAATTCCAGCTATGGGAGTAGCAATGATTGGTTTACCACATGCCATTGCTTCAAGAATGGAACGTGGAATTCCTTCACAGCCTTTGGTTAGATAAATGTAAACATCAGCACATACAAGATATTTTACTAGATCATTATTTGGAATCTTTCCTTGTAAAATAACTCTGTCCTTAAGATTCAATGATTCTATAAGACTGTTTAATTCAAAAAAGTCAGATGACTTTTCATCTACTCCACCAATAAATACAATTTTTATGTTATGCTCCTTCCTCACCAAAGGAATCATCTTTAAAATGTCAATTGCACCTTTCCTTTTCATAACTTTACCTACGAATAGAATTACTTTTTCATCGTTTTTAATTCCCATATTTTTTAAGATCTTTTCATCCCGTGGTATGGGGGTAAATCTATTTTCGTCCACAGCATTTCTTATCACAACAAATTTTTCGTTACCGACAGAATGATTTAGCTTTTTAATAAATGGAATCATTTTGTCAGAATATACTATAATTTTGTCTGCAGCATCTAATGCGCGAGCAAAAATCCATCTATATATACGATTTCTGAGTGTCAATGGCTCATAAATGCATGTTCCGCCTATCATTAGGACGCAGGGTATTTTCAGAAAAGATTTAGCTAACCAAAGAGATAGAATTTCTGCAGGCGACATAGTCCTTACGTATATTAGATTAATTTTTTTACGCATTTTCAGCGGATAGATTGAATAATAAAATAATTTTGAGAGTCCACGAATTTTTGCAATTTGTGGTATGGGTGGGTTTTCTATGTGAAGATTCTTTGGGATTTCATTCAAATCGGAAACTTGTGCAGATATTACAGTAACATCGTCTACATACTTACTCAACTTAACATATTCATCAAAATATTGTGATTCTAATGTTGGTGCAGAAAGACCTTTGATAAACCCTGCAAATGTAAGCAGTTTGATGGCATGAGTCACATGACTATTCCTCGTTTTGTATTTATTGACTCTTTGGATTTTTCGTTGCCAGTCTATTTTATATAGGTCCAGTTCAGTTTCATTATAAAATTGAAAGTTCTATTTGTTATACCATCAAGAGACAGCATAACAGGCGCATCAATTGCAATAATAAATATAATTTTGGGGGTATTGAAAAAAGGAATTGAGGCTTATGTTGTGGCATCAGAGCCGCCTTCTGTGTATAGAACATTCTTAGAAGAACTCGAAAAAAATAATGCCAAGTTGTTTTTTATTTCACCTAATGAATCTGGTTGGAGATATTGGAGATCATTAGCTAAGAAAGCAATTCAAATAATTAACGAAAATGATATTAAAATAATTCATCTGCATCTGCCAAAATTAGTATATTTTCTTGGTAAAAAAATTAAAAAATCAGATAGAAAAATAGTATTAACAGTAGAGGGCGATCCATTATTAGAGGTAAAAGAATTAGACTTTTTTACTAGAATTAGGACCAAGTTTCTTTGGAAAGCATGTATAAGATACTCGGATATCATTTGTCCTTGTTCAGAATGGTTAACAAATCATATTAGGAAAAGAGATAAAATTTCCAATATTATTACTGTTCACAATACCATCAACCTGACAAGATTTTTGTCAGTATCAGGTGGAATCAGAAATGCTCTTGGTACACCAAACGGCGAATTTGTTGTAATGACAGCGGCACGATTAACTCCAGTCAAGGGAGTAGACATACTCATAAAGGGATTTGCAGATTTTGTGAAGAATACTAATTCTAGGGCAACCCTATGGATTTTGGGAACTGGTGAATTACAAAAACAGCTGGAAGATCTCTCAGAAGAATTAGGAATAAAGAACAGAGTGCTTTTTCATGGTTTTCAAAATAATCCACAGGATTACTTGGCTGAATGTGATGTCTTTGTAATGTGTTCAACATACGAGCCCTTTGGAATGCCTGCGGCGGAAGCGGGCGTGCTTGGCATTCCTGTGATAGTAAGCAAGACGGGAGGATTAACAGAAATTGTTATTCATGGAAAGTCCGGATATCAATTTGAAATTGGAGACTACAAACAGCTATCCTCATATCTTGAAGAATTATTTAACAACAAAGAAACCAGGGTAGAATTCGGTCAAAATGCTAAAGCACGTGTTATGGCACATTTTTCTCCAGAAGTAATAGCAGACAAAATAATTCAGATTTATTCAAAATTAATGGTTTGAATGCTACAATTGATTCCACTTAGTATAAATTAAATCATAAATGAATCACATTATTGCCAATTACAGGAAATACTGCAAAAATAATGGTTATTGAACGTCTAAAAGAAATAATTGCAAAAAAAGACAAGGTAGTTATTCTTGATGTAGGATGTGGGAATCTAAACTTGTGGATTGATGCAGGTTTTGATTTTAATAAATTGGTTATACATGGTATTGATATAGATAACAAATCTCTAGAGAGTGCTAGAAGTAATGCAGAAAATATTGCAAAAGACACTTTTCATATATATCAGGCAAAAATTAATGAAGCACCTAGTTTGTTTAACTTTAAATTTGATATTGTTGTGTCTACCCAAGTACTGGAACATCTTAGGGATTTGAAATCTTCTTTTAGAGCAATTCGTGCTGTAATGAAAGATGATTCCATAGGACTCTTTACTCTAGATTCTGGATATTACAAGCCACGGATGTCAGTTGTTGGAAAGGGTATCTCCTATCTATACAGGTTGAAACGACGTTTTGGGAATAGATTCTATATTAGACCATTAAAAGAAGATATGTTAAGAGATAATCTTAATGCAGCAAGATTAGAATTAATTGATATAAAATATTACGCTCTGGATCCATTAAAATACATACACAATCATGTTTTACGTCCAGATATGCAGGATGAATTTGCTTTAATCTGGAAGAGATTAGAAGATTTGTTAAATAAAGATAAAAATGCTGTAGAAAGAGTAAAACATAATTTGATGGCATTATATCTTGAGATAATACCTTCCAAACAAAAATGACGATACAATATGAAGAGATTTAAATTTTATTTGTTAGGAGTTTGTTGAATATACATTGATATTATCAAAGATAAATAAGGCAATCAAAAATCCAGATAAGGCCATACGTTATATCTTAGACGGTGGAGAAAAAGGCAGGCAAAAAAAAATTTTTTCTGTAATAAGTGATTATAAACAAGACATAATACCATTAAAAGAATTACAATCTTTCCTTGGTATTAATTTGTCAGAATACTATAATGAGCTCATTACAAATCAAGATTATAAACAAATTGAAATAAGATTAGCTGAAAATTGGAGAAATTTAGGAGCGTTTGGTCTGACCGAATGTAGATTGTTGTATATAATATGCAGAATAGTCAAACCAGAGATAATAATAGAAACTGGCGTGGCATCAGGTCTTTCTAGTGCAATTTTTTTGTTAGCTTTAGAGAAAAATGATAAGGGTCATTTGTATAGTATTGATCTACCACCATCTCAGGAATTGAATATAGAAATAGGTCAACATACAACTATTCCAAAAAACAAAAGAATTGGTTGGATTGTACCTGATTCATTGAGAAATAGATGGACGCTCGAATTGGGGGATTCAAAGAAAATCCTTCCACAGATATTAGACAAATTGAAAAAATGTGATTTATTCTTACATGACAGTAATCATACATATGAACACATGACATGGGAATATGAAACGGTGTGGCCATTTCTAAAAAACATGCTATTATCGGATGACATATACAGGCATGGTGCATTTGATGATTTTGTTGCCAAACATAATAACTGTAAAACTTACAAAATCTCTAACAGAATGGGCATTATCAAACTTGTTTAATAGTAATCCACAATAATTTGCATAAGTTTTTAATTATAATTCAATAGGGATAATCAAATTATGCGCATTAAGACAATTCATAGAATTTTATTAGAAAAAGAATTGGATAACATTCTTCCAACATTAGACGGTAAAATAGTATTAGATATGGGTGCAAAGGATATGAGGTATGCACATTATTTCAAAGATGCTTCTTATGTCGCGATTGACATAGAACCTATGATTAGTAGTGGCTTGATGGTACGGGGTGACGCACATAATTTACCTTTTGCGGACAACACCTTCGACACAATAATTTCAACGGAGGTTATAGAACATACAACATGGCCATGGATTGTCTTACAGGAATTATCAAGGGTGTTGAAGCCAAATGGCAAATTAGTTATTTCATGGCCGTGGTTATATCCCATAACACATCACGATTATTGGAGAATTCATCTAGAGTCTATGGAAAAATTAGCAGTAAAAAATAATTTAAAAATAGAATTTTCTATGGAGATTGGAGGTCTGTGTACAAATATAGCTATGGGGTTGTTACAAATTGCTATTTCAAAAATTAAATGGCCATTTTTTTTATTGAAGGTTATTTTTTCAATTTTGTATAAATTTGCGTTATTGGATAGAAATAGGATCACAAAAAAAGACGCGTCTGATTTTCTTGCAGTTATGGTAAAACAGCTATAACTTCTGATAAAGATTAATGTAACTTTTAACTACCTTGTTCCAATCATATTCATTAATAATTTTTCTGTAAGCATTTTCGATTAATTCTGTTTTTAAATTATCATCATTGGACATTTTTTCAATAGAATCAATCATTTGTTTTGGATTTTCGGATTCTACTAGTATACCATTTTTCATATTATCAATCAGATCAGCATTGCCGCCAACGTTTGTTGCGATTATAGGGATTTTACAGGCCATAGCCTCTAGCATGGTGGTACTAAGACCTTCTTTTCTAGAAGGCTGTAGTAAAATATCTGAAGCACATATGTATTCTAGGGATTTTGTATGATCTACCTGCCCTAGAAAATGTACATTTTTGTTCTGTGATTGTTTTTCAAGGTTTTTTTTCTCCGGGCCATCACCTATGACTAAAAGGTGAATATCGCTTCTTAACATGTTAAAAGCGTCGATAAGAATATCAACGCCTTTTTCTTTTGATAATCTTCCTACAAATATTACTTGTTTTGTGTACAGTCTTTTCCCAGAATGTGGAATTTGATCCAGGTCTATGGCATTGGGGATGTGGTGTACATTAAATCCTAATTTCTTGTAGTAATCTACTGCACTTTTTGATACAGCTGTTATGGCATCAGCCCAACATAACGCCTTCTTTTCAAATGATTTACTGATTTCACCCATTGTATCACCATACAACAATTCTATTTGTTCTGCATAGCTTCCGTGTAATGTCAAAACTTTTTTGGCTTTCACTCGTTTCATTGGAATTGCAGAAAGAAGATTATGTGCATGAACAATATCGTACTTCTTGAACGCTGATTTTAGAGAAGCTGATAATGCAAAAGTTGGGTTCTTTAGTTTTTTTATTGGTAAAGTAAAAGTATTTTCTGAAGAAATAATTTCTGTTTTATGGCCGTGTTGTGTCAAGAATTTTGATAATCCCTGAATGTGCTGAGCGATACCACCTATTCCGCTCTGGGTTGGAGATATAAGGAGCACATTCAACATTGAGAAATTAGATCATACATCTTTTAAGGTATTGTAAAAATTGTGTAAAAAAGTGATTCATTTTAAACTACATTCATTCTAGAAAGTGCTTTCTTTAGCCATTCCTTTAGTTTTGTTTCTGGTTCCCATTTTAGCAATTTTTTAGCTAATCTGATATCAGCCTGACTCGCTCTGATATCACCTTTAACTGCCGTCCCATAACTTGGTTTGATCTTTGATTTTGCTAATTCTGTGATGGTGTTAGCAAGATCCCTAATTGAAGTTGCAGCCCCCGATCCTATGTTAATGAAAGCATAATCTACTTTACTTTTCATTGCTAACAAATTTGCTTTTGCAACGTCCTCCACAAAAACAAAATCGCGGATCTGTAGTCCGTCACCATAAATTACTAGTGGTTTATGATTTGCAATGTTTTCTAAAAACCTAGTTATTACGCCTGCATATGCAGTATTTTGACCATTCCCATAGACGTTAAAGTATCGTAATCCTACTATCTTAACGTCATTATTTGCATATTTTTCACAGAGGTATTCGGCCTCTAGTTTAGTTTCTCCATATGGATTGATTGGTTTTCTTTTGAAATTTTCCCTAATTGGAATCTTTTTTGTATTACCATATACGCTTGCGCTACTTGCAAAGACTACTTTCAAACCGTATTCTTTAGAAATCTTGAGTATATTTTCCGTACCGATCACATTTACTTCAAAATATTTTTTTTTTCTGGAAAAGGATTCTTGTACATCTGTAAGTGCGGCTTGGTGAAACACACCATCTGCATTTTTAAGAGTGCTTCTTAATTTCTCAGAGTCAAGAATATCAATGTCAACAAATTCAATTTCTTTAAAAACAGAACCTAATTTTTCTTTCTTACCATTGCATAGATTATCTATGACAGTTACAGAGTGTTTTTGTTCTACAAGATATTTTGTAAGATGGCTACCTATGAATCCTGCTCCGCCTGTAACAATAAAATTCATACAGAATAGCCATTAATTCGCGTCTTTAAGTTTTGATAGGATTCTATGCTATAGTTTACGTTAAGGCTTGAGATGCCTCGTGGAACATCTGGCTTTTTGCACAACCTGCAGCTAGTTCGTCTCCTGATCCTCTTCGCATTATTCCTCTGTACAGACCATCTTCAAGTTTTGCACCCACTTTTTTCTCCCATTCTTCCACTGTGGTAGAGTATTTCTTTTGAATTCTATCTCTATACCACTCTGGAATTACATTAAAGGCACAGAATGGGATTATTCTAAGGTCGGGTGTAACATAATGAATATCACATCTTTGTAATCTTTCCAAGTCTTCGTTGTACTTGTCTTGGAAGTGCATCATTCCTAAGAACAGTCCTTTGACATGCCATGAGCCTACAGAACCAAACGATCTCTTCATCAAAATGTTTCCAAACATCTTTGCCAAATCAAGACCTGCTGGTTGTTTCTTCTTGTCTACAAAACTTGAAAGCTTCCTAACAACTTCAAGCATTGTAAAGTACTTATTCTTACCAGATCGAATCTCTTCTGCTTTGTCTTCAAAGAGTTCTAACATGCCTTGAATATCTGCAAATTTAGTCAACGGTACAAACTTTTTCGTTTCTTGGTCTTCAAAGATGTATGTACCAGCGCCACATGCAAAGTGAATTGATAACTCGTATTTTGGTTTACTTGAAAACGCCTCTATAACATTTGTCAGTGGCATACAGCTTGGAACTGGGAACCAGTCATCCACAGTGACTTCGCCGTTTGTCTGCTCTTCTATTCTTTGAATGCAGTCAGGAATTGTGATTCTGTATTTCTCACGTTCTTTCTTGCCCATTCTTCCTGTTAATGAGACTGGTTGGAAGTTTACTGCATGAACAACATCAAGGTTCTTTTGTGCATATCTGATTATTCCACCCAATTCGTGGTCGTTTATTGATTTGATAACTGTTGGAACAAAAACTACTGTGGTTCCTGTCTTTCTTGCACTCTCTAATGCGTATGGGACTTCCCAATGGTTTTTTGGGTTTGTTCTGGCAGTTACACCATCAAAGCTTAGATAAAGATTGTTAACACCTGCAAGTCTTACTTCCCGCATTGCTTCTGGATCCAAAGCAAATCGGATTCCGTTTGTATTCATCTGGATATGGTCAACACCTTCTTCTTTCATTATTTTTATAACATCAACTATATCTTCACGCAACATTGGCTCTCCACCAGTTATTTGCATTGAGTTTCCTGGAATTGGTCTTTCTGCACGCAGAGTCTTCATCATTGCTCTGACTTGGTCAAGTGATGGCTCATACATGTATGCGCCTTCAAGGCCTTTTTTCACATAGAAGAAACAGTACCAGCAAGTTAAGTCACATCTGTTTGTAACAATCATGTTTGCCAGTCCACTATGGGATAAGTGATTCGAACAC
>Ga0247727_10007839_pt1 | contig 20129 bp, 14 predicted proteins | sample WisWelCaveWW1625_FD_202498 | JGI IMG/M metagenome (GOLD analysis project Ga0247727, IMG submission 202498) | Biofilm microbial communities from Wishing Well Cave, Virginia, United States - WW16-25 | ecosystem: Environmental > Aquatic > Deep subsurface > Groundwater > Cave microbial mat | place... | reverse complement strand
TTTTTTTTGACCAAATTTAGCCTTTAAAACCTGTCACTTGTAGGTCTGAATCAGACAGCTACTACCTGTGGTTGTGACGAAATCGCTTTTAGGCAAACTGTTGATTTCGTGGAATTACAGAGTAGAAGTTCAGATTATCTTGCCTATAGTTTATCGTCTTTTTCCGGCTCGATTTCAGAGCGACTGAATTTTGAAAAGTTTGTAAAGAGATTTTGCTGTGTTAGGCCAAACAGAAAGGATGGGAGTTATCCACATCTTATTCACGAAAATTGTGGAAAGCTTATGATCAGGTAAACGCTTTTATGAAAAGGCTGTTGTCTGCGATGACTCGCCTTATCAACATGAATCTCGATCGCTAGCCCTTTTGGAAGGCCTTTCTATTTTGGTTTATAAAACCTCTTCTGCCTGGCCACATGATCACCCCAAAAATAAAAAGGGACTCCGTGAAAAGTGCTCTACTTTCCAAACGGAGTCCCATTTCATGTGAGTGAGTTTTTGCTGATGCGACTTGCAAGGGCGTTGCATCTCATTGCCGCACACTCAACGCGAGCTATTTGGAAAAATGATAGACCAACAAAGCACCCAGTGCGAAAAACAGAGCATCCTGCAAGCGATCGCGCAACATGAGCAGCATGAGATCGACGTTTTTATATTGCTCCACTTCGCGAATGCCGCCGAGCAAAAAACCGCCGACGGCTGCTGCCCAATATGAGGGCCAAAGGAACATGGGCAAAAACACGAGCACGGCAAAGCCCGCGTGCAGTAATTGATCGATCACATTCTGCAAGCCGACGTGCGGCGGGCGATAACGCCGCCGCAGGGCTGCAATGTGAAGCACTTCTTGATACAACGCAGGCGTGGTGTCGTTGAGCACCTCGCTCACGCGATCGGCAAGTTGTTCTTTCGCCGCAGGGTTCATCACAGCCTCCTTAGGCATTAGGCGGATTAGGCAATCAAACTTAGAATAGAATTCTAACTTTTTCCCCAACGGATAAAAAGATAAAAGCTTTATCAGTTGGGCTTAATCTATCCGTTGGCGCCACCCGCAGGGCCGCGGTTTTCAGCTTGCCTCAAAACAAAACCAGCTTGCGCGTTTGCACGAAATTGCCGGCGCGCAGGCGATAAAAATAGACGCCGCTGTTCACGGCCCTTCCGGCCTCGTCGCGGCCGTCCCAATTCGCCGAATAAAATCCCGCCGGACGTTTGGCCGCGAGCAATGTGCGCAGCTTGCGGCCCAGCGCGTCAAACACTTCCAGTTGCACGAACTCCGCTTGCGGCAATTGAAAATGGAGGCTCGTGCTCAAGCCGGTTGCGCGCGCAAAGGGATTCGGATAATTTTGCGCCAAGGCGAAAGCGCGCAGCAAACCCGCGGCCGGTTGTTCTGCAACCGCGGTGTTGAACAAATCATTCCACAGCTTCTTGGCGTTGTCGGCGTTGAGCTGCAAATCTTGCAAATTATCTCCGGCCAAAAGCGCAAACACCAGCTCGAGTTTTCCTTTTGCCGCAATCGTATGAGGCCCCGAGGCCAGCACGAAAGAAACATCCGCGGCCCCAGCTTTCGTGAGCGTCGTGGCGCCATTGAGCGACTCCCATTTCTCCGCATCGGTGTAGCCGTCGTACAATCCCCAACTCGGATTGAGCGGCGAGTTGTTGTCATTATAGATCGCGCGATAGTGCGCGTTACCGCCGGCGATCATGGACATGCCCACGTAGGTCTTCACGCTGTTCGCGCCGCTGTCATAAGCATAGCCGAGCGTGCGCGCGGCATCATACTCGGTGTAATTCGCAATCGCCGAGCCGAGATCCCAATCAAACAAAAAGCCGAAATGAAAATCGTTGAGCGCATTGTTGCTCTGGTTTTCAATCGTGTAGCGCATGAGGATGAAATCATCATTCGGCGCAGCGCTCTTCGCAAACGTTTCCTGCGATACGCGCAGGTTCATCGGTGTATTCGAAGCTTTATCCTCAAAGCTGCCCACGCTTTCTTGGTCGGTCAAAGCCCCCGGCGTGATCACGCGCAAGTCGCCGCCGCCGGCAATCGTGAAATCTTGATCGTAACGCACATTGCCGCCCGTAATCACGCCGCGCGCCGCGTTGGAAATTTGGCCCGCGCTCGTGCCCGCCATGATTGCGCCTTCGAACAACAAGCTCCCGCCGTTTTTATAGCGAAAGCCGATGCCGTCCGTCGAGTTATCGGGATTCGCATAGCCGATACGGCCCACATTCGTCACCGTCGTTTGAATGTTATTGATCTGCACGGTGCCAAAGGTCGGCAAAATCGTCACCATAAAACGATCAACGTCGGCATAACCCGGCGCGCTGATTTGCAGCGTGAACTCCACGGGATGGCCGCTGGGCGCATTCGCCGCGATGGTGCAACGAAATGCGCTTGGCGTCACCTCTTGCAAAGTGCCGATGCTCGCAATCGTCGCATTCGCGCTCGTCACCGTCACGGAATTGTCCGTTTCCGTCAAAGTCAAACTCACGTTCGTTGCGGCCGCGAGGTAGTTGATCATCTTCGTGGAAAGGTTCACGGTCTCGCCCGGCTCGATCACGCCGTCGCCGTCGGTTTCCGTAAAAGTAAAACTAGCCAAACGGATCGCAGAAACTGTTTCCGTCACCGCGCGCAATGCATTGACTCGGCCCTTGCCGAGCAGGCCCGCATAGGAAGGATTCAAGCCGTCGATATTATCCGCGGTGAGCCGCACTTGCTCGCCCGCTTGAATACCGCTCAACGCGGGATTCTTCGTGCGCACCAGCGCAACCAATCCGGCAACGAGCGGGCATGACATGGACGTGCCGCTCAATGCGCCGTAGCTCCCATTATTCAAAGTACTCTGAATGCCGGTGCCCGGCGCGGACACATCGACCCATGTGCCGTAATTCGAAGCGCTATTCCTGATATCATTGTTCGTGGTATTCGTGACCGCCAAAACGTTGCGATACGCGGAGGGAAAGTGCAAGCCGGAAGTATTGTTGTTGCCCGCGGCTGCAACCACCAGACTGCCCGTGTCCGTCGCGAATTTGATCACGTCTTGCTCGAACGCCGAGCTGCCGCCTAATCTTCCCCAACTCAGGCTAATGACTTTCGCGCCGTTATTGGCTGCGTATAAAATGCCGTCGACGCCAAACTCTAAAAAATTATCCGTGGTGCGGCTGCTAATGCAAAGCGCCATGAGCTTGGCGTTCCAACTCATGCCCGCAACGCCCGCGCTGTTGTTCGTCACCGCGCATGCAATGCCGGCCGTGTGCGTGCCGTGATGCGCATTGCCCGGCGTATTGTTAAGCCCGGTGGGGTCGTTGCTGTTGTTCGAAAAATTCCAGCCGTTGACGTCATCGATGAAACCGTTATTGTCGTCATCGAGGCCGTTGTTCGGCGTTTCACCGGAATTGACCCAAAGGTTGGAAAGAATATCGGGATGATCGCGGTCCGTGCCGCCGTCAACAATCGCGACCACGACGCTGCCTTGTTCGCCCTTCACCATATCCCACGCCTGCGTGGCTTTGACCACGTTGAAAAAAGCTTGCTGGCCAAACTGAGAATCGTTCGGCGTGGCGTCGATACAATGAACGTATTTCGGCTCGGCATATTCAAGATGCGCCTCTTGCCGCAAAGCTTCGGCGATCACCGCGGGCGACTCATTGCCGGTGAAATAGGCGTAGTAAATATCATGAACCCGCACATGAGAAACCCCTTGCGCGCGCAAGCTGCGTTGCGGCAGAACTTGTTCGAGCTGATGAATATTGTGCTGCTGCATGAGCGCATTCAGCGAAGCAAACGAAGTGCGCGTCGCTTGCTCGCCCACGTTCGCGCCCGGTTTGAATTTGAGCACCACGACATTGGGCACATATTGTTCCTGCGCCGTGCGTGCGAGCGAGGAAGATTTTGCTCCATTCTCTAAAGCCAAAGCCGTGTGGGCACATGTCAGCGCCAACAACAAGATTGCGCTCAGTCGCACAAAGAAAGAGTTCATGCCGCGATCTCCTTTTGCTTGAGGAAGAAAAAATGCTTTGCCGAGGGTTTGAAAAATTGAGGCGGAGAATAGTCGTTTGCCTGCGGAAATGCAAGCGGTTTTCCGGCGCGCCACGCCGTTCGTGACGAAACGCTTGCAGAACACGCGGAGAAAAAGTATGGTGAGTGCAAATCTTGTTTGAACGCAGATTTCGTGGAAGAGGCCTGGATTAAGCATTAGCTTTTCAAACTCAGAATAAAATTCTGAAAGTTTCTTGTGGCGACACACGGATCAAAAGCGCACGCGGAAAAGCTTTGCCGTTTCTCGTAAATCAGCGTTCTCGCTTTTAAAAAATGCTTCGGAGAACATAACATGACACGCCCGCCTCATCCGCCCTCGGCCCGCCAAACGCTTGCACTCGTGCTATCCGGTTTGATGCTCATGAGTTATTACCTCCTCTCCCACCCCGCGAGCAAACCGCACCCGCCTTCTGGCGCCATGCAGGCCTTCGAATTTTTTGCAGCCTCACGTGCTTATCCGAATGCGATTATGCCGGCGCAAGGTCATTATCGCGCCTTCGAGTATTCCAAATCCAATCTGCAAAAAAGCCCAGCTGCGTCGCACACGGCAGAGCCATGGCAATTACTCGGCCCAAAGAACGTCGGCGGCCGCACGAATGCCCTTGCCTTCAATCCGCTCAATCCCAATACGATTTATGCCGGCGCAGCGAGCGGAGGCTTGTGGCGCAGTTATACCGGCGGTGTCGGCGTGGAAGCATGGGAGTATATCGATACCGGCTTTCCGGTTTTAGGCGTGAGCGCCATTGCCATTGACCCGCTGGATTCCAACGCGATCTATATCGGCACCGGCGAAGTCTACGGCTATCAAAATTCGCTCGGCGGCGTCACCGTGCGCACCACGCGCGGCAGTTACGGCATCGGCATTTTGAAAACGCTTGACCACGGCGCAACGTGGAGTAAGAGTCTCGATTGGTCGCAAGACCAGCGGCGCGGCGTGCAAGCGCTCGCGCTCAATCCCGCGAAGAGCGCGATCATTTATGCGGGCACAACCGAGGGCACATTCAAATCCATGGACGCGGGCGCGAGTTGGGAATTGGTGCACGACGTCGTGATGGCGATGGACATTGACCTCAATCCTTTTAATCCCGACCTCGTATTTGTTGCGTGCGGCGATCTCGGCAGCCCCGGCGCCGCGGTTTATCGCTCGAAGAATGCCGGCGCGAGCTGGGAACGTTTGACGAACGGCTTGCCCGTGAATTACACCGGCAAAACCCTGCTCGATATTTACGCCGGCGATCCCAACATCATCTATGCCGACGTGGCGAATGATTTCAGATCCGTGGGAATTTATCGCAGCACAAACGGCGGCGATACTTGGGAACGGCGCTCGAATCTCGACCTCGCGCAATATCAAGGCTGGTATTCGCACTTCGTGGTTGTTGATCCTGCGAACCCCGACGTCGTCATTGCCGGCGGCATTGATTTGTGGAAGTCGATTGACGGCGGCCGAACCTTCGCGCGCAAATCCAATTGGGCGGCGTGGCAATTCGGCGTCGTGCCCATCGGCGGCCCGGAAGGCCCGGCGAATTATTCGCACGCGGATCATCACGCCGCACTATATCATCCCTTCGCTCCCGGCGTCGTTTATTTCACCAACGACGGCGGCGTGTTTCGCTCGTTGGACAACGGCGAAACGTTCGAAGGCGTGAACGGCGGCTATGCGACCACGCAATTCTATAACGGCTTCTCGTGCGCACGGAGCGATTCGAATCTCGCCCTCGGCGGCTTGCAAGATAACTCAACAGTCGTTTATGAAGGCACGGCCGCATGGCGTCGCGTCATCGGCGGCGACGGCTGTTGGACGGCGATTGATCAACAGAATCACAACATCGTATATGGCGAAGCGCAGCAACTGAATCTCTTCAAATCCCTGCAGCGCGGCCACGAGGATTCGTGGTTCAGCGTCTCGAGCGGAATTTTTACGCGCAGTAGCGCGGGTTTCGTCGCGCCGTTCATTCTTTCGCCGAGCGATCCGCAAGTGCTCTATGCCGGCACCAATCGCGTGTATCAATCCACCGACGCGGCGAGCAGTTGGCTTGCGACGAACGGCGACCGCGTGCTCGACGGCAATCCTATTCTCTGTCTTGCCATGTCTGCAACGAACACCGACACGGTGTTTGCCGCAACTTCGCCGATCAACAATAGCGCGCACGTGTTTCGCACGATCAATGGCGGCTTAACGTGGGAAGACGTGACCGGCGATTTGCCCAATCGTTATCCCATGGACCTCGCGGTCGATACCAATGACTCGCGCAAGGTCTATGTTGTTTTCTCCGGCTTCGGCGCTTCGCACTTGTTTAAATCAAACGACGCCGGTTTGAGCTGGATTGACATTAGCGCCAGCTTGCCCGACGTTCCTTCCTCGGCGGTCACGGTCGATCCGCTTTTCCCGGAGCGCATTTATTTCGGCAATGATCTCGGCGTGTACGTTTCGTCGAATGCCGGCGCGTCGTGGCAGGAGTGGCGCGAGGGTTTGCCTTCGGCGGTGTTGGTGATGGATTTGACAATTTCGCCGAGTCATCGCAAACTGCGCGTGGCCACGCACGGCAACGGCGTGTGGGAAAGAGCATTGCTCGACGAACCGGACGTGAGCGTTCACGAAACTCCGCAAAACGTGGTTTCATTCCGGCTCGAACAAAATTATCCGAATCCGTTCTCGCTGCGGCGCGGCGAAACGACAACGATTGCGTATGAATTAAAAACCGCGAGCGACGTGCAGCTAGTTATCTATAACATGATGGGGCAGGAAGTGGCGAGGTTGCACGAAGGCTTGAAGTCAATGGGAAGACACGTCGTTCGCTTCGAGGAAAAAAATCTTGTCGCCGGAGTTTATTTCTATCGCTTGCGAGCCGGCAGTGCCACGCAAACGCGCAAGATGCTATTGGTGGAATAAAGTGCAGGCGCGAAGCTGGAAGCGTAACGATAACGGCCTAAGAGCTGAAAGCTAAGAGCAAACCCTATTCGTATTCAGCAGGGTTGATCACCGTAAGACCTTCGGCGTTTGCAGCATTGTTGAGTATTTTGTCCGCGCCGGCGAAGAGCAAGAACTCGCCGTCCAGCTTGCGCAATTCCTCGAGAAATGAAAGCGCAGTCGCAAGCTGGATGGAATCATAACCACGCAGAGGATATTTTTGAATCAGGCGCATGCCGGCATCGACTGTCGCTTTCGTGACCGACAAACGAGCAAAGAAGCTGTCGAAATCTTTTTGAAAAAACTCACAAGCGTTTTGTAACTCGCTTGAAGAAAGATCGCCGGTGCAAAGCCGCGAAAACTTCAGCACCGGCGATCTCGCAAATTAGAATCTCATTCGCGCTCGAATTGTTGTACACTTCTCGCGTCCACTCGCTTCCCTGCTCGTGGATGTAAATTTTAACCAGCGCGCTACTATCCATGTAATACATTATCGCGGCCCTCTCCCTTCGATAATCGTATCCGACATGGGGCCTCCTTTGATTTTGATCGGCTCGAATTCTTGTGCAGGCTTTCCGAAATTCGCCGGATCGAAATCAACCACGCCTTTTTCTTTCAACTTCAAAAGCAGCTCCAACAACTCTTCCCGGCTGCGTTGGCGGGGCACGGTAACGTAAACTTCCGCGCCCTCCGCGATCTTCAACGGCTCGGCGGGCTCGATCACGCCGTTGCGATAAACGCCTCGCACTGTTTCGCTCATGATAATTCTCCTTGTTTGTTGGCGGCAAATTATCGCGTTTGCGCTCGAAAAGCAACAGACAAAATCAGCTCAGGAATCTAACGGAGAGGAGAGATTGGCCTTTGTTTTTTGCACGAAGCTGTTATATTTGCCAATAGAAAAAATCAGGAACTCCCGTATGAAAGCACTAGCACAAAGCGATCTCGACGAAATCATCAAGCGATTAACCCAAGAATTTAAGCCGGAAAAGATAATTCTTTTCGGGTCGCACGCCTGGGGAACGCCACATGCTGATAGCGACGTCGATCTTTTGATCATTGTCTCCTCTGCGAACCTCCCTCCGACGCGCAGAGCGAGCAAGGCGTATCGCTGTTTGCAAGGGCTCAAAATCCCAACGGAAATTATCGTGAGCACTCGCTCCGAATTAGAACGGTATCGTTCCGTGCCTTCATCGTTGACCCGACAAATTCTGGAGAGGGGAAAGGTTGTTTATGGATGACGCCAAGAAAGAACTCGTGCGCTCATGGCTCGCCAAAGCGGAACATGATCTAGGATCCGCAGAGTTGCTGGCAAATAGCGCCAATCCTTATCTCGATACGGCAATCTACCATTGTCAACAAGCCGCTGAAAAAGCCTTCAAAGCTTTTCTGGTTCATCACGATGTGGGCTTCGAGAAGAAGCATAACCTTTCGATCTTGGTTGATCTTTGCCGGCAAATTGATTCGAACTTTCAGGACTTTCAAGATGCCGCGTCAACACTCACGCCTTACGCCACGGTTTATCGTTATCCCGGTGAGTTTTTTGAATCGGAGCCTGATCCTCAACAAATGAAAGAAGCGTTGGAATTAGCCCGGCTGATTTTAGATTTTGTTTTAGAACACCTACCTCCGGTTACCCACCGATAAACCAAGTGGAGAAGCTCATGCCTCAACGTTGCCAACGTTTCGCCCTGCATATAATCGTCAAACTCGTTTTTGGTGTTGGTCTAATTGCCTTCCAATCTACTCGTGCGCAAACTCTCCTCTCACTCGGCACGCTGCGTCAACAAGCCGAAATCCAACAACACTGGCTGCAAGCGCGCCTCGAGCGTGTGTTGCCGCAGCTCATGCGCAGGCACGGCGTCGCGATGTGGCTTATCATCTGCCGCGAGTATAATGAAGACCCGGCCTTTTACTCACTCGTCTCGGCCACGACGTTTGCCGCGCGGCGGCGCACCATTTATGTCTTCTTTGATCGCGGCGAGAAAGACGGCGTGGAACGGCTTGCGCTCGGCGGCGGGTCCCAAGGCGGCGTGTACACGGTCTATCGCGATCCCGAAGTGGAAAATCGCGAGCTGTGGGGCAACGGGCAATGGGCGTTGTTGCGCAAGCTGATTGAAGAACGCAACCCCGCGAGCATTGGCGTGAATATTTCGAGCACGCACGCCTTCTCCGACGGCCTCTCTGCGAGTGAATGGGAAGCGTTGCAAAAAGCGCTGGGCGAGAAATGGTTGAGCCGAGTCGTGCGCGCCGAGCTTCTTCCTCTCGATTACATCGCCACCCGTTTGCCTGAAATGATGCCCACCTATCGCGACATGATGAAGATCGTGCACCATCTCATTGCGCGCGCCTTCTCGAACGAAGTCATCAAGCCCGGCGCGACCACGAGCGAAGACCTCGTGTGGTGGCTCAGGCAGCAAGTCAATGACATGGGCTTCGGCACGTGGTTTCAGCCGAGCGTCACGGTGCAGCGCAAAGGCAAAACGCGCGCGAGCCTGCTCAATGAAAAGCAAGCCGTGCCCCTCGAGCGCGGCGACGTGCTGCACGTTGATTTCGGCATCACGGCCATGGGATTGAACACGGACACGCAACACATGGGCTACGTTCTGCTCAACGGAGAAAAAGAGCCGCCCGCGGGCATCAAACAAGCGTTGAAGAACGCGAATCGTTTGCAGGATTTGCTGCTCGAAAAATTACGCCCCGGCTTCAGCGGCAACGACATTCTTGCGCGCACGTTGGAAGCCATGCGTGCGGAAAAAATCACCGGCACGGTTTACACGCATCCGATCGGCGATCACGGCCACGGCGCGGGCCCGCTCATCGGCTTGTGGGATCGTCAACAAGGCGTGCCCGGCCGCGGCGACGTGCTCGTGTTGCCGAATACGTGGCATTCCATCGAGTTTGCCGCAACGACGCCCGTGCCGGAATGGGAAGGCCAAGAGCTTTGGGTTGGTCAAGAAGAAGAAGCCGCAATTGATAGCGAAGGAAAAATTTCATGGGTGTTGCCGCGCCAAACGGAATATCATCTCGTCAAGTGACTCGTGCCTGTTCGAAAATGTTCCACCCTCGGCTTGGCCGAGGTTTCTCAAGTCTCGCGCATCGTGAGAACACGGAGGGGCTTAATGCAACGGCCAAGCCGTCGCAGGAACCTCGGCGGTGAAAACCAACTTCACCGTAAAACTTCTTGACTAGCCTGGCTCCGCGCTATATATTGCGCTCACCTTTTTTAGCAATCGCACTCATAAAGTTGCAGCGCGCATGAAGACCGGTATTTCCCACTCCAATATTTGTTTGTGGCACTGGCAATGGCGTCGCCCATGCGAGGTGGGAAATTTCATGCCTTCGGCTCATGAACAACATGGACCGCGTTCCGGCAACGTGAAGTGACAACGAGAAAGACAGCCCAATCCCACCTTGCAAAACAGAGTGGGATTTTTTTTTGCCAGGAGGACCCATGCGACCACCTTCCTTTGCAGAATTTCAAAAGCTCGCCGAGCGCGGCAACGTCATTCCCCTTGCCGGGGCCATGCTCGCGGATTGCTCCACGCCCGTCGCGGCTTTTATCAAACTGTGCGGCGAACACGACGACGGCTTCCTCTTGGAATCGGTCGAGGGCGGCGAACGATTCGCGCGCTATTCATTTCTCGGGCGCAAACCGCGTGAAGTGATTCATGCCGATCGGCAAAAAGTCCACGTGACCTCCGCTTCTGAAACGCATTCGATCGACATGAATCTTTTTGCCTATCTGCAAAACCATCTGCAACATTATCGTTTCGTCGCGCACCCGGAATTGCCGCGCTTCCGCGGTGGCCTCGTGGGTTATTTTGGATATGACACCGTGCGCTTGCTGGAAAAATTGCCCGAAGCAAACGCGTCTTCCGCGCCGCTCGCGCGTTTCGGATTTTATGATACCGTGCTCGCCTTCGATCATCTCCGCCAGCGCATTCTCATCATCACCAATGCGATTCTCAACGAAGGCGCGAACTTGCGCGCGCACTACGAAGCCGCCTTGCAGCGTTTGGCGGAAGCAAAAGAAGCATTGCAGAAACCACTGCCCGCTTCCGCGCCTCGCCAATCTGCTCATGGTGAGATCCAATCAAATTTCTCTGAAGAAGATTTTTGCCGCGCGGTGCGCCAGGCCAAAGAATACATTCGCGCCGGTGACCTCTTTCAGGTGGTGCTCTCACAAAAATTTTCGCAACGCGTCACGGCCTCGCCGTTCGATATTTATCGCGCGCTGCGCGTCATCAACCCTTCGCCGTATCTTTATTTCCTTCGCCATCATGGACAGACGCTCATCGGCTCGAGCCCCGAGCTCATGGTGCGCGTGGAAAACAATGAAGCCATCGTGCGGCCGATTGCCGGAACGCGACCGCGCGGACAATCGCTTGAAGAAGACCAACGCCTCGCAGCAGAATTATTGGCGGACGAGAAAGAGCGCGCCGAGCACGTCATGTTAATGGATTTGGGCCGCAATGACATTGGTCGCGTCGCACAATATGGCGGCGTGCGCGTCACCGAAAACATGATCATCGAGCGTTATAGCCACGTCATGCACATCGTCTCCGAAATTCGCGGCAAGCTGCGCGAGGGCATGGATGCCGTTGCCGCATTCAAAGCTTGCTTCCCGGCGGGCACTGTGACCGGCGCGCCGAAAGTGCGTGCGATGGAGATTATCGCAGAGTTGGAGCCGGAGCCGCGCGAATGGTATGCGGGCGCGATGGGCTATCTCGATTTTTCCGGCAATCTCGACACCTGCATCGCGATTCGCACCCTCGAAGTGAAAAACGGCCTCGCCTCTTTTCAAGCCGGCGCGGGCATCGTTGCGGATTCGATTCCGGAACGGGAGTACGCGGAGACGATACACAAATCCAACGCGATGCGCGCCGCCATTGCAATGGCGGAGAACGGACTCTAAGGCGTGTAGCTCTTCAAACTGAGCCAAACCTTTAAAGCTCTCTATCACCAGCGGATAACTTGGCGATATTAAGGAATACCAATTAAATAACTTTCCCATTTGCGCAAGGCTGTCATTCTCGCGGTAACGATCCTGAGCATCTACACGGAGCATGAACTCATCCCCCCGGCCCCCCTTCTCTTTTTAAGAGAAGGGGGGAGAACCAATGCGAAGCGTCTGAATTTTTCTTTTTTGCTCCCCCCTTCTCTTCCCAAGAGAAGGGGCCGGGGGATGAGTTCGGTTGCTTTGGGAAAAGAAGTCGAAGCAAATGAGAAAGTTATTTGGTTGACGATCCTAAGGATCGTCGCTTAAATAACTTTCCCCTCTCTAAACCGCGAATAGACGCAAATCAACGCGAATTAAAAAGTATTAGCGTTCCTTCGCGTTGATTAGCGGTTTGGGGAAATGGATAGGTTATTTAAATGGCGCCCCTAAATTGGTTTGAGCCAAAGCCAAGACAGAAAAATGCAAGGCAGAAAAATAGCGTTCATTCGCATGCCAAGGAAGTTGCCTAGGCGGGATGAAGCAGACAGCAAACATTTTTCTGCCCTCCATCTTTCTGTCTTCTGTTTGTTTTTGCAAGCTGCCGTGTGAAAACTCGGGTTATGAATCATGAAGATTTTGATGATCGACAATTTCGACAGCTTCACTTACAACTTGGTGCAATACTTCGGCGAGCTCGGCGCGCAGCTCGAAGTCGTGCGGAACAATGCCATTACGCTCGCGGAGATTCGCGCGCGTGCGCCGCATGCGATTGTGATCTCGCCCGGCCCTGGCGATCCTGATTCGGCGGGCATCACGCTCGCGCTCATTGCCGCGTTCGCCGGCGAGATTCCGATTTTGGGCGTGTGCCTTGGGCATCAAGCCATTGCGCGAGCCTTCGGCGGCAAAGTCGTGCGCGCCTCGGAATTGGTGCACGGCAAGACTTCGAGCATTCATCATAATGGCGAAGGCCTTTTTGCCGGACTCAAGAATCCCTTCAAAGCCACGCGTTATCATTCGCTCGTGGTCGCGCCGGAGAGCTTGCCTGCGTGTCTTCATGTTACCGCGCGCACGGAGAACGGTCTCATCATGGGGCTCGCTCATCAAAAATTCCCGGTCGTCGGTGTGCAGTTCCACCCCGAATCGATCTTGACGGAACACGGCAAGGAGTTGCTGAAAAATTTTATGCAGCATTATGTAGCTAATAGCTGTCAGCCGTCAGCTATTAGCTGATAGCTGAAAGGCTTCAACCATGATCAAATCCACCCTGCAAAAAATTTTAGAGCGTGAGCATTTGACGCGCGCGGAAGCTTATGCCGCGATGAACACCATCATGAACGGCGAAGCCACGGCCGCGCAAATCGGGGCGTTGCTCGTGGCGTTGCGCATGAAAGGCGAGCAGCCCGAGGAGATTGCCGGATTCGCTGCGTGCATGCGCGACAAATCGGAAAAAGTTTTATCGCCGCGCGCACGGCACGCCGTCGATCTCGTCGGCACCGGCGGCGATGGCAAAGCCACTTTCAACATTTCAACCGTGGCGTCTTTCGTAGTCGCGGGTGCGGACGTGCCGGTCGCGAAGCACGGCAATCGCGCGGTCTCGAGCCAATGCGGCAGCGCGGACGTGCTCAACGCGTTGGGCGTCAATATCGAATTGAATGCCGAGCAGCTCGGCCAATGTCTCGATGAAGTGGGCCTCGCTTTTCTTTTTGCGCCCAAGCTGCACCCGGCCATGAAGCATGCCGTTGCGCCGCGCCGCGAATTGGGCGTGCGCACGGTGTTCAACATTCTTGGTCCGATCACCAATCCCGCGGGTGTGCGGCGACAGCTTATCGGCGTGTATGACCGCAAGCTTTTGCGTTTGCTCGCGGAAGTGTTGCTGCAATTGGAAGCCGAGCACATCATGCTCGTACACGGCGCCGAAGGCATGGATGAAATCTCTCTCGCTGTGGCGACGTTCGTGGCCGAGCTGCGCGACAATGAGATTCGTGAATATGAAATTTCGGCGGAAAGTTTTGGATTGCAGACGAGGACCAATGACGCGACCGGCGGCGACGCGAACACGAATGCGCAAATCGCTCTGCGCATTTTAGGCGGAGAAGAATGCGAAGGCCGCGAGATCGTGATAGCGAACGCAGCCGCAGGTTTGTATGTTGCGGGTGCGGCCGGCTCATTGCAAGAAGGCGCAGTGCTCGCGCAAAAAAGCTTGACGATCGGAGCGGCAATGCAAAAGTTGGAAGCTCTGCGCGCGTTTACGCAACGGATGAATTTTGATTTTCAAATTCCGTAATCGCTCCTCCTCGGCATGTCATTCAGTAGGAACCTTTTTTAGAACTTGGAACAATCCCAGCGCCTAAAAGGATTCCTGCTGAATGACGGCGTGAGGGGTTGGCTCAATTACCGATTTTGAATGAAATTTGTCCTGAGAAGAAAAAAAAACACAAATGCGCCTATAAAGATTTCCTCAAACATGCCCTCGAACTTTCTCGAAAAAATTTTCGCGCACAAACAACTAGAAGTCGAGCAGCGCCGCTCGCGGTTGCCTGAAATAGAACTGCGGCACAGGAGCCGTGATCTCGCGCCGCCGCGCGACTTGCTGCAAGCTTTGCGCGTTGCGGATCACCTGGCCGTCATTGCTGAAATGAAAAAGGCCTCGCCCTCCGCCGGCGTGTTGCGGCCGTCATTCGAGCCTCTGCAAATCGCGCAGGCCTATGTCGAAGCCGGCGCCGAGGCGATCTCCGTTTTGACGGATGAAGATTTCTTTCAAGGCTCATTGCAGCACCTCCAACGCATGCGGCCGGTCGTCAACGTTCCGCTCTTGCGCAAGGATTTCATCATCTCGCCTTATCAAGTTTATGAAGCGCGCGCCTTTGGCGCGGATGCAGTTTTGTTGATCGTCGCCGCCTTAGCGCAAGACGATTTGCACCGCCTACTCGAGGTCACGCACGAGCTTGGCATGCACGTGCTCGTAGAAGTGCACGAGGCGCATGAGCTGGAACAGGCGCTTTCGGTCGGCGCGAAAATCATCGGCATCAACAACCGCAACCTCAAAACTTTTCAAATTGATTTGAGCGTCACGGAGCTACTCGCGCCGAGGGCGGGCAAGGAAATCACACTGGTGGCTGAAAGCGGATTGCGTTCCGCGGCAGACGTGCAGCGCATGAAAGCCGCCGGTGTTCACGCGCTACTCGTCGGCACGCACTTCATGCAAGCTCCCGATCCCGGCCAGGCCTTGCAGGAGTTCAAGAGGCTGTGTTAGTAGTAGGCGGGCCGCTTTTCGGATTGTCATTCAGTAGGAACCTTTTTGATTGCTTGGCACACGGCCCATATGGGCTTCAATCCCAGTGCTTAAAAGGGTTCTTGCTGAATGACACTCGATGACAAAATTTTTTCCGGACAAACCTCATGTTACGCGTAAAAATTTGTGGCCTCACTCGCGCGGAAGATGCCCAACTCGCTTGCGAGCTGGGCGCAGATGCCGTCGGGTTTATTTTCTATTCCCAAAGCCCGCGAAGTATTTCAATGCAAGCAGCCGCAGCCATCGCGGAGCAGTTGCCCGCGCACGTGACGCGCGTCGGCGTTTTTGTCGATAGCCCAATCGAAGTGATCGAAGCGCACCGCCGCGCGATTGGTTTGCAGGCTCTGCAATTTCATGGAGAGTATTCTGCGCATGAAATGGCGCAGTTCTACTCCTCGCGGTTGATCAAAGTCGCGCGTTTGCGCGATCAATCTTCTTTAGAAAACTTGGCAAGCTTTCAAAATCTCGCGCACGCGTTTTTGTTGGACACTTATGAAAAAGACAAGTTGGGCGGAACCGGAAAAACGTTTGACTGGCAACTCGCAATCGCAGCAAAGCAATATGGCCGCATCATCTTGGCCGGCGGTTTGAATCCGTTAAACGTGCAAGAGGCCGTGCTCCTCGTGCAGCCGTATGCCATCGACGTCAATAGCGGCGTCGAGGCTGCGCCCGGCATAAAAGATCAGCACAAGCTTCGTCAACTTTTTGAACAAGTGAAGGAATTTCGTCGTGATGGGCAATCTGCAAACGCAACCGTTTTCCCCGTGGCCTGATGCGCGAGGAAAGTTTGGAAACTTCGGCGGCAAATTCGTTCCCGAAATTTTAATGCCCGCGCTGGAGGAATTGGAGCGCGAGTACGCACGCGCGCGCGGAGATGAAATTTTTCAAAACGAGTTCGAATACTATTTGAAAGAATACGCGGGCCGGCCCAATCCGCTCACGCACGCGGATCGTTTGAGCCGCGAGTTGGGCGGCGCGCAAATCCATCTCAAGCGCGAGGATTTGAATCACACCGGCTCGCACAAGATCAACAATGCGCTCGGGCAACTCTTGCTCGCGCGACGCATGGGCAAGCAACGCATCATCGCGGAAACCGGTGCGGGCCAACACGGCGTGGCGACGGCAACGGTCGCGGCGAAGTTCGGTTTGGAATGTCACGTGTACATGGGCGAGGAAGACATCGCGCGACAGCGGCTCAACGTGTTTCGCATGCAGCTCTTGGGCGCGCGCGTCGTTGCCGTGAACACGGGCAGCCGCACTTTGAAAGACGCGATCAACGAAGCGATTCGTGATTGGGTGACGAATGTGGCGACGACGTTTTATTGTATCGGCTCGGTCGTGGGCCCGCATCCGTATCCCATGCTCGTGCGCGATTTTCAATCCGTGCTCGGCCGGGAAGCGCGCGACCAGCATTTGCAATTGCGCGAACGTTTGCCCGAGGCCGTGGTCGCGTGCGTGGGCGGCGGCTCGAATGCCATGGGCATGTTCTATTCTTTTCTTCATGATCCTGACGTGCGGCTTTATGGTGTCGAAGCCGGTGGGCGCGGCACGAATGAGGGCGATCACGCGGCGACATTGACTTACGGCTCGCCCGGCGTTTTGCACGGCATGATGACTTATCTTTTGCAAACTCCCGATGGACAAATTAGTCCCGTGCACTCCATCTCCGCCGGTTTGGATTATCCCGGCGTCGGGCCGGAGCATTCCTTTTTAAAAGAGAGCGGTCGTGTGCGATATACTTCCGTGACGGATGAAGAAGCCCTCGAGGCCATGAAAGTATTGAGCCGCACGGAAGGTATCATCCCGGCATTGGAAAGCGCGCACGCCGTGGCCTTCGCGATGCAGCTTGCGCCGAAAATGCCGGCGCAGGAATCCGTGGTGGTTTGTCTTTCGGGAAGAGGAGATAAGGATATGGATATCGTCGCGCGCGTTTTGAATTTTTAAGCCCATTAAGCATTACAAGTGAACTCTTTGCAAAAAAAGCAAAAAATTTGGGACACAAAAATGAAAGCACACAAAAAATATTATTTTGTAGGCTTTCAATTTTGTGTGCCTTCTTTTTGGTTGCGGTGAGTCCGCGTTGTGTAGTGGCAAAGTAAAAACCTCAAACCGGGAGGCTGCATGAGTTTGAAGCAGATTGTGCAAGTGCTTCGTTGTCGCGGCGAGCGCGAGCAGGGATTCGAATATCCCTTGCGCGGGCCGCGGGATTGCAGAAATTTTTATCTAGCTCTCGTCGTTTTTCCCTCCACGCTCGCCGCCGGGCTGGCATTTTTGAGCGCCGAGCTCATCTTCGAAACTCCCTCCGTCGCGTTTCTGCTCGCCGTTTCGTTGATTCATTTTTTAGCGCTGCTCGTCTTTCTGGTTTTGTTTTGGCTGCCGGTGGCGCTGGCGATTTTCAATTTTTCCGACCGCGCCGAGGCGCTCGCCGTGGGTCTCCGCACGCCGGCGTTGCTCCTGGCGATCGGAATTTTATTTCCGCATCAGATCGTGCGCGAGGCTTTGCAGGGCGATCGTCCCCATGCGTTGATTCCGATTTTATATTGGGGCTTCGGCCTCGTGCTCGGCGTGGGCTATGCCGGACTCTCCTGGTATAACAATTCCCGCAAGGCTTTTGGGGAGGTGCGCAAGGCCGCAGCGCCGCAAAGCCGAACGCGCTCCGATCGCTGGGTTTGGTTCGATGCCCTCGCGATTTTCATGGTGCTCTTTGCGGTGATCGTGCTCGAAGGCTGGTTTCTGGCGTTGATGAGCGCGGGCCGGATGACCGTCAAGCCGTACCGGCATTTCACCTTGTCGGCTCGCAATCAAATGATACAAGCCGCCGAAGACCGGGTTTTGAAATCCTATACGGAGCCGGAGTTGAAACTGGAACCGGAGGCGCAGCCAGAAGAAGAGTTGCGGCCACGACCTCATCACCCGGCGCTTCCGTCGGATTCCGATTCGACAAGGGCGCCATCGCGCGCGGACACGCTGCGGCAAAAAACGGCGCTGGAAGCGGCTCTCGTGCTGCGCGATACGGCAGGACCAACGTTGGATTCGCTGTTTTCTCACCTCAACGTCGCGCAACGCGACTCTTTGCAAAGAAGCCTCGTCGTCGCTGAGGACGCAGCGCGCCAACGCTCTCGAGCAGCGCAGGTTGCGGCGGAAGCCGCGGCCGTGAAGACGGAGCAAAAGCTGCGCATGATCGTGCTGACGTGGATGTGTTGCAGCATTCTTTGCGGGCTGATTTTCTTCATGACGGCGTGCCTGCCCAATCGGCTTATGCAAGCGGTTTTGATTCCGGTGACTTTTCACGAGCGCGACGTGCGCGGGGTGTTTTTCAAGGCACATCGCTATTTGCTCCATTTCACCCGCGCCTTGTTGTTGAAAAATCCTCTCCTGGTGTTGGGCGGGGCCATCATGACCGCGACTTTTTTCGTGATGCCCGCGATTTTAACCGGGGCCGGACAACTGCGCTTTCTCGACAACCTGGCGCAGGTTGACGAAGCGATTCTCGTGCTCGGCGTCTTCCTCGCCTGGTTCATCCCCCTGGCGTTGCAGGCGGTCACGCCCGACGATACTTTCGGAGAATATTTTACGCGGCGCCTGGCGAATCATTTGATGATGATTCAGGGCCATCTGGTTTTCATCGGCCACGGCGATCTCGGCAAACGCGTGCTCGCGCGCGAGATCAACCGCCTTCATGAATTGCAGGAACAAAACTCCGGCCGTCCGCGCCGGCGCGCCTTCGTGGAAGTGGTAACGCCGGATTTGCGGCTCGAACGACTGTGCAGCCAGGCGGTGGTGATCGAGCACACGCTGAAAGACGTGGTCTATTCCAGCGGCAATCCGCTCTTGGGCGAATACGGCGTGGTGAGCACGTGCCGCGAATCGTACAAGAGCAAAGACATGCACGGGAACGTCATTCATCCCGAAAAAAGAATACTGGTTCCGATCGTGCGCGGCGAAGCACGAGAGCCGTTCATCAGCTCACGGGTGAATTTGGAGCGCGCGAGCTTGGTGATCAGCATGGTGCCGGACGAAGACAGCGTGCAAGCGGTTTTCGAGCGCGCTCTCAAGTCCAACGTCAAAGCCGTCATTTGCGTGACGCGCAGCGATTTGATTTCTTATTTGACGTATCGCTCGCGGCATCGCTCCATCATTTTGGTTTACCCCAAGCACAATCAAGGCATCACGCTGGGCGAGCGCTTGTGGGCCGCGATTTTGAAGGTGCGCGCCGTGCGCAACCTCGACGGCAATCGTTGGCCGCGTGTGCTCATCGTCGGCAATCACAAAGCCAATCATTATATGCTCGAAAAGCTGTGGGCGAATCTGCCCGGCGATCATCAAAACAAAACTCATCTTCTCAAACAAAACTTCGCCTTCATCGTGACGGCGACGGAGGGCGGGCAGGAACATCCCATGTTAAAGGACAAAGACCGGCCGGAAATTTTCGATCAAAGCTGGCCGGCCACATACGTCACCGGCGGCCGCTATCCCTATCCGTCTTTGGAGGTCGCGGAACGTTTGCCGGCGCACGTGGCCGCGCGCATGGTGAATGCTTCGGACATTCGCGCGCTCGAGGCCTGCCTGGAAGAGCATCATCCCGAGATTCTCATCATCAATCATGAAGACTCGGAAAAATCCCTGCTCATGCTTTCGCGTTGCATGCGCGCGCTCGAGCGCATCAAAACCAGAAAAGCTTCACGCTTCCGTCTGCCTCTGCTTTTGCTCTCCGCCACGCGCGGCGACGAGTGGGAACGTTTGAGCATGGGCGACGCTTCGCACTATTACGACGCGCTCTGCAATCTGTATCATGAAGACCTGGCCGCGGACCTCAGCTATCCCGAACACGCCCATTACGATCACATTCAACGCGAACAAATCGGCGAAAGCGTGGTGGACTCGCAGGCCGACGTCGAAGAAATGATCGCGGCCGCGCGCTTGACTTTGCACGATCCTTTGCAATTGCCCGGCG
>Ga0247727_10007838_pt1 | contig 20134 bp, 15 predicted proteins | sample WisWelCaveWW1625_FD_202498 | JGI IMG/M metagenome (GOLD analysis project Ga0247727, IMG submission 202498) | Biofilm microbial communities from Wishing Well Cave, Virginia, United States - WW16-25 | ecosystem: Environmental > Aquatic > Deep subsurface > Groundwater > Cave microbial mat | place... | reverse complement strand
GCGTTGCCCAGTTCGTCGGTAAACATCCGTCGGCTAAGCCCTGGAAGGGCGAAGGGCCCGGCGTTCTGGAGATCGTTGAGGACTATCAGGGCGATGCCTATCGCGCGGTTTACACGGTCCGTTTTGAATGCGCCGTGTACGTGTTGCATGCCTTCCAGAAGAAGTCTCCGAAAGGGATCAAGACGGCGAGGCCCGACGTGGAACTCGTGACAAAGCGTCTGAAAGCAGCCCAGCAAGATTACGAGGAAAGATATGGCAAAGCTGAGGGATGAACGAAACGAAGAGGTGGTCCGAAGCTCCGGCAACGTGTTTGCGGACCTCGGATTTCCTGATGCGGAAGAGCGAAAAACCAAGGTGCGGCTGGCGGCGGCGATCAACCAGCTTCTCAATCAACGTCGGCTGTCACAGATCGCGGTAGCCCGGCAACTCGGCATCAACCAGCCCAAGGTCTCTGCGCTGTTGAACTACAAACTGGAAGGCTTCTCTGTTGAGCGGCTGATGCGTTTTCTGACCGCGCTGGATCAGGACATCCAGATCGTCATCCGCAACAAGCCCCGGTCGCGGCGTGCAGCGAGGATTGTTGTAACGGCGGCGTGACGGGGCCTATTACCCATCAGCCCCACCTCACCAATCCAGCCGGGCCAGGCGCTGGGGCATGGGCCGCACCTCCATACAGCCCTTGCCGGTCGGCAGGAGCTTGCCGGGGTTCAGGCGGCCGTCGGGATTGAAGACGCCCTTGAGCCGGGCGATCATCTGGAGGCTGGATTCGGAAAACAGCAGCGGCATCAGCTCGTTCTTCTCCATGCCGACGCCGTGCTCGCCGGTGATGGAGCCGCCCACCGAGATGCAGTGCTCCAGGATCTCGGCGCCGGCCCGCTTGGTCCGCTCCATCTCCTCGGGGACGCGGTGGTTGAAAAGGATGATGGGGTGCATGTTGCCGTCGCCGGCGTGGAAGATATTGCTGATGACCAAGCCGTATTTCTCCGACACCCGGTAGATGAAGCGCAGGGTGTCGGCGATGCGGGTGCGGGGCACCACGCCGTCCTGGACGTAGTAGCTGGGGCTGACGCGCCCCACGGCCCCGAAGGCGTTCTTGCGGCCTTTCCAGAGCAAGTCGCGCTCCTGGGCGGTGCGGGCCACGCGGACGTCGCGGGCCCGGTTCAGGCGGCAGACCTCCTCGATCTCGATGGCCTGGGCATCCACGGCCTCCCGCAGGCCCTCCAGCTCGATCAGCAGCACGGCGCTGGCGTCCATCGGGTAGCCCGCGTGGGTGGCCTCTTCCACCATGCGGAGCATGACGCCGTCCAGCATCTCGAGCGCCACCGGGGTGATTTGCCGGGCGGTGATGTCGGCCACCGTGTCGGCGGCGTGCTGGGGGTCCTCGTAGATGGCCAGCAGGGTCTTGACCAGCTCCGGCTTGCGCATCAGCCGCACGATGACCTTGGTGACCAGGGCCATGGTACCTTCCGAGCCCGTCAGCAGGCCGGTCAGATCCAGGCCGCCGCGGTCCAGCTGCTTGCCGCCGGTCCGGATCACGGTTCCGTCGGGCAGCACCGCTTCCAGGCCCAGAACGTGATTGGTGGTGACGCCGTAGGCCAGGGTATGCGGCCCGCCGGCGTTCTCGCTGACGTTGCCGCCGATGGTGCAGGCTCGCTGGCTGGAGGGATCCGGGGCGTAGAAGTAGCCCTGGGTATCCACCGCCAGAGTCAGGTCCAGGTTGACGACCCCGGGCTCGACGACGGCCCGCTCGTTGTCGAGATCGATCTCCAGGATGCGGTTCATGCGGGCGAAGCCGATCATGACGCCGCCCTGGCGGGCGATGGCGCCGCCGCTCAAGCCGGTGCCGGCGCCGCGTCCGACCACCGGCAGCTGATGCTCCCCGGCGAGCTTGACGATCGCGACGACTTGCTCGGTGGTGGAGGGGAAAACCACGCAATCCGGAGCCGACTTGTCGACGCTACCGTCGTACTCATACAGCATCAGGTCGTAGGGCTGGTCCAGCACGGCGCGCTGGCCGGCGATTTTGCGCAACTGCTTCGCCACCTGCGGTGAGATCATGAGGGAACTCACTCCGATGATATACTGAAAAGCCCACCATGGAAAGGATCGCGGTCCTCGATTCCGGCGGCCAGTATTGTCACCTGATCGCGCGCAAAGTCCGCGAGCTGGGGGTGTACGCCGAGATCCGGCCGGTGGGGACGACGGCGGCGCGGCTGAGCAACTGCCGCGGCGTGATTCTCTCCGGCGGTCCCGCGAGCGTCTTCGAGCCGGGCAGCCCGCAGCCGGATCCGGCGCTGTTCCGGCTTTCCGTGCCGCTGTTGGGGATCTGTTACGGCCACCAACTGATGGCCCGGCACCTGGATGGAGGCGTGGCGCCCGGGGTCACGCGAGAGTTCGGCCCCGCCATGATGACGGTGGAGTCCGGAGGCTCGATCTTCAAGGGGCTCGGCCGGCGCGAGCAGGTCTGGATGAACCACGGCGATCACGTGGCCGAGCTGCCGCCGGGCTTCCGGGCCATGGCCCGCACGCGCGACTGCGCCATTGCCGCCATGGGGGACGAGCGCCGGCGCTTCTACGGGCTGCAATTCCATCCCGAGGTCACGCACACCCGCCGAGGCGTCGAGATCCTGCGGAACTTCCTGTTCCGGGTGTGCGGCTGCCGGGGCGACTGGCGCCCGGAGGGTCAAGTCAGGCAGATCACCGGCGCCATCCGGAGGCGCGCCGATGGCCGCCGGGTATTGTTCTTTCTTAGCGGTGGCGTAGACTCCACGGTGGCCTACAGCCTCACGGTGCAGGCGCTGGGCGCCGGGCGGGTTCACGGCATTTACGTGAACACCGGCTTCATGCGGGAAGGCGAGACCGCCGAGATCGCGGAAGCCTTTGCGCCCCTGGGGCTGGGGGAGCCCGAGGTGATCGACGCCCGGCGCCGTTTCTTCCCAGCCCTGCGCGGGGTGACCGACCCGGAGCGCAAGCGCCAGATCATCGGGCGGCTCTTCGTCGAGGTGCAGGATCATGTCCTCTCGAGCCGGCGCTACAGCAGCCGTCAGTGGATGCTGGGCCAGGGGACCATCTATCCGGACACCATCGAATCGGGCGGCACCCAGCATGCGGCCGTCATCAAGACGCATCACAACCGCGTGGACCGCATCCGCCAGTTGATGGTCCAGAAGCGGGTGCTGGAGCCGCTGGCGCAGTTCTATAAGGACGAAGTGCGGCACCTGGGGCGGGTGATGGGATTGCCGGACCAGATCCTGCGGCGGCACCCGTTTCCGGGGCCGGGCCTGGCGATCCGCTGTCTGTGCTCCGATCGCCGGCGGCCGCTGGAGGCCGACGCCGAAGTGGAAGCCCTGGCGCTGGAGGCCGGCTACCGCGCTTTCCTGTTGCCGTTGCGCAGCGTGGGCATCCAGGGCGACAGCCGCACCTACGCCCAGCTGACGGTGCTTTACGGCTCGCCGATCCGCCACGAGGCCTTGGCGGGCCTGACCACCCGCATCACCAACCGCTTTCGCCGCACCAACCGGGTGGCCGTGGTGGTGCGGCCCAGCCGGTTCGAGCCGGAGGAGTGGCGCATCCATCGCGCCACCCTCACGCCGCGCCGCATCCGCCTGTTGCAGCGGGCCGACCAGGTGGTGACCCGCTTCCTGCGCGACCAGTTTCTCTACGACCTGATATGGCAGTGCCCGGTGGTGTTGCTGCCCTTCTCGCGCTCGGGCGGCGAGACCATCGCCCTGCGACCTATCTCGTCGGTCGACGGCATGACGGCGGAGGTGGTCCACATCCCGGCGCCGCAGCTGGAGGAGCTGGCCTCGCGGCTGGCCCAGATCGACGGCATCGACGCCGTGCTGTTCGACATCTCCAGCAAGCCGCCTTCCACCATCGAGTGGGAGTAGTGGTTTTTCACCACTAACTGATGCCGAGGCGACGCCGCACCTCGGGGCTCGAGAGTCCCCCTTCTTGCCGCTGCCGTGACCGCGAGCGCTCGATCAGATCAATGAACCGCGGGTTAGAACTCAAGGAAACCGTTTCCAGGTCGGCGTTCTCGATCCCCAGAAGCACCGCCACCGGCTTCCCATCTTGTGTCACCACCAATGGCTCCTGGCCTACAGCTTGGACGCACTCCGCCAGGGTCTTGGTAGCATCGTGGATCTCGATCGTCTTCACCAGACTGATCACCTCTCCTCCGATTCGCACTACATTGCGGAGACTAGAACACCAGCGCCGGATCTAGTTCCAGTCCTTCGAGCACCCGCGTGACGACCCGCTCCCCTGGGCCGAAGACACCTAGCAGCGCGTATTCGCCGTTCTGGAGGCAGTAGACGCGAATGTGCTTCTCGCGTTGATCCACCAGCCAGTACTCGCGAACGCCGTATTTCTCGTAGTCCCGGAACTTGACCACGGTGTCGTGGCTGCGGTTGGACTCCGAGATCACCTCGATGATGAGGTCGGGCGGGCCGACGATGTTCGGCGACTGGATGATGTGGAGGCGGTCCTTGGAGACAAAGCAAAGATCGGGCTCATATTCGACATGCTCGGCCAGGATAACGTGCACCGGGTTGGAGAAGAAATCCCCCAAGTCATGGTCTTCCACGAAGGTATAGACCCTGGCGCCCAAGCGCGTAGAAAGCCTCTGATGCTTGTCTGACGGCACTGGCGACATGACAAGTTCTCCATCCACGATTTCGGTGCGGCCGTGGTATTCCGGCCGGTCCTGGATGTCCGCCCAGGTCAGCTTCTTGACCGCGACGCTCACGCCTGTATTCTATCACCCGCCGGCGCGGAGGAAGCCGGCCAGGCGTTCCAGGGCCGGCTCGAGCACCGAGCGGTCGGCGGCGTAGCAGAGCCGGATGGAGCCCTCGCCGCCGGCGCCGAAGGCCACGCCGGGCGCCAGGCCGACTCGGGTCTCGACCAGAAGCCGGCGGCAGAATTCGAAGGAGTCGCCGAGGCCGTCGAGGCGCGGAAACAGGTAGAAGGCGCCGTCGGGGCAGGGAAGAGTAACCCCAGGGATCCCGGCCAGGGCCGCCAGGGCGAAGTCGCGATTGCCGCGCAATCGCTCGACCATCCCGGCGACGAACGGCTCTCCGTCGCGCAGGGCGGCCTCGCCGGCCTTTTGCGTCATGGCCGGGGCGTGGGAGACGACGAATTCGTTGAGCTGGCCGGCTCTCTTGGCCAGGTCGCGGCGCGCCGCCAGCCACCCCAGCCGCCAGCCGGTCATGCAGTAGCTCTTGGAGAACGACTGCGGTACCAAGACGGCATCGTCGCGGCTCGCCAGGCGAAGGATCGAAGGCGCTACAGCACCCTTGTAATACAGTCGTTCGTAGACTTCGTCGGCCATCAGCCAGAGGCCGCGGCGCCGGCACAGATCGAGCAGGCGGCGCTGGTCCTCTTCGGTCGCCACCCAGCCGAGCGGATTGGACGGCGAGGTATAGACCAGCAGGCGGGTGCGCGGGCTGACGGCGCGTTCGACGGCGTCGAAGTCGATGCCGTAGCGGTCGCCGGCGAGACCGAGAGGGATCTCCTGCGGCGTGGCCGAGCACATCCAGGTGATCGAGGAAGCGTTCGGCCAGGCGGGAGTGAGGATGATGGCCTCGTCGCCCGGATCCAGCACGCAGCGCATGCCGACGTGGAGGGCTTGAACGCCCGAGGCCGTAACCACGATCTCGGCCGGGTCCAGCTCGACTCCGTGGAGCTCGCGGTACTTGGCGGCGATGGCCCGCCGGAGGCTGGGGTAGCCGGCGTTCTCGGTGTAGAAGGTGTGACCGTCCTGGAGCGCCTGCCGGGCGGCCTCCTTGATAAAGGGGGGAGTGGGAAGGTTGGACTCGCCGAAGTAGAGCTTCAGCACGCCGTCCATGGTCATGGCCAGCTCTGCCAGCTCGCGAATCCGGGAGTAGGGGACGCGCTCGGCCGAGCGCGCCAGCGGGATGGTCGGCATCGATCCTATCTTATAATGCCTCCTATGATCACCCGACGCTTGGCGCTTCGACAGTTTCTCGGCTTCCTGGCAGCCTCGCCGCTGTGGCCCCAACGCCCGGGGACGACCTATCCACCCATCTACAGCGATGAGGTCATGGGGCCGGTGAACCTCGACGAGATCGAGGAAGCCGCCAAAAAGAAGATCCACCGGCTGGCCTACGACTTTATCGCCGGCGGCGTGGAGGACGAGATCACCCTGCGGGCCAACCGCGAGGCACTCGGGCGTCTCCGGCTGCGACCGCGGGCCATGGTCGACGTCAGCAAGATCGACACCTCGGTGGAGCTGTTCGGCCGGCGGCTGGAGTATCCGATTCTGATGGCGCCGACGGGCGGAAAGAACCTGGTAATCCCGGAGGGCGACCTGACCGCTGCCCGCGCCGCCCAGGCGGTCAAAGCCATCTACTGTGTGGCTGCCGGCGGGTGGATGGGCAAGCTTGCGGAGGCCGGCCAGGCGCCGATTTGGTGGGCCAACACCACGGGCCAGGGCGCCAGGACCGCCGCTCAGGCCTTCGCCCGCCGCTCGGAGGAGGCCGGCGCCTCGGGCCTCTGCATCACGGTGGACAACCAGTATCAATCGAACCGCGACCGCAACAACCGTAATCGCTTCGACTACGGCTACATGCAGACGGGCGTGCCGGATGACGCAGCCCGCCAGCAGCAGAAGCCGCGTTCGCCGGCGGTGGCCGCCATGCTCCAGCCCCACACCCCGAACATGACCTGGGATTACGTGGAGTGGCTGCGCAGCGCCTCCAACCTGCCCGTGATCCTGAAGGGAATCCTCACGGCCGAGGACGCGCGCCTGGCGGTGGAGCGCGGCGCCCACGGCGTGGTGGTCTCCAACCACGGCGGCCGGCAGCTCGACAGCGTCGTCGCCACCATCGAAGCGCTTCCTGAGATTGTCGACGCGGTGGGCGGCAAGATCCCCGTCCTGATGGACGGCGGCATCCGGCGCGGCACCGACGTCCTGAAAGCCCTGGCCCTGGGGGCCAAGGCCATCCTCATCGGCCGGCCTTATGTCTGGGGGCTGGCGGCTTTCGGGCAGGTGGGGGCCCAGCGCGCCGTCGAGCTGCTGCGTGCCGAGCTGGTGGTCTCGATGGGCCTGGCCGGCAAGCCCACCCTGGCCTCCATCGACAGGAGCCTGGTGAAGCTGCCGTGAAGGCGCCCCTGATCTTCGCTCTGCTGGCGATACCGCTGGCGGCCCAGAAGACTCACGAGCTGTGTGGCGTATGTCACGCCGAGACCGTCCGGGATTTTCTGACTCACCCGCACTCGCAGAAAGGTCTGAACTGCGACGGCTGCCACGGCCCCAGCGTTCAGCACCGGACCTCCCAAGGGCACACCGAGCCGGACCGCGTGGCTTCGCCGCACGAGATTCCCGAGCTGTGCGGGGCTTGTCACCAGGGCAAGGGAAGCACCTCGATCCTGGCGCAATACTCCGGCAGCAAGCACGGCCGGCTGGTGCTGGAGCAGTCCAAAGTGCGGGCCACCCATTGCGGCACCTGCCACGGGGTTCACAGCGTGCGGCAAGGGAAGGCCACCGAAGCGCAGTGCCGGAGGTGTCATGAGTCGTTGCCGGGGCACTGCGCGGCGGCGCCGAAGCGGGCCGCCAGCGTCTCCTGCGCCGGATGCCACTCGCCGCATAGCTTGAAAACCAATCGGTGACCCCAGGTGGCGCACGCTTCAGCGTCGCTTCAGTGTGCCCTGTACCGCTTGGCTGCCGCGACAGGCAGGAATGCCTGTCCTACCGCGGCCACGCCCGAGCCCACGACCCACAACCGGAGCGGCCGCAGGCCGCTCCTCAGCGCCCCGACTCCCACCTCACCCCCGCCCGCCACAACCGGGGCGCCCCGATCAGGGGGGTGGGGCTGAAGCCGACCACGTAGCTGCGGTCCAGCAGGTTCTCCACCGCCACCAGGGCCGAGAAACCGGCCCCCAGCCTATGACGCACCAGGATCTGAACGGTGGCGAAGCCCGGGAGCACGAAGCGGTTCAGGTCGTCCTCGAACTGCAAGGCGTAGCTGCGGATGCCGGCGCTGGCCAGCGTCCGGCCGGCGTCGTACAGGATCTGGGCGGACCCCTGGTGGCGGCCCACTTGGGGAATGCGGAGACCGCTGGCGACCCGGGCGTCTACAAACAGGTAAGAAGCGGAGGCTCGGAAGCGGCGCAGGGCCTTCTGGATCTCCAACTCGGCGCCGCGGGTGGTGGCCGACACCAGGTTCTGCCGCTGGCGCCTGGTCTGGGCAGGGGTGGTCGAGAGAGTGACGTTACCGACCAGGTCGTCGATGGCGTTCCAGAAAAGGGAAGCGCGCAGCAGAGCGGCGCGGGTCTGCCAGTCCATGCCGGCTTCGCCGCCCACCAGGGTTTCGGGCCGCAATGCGGTGTTGGCCAGGGTAAGGGTGTTGCCCAAGCTGAAGTTGCGAAACAGCTCGTTGAGGGTCGGGGCGCGGAAGCTGCGGTAGGCGGAGGCACGCCAGCGACGGGCCCCGTCGGAGAGGACCAGGCCGAAGCTGGGGCTGAAGAAAGTGTGACCCTGGCCGGTGAAATCGTGGCGCAGGCCGGCGTGGAGCCGGGCGCGGCGGCCCAGGGCGAAGTCGGATTGGGCGAACAGACCGTGCTGCCACAGGTGGCCCCCGCCCACGGTGCGGCCGCTGGGGAAGAAGGTATCGATGCTCTGACCGCTGGGGCGGTGCAGGTCGGCGCCCAGCACCAGGCTGACGACGGATCCCGGCCGGGCCCACACCGCCGAGGCGCCCGTCTCCTGGGAAGGCACCCGCTGGTTAAAGGTGGCCCGCTCGGTGTTGCGGCCGGCCAGCACCGTCGAAAAGGAGCTGTGAAATTCGCCGCGAGAGTGGTAGGCGCTCAAGGAAAGATGCTCGCGGGTGTAGTGCAGGCCGGCGGTGCCCAGCGAGCTGGAGTTCTCGGTCAGCAGGGTGCCGTTGTCGCGGCGCTCCGCCAGCACGTTGGTCTTGAAGGATAGCCGCTGGGCGGCGTCGAACCAGTCGAGCTTGAGGTCGCCGGCGACGGCATCGGCGGCGGCTTTGCGGTCGGCGGCGCCACGAATCCGCTGGGGGACAATGTAGTAGCCGTCGGTGCTGAAGGCGCGGGTGAAGAGGGAAAGGCCCAGCGGGCCGAAGACGTCGGAGTAGCCCCCGCGGGCGTCGCGAAGACCGGCGTTGCCGGCCTCGAAAGCGCCCGTGAAGCGGCGCGCCTCTGGCGATGGGGTAAACACCGAGACGACCCCGCCCATGGCGCGATCACCGTAGACGCTCGAAGACGCCCCGCGGGCAACCTCCACCCGGTCCAGGGTGTCGGGGTTGAAGCGGGTCCAGTAAACCCAGCCGCCGAACGGGTCATTGGCGGGCAGGCCGTCCACCAGAACCAGGGTGCGGCTGGCGCCCGTGGAGCCGATGCCCCGCAAGGAAATGCCCTGGGTGGTAGGATGAGCCGCCAGGCTGGAACTGCGGCGGAACAGGCTGAAGCCGGGGACATCGCGCAGCCGGTCATCGAGGTTGATGCCGGGACGGCTTTCGAGTGCCCGCTCATCGAGCCGCGAGACCACGCCGGGCACCTCCGGGGTGATCTTTTCGGTGACCGTGATGGAGGTCTTGAGGGGCTCGAGCGCCGGCGGGTCCGCAGCCGGATCCTGGGCGCCCAGCAGGGCGGCGAGCGAGGCCAGCGTCCAGACGGTTCTCCCCACTTACAGAGACTCCAGGTCGTAACAGTAGTAACTCGACTCCGGCAGGGAGGCCGCCACGTGGTCGGGCCGGGCCGTGAAGATCACCTGGAACGAGCCATGGGGCTCCATCCGCAGCCGGGAGGGGCCTTCCTCCGCATCCACCAGAGCCAGATACCGCAGGATATCATAAATGTCCTCCAGCCCGCCCGGTTCGAAGCGAAGGCCGGCGCCGCGGCTGTGCAGGCGCCAGGCAATCGAGGCGCACAGCGCTACCCCCTTCTCGAAACGGGAGTACCAGTAGAACCCCGGCGGCACCGAGCAATCAAACACCATTTCGACGCGGCGGTCCTCCTCCCCGGCAAACTCCCGGACCTTCAGCTCCCCGGTGTGCGCCGTGGCCTTCCAATGCACCACCCGGGAGCTGTCGCCGGTCTGGTATGGACGAATGCGATAGAGGTCCTGGCCCAGACCGACCCGGTGCATCTCCCATTGGCTGCTCAGGCGAGGCCAGCTGGACTCCAGGTCGGGGGCCGGGGCCACCGAAGGGTAGACCAGCAGGTCGCGGGGGATGCTTAGACGGGCCCCCTTGATCACGAAGCCAAAGGGAAAGCCGGAGCGCAGCCAAAACGTGTCCTGCCGATAGGCGCCGCGCCGCGGGAAGCGCACGTTCACCACCATGGAGGCCGTCCGGCCGCCGGGCAGCATCGCGAAGTAGACCTCCGGGGAGTCCGGGAGGCGCAGCTCGATCCGCAGCCGGATCGAGAAGGAGGCCATCCATCGTTTCAGGTTGCGCAGCGCCAGTCGGACCGGGACATCCTGGCCCGCGAAGACGTGGTCCGGCATGACGCACTGCAGCTCCAGGGAGGCCAGGTTCAACCGGGAGAAGAGCCCCGAGACCACCAGGGCGGCGAGCTGGCAGGCCAGAATCAGGAATAACAGGTTGTTGGCGGAGCTCAGGGCGCCGGCGGCCACCGCCGCCACCGAGAGCAGGTAGAGGGCCCCGGCGCCCGTCCACTGGTAGGAGAAGCGCGGCCGCAGCAGGCGCGGCCACAGCCGCACCAGGACATAGAGGCCCAGCAGAACGCCCGCCACAATCAGCACCAGGCTGATGGTCCAGCCGCCCCGGCCGGCGAAGTAGTGGGCCGCCAAGCTGAGCCCCAGGGCGGCGGTGATCAGCCCGGCTATGGTGAGGGCGTCGCGATCGGCGGAGATCAAGGCCGCGGCACCAGCTGGGGCGCCCAGTAGGCGTACCCCAGAGCGATCAGGCCGATCAGCGCCGCCAGGATAATACTGTGACGCAGGGTAAAGCGGAACAGCTTGCCCTCGTCGGAGGAGGACATGCCGGTGGCCGCCACCGCCACCGCGATGCTCTGCAACGAGATCATCTTGCCCATCACGCCGCCGGCGGCGTTGGTGGAGGCCGTCAGGACGGGATTCAGTCCAATGGTATTGGCAGTGATTACCTGGAGATTGCCGAACAGGGCGTTGGAGGAGGTATCGCTGCCGGTGAGGAACACCCCCAACCAGCCCAGCATGGAGCTGAAGAACGGAAAGGCTGGGCCGGTGGCGGCGAAGGCCAGACCCAGCGTCGAGGTCATGCCGGCGTAGTTCATCAGGAAGGCCAGGCCCAGCACCGCCGCGATGGTCACCAGCGGAAGCCCCATCTGCCGCTGGGTAGCGACGTAGAGAGAGGCGAAACGGCGAGGCTTGACGCCGGCCAGCAGGGCCGCCAGTCCACAGGCCAGGAAGCAGGAGGTGCCCGCCGCCCCCAGCCAATTGAAATTGTAGATGGCGTCGTAGGGCGCGGGGGCCTTGGTGACCGGCGGCGTTCGGGAGATCACGCGGTGCAAACCCGGCACCCGCAGGCGGCCCGTCACGCGATCCAGGGTCGCCTTGATCTGCGGATGTCCCCAGGCCAGCACAAAGACCACCAGCAGCAGGTAGGGCGACCAGGCGCGAAACACCTCCCCGGCGGAGTGCCGGCGCGGAGCGGCGCTGGCAGCCGTATCGCCTTCCAGACGAAAGATGTTCGCCGGCCGCCACCGCTTCATCACCAATACCAGAGCGGCGATGGAGGACATGGCGCTCAAAATGTCGGTCAGCTCGTGGCCGAGGTAGTTGGAAACCGCCAGTTGCACGGCGCCGAAGGTCACCCCGCACGCCAAGACCGCCGGCAGCACCGCCAGGGCGCCGCGCGGTCCCGCCATCACCACCACCAGGTAAATGGGCACGATCACTGAGATGATGGATAGGATTCGCCCCGTCATGGCGCTCAGCGGCGCCGCCGGCAGGCCGGTGATCTGGGCCAGGGTGGTGATCGGAATGCCGATGGAGCCGAAAGCCACCGGAGAGGTGTTGGCCAGCAGGCAGATCACCGCGGCGTAAAAGGGCGGGAAACCCAGCCCGGCCATCATGGCCGCGGCGACGGCGACGGGTGTCCCGAATCCGGCTGCGCCTTCGATGAAGGCGCTGAACGAAAAGGCGATCAGAAGGGCCTGCAAGCGGCGGTCGTCGCTGAGAGCCGCCACCGAGTCCTTGATGATCTCGAATTTGCCGGTGTCCACGGCGACCTTGTAGAGCATGATGGAGGCGAAGACGATCCAGCCGATGGGAAACAGGCCGAAGGCTGCCCCGTAAAGGGTGGAGGCCACGGCCGGTCCCAGGGGCATCTTGTAGACAAACACCGCCACGATCGCGGCCGTGGCCAGCGCGGCCAAGCCCGCCAGCCAGCTCGGCTGGCGCTTGACGCCGAGCAAATAGAACAGCACCAGCAAGGGGGCCGAAGCCACCAGCGCCGAGTAGCCCAGGCTGCCGGCGACAGGCCGATAATCCTGTTCCCACATGTCAGGGCACCATCCAGGGGAATACGTAGGCTTGCAGGTAGACCAACACGCCGACCAGCGAGGCCAGCGCCAGGCTGTGGAAGAAAACGTAGCGCAGGATGTCGCCTTCCGCCCCGTGCTGGTTGGTGGCGACGCTGGCCACCACGATGCTCTGGGCGTCGATCATCTTGCCCATCACGCCGCCCGAGCTGTTGGCGGCCGCCGCCAGCACCGGCGAGATCCCCAATTGCTCGGCGGTGATCTGCTGCAAGTTGCCGAACAGCACGTTGCTGGAGGTGTCGCTGCCGGTCAGCGCCACGCCCAACCACCCCAGCATGGCCGAGAAAAAGGGAAACAGCACGCCGGTCGAGGCGAAGGCCAGCCCCATGGTGGCGTCCAGACCCCCGTAACGAGTGTTGAAGCCCAGGGCCAGCATGCCGGCTATCGTCAGCAGCGAAAAGCGCACCCGGTGCAGCGTCCGGCCGAAGAGCTGAACGAGTTGCCGGGGGCGCAAGCCCAGCAGCAAGCCCGAGAGCACGCTGGCGGCCAGCAAGCCGGTGCCAGTGGCCGAGAGCCAGTTCAGAACAAACACCGCCTCCTCGGCCTTGGGTTGGGCCACCACCGGCGGGGCCCGCAGCACGGCCTTGTCGAGATACGGCACGGGTATTTGCACGATTGAGATACTGTTCATCCAGGCCTTCACCTGCGGCAGGCCCCACAGGAAGACCAGCGCCGAGAGGATCACCCAGGGCATCCAGGCCCTGAGAGCCTGACTGCGGGAGGGGTGAGCAGCGCCGGCCGCTTCCCCGCCCTGCTCGTCGGGAAACCGCCACTGGGTCCGAGGCTGCCAGACTTTCAGCAGGATCACCAGCGAGAGGATCGAGACGATCGCGCCGGCGATGTCGACCAGCCAAGGGCCGTGGTAGTTGCTCACCAGGAACTGGACGATGGCGAAGGTGGCGCCGGCGGTGAGGCAGGCCGGCCACACCTCCAGCATTCCTCGCCAGCCGGCCATGGCCCACACCAGCCAGAACGGAACGATCACCGAAAAGAAAGGCAACTGCCGGCCCACCATGGCGCTGAGGCGCTCCAGGCCCAGGCCCGTCACCCGGTCCAGGGCGATGATCGGCGTGCCCAGCGCCCCATAGGCGACCGGAGCGGTGTTGCCGATCAGGGCCAGGCCCGCCGCCGGCAGGGGCTTGAACCCCAGCCCGATCAGCATGGCGGCCGAGATGGCTACCGGCGTCCCGAACCCGGCGGCGCCCTCGATGAAGGCCCCAAAGCTGAAGGCGATCAGCAGGGCCTGCAGCCGCCGGTCCTTGGCCAGTCCGGCGATGGTTTGCTTGACGATCTCAAACTGGCCGGTGTGAACGGTGATGTCGTAGAGAAAGATGGCCCACAGCACGATCCAGCCGATGGGAAAGAGGCCAAAAGCGGCGCCGTTGGCTGCCGAAGCCAGCGCCAGCGGGGTCGGCATCCCATAGACGAACATGGCGACGGCCAGCGAGGTGGCCAGCCCCGCCAGGGCCGCCACGTGAGCCCGGGCGTGAAAGAACGCCAGCAGGCCGAGCAAGACCACCACCGGCAGCGAAGCCACCAGCGCTGAAACCAGCAGATTCCCCAGCGGGGTATAGACCTGGGTCCACGTCACGGCCGCCCCTCCACGAAGCTCAAGGCGAAGGGAGACTGTATCACATTTCAGTAGGACAGGCATTCCTGCCTGTCCGGCGTGGCCTGGAGGAGCTATGAATAAATCGCTGACCGCCGGCCGCCGTGGCGCACGCTTTCAGCGCGCTTTCAGCGTGCAGCGGCGAGCTTCAGCTCGCCGAAGAACGCGGATGAAACCACCCAGCTTGGGCTGGAGCCCACGCCTGGAGGTTCTGCATTTTGGAAGCCGCGGGCTGACCCGGGTGGGGCGGTCCCCAGGCTGTCTTTGCGGACTATTCAGGACCTGCTCGGCTGGTCCGTCGTCGACGCCGTAGTGATCTGCCTCCCGACCGGCCTGCATGCGCCGACGGCCTTGGCCGCAGCACAGAGGCACAGAGCAAATAATTACATAGGGTTAGAAGAGATACTTTAACCCGAACTGGAGCTGCCGGTTGTCGTTGATCGTGGAGTTGATCTGGCCGAAGCCGGTGGTGCCGAGACTGCCATTGGGCGCGGCGAACTGCGGGGTGTTGAACAGGTTGAAAGCCTCGAACCGGAACTGGACCTTGTGACCTTCCCGCACGGTGAAGTGCTTGAAGATTCCGACGTCCCAGGTCTTGATAGCCGGCTGGGTGAGGACGTTGCGGCCGACGTCGCCGAACTTGAGGCTGGCGACGCGGAAGGCGTCGGTGTTGAACCAGCGGGCCGGGTCGGGGTCGGAGAGCTTGGGAATCTGGCCGGGAACGTAGTCGGGGCGCTGGGGTCCGGCATCGGTGTTCTGGCTGTTGCCGGACTGGGTGACGGAGAAGGGGAAGCCGGACTGGTAAGTGACGCCGCCGTTGAACGCCCAGCCCTTGAGCAGCAGGGCGGGAGCGCCGGCCAGCCCGCCGGGAGTCGGAATGTCCCACAGGAAGCTGTTGACAAGGCGGTGGCGGTAGTCGAAGCCGGAGTTGCCGCGCTCACAGCGCCAGCAGTCGCGATTCTGGATACCGTTGGTCGAGCCGGGAATAGACTCGTTGGTGCCGTAGGCCTGGTCGATGGTGTGGGACCAGACGTACAAGGAGAGGAACGAGAAACCTCGGCTGAAACGGCGCTCGCCCTTCAACTGCAGGCCGTGGTAGTAACTCTTGCCGTCGTGGCCGAGGTAGCGGATCTGGCCCCACAGCGGATAGGGGCGGCGGGGCTGAACGGCGCCGGCCGCGGGAGGGGCGTTGTTAATGTTGCGGCTGACGTCGAGATGAGAAGCCTGGCTGCCGACGTAGGCGGCCTCGACGGCCGTGGATGAGGACAACTGGCGCTGGATCGACAAGCTCCACGAGGCGTTATAGGCGTTGACGCGGTCTGGCTCGACGACCTGCACGCTCACGGGCGGCTCGGCGGCCTGGCGGGCGATGGGATAGGGATCGCGCAGGGTAAGGGCCGTGGGGTTGGCCGGGTCGGCGACGAAGCGGACGCGGAAAGCGCGGGCGGGATTGCCGATGACGGTGAGATTGTTGATCTGGTTGGCGTTGTTATAGACGCCGGCGCCCATGCGAACGACCCATTTGTCGGAGGGCCGGTAGGCGATGCCAACCCGCGGCCAGAAGCGGGTCTTCTCCGGGCTGTACAGCGATGTTCGAGCGCGGCTCAGCAGGTTCTCCGGAAACAAGTAGCCGCCGGGGCGGTCGAGGCGCAGGGTGCGGGGATGTCCGTTTTCCTCCAGCACCACGCCCACATAGTCATAACGAATGCCTAGATTCAGGGTCAGGTTGCGGCTGGCTTTCCACTCGTCCTGGAAGTAGGCTGCGTAGGTCTGCTGGTTATATTCGACGGGAATGACGCCATCCGGGGTTTGCGAGACCGAGGGGAAGCCGATGAGGAAGTCGGCGGCGGAGTTGCCTGTCACCTGGGCGTTGAACTCCATGCGGCCGCGGGCGTCGTTGGAGCCGGCGCGGTCCATGCGCAGGCGGCGGAAGTCAAAACCCATCTTGAAGGTGTGGACGCCGCGAACGATGGTGAGGTGGTCAGCGAGCTGCCAGGTTTCGCTCACGTTGAAATCCGGAATCAGATCGCTGTCGCCAATGGCGAGGTAGCCGGAGGGGAAGAAGGGCACGATGCCGGTCTCGAGCGGCGAGAGCGGCCGGGGCGTGCGGGTCTCCGGGTCGGTGCCGCGGACGCCCCGCAGCCCCATAGACTCGGGGTCGAAGTTGGTGTTGGTGCGGGGGCCCTTGCGCAAGATCCAATTGCGGTTGAAGCCGAGCTTGATCTCGTTCAGCACGGTGGAGCTGAACATATGGGTCTGGCTAATGACGGCGTTGCGGGCCGTGATGCGGCTGGACAGCGGATAGAACGTGTTCAGGCCGACGCTGGGGAACCCCAGGTTGTAGACGGCGGCGCGGGCGAAAATCTTGTCGTTGTCGTCGATGTTGTGGTCGCCGCGGACGAATAGCTGGTTGATGTTGGTGAGGTTGGAGGTCACGCCGTCGAGGTTGGCGCCGGTAATGTTGGAGGTGGAAGGCTGCGGATGGAAGTTCAGGTAGTTCCGCGAGATGGGGTCGATGCGGGCGGAGGGGATGCGATTGCCGGGGAAGGCGCCGCCGAGCGGATCGCGCAGCGCCGCGGTCAAGCCCGAGAAGTCGCCGCCGCGGAACGGCGCGGGGATCACCGTGCCCCGGCTGGCGATCTCCTGCTTCTCGCGCTGGCCCTCGTAGTTCACCATCCAGAAGGTCTTGTCCCGGCCGCGGTAGAGCTTCGGAAGGTCGACCGGGCCGGAGAGCACAAAGCCGAACTGGTTGCGCGTGAGGATGTCAATGGCGAGCGGACGCGGGCGGAAGTAGCCGCGGGCGTCGAGGTTGTCGTTGCGCATGAACTCGAACAGGGTGCCGTGGAAGGCGTTGGCGCCGGGACGGGTGTGGATCTCCACTTGGGCCCCGGCGTTGTGGCCGTACTCGGCCGAATAGGTGGCGGCCTGGATCTTGAACTCCTGGATGGCTTCGATGGAAGCCTTGAAGAAGGTGGCGTTGTTGATGTTCCAGGCGGTGTAGACGCCGTCGTAGAGGATCTGCGACTGGTTTTCGCGGACGCCGTTGGCGCTGATGGCAATGGCCAGGTCGCGGCGGCCGTACTGGTTGGTGTTGGAGCTGATGCCCTTGATGGCGCCAGGGACCAGGCCGGCCAGGTGCGCCCAGTTGCGGCCGTTGAGCGGCATATCGACGATGCGCTTGCCTTCCACCACCGCGCCCAGGGTGGCGTCGTCGGTGGACAGCAGGAGGCCGGGGGCGGTCACCTCCACGCTCTCCGTAACGGCGCCGACCTGCAGCGTGAAGTTGACGCGGGCCTTCTGGTTGAGCTGCAGGGTCAGGCCGGAGCGGATCTCGATCTTGAAGCCCTGCTTTTCGGCGCGGATGGTGTAGTCGCCCGGGACCATCAGCGGAAAGACGTAGGTGCCGCTCTCGCCGGTGGTGACCTTGCGGACCTGGCCGGTGGCGACGTAGGTAGCAGTAATTTCTGCGCCCGGGACGACCGAGCCGGTGGAGTCCTCGACGATGCCCAGAATCTGGGTGACTTCGCCGGTCTGGGGCAGGGCCGGGGCGCCCAGCAGCAACGCCAGCAGCAAGGCGACGACTTTCATGCGGCCTCCTGAAGCTGATACCAGCAGTATAACTACTACCTTCACCTTCCGGCCCCTGCCATTCCCTCAGGGCCGATACTCGAGCACCACCAGCGTCACGTCGTCGTTTTGGGCCGCCCCGGCCGTGAAGGCGCCCACGGCGTCGATGATGAGGCGGTGCATCTCGGCCGCCGGCGCGGCGCTGTGCTTCTCGACCAGTTCCAGAAGCCGGTCCTCGCCGAACTGCTGCCCGGCGGCGTTTTCCGCTTCGCTGACACCGTCGGTATAGATGACCAGCTTGTCGCCGGTCCCCAGCTTCACCTTGTCCTGGCCGAAGACGGAGGCCGGGAACAGCCCCACCGGGCAGGCGGTGGCGTTGAGCAGATCCACTTTGCCAGAGGCCCGGACGACCAGCGGCGGGCAATGGCCGGCGTTGATCCAGCGCGCCTGTCCGTCCCGCTCCAGGGTGGTGTAAAACACCGTGGCATAGTTGCGCAGCTGCGACCGCTCGCACACATAGCGGTTGATGCGGCCCATGATCTCTGACAACTCCGCCTGCTGGCCGGCGGTGGCGAAGAAGGCGCCTTGCAACAGCGAGGTCAGCAGGGCCGCCGAGACGCCTTTGCCCGACACGTCGGCCACCACCGCGCCCCACAGCGTCTCCGACAGCTCCATGACGTCATAGTAATCGCCCCCCACCTGGAAGCAGGCCTGGCTGGATCCCACGGCCCGGAACCAGCCGGTGTCGGGCAGCTTGGAAGGCAGCAGGCTGCGCTGGATCTCGCGGGCGATGGAGAGCTCCTGTTCCATGCGGCGCTTCTCGCGCTCCTGGGTCATCAGCCGGGCGTTCTCGAGCACCGTGGAGGTCTCGATGGCCAGCGATTGCAGCAGCTCGCGGTTGCCGGCCGACAGATCGGCGTTGCCCACCCGCGAGTCCATGTACAGCACTCCCAGGGTGTCGTTTTTGGTCGAGAGCTGGCTGGTCTCGTGCTGGTGCCCGATGCGGATGCGCACCAGCGGCAGGCACACCACGCTGCGCAGCTCCAGATCCACGATGCTCTTCTCGGTGTCCATCTGGGTGGGGTCGAAGTTCATCGACAGCAGGTCGCGGCGCTGGTTCAGGGCCCGGGCGATGACGCCGCGGGGCACCCGCAGGTCGCTTTCATCCAGCGGCCGGCCGTGCTGGTCGCGGGCGATTTTCATCTCCAGTGGGGAGCCCTCGCCGGAGTACAGCAGCAGGAACCCACGCTCCGCGCTGGTCACCACCAGCGCCGCATCCACCACCGCCCCCAGGACGTCATCCAGCGACAGAGACGATTCCAGCGCCCGCGCTACCTCCAGCACCGCCCGCAGCTTGGCCAGGTTTCCGGTGGCGTGGCTGGAGGGCACCGCGTCCAGCTGCGCCAGCAGCCGCTCGGTGTCTCCGGTCTCGTAGGTGAAAATGAGATGGTAGGAATCTTCAATCCCGAAGTCGATGCGGTCGTTCGGGATGAGCTGGTGCCGCATGACCTTCTTGCCGTTCACGAACACCCCGTGCCGGCTGTTGAGGTCCTCCAGATAGTAGTTGCCGTCCTCGATCACGACCTGGGCGTGGGTCCGCGAGATGCGGCTGTCCCGCAACGACAGCTCGCATTCGGCGAGCCGCCCGATCTGGAAGGGGCTCTTGCTGATCCGGACCAGCTGGCGCTTGCCGCTGGGCTCCACCACCGCCAGGTACGGCCGGTTGCGCCCGGCCTCGAACACGTTGGCTGCTGCTGATGACATCGTTGTCGCCCGCTACCTCTTTCGCGCGGCGGCCGGCGTTCTGAGCTCCTCGGCCTCCTGGGTGGCTTGGCGCTGGCAGTCGGCGCAGTAGCCGCCCACTTCCGTCCGCGCGATCAGAATCTGAAACCCGAAATGTGTCTCGATCTGCTGCTTCAGCCGCTTCAGCGGCTCACCGAAAAACTCCTCCACCCGCCCGCAGCGCAGGCACACCACGTGGGCATGCTCCCGCTTCAGCCGGGTCTCGTAATAGTGCTGGTCGCTTTCGTGGTGTAGCAAGTCCAGCTCGTCGATCAGGCCTTCCTGCTTCAACAGCTTCAGGGTCCGGTACACCGTTACCCTGTTGATCTTGGGATCCTGCTGCTTGGCCAGCCCGTACAGCCGCTCGGCGTTAAGGTGCTCCCGAGAAGCGTCGATGAGCTGAAACAGCAGCCTTCGCTGCCGTGTCATCCGCACGCCCTGGTCCTGCAACGATCCTCCGACGCTGGCTTGGGTGGCCACGGGTGCCTTCTCCCGCTTTCGGGGCTGTAACATGTTAGCACAGGCAACGGTGGGCCAGTCGCAACTGCCCGATTTCTCGCGCCCGAGCGTAGCCTGGTTCATCCCGAGCCTGTGTCATCCCGAGCGTAGCGAGGGATCTGCTTTCCCCCGGCGCAACAGCAGATCCCT
>Ga0247727_10007837_pt1 | contig 20135 bp, 17 predicted proteins | sample WisWelCaveWW1625_FD_202498 | JGI IMG/M metagenome (GOLD analysis project Ga0247727, IMG submission 202498) | Biofilm microbial communities from Wishing Well Cave, Virginia, United States - WW16-25 | ecosystem: Environmental > Aquatic > Deep subsurface > Groundwater > Cave microbial mat | place... | reverse complement strand
CTGACCTGAACTGCAACCGGCTCTGGAATTCAATTGCAGGATTCTGCGAGAAAAACACAGGACAGCCTGGCTTCTTCCCTGTAAGTCTTGATGCGTACTGGAAGGACAGAGAGGGCAAGCCGCGACCGAGCGCTGACGGCAACCAAGCATTCCTGTTTGTCTTCCCTGTAGGCGGCGAGCAACCAAGCACGCTTGGTGTTTCTACGGCGCAATTCGGTCTTGGCGGCACAGGAACGGCGCGCGCTTACCAGGTTTGGGCAGGGTATGTCCAGTCAGGCTATGTTTCAGCGCCGAGCGCAGGTATTGCAGAGCCGCTCGGAGGCTACCCGCCCAAAGTCACTGTGGGCGAGACCAAAGCGACAGAGTCACTCATGGACGTCACCGAGTGCTTCGGGCAGAAACCGCAGGAAGGTAAGCCGCGCATGGAACTGAACACCCAAATCGGATGCGTGCACAACAAAGTGTGCGTTGAGCTCAAGGCGCAGGACACGCCGTACGAACTGACCAACTGCGAGCAGGGTAACATCAGGCGCGCGGTTGAGAAAGTCAATGAGTACACCACGACTCCTGACACGCAATACATCGTCAAGCCCAACTCAGGTTTCCTGAGGAGCATCCAGTGCGCGTGCATCCCTGCGGTCACGAGCTACCTGCATATGTGGCAGAGACTGCTTGGCGCGCTCCACAAGTGCTTTGGTAAGATTCTGCTCACCGGCGAAGGAAGCGAAGGGGCCTGTGCTGCTGCATTGTCTGCGCCGATTTGCGACCTGCTCTTCGAGTTCATTTCCTGCTTTGTGCAGAAGTTTGACGCTGCCGGTTCTGGCTCGCGCGGCGAAACAGAAGGGTTCACCAGTATCCTGGGCGTGCTTACCGGCGCAGGAAGCGATTTGAGCAAGGACGTGACTGAGCGTTACGGCGACACGCCGCTGTACAAGTCATTGTTCAGCGAGCGCAAGCTCGTGCACGCCATCTGCTCGTGGGCGTTCACCGGCACGTGGGATTTGAACATTGAGATGCTCTTCCAGCAGCAGGTTGAGGAAATGCCTGTGGAAACCCAGGCAATCCTCACCACGTGCGAGCGCACCTTCATCGCCTATGACCCGACCACGACGCCGTCTGGGCTCACGACGTGGGCATACCGCATTGCAGGCGGCGGCATCGCGGGCTCAGACATCCAGTACCGCCTTAAGCTCAAGTGCAGCGAGGGATTCAGCTGCGACCCGGGCGATTATGCCGACGGCAAGTGCGACTGCTTTGCGCAATCGCGCTCGGTGTACGTGAGCGACCCTGCGCTCGGCTCAGGACGGGCGCGCAAGTATGATGTCATTGACTTTGACTCGCCGTTTGTCATCCAGGCGCAGCGCTCGCCAGACAGCGATGTCCGGTATGACACCGCAATCCTTGAATGGACGTGGACTGACAAGCAGTCCAAGCAGGTGGTGACCAAGACTGTGGACTGCAGGATTCGCGAGACTGAAGGCGGGCACTCGCTGCCTTTCTGCGCGGTTGACGTGTTCAGCGGCAAGTTCAGGTGTTTGTTCGGCGAGCAGGACAGCGGCATCAGAATCCTGTCTGCAGGTGCAGTCTATCCAGAAAAGCAGGACGCGTTCGGGCTCAAGCAGCACATTAATTTCTCGCTGACCATCAAGCAAAAGTATCCTCCTGAGCGCCCCATGCAGCAGGCGGCGCAAAAATTCCTGGTGTATGAAATCAAGGACACGCGCGGCGAGATTGTCAAGCGCACGGACGGCGTACCGCTCAAGCTTGAATCAGACGCGCTCTCGGAAAAATACACGCTCAGCACTGACGGCACGTACGCGTTCGCCGTTCCCCAGTCTCCTGACGAAACCGCCCTCGCGCACTTCACGCTCACTGAGGACGTCATCAGGAAGCATTCGCTTGCCGCGACAGCTGCAGTGCCTTCGCAGCAGACCTGGCCGATTTCCGTGACCGGGCTCGTGAGCAAGGTTGTCGTGAGCACGCCTGCAGGAGCTGCCTCAACCGAAAAAATGTGGTTCCTCATTGACTTCCCCAAGTTTGGCGAGGAAACCAAGGGCGAGGAAAGCTTTGACATTTACCGGCTCACGCCGCCTGGAGGCAAGTTCCCTGCAAAGGACGCGGCTTCGGGTTGGGCAGGCATACCCAAGTCTGCTCTTGCCATGTATTCGAACAAGCAGTCGCCGGACATGCCGGTGAATAAGGCGACCTTTACGCTCGGCACCGGCGGTCCCAGCATCACGATTGAGTTCAAGAAGCTCCAGGGATACACTGCAAAGAACATCCAGATTGTGGCAGAATACAGCCCGCCGGCAGAGCAGCCGAAGGGCCAGACTGCCTGCGAAACCAAGCAGCCGGTAAAGTGGACTGCTGTGTTCACGATTTATGACGGTGACCGCTCAGGCAACCCAACCGAACAAATCAGCACTGACCCTGAGTCAGGCGACCCGCAGCAAAAAGTAGTTGACGTGTACGTGCGCTGCGTGACTCCTGAACAAATCAAGGCAGAAGCTGAAGCAGCTGCGGCAGGCGGAAAGCCTGCTGTCGGGCTCAAGCCCTGCAAGGACCTTGGCGGCGAGTGCGGCCTGATATTCAGCTTATGCGAGGGCGCAGGCAGGACCCCCATCTTTACCGGCGTCTCTGACTGCCCGGACTATTGCTGCAGTATTGCGGGAATGGCGCCACCCGGAGCGGCTGCGCCGGCAGCTTCGACGCCGTCAACCGCGGCTGCGCCTGCCGCGGCACCAGCAACGATTCCTGCAACGACGTCAACAGTGCCTGAGCATCTCCGCGGCGCTGTTGAGGAACTGAACGACAATCCTGTTGGTGCAGTCTTGGTCATTACGCTTACCAGCGGGGCAAAGTTCTACGACGAAAAGCAAACAACAGGAAACGCATGGAAATATCTCTGGCACAAAGAACCTGCAGCGAACGCAGCATGGACACGCCACAACGTGGATGTCACTTCTGAAAACATTGTAGGATTTACAGACCTCCAAAGCTGGTCGTTTGCCGTACCCCACCGCTGGATGCTTGACGTGAAAAATACAGGGCAGAAACTCATTATCACCGAACTGGGCGGGCTCAAGAAGAAATGGGAAAAGCTCGCTGACGGAAAATGGAAGATTCTCGCCACAAAGCGCCTTGGTGACGCTGATTTTATCGCGGTCACCGCACCGCCTTCCCCTGCAACTGCGGAAACGCTTGTCAGCAGTGACCCGCAAGGAGTGTGGCAGTTCACAAGCTCATGAAACTCTTCCCAACCATTGCAAAGGCGTGGAATGCGTTTGTCAGGCAGAAGAAGCTTTTGCCGCTCATTGTGCTCATTGATATTTTGTTTGTGTACGGAATGACGCGCCTGAGCGCAGAGGTTTTGTCCCGCGCGCAGGAATACGTGATGAAGCTCACCATCATGACCACGCAGCAGGTGCAGGAAATCGCTGAATCAGAGGCAGTGCAGGCATCGCTCGTGCAGTCGCAGGAATTCCTCACGCTCTACCACCAATTGCTCAAGTATGTTGTGCTATTCTTTGCTGGAGCGTTTGTTGTCTGGACTGTCGGCAAGGGGCTGACGTGGTATCTTGCGCACAGGACAGTTGAGAAAAAAGTTCCTGCACGAGTGTTCGCGCTCAAGTTCTTGGGCATGACTGCATTCTGGTTTGCCGCGTTCGTGCTTCTCACGTTTGTCGCGCTCAGTTTGTTTGATTACGTGCTTTTCGGCGTGTTTCCGCTTATCGGCAAGGCATCGGCAAATGCGCTGGTCATCCTGCTGTACTGGATTCTCGCGTATTTTGTGTTCATTTCGTACGCGCTCGTACCGCATAAGGCATTCAAACAAACATTCGTGCTCGGTGTATTGCGCTGGAAAGAGCTTTTGCCTGTGCACATTGTCGGCTCGCTTATTTTTTTCGTCGCGACAACGGTTCCGGCAAGCATTGTAAAACTCAGCGTGCCCTTATCGTTTGCCTTCATTATTTTCCTTGCCCTGCCAAGCATTGCCTTTGCGCGGGTGTTGTGGAGCACTGCAGTTCACGAGGTGGTTAAGCATGCATCATAAACGAGAACTTTTTGTCCTGGGCATTGTCAGCATGGCGTCATTGCTGTTCCTGTTCACGATTGGGAACGCCGCCATTACCGGCTCGCTTGTTGAGGAATCGCTGGAAGTCTATGAAATGGGTACGGAAATCCTCAAGAACGCGCCGCAAAACTATCCGCGCCTGCCGTACGTTCCCCTCGCAGCTCCAGGCTATGACCCTGCAGAGCTTCCGCCGCGCGACTACCTTGTTCCACAGGTGCTTTCGTTCGCGGTTGACCGCATCGCAATCCCTGAGTACAACTACGACACATTCCTGCCATTGAAGAAAGACCGCATCCACACGTATTCAGGGCGCGCGGGCTATTATGCAGAAGACCCGACGCCCTTCCTACAGGGGTACTTGTGCGCGTACGCGTACGAAATCCAGGGAGCGCCCCTGCGCTGCGAGCGCGTTGACCTTGCCTACCAGGATGGCGTTGTCAGCTTTGCCCGAGGATATGACGAAGATGAATACATCGGACACCAGGCAGCAGGGCTGGACTTTGCAGCGCTCTTCCTGCTCACGAACCCTGAGTATGGCATTCTCGCCGCGAGCCCTCTGGCATACCTCAGGTGGGTGAAAAAATAATTGCGGAATAATTGGAAACTTTTCATTTCTTTTTATACTGTTTTGAAAGAATTCCGAAACAGCTAGTGGTTTTTCTCGTTTTGCCGCAAGATTCGCGATTTTTCTCCCGCAACTGCCTTTAATTCCAATTTCTTACCTGCCCTGTATCCCTTGGAACGAGCAAGGGGACCTCCTGGCTCGCGAGGGCCAGGAGGCTTCCTTATGAAATGCAGGACGATTGATGATGTGGTGGCTGAAATCAGCAGAAAGACGCAGTTTTCCGCGCCGCCGCTGCACCGTGCACGCGCAATCTACGATTGGGAAGTCGCACATATTTCCTATGATGAAGAACGCCTGAACAGATGGTTCGGCGCAGATATTCTGCATCCTGAGGAAACGCTTGCGCGCGGCAAAGGCATCTGCACAGACATGGCGGCATTGTACGTGGCAATCGCGCGCAGAATGGGACTGCCTGCGTGGTATGCGCACGTTGACGTTGACCAGGATGAAAAAGCAGTGAATCACGCGTGCGCAGCAGTTGACCTTTCTGAGCGCAGATTGCTGGTTGACCCTGCGTATGGCATTTTTGACGCGCGGCACAGGAGATACTCGCTTGTTGAGCCTGACGTGCTCCGCGAGCCAGCACCCTGTTACGGTCCGCCACCTGAGGAACACTACGTGCCGCAACACCATGAACGTCCGTTCGTGGAGAGTTATGGACACCGCGTGCGCATGGCGGTACTCGGCACTGTGCTCATACTGGGAGCGACGTACTTTATCACCAAAGGCGAGCCGTTTTTCAACAAGAAGTGCACGGTGCCTGAGCACGCCGGTCAGGAAAGAACACTGCACCGCGAAAAGCTACGCATTGAGTATGAGAGAGAATACTGCCGCTAATGCCAAAGCGCATAAATGATTGAGGATTGTGCGCTTTGGCAAAGAGCAAAACGCATGCACGTTCCAGAATCAATGCGTTTCGCTCTAATCCTTCAGGCTCTCGGCAAGCAGGGAGGAAAGCTCAGATGTTGTCGCATTCGCAGGAATCACGTTCTGCAGCGTGATGTTCCTGCCCTGCCACGCGACAGAAAACGCAATGACGCGCCCGGGCTGGCGTGCGAGCGCGAACGGCTCAAAGTACTTGAGCGTAAGATCATTCGCGATAATCCTGACCAGCAGGCTCTCGGCGAGCTCGCGCTCAACCAGGAAAGACCTGAACCGCGAATCGTCCTCGTATGCCACGAGCGCGTACGGCGACGCGGCATCGTCAAACACCCGTGACTTCCTGCTTCCCTTGCCGTACAGGTAGACTGCGGCAGGATGCTGCTGGTCGCTGACTGCGTCAAGCGAGCTCAGGTTGAGCCGGTAGCCTGAGCACGTAATGACGCGCTTGCCCGGCGAGCAGGGCTGCACGGATGAAACACGGTCCGGATTTGCTTCCGGAAGGATGCCTGCGCTGAAGTCCCACTCAGTAATTGCCGCCATTGTTGGCAATTCGGCGAGCAGGTCTTCTGTAGCAACCACAAAGCTTTGCGGCGGCACGCAGCGCGTGTCATTGATTTCCGCAACGCCTTCAGGGCGTACCAACTGCACGTCATCCACAGGGCTTTGCACCAGGTTTGCCAGGAGTTGGTGTGCGCTGCGCATGCCATAGGCTTCCTTGGCGGCATCAAGCACTTCCCTGTCGCTTCCACAACCCATCAGGCGCAGGATGTTCCGCGCCTCGCGCTCGTTGCTTGTCGTGAATGCCTTGCTGAGCCACCACAAGCGCGGACCAGCTGCATCGCTGTCAAGCAAAACCTGCCTGCGGGTAAGCGCTTTCCAGACTGCGGCATCGTCCTGCCCTGCAATGATGATGGTGCCCTGTGTGCTGTTCTGGCTGATGTGTCGGGCAATGCCTGCAATGGCGTCATTTGCCACAGGAAGCTCAAACGAAGCCGCCCGCGCAGGCGCCCAGAACGCTCCGAGCACGACCAACCCGACAAGAACGCAGCCGAGCGAGCGCGCAAGCACAGGTTGAGGGTTGTCTGCGAACAAGCCCGCAATTCCCTGTCCAAGCCCTGCAATGCGGTCTGCGGCACTCGCCACGAGTGCAAGGAACGGAAGGACTGCAAAAAAGTGCAGTCCTTGCGCGTACGCGCCGAGCAGGATGCTGACCATTGCCCACGCGAGCAGGAACACGCTCTCGGGCCGCATTTTCTCTGCGCGCAACGCCTGCATCAGGAGCGCAATGAACGCTCCGACAGCGAGCAGGAGCACGAGCATTCCTGTCCAGTGCCTGCCCAGCAAAGCCCTGCTCAGGGACTGCCCTGTTTCAGGAAGCTGCGGGTAGAATGATTGCTCGCCTGCGCGCACGCCAAGGTCTGTAAGAACCGCGCTGCCTGTGCCTGTCTTGACAAGCGCCAGCACAAACACTGCCGCAAGCAGAACGAAGAACGCGCAGGAAAGCCATGCCTTTTTGCTCCCGCGCCGCGCGTTTCTGAGCGACGCAATCGTTCCGTAGAGCAGGACGTGCGCGACGAGCACGAGGGGCAGCACGAGCCACGCGTTCCAAACCCTGCTAAGCGCCCACATCGCAATGGCGAAAATCACGAGCCAGGCAAGCCGCTGCTTTCCTGAAAAATTGAAAATGCGTGCCAGCGCAAGCACGCCGAGCAGCGCAACCGCGAGCGCGACAGAAGCTCCCGTGGCGTGCCCTGCTGCGGTGGCAGTGAAAAACAGCGGGTGCACTGCGAGCGTGAGCGCGCCGAGCAGTCCTGCAAACGATGACCCGGTGAGGCTGCGCGCCGCGAAAAAGAAGAGCCCGAGTGAAATGATGCCGAGCCAGACAGGCGCGTACGTCAGCGCGCGCTCAGCCTGCCAGCCCGCGAGCGATTTCATTGTATTTGCAAAGAAAGAAAACGCTTTTGCGGCAGGAACGCCTTCTGAGCCGGTCGTGTCCCGCACCGCGCCGAGCATGTCGTATGCTTCCGCGCCAAACAGGTACGGCTGTCCCGGATGCTGTTCGTACAATTCCCTGCCTGCCGCGGCAAGCCGCGTGATTTCCGCCTTTGTTTCAGGGCTGTTACGCAGCTCGGCGTACAGGCGCGCTGCCTTGCGCGCCTTTTCCTGCTGGCTGAGCAGGTCCCATTCTGCCCTGATTTTTTGCGCGACCGCGACCTGCAATTGTTGTTCTGCCGATTGCTCTGTCTGCCGCTCAACCGCGGCAAGGCCAAGGGGTCTTTGCAATGACCACGCGCCGAAAAGAATGATGATGAGCAGGAACAGCAGGACGTGCCTTGCCTCAAGGTACTGGAGAACTGTTCTCTTGGGGCGCAAGAAAGGGACGTCATTGCTCACGATTGCCCGCACTTCCTCTTCCAGAGCGTCAGGCTGTGCTGGCGCAGGCTCAGGAGGTTCTTGTTCTGCAGGAGTTTCAGGTTCCTGCCCGGCGGGCGGTTCAGGCGGGGATTGCGCAGGGGTTTGTTCCTGCTTTTTTTCCTCTTCCTGCTTTTTGGCAAGCTCCTGTTCTTTTTCAAGCTCCTTGCCGATGTCAATGCTGTACCCGTAGCGGTCCCCCATATCGACGCAGAATGCACAAGCTATTTAAAACGTTTCGCGATTGGCAGGTGAATGCACGTTGTCGTGACCGGCGGCGCGGGATTCGTGGGATACAATCTTGTTCTCAAGCTTCTTGAGCAGGGAAATGACGTGACGGTCATTGACAACCTGTCTGGCGGCGCGCCTGCGCAGCGCAGGAACGCATTGCTTGGCAAGCGCGGCATTCCGGTGAGAACCGAAGACATTTTCAGTCTTCGGAACGAGCTCGCGGGAATTTCTGCCGACGCCCTCGTGCACCTTGCAGGGCCGATTTCTGTCCCTGACTCCTACACGAATCCTGCGCAGTATCGCGAGCAAATTGCCGGCGGCACGGCAGCTGTTGTTGAGGCGTGCCGCGTCCTCGGCATTCCGCGCATCGCGTTCTCGTCAACGGCCGCAGTGTACGGCAACACGCCGCACGTTCCTGTGCGTGAAGACCAGCTGGATTTGAGCATTCCGCGCTCGCCGTACGCAGAAGCAAAGCTCGCGGCAGAGGAAACGCTCGGCAAGGCAGCCCGCGAGCACGGAATGAAGACTGTCATTTTGCGGTTGTTCAACATTTACGGTCCTGAACAGGACCCTGTTTCGCAGTACAGCGGGGTGGTGTGCAAGTTCCTTGAGCGCGTCGCCAGCAGGCAGCCGCCTGTTGTTCACGGCACCGGCATGCAGACCCGCGACCTGGTGTATGTGGGCGACGTGGCAGACGCGTTCATCGCCGCAATCACAAAGCCAGTCCTGCCCGGGCTCACGGCAAACATTGGGACAGGCCGGGAATGCGCCATCAAGGAACTCGCGTCAACTGCGTGCAGTCTCGCGGGCGCCTCTCTTGAGCCGCTCTACGCAGAAGCCAGGGGCGGCGACATCTTCCGCTCGTGCGCGAACGTTGACCGGGCACGCGAACAGCTCGGCTGGGCTGCGAAAACACCGCTCGCAGAAGGACTGCAGAAGACGTTTGCGTGGTATCGGGAATCAGTGTGATGTCAAGAACCACCAGTCAATAAACTGGTAACAGGGTGGTTCTTGAGCACACTTGACATTTCCACCGTTTGTGGTTTACGCAGCAAACCATGCTTCCTATGGTGGTGGAAATGTCAATGCTTGTAAATTCTCGCGCGCGGGCCAAAAAGCTTCCTGAGCTGTGAGGCCAGCGCGTGCTCGCGGTCAATCTTGCCTGCGATGTGGATGAAGATATAGCCGATGATGACGTAGCCAATGACGAATAACCACACTTGCGGCAGTGCCTTGTAGACTGCCGCAATGAACGGCTCCAGTGCAGAACCGACAAAAATCTTTGCGAGCCACGCAAATACTTTTTCACTGCCGAAGGCGAGGAAGAAGACTCCGCCAAGCCCGGGCATGAACGTCATCCAGCCAAGAGCGGCAAGCGTATGCGCAACACTGCGGTAGTGCAGGACGAGCACAATCACGCTCACGCCAATCAGAATGAGCGCGGTGATGGGAAAATTCTGCAGGTGCGCAGGAATGTGGGAAAAGCCGGATGTGATAAGCAGGGCGCCAAAGGGAATCAGGGCTGAAAGCGCGGTAAGGTAAAACAGGCCTGCAATCCAGCCCACGATAAAGTTGACCACGTTAAATTGAAACGTTCCTGTCATGCGCCCGTGGTCTAACCAAAAGGTATAAATAACCTTCTGTCCACGATGGGCATGAAAAAGATGGTGCTCATAACCCTGGGGCTGTTCGTGCTTGCCTGCGTCCTGCTCGTGATTGCAGGAACGCTGCTCGTGAAGTGCCTGGTCAAGCTTGCGGCATTTCTGAAGATGAACGAGTTTGTCGCGGCGTTTTTGCTCATGGCGTTCTGCACGTCGCTTCCTGAGCTTTTTGTGGGAATCAGTTCTGCGCTTGCAGGCAAGCCTGCGTTTTCTCTGGGCAACGTGATTGGCTCCAATATCATTGACCTTACGCTTGTCGCAGGCATTGCAGTGGTGCTGGCGCGCGGCATAAGGATTGGGAGCCCGCTGCTGCGCAAGGAAGTCTACGGCATGGTCCTGCTGGCGACACTGCCCATGGTGCTGATGTTTATCGGACAGGAATTGTCACGCTTTGACGCGCTCATCCTGCTCGGCGCATTTGCCATTTACTTTTACCGCATGCTGGTGTCAGGGCACACGGGCTTCAGCCACAGGCTCAACGGCACTGTTTCGCCGTGGGCAGGGCTGGGCATGTTCTCGCTGTTTATCGCGTGCGCAATCGTGCTCTATGTGAGCGCGTCAATGGTGGTGCGTTACGGAACTCAGCTTGCGGTTGACCTTGCATTGCCGCCTATTCTCGTGGGGTTGTTCTTTGTCGCGCTCGGCACCTCATTGCCTGAGCTGACATTCAGCGTACGGGCTGCCCTGACCAAGCACGCGCCGCTCGCGCTCGGCGATTTGGTGGGCGCAGTCGTGGTGAACTCCACGATTGTTCTCGCGGTGACTGCGCTCATCGCGCCGATTTCCAACTCGTTCTTTGTTTTCATCTCCAGCGCGGTGTTCATGGTCGCAATCACGTTCCTGTTTGCCACGTTCATCGCCAGCGGCAACAGGCTCACGTGGCGCGAAGGCATCTCGTTGATTCTCTTCTACGTCGTTTTCGTCATTGTGGAGCTGAATCTGCGCCAATTCTTCTGAACAGCAACTATTATATACAAATAAACAGCAGGAACTCTTCATGAGGGTGGTCACTGACTTGCACATTCACAGCCGCTTTGCGCGCGCGTGCTCAAAGAACATCACGCTGCCCGCGCTTGAGAAAGGCGCGCGGCTGAAAGGGCTTTCCATCCTGGGCACAGGCGACTTCCAGCACCCAAAATGGTCTCAGGAACTGAAATCAGAGCTTGCGGAGATTCCGGGCACGGGCGTGTACCAGACAAAGACAGGATTTCCATTCATCTATCAGACCGAAATTTCGCTGGTGTACACCGACCTAGGCAAGGGACGCAGGGTGCATCATCTGGTGCTTGCGCCATCGCGTGAAGTCGCTGACCAGTTCACTGAATATCTCGGCAAAAGAGGCAGGCTGGACTATGACGGCAGGCCTATCTTCAATATTTCATCGGCACAGTTCGTTGAGGATTTGCGCAGCATCTCGCCGGACATTGAAGTCATTCCTGCGCACGCGTGGACGCCGTGGTTTGGCGTGTTCGGCGACAAGTCAGGCTATGACGCATTGAAAGACGCATTTCACGACCAAGCCAAGCACGTGCACGCAATTGAGACTGGTTTGAGTTCAGACCCTGCAATGAACTGGCGGCTCTCCCAGCTTAATGACATCCAGCTTGTTTCGTTTTCAGACATGCACTCGCACCACCCGTGGAGAATCGGCAGGGAAGCGACCGTGCTTGAGATGAAAGACCTCACGTACAAGAACATCCTGCACGCCATCCGCACCGGCGAAGGGCTTGCGGAAACGCTGGAGTTCTTTCCTGAAGAAGGCAAGTATCATTATGACGGGCATCGCACGTGCGATGTTGTTCTGAGCCCGCAGGAATCGCTCGCGATGAAAAAGCTCTGCCCGAAGTGCGCAAAGCCGTTGACGATTGGTGTCGCGCACCGTGTGGAAGACCTTGCAGACCTTCCTGACGGAAGCAAGCCGCCGAAAGCGCGCCCGTACCGCAAGCTGATTCCGCTTGCCGAGCTCATCGGGCACGCCATCGGCTCGCCTGTTGCATCGCAAAAGACATTCAAGGCATACTATGATATTGTTGCGAAGTTCGGCAATGAGCTGAATATTCTTTTGGACGCTCCTGAAGCAGAACTGCGCAAGGCGGCACAAGGCGAAATCATTGACCTCATCATGCGCAACCGAACCCAGCACATCAACTGGCATCCGGGCTATGACGGCGAGTACGGGCATCCGGTCTTCCACGAGCACCAGGACGCTCCGAAGAAACCGCAGACGGTTGCGGCAAAGCCCGCGCAGCGGGGATTGGGCGAGTTCTGAACTATGACTTTTTTGTCCCATCAGCTTTATATCTGCTGAACGTGTTATTCTACCCAGTGTGACTTAATTGTCATACGTTTCGGAGGTTGAGATTATGGCAAAGAGAACTGAAGCTTCACTTGAACAAGTCGGCTTTCACAAGGGCGCCCTGACCACGCTGGCAAAAGAACGCCAGGAACTGGGCAGGCTGCTCGCGATTGTGGAACAGCTCATGCAGATGCACGTCAAGGCTTTGAAAGACATGGGCGTTGACCTGGAAGCAGAGGCAAAGAAAGCCGCAAGCAAGAAACCATTGGAGGAAAAGATTAGGTGAACATGTCCTACGCCGAAACATCAGTCGGTTATTTGGCAAGAAGCCTGGAAGAGCGCAGCTACGTCGGCGCACGCGCAGCACCGCCGGGAATTGAGCAAGGAAACACGCCGCGGTACTCATTCGCGTCTTCCTTCTCACAATCTCCAAGTGCGTCGTACAGTCATGGCGTGCCGAACGGCAATCCAAAATTGTACGCGCACACGAGCAGCGTGCACCTTGCGCAGGCAGTCAAGGCGCATTATGACAAGTCTACAGGAACAGGGCTGCCCAAGCCGTATGTTCCCAGCTCTGCCCGCGGGGCGTATCTGAGCTCGCCGACGCCGCACAGCTTGTTCATCGCGAATGATTTTCTCGCGCCCAACAGCACTGCGCGCTTTGTCGGCAGCGCAGAAGACGTGAAAGAATTCGTGGAAGAGGCATGTACTGCGACAACCGGCGAACAGCTTCCGAATGACATTCAAATCACCGTGCTCAATGACACGGAATTCACCAAAGCGCATCTTGACTTTGACAACACGACGAATGACGGCGTGCAGGGATTCTCGCTGAACGCCAACGGCCAGGGCGTGAACAGGATTTTTGTGCGGGCAAACCCGCTCGACAGGCTTATGCTCACTGTTGGGCACGAAATCGGCCACGTGCTCACGCCCACGCTGAACAATGTGCATGACGAGGAAGCAAAAGCATTCGCGTTCTCGCTTGCGTGGATGGACGCAGTCAGGGAGCGCAACATTGCAGGCATCGGCGCGAACATCCTGCCTGACCCTGCGCACAATGGGCTGCACGACCGTGCGTTCGCGTTCGTGCAAAGGCTCATGCATGACGGCGCGACTGCCTGGGATGCATTCCTGCACCTTGCAAAAGGGGCGTTCACCATCACCAACCAGATTGAAACAGTGGAGGTCAGTTAACATGGCAAAATCACAAAAAAAGGACGACAAAAAGGAAGCTCCTGCACCGCAGGTTGAAGACACCAGCATTCCTCCTGAAGTCAAGGCAAATCTGGCGCAGCTTAAGGGCAAGCTGGAGAAATTCCAGAAATCTGCAGTGGAAAAATTTGACAAGTACATCAAGGGCATTGCGCTGATGCCTCCGCCGCGCGCCCCGCCTGCATCTTTGCCTCCGGAAGTGCTCGCCGAGGAGCAGAAGCGCTATGAGCAAATCAAGGACAAGCATCACATTCTCGTGCTGATTGACGATTCTGAGCCCAGCAAGATGAGCAAGCAGGAGCTGAAGGACAAACTCACGGCAATCATGGACAATGTCGCGAGGGACATTGACAAGGACTTTATTCCCCAGACTGTGCTGCTCAGTGAAATCTGGCAGGGTTGCTATGACGGCAAGTATGACTGGCTGCAGCTCATCGCGATGTCTGCCCCGGTCTTTGACACCGGCACGCTTGGCGCAATCAAGATTGCGGAAATCCACAAGAGCATGGTTCTCAAGAAGTTTGAGAAATACATCGTTGCGTACGTGCTCGCAGGCAGCATGGTGCGCGGGACCGCTACTCCGCAGAGCGACATTGACGTCTTCATCGTGATTGACGACACTGACGTCAAGAAGATGACGCGCGCAGAGCTCAAGGACAAGCTCCGCGCAATCATCATCAACATGGGTATGGATGCCGGCGACATGACGGGCATCAAGAACAAGATTAACATCCAAACGTACATCCTGACTGACTTCTGGGATGCGCTCAGGGAGGCAAACCCGGTGATGTTCACCTTCCTGCGCGACGGAGTGCCGTTCTTTGACCGCGGCATCTTCATGCCCTGGAAGCAGCTCCTGAAAATGGGCAAAATCAAGCCCTCGCAGGAAGCCATTGACATGTACATGAGTTCGGGCGAGCAGGGCATTGAGCGCACGCGCTTCAAGCTTAAGGACATCGCGACCGAGGACTTTTTTTGGATTCTGTGCACGCCCTCGCAGGCAGCGCTCATGCTGTATGGCATCCCGCCGCCCGCGCCTAAAGAACTGGGCGAAGTATTGCGTGAGGTATTCGTGAAAAAGGAAAAGCTCCTTGAAGACGAATACGTGAAGATTTGGGAGCACGCATTCCAGATTCGCAAGGACTTGGAGCACGGCGCCAAGAAGGAAGTCACGGGCAAGGAAATCGACAAGCTGCTGGAAGACTCGGACAAGTTCCTGAAGCGGCTCAAGAAATTGTTCGCGCAGATTGAGAAAATAAAGGAAGAGGAAGTCGTGCTCAACCTGCACGAGACGCTGTTGACGGTGATTCGCGACGTGCTCAAGGCAGAAGGCGAGGAAAAAGTGCTTGAGGAAGAGCTCGTGAGCACGTTTGAAGACCGGCTTATCGCGACCGGCAAGGTGCCTGCGCGCATGTTGAGGCTGTTGAACGAGTTCCTCGGCGCGAAAAAGGCGTACGACACCGGCAAGCTGACCAAGAATGACGTGGACCGTGCGCGCAAGGACGCCTCAGAGCTCGTCAAGACGCTTGTTGAGTATTTGCAGCGCAAGCGCGGCAAGGAATTGGAGCAGGCGAAAGTGCGCGTCAAGTACGGCGAAAAGTACGGCGAGGTCACGCTGCTCGGAAGCGTGGCGTTCGTTATTCGCGACCTGGACGCGCCGCAGAAGATGATTGAGAAGGCAGCTATGCAAAGAGACGGCTCGCTCGGCGCCCTTGAGGACAGCTCGTGGGAGGAATACGAAAAGGCGCTGGCAAAGATTGCCATTCCGCCCAAGGTGTTCATCAGGGAGCCGGTCTTTGAAAGCCTGAAGAAAATCTTCGGCAGGGACGTGGAAATCCTGGTGACGCAGTAATCACTAGAACAGGTCGCCTGAAGCAGCGCGTGTCTCTTTCAGCGCCCTGATGCCGTTCGCGATTGCCTTGTCCACCGAAAGCCCTTCCAGCGTGAACTTGTACGCCGTGTTCGCGACCGAGAGCGCGTCGCGATAGCTCTTTGCGACCGAGAAAAACGTGCCGTTCTTGAGGTCATCGATGGTCACTGCGCCAAGCTGCGGGTTCATGTGGTGCAAATGCGTGTTGATGACGTCAACAAGGTCTTCCTTTGCAGGGTCCTCAATCTCAATGATGCCGCCTTCGTAACAGCGCGAGAGCACGCGCTCAAAGTCCTGCCTGATGCCTGAGTCTTTGATGCGCTCCAGGAGCAGTTTGGGCGACGTGTCAACTGCGGAAATAACAGCCTTGCGCGCGTTGTACAGGCGGTTTACGACCTTGTATGCGTATTCCAGCGTTGACTGCTTTCCGCCGCGCGCAAGCGCGTGCAGGTCGTCAAAAAACAGGACGTCGAGCGTGTCGTACAGGACTTCGCGCTCCTGCTTGTATGTGTCCGCATTGCCTTCCCTGCCTTTCCACGCGTCCTTGTTCGTGCTCAGGATGTGCTCCCGCGTGAATTCTTCGCCATTGATGCAGCGGATGCGGGCGCGCGCTGCCTTCTCAAGCTTGCGAAGCACGGTCTCAGGGGGAACGTCGCCGAGTTCAAGGAGCTTTCTTCCGCCTTCCACGTCCTGCGTCCTGAACAGGTCGCGCGCCTGGCTGATTTTGTCTGCGAGCTGCCACGCAAATGACTGCAGCAGGTGTGTCTTGCCCATGCCGATTTTCGCGTGCACCAGGAGCGGAGTCTCGCCGGGCGGGTCAGGGAATGAGTTCAGAAGCCGCTTGACTGTGCGGTACGCCAAGCCATTTGCAGGGGTTACTTTGTACGGATTCTTGTCCGGATGGTTGTCCTGCGAGAGATTGTCTGCATTGCCAAAATACGTGAGGATGTTTGCAATGATTTGTTCCGCGCGCTTGTACGTCATGACCGGGGCGCCGGTAGCAGCGGAAGCGCGCTCTTCCAGCGCAGACGGTGATGTGGGTGTTGCAGGTTGCTGCGCCAGCGCCTGAAATGCCTTTTTCAGCTCTTCATCAGGCTCAAACCGCACCGCACCGACTTTGAATTCCTCTTGCAGGATGGCAATGCCTTCTGGCTTGCGCAGCATGTACTCAAACCTGCCGGGAGTCTTGAGCACGAGCACATTGTTGTTTTTTTCAGGTCTGCAGTATTCCAGCACTTGCTTGAGTCCTGTATAGCTTTTGCATGAGAACAACCGTTCGAGCGCCTTGTCCCAGAGTTCGTCAACCATGTGCCCCTGCGTTTCAACCGCCGTCGGCACTTAAAAAGTTATGGAAAGTGAAGTATACACATTTTTATAAGGAGCTTGCCGGCAAAAAGCGACATGGTGGGGGCAGAGCCGGACGATATTTTTGCACAAGAAGCGGCAGCTCTTCCTGCTGAGCCAGGCGCAGACATCGGCGAGAAAGCAAAGGGCATTGACTGGCGCGAGCGCGAGGTTGAGCTTGCCCTGCTGGGCTTGCTCGTGAAGGACCGCACCCTGTATCACGAAGTGAGTGACATTCTGAATCCAGACCATTTGCAGCATCCTGAGTACAAAATCGTGCTTACAGAATTTGTCGGGCAGCTCAAGGACAGGGGGCACACGGACATCATCACGCTCACGGACGCGGTGAAAGGCAAGGTCGCGGCTCCTGAAGCCCTGCTGGAAAAGATAGCTGAGGAATCCCGCGTCACCGCAGAGCCAAGTGAGCTGGCAGAGCGCGTCAAGCACTACGCCAGCCGCATCCGCGAATTTTATTATCAGGGCGCGCTCGCGAGAATCACCCATGACCTGGGCAGCAAGCTGCACGCAGGCGAGCGCACTGCGGTTGAGGGCGCGACTGAGCTTTACCGCATTTCCGGCGAGGTGATGCGCACGCTGAGCAAGGCAAGCCAGACGCAATCAATGACAGAAATTCTCCACGGCACGTTTGCCCAGATACAGGACATTCACGACCGCAACTCGCGGCTGCTTGGATTGTCGACGAGCTTTTTTGAGCTTGATGACCTGACAGGCGGTTTGGTGGGAAAGAACCTGTACGTCGTTGGCGGCCGCCCAAGCATGGGCAAGACCAGCTTTCAAACCAACATTCTGGAAAACGTCGCCCTCCGGGAGAACAAACCCTGCCTGTTTTTCAGCCTGGAAATGAGCAAGCAGGAAATCGCGCAGCGCCTGCTCTGCTCGCACGCGCGCGTTGATTCCAACCTTTTGCGCTCAGGCCGCGTTTCAGAGGAGGAGTTCCAGAAGCTGGTGCTGGCTGCGGGCGCGTTTCACGAGAGCCGCATTTTCATCAACGACGACCCGCTCAGGATTGAGGAAATCCTGCGCATTGCGCGCGACTACAAGCAGCGCGAAGACATCGCGCTGATTGGGCTTGACTATTTGCAGAAAATCAAGGGTGTGTACGGCAAGGGCAGCAGTCGCGACCAGGATGTCGGCTACGTCGCGGGCGAGCTCAAGAACATGGCAAAGGAGCTTGCCGTGCCTGTGCTCGTGACTTCGCAGCTCAACCGCGACCCTGAGAACAGGGAAGACCGGAAGCCAATGCTCTCGCACCTGCGCGAGAGCGGCATGATTGAGCAGGAGGCAGATGTCGTGATGCTTCTGTATCGCGAAGACTATTACAACCCGAGTACAGAGAAAAAGGGCGTTGCTGAACTCATCATTGCCAAGAACCGCAGCGGTCCTGTAGGAACAGTTGAGCTGGCATTCCTCCAGCACTACACACGCTTTGAGAATCTCGCGGCACGACCGTCGTACTAGTAAACGCGCTGCGTCGCATGGCGCGGCAGGAGCGTGTGCAATGGCTGTGGCGTCACGCACTGTCCTTTCTGGCAGATTTGGCGTTGGTGCACCTGCCCGAGGAATGCGACACGGTTGCAGTCGCGGTCAGTCATGCACTGCGGGCGGGCGCTTGCGCACACGCACTTGCTGCCCGTGCACCTGCCGACCAGTCCTCGCGAGCATGACACTTTGCGCGCGCAATCAATGTCCTGTCTGCAGTCCACAGTCACGCGATAACTGCTTTTCCTGCAGAAGCCGCACCGGTTGCTGGCGCATTCAGGCTCGCTTGTTGGCTCAAAGCCAGCGGCGCAGAATACGTTTGTTGTTTTGAGCAGCTTCTGGCAGTCCATCCGCGTCTGGCACTCGCCTGCCTGGTGCGAATAGTGAATGGCAAAAGCTGATGGAATCAGCAAGACCGCGACAAGACCGACAATCCCCCACTTCATGGGGCTGCAGAAGCGTTTCCAGTATATATGATTTTCTCTCTAAATGCTTTTATATCCTTCTTCAGCCGAATGCAGTATGGACATCACTGCCTATGTGGTAACGCGGTCGGAAGATAAAGCAGTCATTGGGCACATCCTGGTTCCTGATGAAAACAATTGCCTGCTTCCAGACCGCACCACGCAGTTGGGCATAGAAACCTGCGGCAGGATGTATCATCCGGTTAAGGCACAGTTCCAGTCAGGACAACAGGTCGCAGTTCTGGCTGTTGAAGGACAAACACCGCACCCTCCGGTGTATGACATCGCGCGTGTGGTTTCGGTCCCTGAACCTGTTGTCCGCAAGGCACTTGCCATGAGCGAAGGTGACAAACAGTATTTTGCGCAGTACATTCTCGCGTTTCTCGACAGCCCTTGAACGTTCACAAGGTTTTTATAGAACGCGCCTGTTGAGAATCTTAATAGTGGGGTGAGTGTTATGGCAGATGCAGAAAATATCCGCATTTATCTTGCAACGAACCGTCCGGTGAGCGACCCGTCGTACGAACGCAAACTTTTTCCTGTCGACCCGGAAAACCGCGTTCTTCCTGGATTGTCCGAATGCATCGGAACCCAATCTGTTATTAATGGGACTTTCCAGTTCGCGTGCTACAATCCGCGACCGCTCAAGGTCGGCGACATGTTCGCAATCGTGCCTGTCGCGGAAGTGACCCAGGAACTCAAGAAGGCATCGTTGATCGTGCAGGACATCCTGTACGTTCCTGCGCAGACGTTCGAAGCACTCCAACGCATGAACGCGCAGCAGGAAGCCCGCTGGCTCAAAGACAAGGGCATCCTTGAGAGCGTCTATGATTCTCGGATTGCTGAACTCCAGACCAAGATCAGGGGCATTGAGGAAGAGAAGGCAGAGAATGTTGCCCGTTTCGGACATTCTCCGACGCTCGACACGATGCTGCTTCACTACTTCAAGCTTCCGCCGTACGACGCACAAAAGAGGTAACAATGATGGAAAACTGCATTCAGATTGGAAAGCCAGCGCCGGATTTTACCGCAGAAGCGTATCACGAGGACAAGGTCAAGAAGGTTTCTTTGAAATCATTCAAGGGCAAGTGGGTCGTGCTTGCGTTTTATCCTGCAGACTTCACGTTCATCTGCCCGACAGAGCTCGGCGAGCTCGCGGACAATTACGAGACATTCAGGAAGATGAACACCGAAGTTCTCTCGGTAAGCACCGATACTGCATTCGTGCACAAGGCATGGCATGACGCAAGCGCAACCATCAGAAAGATTAAGTTTCCGATGGTCGCTGACCCGACGCGCGACATCTGCCAGAAGTACGGCACGCTCATTCCCGAGCAGGGCTTGAGCTGGCGCGCAACGTTCATCATTGACCCCAACGGCATCGTGAAGTGGTTTGAGCTGCACGACAACAGCATCGGAAGGAATACTGCGGAAATAATCCGCAAGCTCCAGGCAGCGCAGTACGTTGCCAAGCACCCGGGAGAAGTCTGCCCGGTCAGCTGGAAGCCAGGCGGAAAGACGCTCAAGCCAGGACTGCATCTTGTCGGGAAGATATGAGGC
>Ga0247727_10007836_pt1 | contig 20136 bp, 20 predicted proteins | sample WisWelCaveWW1625_FD_202498 | JGI IMG/M metagenome (GOLD analysis project Ga0247727, IMG submission 202498) | Biofilm microbial communities from Wishing Well Cave, Virginia, United States - WW16-25 | ecosystem: Environmental > Aquatic > Deep subsurface > Groundwater > Cave microbial mat | place... | reverse complement strand
TGCTCTGGCGCTGGCCGTAGCCGGGCGGTTGCCCCGGCAGTGGAGGCTGACCGGGTATCTGACCTGGCAGCGGCTGCCCCGGCGGAAGCTGACCGGGCGGCGGCCGGTACACGGGCTCGCGCGGGCGCGGCTCTTGCTGTGACCACGGCCACCACCCCCAACCCTGCGCGGTCGCGTCGGCGACGGTCAAGCCGAGCGCCACCGCGGCACAGAGCGCCAGCGCCGCAGTCCGGGCGGGTCGCGAGAAACGTGCTGTCATTTCCCAGAATTCTCGTGTGCACTCAGGCGCGTCCGGCGCCCATTCTGGCAGTGATTCCTAGGCGTGATCTAGGGCGCAATTATGAGGGGGTTGCCGTGGGGGGTCAACGCAGGCCGACCGGTGCCGGAGGCCTTATCGCAGGGCCGTGCAAGTCTTGACGCTGCCCGCGAAAGCGCAGATAACGCGCGCCATGCCGGCCATGCACACACCAGCCGTAAAGCTTCAGTGCGGCATTATTGCAACGAGCTAGCCACGAGCTGGCGCGCGGCCGCTTCTTTGCCCCTCACGTGACAGAGAAACGCCCCGCCAGCGGCGAGGGGGTCACGTGACACTGACGCTCTACAACACGCTGACGCGCCGGAAGGAGGACTTCCGGCCGATCGACCCTGCCAACGTGCGCATGTACGTGTGCGGGCCGACGGTCTACGACTTTGCACACATCGGCAACGCGCGGCCCGTCATCGTGTTCGACGTGCTGTTCCGGCTGCTGCGGCGCGTCTATGGGCCGGAGCACGTCACGTACGCGCGCAACATCACCGACGTCGATGACAAGATCAACGCGCGGGCGGCGGCGGAATATCCGCATCTGCCGCTCAACGAGGCCATCGCCAAGATCACGCAGACGACCGAGCGGCAGTTCCATCAGGACATCGCCGCGCTGGGCGTGCTGCCGCCGACCGTGGAGCCGCGCGCCACCCAGCACATCGCCGAGATGAAGACGCTGATCGAGGCGCTGGTGGCACGCGGCCATGCCTACGTGGCCGAGGCGCACGTGCTGTTCAGCGTGCCGTCGATGCCCGACTACGGCCGGTTCTCGAACCGGTCGCTCACGGAGATGGAAGCCGGCGCGCGCGTGGACGTTGCGCCCTACAAGCGTGATGCGATGGACTTCGTGCTGTGGAAGCCGTCCAAGCCCGGCGAGCCGGCGTGGCCGAGCCCGTGCGGGATCAATGTCGGCGGTCGACCCGGCTGGCACATCGAGTGCTCGGCGATGGCCGAGAAGCATCTGGGGCAGGTGTTCGACATCCACGGCGGCGGCATCGATCTCGTGTTCCCCCACCACGAGAACGAGATCGCCCAGAGCCGCTGCGCTTACGGCACGCCCGTGATGGCCAGCTACTGGATGCACAACGGCTTCCTGCAGGTCGAGGGCGAGAAGATGTCCAAGAGCCTCGGGAATTTCGTGACCATCAATGAGCTGTTGCAGGAGTGGCCGGGTGAGGCAATCAAGCTGGCGATGCTGTCCAGCCAGTATCGGCAACCGATGAATTTCAGCGACAAGGGGCTGCAGGAGGCACGTCGCACGCTCGACCACTGGTACGAGCTGACCGCCGACGCGCAGGAGCGCGCACCGCTCTGCGCCGACGTGCTCGAGGCGCTCGGAGACGACCTCAACACGCCGCAGGCGATTGCGGCGCTGCATGCGTTGCGCTCGGAGGCCGCAAAGGGCGCCAAGCCCGCGGCGGCCTGCCTCAAGGCATCGGCTCGCCTGATGGGCTTGCTGCAGTCGACCCCGGCCGCGTGGAAGGCATGGCGGCCGGCGGCGCTTGCCATCGACGTGCTGAAGATCGAGGCGCTGGTCGCGGACCGAGGCACCGCCCGCAAGGCCAAGGACTTCAAGGAGGCCGACCGCATCCGCGACGAGCTGTCGGGTATGGGCATCCAGCTCAAGGACGCCAAGGACCCCGCCACCGGCGAGATCGTCACGACTTGGGAGGTGAAGCGATGACCCGCTCAATCGCCTCAACTTGTCATCCCGGAATTTGCGCCAGCAAATATCCGGGACCCAGGCGCGTGACGCTGGAAGTTCGCGGCCCTGGGTCCCGGCTCTACGCGCTGGCGCGCTGCGGCCGGGATGACAGGTGGAGCGAGTACAACGCATGACCACCCAACCTGACCCCAACGCGCAGCCGCCGTTCTATCGGCATCGCTACTACTATCTCGCGATCAAGATCCTCGTCGTGGCATGCGGCGTCTACTTCGCGCTGCGGCTGCTCGGCTATCTGTGACCGGGGGAGGCGGACAGCCATGAGCGACGCATCCGTCAGCCACTACACCGGCGGCTGCCAATGCGGCGCGGTGCGGTTCTCGATCGAGCGGCTCGGCCGGCCGTCGATATGCCATTGCCGCATGTGCCAGAAGGCGTTCGGCAGTATCGGCGGGGCGCTGGTGACGGCGCTCGGACTGACGTGGACGCGCGGCGCGCCCAAGATGTTCCGCAGCTCCAACAAGGTCGAGCGCGGGTTCTGCGCCGACTGCGGCACGCCGCTGACGTTCGAGTACCCCGAGGGCACTGAGGTTTCGATCTGCGCGTTCGACAATCCCGCGGCGATCCCGCCGGTCGTCCAGCTCGCGCACGAGGACCGCCTGCCGTGGGCGGACAGCCTGCCGGCGCTGCCGACCAGGCCAGCCAGCGAGGCGGAGAAAGCTGCCGCGTACTACGCCTCGATCGTCTCCTACCAGCATCCCGACCACGACACCGAGCGTTGGCCGCCGCGCGGAGACAAGACGCCATGACGCGCGAGCGCCTCTATCTGTTCGATACGACCCTGCGCGACGGCGCGCAGACCACGGGCGTGGACTTCTCGCTTGAGGACAAGCGGCTGATCGCGCGCACGCTCGACCAGCTGGGGCTCGACTACATCGAGGGCGGCTATCCCGGCGCCAACGTCGTCGACACCGAGCTGTTCGCGACCGATCCGGGCCTCGCCAACGCCACCTTCACTGCCTTCGGCATGACCAAACGGGCCGGGCGCTCGATCGCCAACGACCCGGGCTTCCAGGCGACCCTGCAGGCCAAGGCCGGCGCCATCTGCCTGGTCGCGAAGGCGTGGGACTATCACGTGCGCGTCGCCCTCGGCATCACGAATGAGGAGAACCTGGAGGGCATCACGCAGTCCCTCGAGGCGATCGTCAAATCCGGTCGAGAAGCCCAAGGCGGAGCCGGTCGAGAAGCCCAAGGCGGAGCCGGTCGAGAAGCCATGATCGACTGCGAGCACTTCTTCGACGGCTACAAGGGCAACCGCGACTACGCGCTCGCCGTCGCCACCACGGCCTACAAGGCGGGCGCGCGCTGGGTGGTGCTGTGCGACACCAACGGCGGCACGCTGCCGCACGAGATCTCCGACATCGTCGCCGACGTGACGAGGCACGTGCCGGGCAGCCACCTCGGCATCCACACCCACAACGACACCGAGAACGCGGTCGCCAACACGCTGGCCGCCGTGCGCGCCGGCGCACGCCAGATCCAGGGCGCGCTCAACGGTCTCGGCGAGCGCTGCGGCAACGCCAACCTCACCTCGCTGATCCCGACGCTGCTGCTGAAAGCGGAATTCGCCGACCGCTTCGAGACGCGCCTGACCCCCGAGCGCCTGCGCAAGCTCACCCACGCCAGCCGCCTGCTCGATGAATTGCTCAACCGCGCCCCCAACCGCCACGCGCCCTACGTCGGCGAGGCGGCGTTCGCCACCAAGGCCGGCATCCACGCCAGCGCCATTCTGAAGGAGCCGGCCACCTACGAGCACGTGCCGCCCGAGAGCGTCGGCAACCACCGGCGCGTGCTGGTGTCCGACCAGGCCGGCAAGTCCAACCTGATCCACGAGCTGGAGCGGGTCGGCATCACGGTCGACAAGGACAACCCGCGCCTCAGCGAGCTGCTGGAGCAGGTGAAGGCGCGCGAGGCCATCGGCTATGCCTACGAGGGCGCGGACGCCTCCTTCGAGCTGCTGGCGCGGCGCCTGCTGGGCGGGGTGCCGAACTACTTCCAGGTGCGGAGCTTCCGCGTCGAGGTGGAGCGCCGCTACGACGCCACCGGCAAGCTGATCACCGTGTCGGAGGCCTCCGTGAAGGCCAACATCGCCGGCGGCGAGGAGGTGTGGTCGGTGGCGGAGGGCAACGGCCCCGTCAACGCGCTGGACCAGGCGCTGCGCAAGGACCTCGGCCGCTACCAGAGCCTGATCAAGGACGTGGAGCTCGCCGACTACAAGGTGCGCATCCTCACCGGCGGCACGGAGGCCATCACCCGCGTGCTGGTCGAGAGCCGCGACAGAAGCACGGGCGAGCGCTGGTTCACCGTCGGCGTCTCCCCCAACATCGTCGACGCCAGCTTCGAGGCCCTCACCGATTCCATCACCTACAAGCTCCTGCGCGCCGGCGCGGCCGTGGGGTGAATGGCGGGGTTCCCTCCCCCCTCGTGGGGGAGGGTTAGGGAGGGGGGGATTGCAGAACCTTCAACGTCCGGAGTCCCCCACCCCTAACCCCTCCCACATCATGCCGGTGGCGTGTCTTCGACACGACGGGGAGGGGTTAGGGGTGGGGACTCCGCTTGGCGACTATGACAGCAGCGCAGGCATCGTCGCCTTGCCCGCTTGACTGGCCGGCGTACAATAGGCGCCATGGTCACGATCCTCGATAACCGCGCCCCGCGGCACCCCGAGAAGGCCGGCAAGCCGGATACGCCCGTGCTGCGCAAGCCGGACTGGATCCGCGTGCGCGTGCCGGCGGCGTCGGGGCAATACGGCGAGACGCGCCGGGTGCTGCGCGAGCACGGCCTCGTCACGGTGTGCGAGGAGGCGGCGTGTCCCAACATCGCAGAGTGCTGGGCCCAGCGCCACGCCACCATGATGATCATGGGCGACACCTGCACGCGCGCGTGCGCCTTCTGCAACGTCAAGACCGGGCTGCCGGGCTCGCCCGACCCAAGCGAGCCCGATAACGTCGCGCAAGCGATCGCCAAGCTCGGGCTGGAGCACGTGGTGATCACCTCGGTCGATCGCGACGATCTCGCCGACGGGGGCGCCGGGCATTTCGCCCAGACCATCCGCGCGATCCGGCAGCGCACGCCGGCGACCACCATCGAGGTGCTTACCCCCGACTTCCTGCGCAAGCCCGGTGCGGTCGAGACCGTGGTGGCGGCCCGCCCCGACATCTACAACCACAACCTCGAGACGGTGCCGTCGCTCTACCTGCGCATCCGCCCCGGCGCGCGCTACTTCGCCTCGCTGCGGCTGCTGCAGCGGGTGAAGGAGCTCGACGCCGCCATGTTCACCAAGTCCGGCATCATGGTGGGGCTCGGCGAGGAGCGCGACGAGGTGCTGCAGGTGATGGACGATCTGCGCTCAGCCGACGTCGACTTCCTCACCATCGGCCAATACCTGCAGCCGACCCGCAAGCACGCCGAGGTCAAGCGCTTCGTGCCGCCCGACGAGTTCAAGGCGCTGGAGACGGTCGCGCGCGCCAAGGGCTTCCTGCTGGTGTCGGCGAGCCCGCTGACGCGCTCGTCCTATCATGCGGGTGAGGACTTCGCCCGCCTGAGGGCGGCGCGGCGCGCGGCCCAGCGCTGAGATGCGGTCATGCGGCGGGTGTTGGTCATCGGCATCTCGGGTGCCGGCAAGAGCACGCTCTCGCACGCCCTGGCGCTGAAGACGGGGCTGCCGCTGATCCACCTCGATAGCGAGTTCTGGCAACCGGGTTGGAAGATCACGCCGTCGCCGCAGTGGCGGGCGAAGGTGGGCGAGCTGGTCGAGCGCGACGCGTGGATCATGGACGGCAACTACGGCGGCACGCTCGACCTCCGCCTGCCGCGCGCCGACACGGTGGTGTGGTTCGACTATCCCACGCGCGTGTGCCTGCGGCGCGCGATCTGGCGCGTGCTCAGCAGCTACGGGCAGGTGCGGCCGGACCTGGCTCCGGGATGCCCGGAGCGGCTTGATCTCGAGTTCTTGCGCTACATCTGGGATTTCAACGCCAAGAGCCGGCCGCAGATCCTGAGCCCGCTGCGGCATCACTATCCCAGAGAGGCGCCGCTCATCGTGGTGCGTCGCAACCGGGAGGTGAAACGCTTCCTTGCCGACGTGGGGCGAGCTGACCTATAGCCGACGCCGATGCCGAGCTTCAGCACCATCCGCCGCGTCGCCTTCACGCCCCGCCAGATGTTCGATCTGGTGGCCGACGTCGAGCAGTACCCGCAGTTCCTGCCGCTGTGCGAGGCGCTGGTGGTCAAGAAGCGAGAGCGCGCAGGGGACCAGGATGTGCTCATTGCCGAGATGACCGTCGGCTACGTGGCGATCCGCGAGACCTTCACCAGCCGCGTGACGCTCGATGCGGGCAAGCTCGCCGTGCACGCCGGCAGCGTGCCGGAATACCCGAGCGGGCCTTTCCGCACGGTGGAGAACCGCTGGAGCTTCGCCGCGGCGCCGGGCGGCTGCGACGTCGGCTTCCACATCGCCTACGAGTTCAAGTCTGCAATGCTGGCGATGCTGGTCGGCAGCCTGTTCGACCGCGTCTTCCGCCGCTACACGCAGGCCTTCGAGGAGCGCGCGCGGGTGGTGTACGGGGACGCAGAGGCGCGCGGCGCTCCGTGACAGTCGTCATCCCGGCGCTGCGCGTGCCCGAACGGGCGCGCGCGGGACCAGGCCGGGACCCTTGCATCCCTCCACCGGCGCGATGACGAAAGAGAACGGCTAACAGGTGGCTATTCTGGCGAGCGCCCCAGAGTTTCCCGAAGGAGTTCCAGCGCAACCTCGACCGACTTCACGCGCACCAGATCGCGGCCGATGTCGCCGAAGCGGCATTCGCGCTGGAGGGTGGCGGCGCCCTTGCGGGCGACAGCCAGGTGCACCAGGCCGACGGGTTTGGCGTCGCTGCCGCCCCCGGGACCGGCCACGCCCGTCACCGAGACGGCGAGATCGGCATGGGAATGCTTCAGCGCGCCCTCGGCCATGGCGCGCGCCACCGTCTCGCTGACCGCGCCGTACTGCCTGAGCATCGCCTCCGGCACGCCCAGGCATTCCTGTTTGGCCGCGTTGGAGTAGGTCACATAACCGCGCTCGACCACATCCGACGAGCCCGGGATCTCGGTGAGCAGCGCCGCGATCAGCCCGCCGGTACAACTCTCGGCCGTCACCAGCCGCAGGCGGCGGGCCCGGCAGACTTCGAGCAGCCGCGTCGCCTCCTGCAGCAGATCGCTCGGGAACATCGCGTGGCCTGGGTTGGCGCAAAAAAGAAACGGCGCACATTGGGCGATGTGCGCCGTAGCAGGATAGAGCAGAGAGAGAGAAGAGGAAACTCAGGCTGCGGCAAGCTTTTCGGCCTGCGCCAGCAGGCTGTCGAGCGTCATGCGGCTGTCGGCACCCATGGTCTTGACGGTGCGCGATTGCGCATCCATCCACACGGGGTAAGCCTGTTTGATCACGGTCACGCCCTTGGGGGTGAGGTGCAGACCCCGACCCCGCCGGCCGGCGGGCGGGTCCATGGTGATGAGGCCCAGCGCCAGCAGCCGTTTGAGGTTGCGCGACAGCGTCGATTTCTCGATGTCGAGCGCATGCCCGATCTCGACGGCGGTGATGCCGTCCTGCTGCGCCAACTGGGTGAGCAGGGTGAACTGACTAGCCGTGATGCCGAGCGGGCGCAAGGCGTCGTCGTAGACGCGCGTGACGATGCGCGAGAGCTGGCGTACGCGGGTCGAGATGCAGGCGGACGCCGTGCTCTCGGCGATATCGCCGATGTTGGCGGAGGTCGCCGCCGCGCCGGGTGTCATGATATTCATCGGGGCATCCCTCGGCCCGTGCTCCGGGCCCTTGATCTAGCACCGCTAATCTAACCAATGCCGCGATTCGGCGAGCGCTGGCAATGATCAGCCTGCAATCATATGTCCGATAAGGGGGCCACGAGCACGGTTGCGCTTGCAAGTGCGGCAATGCCCTCACGCCGGCCCGTGAAGCCTAGTCCCTCGGTGGTGGTGGCCTTGACGGCGACGCGCGCCGTCTCGATCTCGAGGAGGGCGGCAATGCGGGCGCGCATGGCGTCGCGGTGGGGCGCGATTCTCGGGGCTTCGCAGAGGATGGTGACGTCGACGTTGCCGATCCGGCCGCCGCGGGCACGCACCCGGGCGAGCGCGTCACGCAGGAACAGGTGCGAGGGCGCGCCCTTCCAACGCGCATCCGTGTCGGGGAAGTGTTGGCCGATATCGCCATCGCCGATGGCGCCGAGCAGGGCGTCCGTCAGCGCGTGCAGTGCGACATCGGCATCGGAGTGACCGTCCAGCGTCTGCGTATGCGGTATCCGGATCCCGCACAGCCACACATGATCGCCGGGGACCAGGCGGTGCACGTCGAAGCCCTGGCCGGTGCGAACATCAGGGACGACACCGGCGCGATCGGCCGCGGCCAGGTCCTCGGCCGTGGTCAGCTTGCGGTTGTGTTCGCTTCCCATCACCAGCACCACCGGCATCTGCGCCCATTCGGCGACGGCCGCATCGTCGGTCATATCATGCCGGCCGGCGGCGTCCGCGGCCTGATGCGCGGCCAGGATATCGCCGAATCGGAAGGCCTGCGGCGTTTGCGCCCGCCACAGGCCCGTGCGGTCGACGGTGCCGGCGATGCGGTTGCCGGCGCCGGCCCGCTTGAGGGTGTCGGACACGGGCAGCGCGGCGATGGCCCCCGGGGCGTCGGCGAGCGCCTCTAGCCCCGCAGTGATGATATCGGGCGTGACGAACGGCCGGGCGGCATCGTGGATCAGCACGCGGTCCGGCGCATGCGCCTGCAGGGCGCGCAGGCCGAGGCGGACCGAGACCTGCCGTGTCGGCCCGCCTGGCACCGGCGGCAGCAGCCGGCCATCGGCGATGGTGCCCACTGCCGTATGATAGAGGGTGGCGTCGGCTGCGGCGATGACGACCTGCACGAGGTCGACGGCAGGGTGCCCCAGGAACGCCCGCAGCGTGTGCACCAGCACGGGCGTGCCGCCGATGATGGCGTACTGTTTCGGCAGCATGCTGGAGGCCCGCGTGCCACGTCCGGCAGCAACGATCAGAGCCGCGGTCTTCAAGACCAAACCCTCGGTTGCATTCCAGAACAGGATTACGCCTCGGCCGACGCGTGAATCCTGCTATGTTCCATGGTTTAGAGCGAGATCGTTTCAGCGTGGACGTATCCTGACCGCGGCGGGCCGGCAACTCCCGGTAATCCCCTGATTTGCGGCATTTCGCGCTTGCGAAGACCATTTGGGCGCGCTACTCTGCACAAAGCTTTAGCATTCACAGGTGCTGCCTAAAATATGGGCAATTGGGAAAATGCTGCACTGCCGGCCCCACAGTCGGAACGGCTGCGCATCGGCCGCCACGCGCTATCGAGCCGCGTGCTGCTGGCGCCCATGTCGGGCGTGACGGACCTGCCGTTCCGTCGTCTGGTGGATAGTCTGGGGGCGGGGCTCGTCATCTCCGAGATGGTCGCCAGCGAGCATCTGGTGCGCGACCGGCACGGCGTGCGACGGCGGGCGGAGGGCCGCGACCTGCGCCCATTCGTCATACAACTGGCCGGCTGCGAAGGGCGCTGGATGGGCGAGGGTGCGCGCATTGCCGAGGCGCTGGGCGCCGATATCATCGACATCAACATGGGCTGTCCGGCCCGCGAGGTCACGGGCAAGCTCGCTGGCTCCGCGCTCATGCGCGATCTCGACCATGCGCAGAGCCTGATCGATGCCGTCATCGCCGCCGTGCGCGTGCCGGTCACCTTGAAGATGCGCATGGGCTGGGACGCGCACCATCTGAACGCGCCGGATCTGGCACGGCGCGCCGAGGCCGCCGGCGTGCGGCTCATCACCGTGCACGCCCGCACGCGCTGCCAGTTCTTCAAGGGCAGCCCCGACTGGTCGTTCGTGCGGCAGGTGAAGCAGGCCGTCGCCATCCCGGTCGTCATCAACGGTGACATCGTTGACCCCGAGAGTGCGCGCGCCGCGCTCGAGGCATCGGGCGCCGACGCCGTCATGGTCGGCCGCGGCGCCTATGGTGCGCCGTGGATGCCGGCTCGCATTGGTGCCTATCTGGAAACCGGCCACGACCCCGGCCCGCCGCCGCGCGCGCGGCAGGGCGCCGTCGCGCTGGAGCACGTCGCATCCATGCTGGAGCATCACGGCGCGCAGCTGGGCTTGCGCAACGCGCGCAAGCACATCGGCTGGTACCTGCAGGCGAGCGGGCGCCCGCCCGAGACGGTCAAGGCATGGCGGCGCCGGCTCTGCACCTCGGACGATGCGGCCGAGGTGCTCGGCGGCATCCGCGACTTCTATGCGCAAGCGCAGGAGATGGCGGCATGAAGGCCGAGCCGTCACGCGAGCGCGCTGGCGCCAACCCGCGCCGCCATGTCGAGTACGATCTGCTGCTCGCGGCCTTGCCGCACCCGATCCTGGTGCTCGGCGACGACGACCGCGTCATGTATGCCAACGCGGCCGCGGAATCCTTCTTCTCGCTCAGCCACGCGATGCTGAAGCGCCAGACGCTGCCCGATATCATCGCCTTCTCGAGCCCTCTCGGCGCGCTGGTGGGCCAGGTGCGGCGCTCCGGCGCCACCGTCAACGAGTACGGCGTGGACGTGGGCCTGCCCCGCAGCGGCGTGCACCGCCTCGTCGATGTGTTCGCCGGCGCCATGCCCGATCAGCCGAGCCTGATCGTGCTGATGCTGCAGCAGCGCTCGATGGCGCAGATGATCGAGCGCCAGCTCACCCATCGCGCCGCCGCCCGCTCGGTGTCGGGCATGGCGGCCGTCCTCGCGCACGAGATCAAGAACCCGCTGTCGGGCATTCGCGGCGCCGCGCAGTTGCTGGAGCCCGGCCTGAACGACGAGGACCGGGCGCTGACGCAGCTCATCTGCGTCGAGACCGATCGCATCCGCAACCTGGTCGACCGCATGGAGGTGTTCGGCGACGAGCGCCCGCTCGGCACCGAGCCGGTCAACATCCACTCGGTGCTGGACCATGTGAAGCGGCTGGCCGAGACCGGCTTTGCCGACGGCATGCGCATCCAGGTCGACTACGATCCCTCGCTGCCCCCGCTGGCTGGCAACCGCGACAAGCTCATCCAGGCCTTCCTCAACCTCGTCAAGAACGCGGCCGAGGCCATCGAGGAGGGTCGCGAGCAAGGCCGCATCGTGCTGCGCACGGCATTCCGGCCGGGCATGCGCCTGGCGGTGCCCGGATCCAGCGCGCGCGTCAGCCTGCCGCTGATGATCGAGGTGGAGGACACGGGGCCGGGCGTGACCGAAGCGCTCAAGCCGCACCTGTTTGACCCATTCGTCACGACCAAGCGCAAGGGCACCGGGCTCGGGCTGGCGCTGGTCGCCAAGATCATCGGCGACCACGGCGGCGTCATCGAGTGTGAATCAGTGCCGAAGCGAACCGTATTTCGGGTGCTGCTGCCGCTGCAGGAAAAGCACGCGCGCGAGAGCCAGAAGGGCAGGTAAGTGTCATGGCCGGCGGAACCATTCTGATTGCGGACGACGACAGCGCGATCCGCACCGTGCTCAACCAGGCGTTCGCGCGCGCCGGCTACGCGCCGCGCGCCACCGGCAACGCCGCCACGTTGTGGCGCTGGGTATCGCAGGGCGAGGGCGACGTCGTCATCACCGACGTGGTGATGCCCGACGAGAACGCCTTCGACCTGATCCCGCGCATCAAGAAACTGCGGCCCGATCTGCCCATCATCGTCATGAGCGCGCAGAATACGCTGATGACGGCGCTGACGGCCGCCGAGAAGGGGGCCTTCGAATATCTGCCCAAGCCCTTCGATCTCAGCCAGATCGTCAGCATCGTCGGGCGGGCGCTGGCCGAGCCCGGCCGGCGCAAGGAGCGCGCCTCGACGGAGCCGACCGACGCCGAAGAGCTGCCGCTGATCGGCCGCTCACCGGCCATGCAGGAGATCTACCGCGTGCTGGCGCGCCTCACGCGCACGGACCTGACCGTGATGATCACGGGCGAGTCCGGCACCGGCAAGGAGCTGGTGGCCAAGGTGCTGCACGACTACTCCAAGCGCCGCAACGGCCCCTTCGTCGCCATCAACATGGCGGCGATCCCGCGCGAGCTGATCGAGAGCGAGCTGTTCGGCCACGAGAAGGGCGCCTTCACCGGTGCGCAGGCGCGCACCGAGGGCCGCTTTCAGCAGGCCGAGGGCGGGACGCTGTTCCTGGACGAGATCGGCGACATGCCGATGGAGGCGCAGACGCGGCTCCTGCGCGTGCTGCAGGAAGGGGAGTACACCACCGTCGGCGGCCGCACGCCGATCAAGACCGACGTGCGCATCATCGCCGCCACCCACCGCGAGCTGAAGACGCAGATCCAGCAGGGGTTGTTCCGCGAGGATCTGTACTATCGCCTCAACGTGGTGCCCCTGCGCCTGCCGCCGCTGCGGGAGCGGCTGGAGGACATCGGCGACCTGGTCCGGCATTTCCTGCGCGTCGCCGCCAAGGCCGGCCTCGGCACCAAATCGATCGAGACGGCGGCCATCGAGCGCCTCAAGCACTATCACTGGCCGGGCAATGTGCGCGAGCTCGAGAACATGGTGCGGCGGCTGGCGGCGCTGCATCCCGAGGACATGATGACGGCGGACATCGTCGAGAGCGAGCTGGCCGAGACGGTGCCGCCGCCGACCGTGGAACCCGGCAAGTCACCCAAGGACCTCTCCGAGATGGTCGAGCGCTACCTGGGCGGGCACTTTGCCACCTACGGCCGCGAGTTGCCCCCGCCGGGGCTCTATGACCGCATCCTGCAGCACGTCGAGCGCCCGCTGCTGATGGCGGCGCTCGCCGCCACGCGGGGCAACCAGATTCGCGCCGCCGCACTGTTGGGCCTCAACCGCAACACGCTGCGCAAGAAGATCCGCGACCTCGACATCCAGGTGTTCCGCTCTCCGGCGGCGTAGCCGGCAGCCGCGAGCCAGGGCGCTGCTTGCACTTCGGGTGCCAGCCTCTATTGTTGCGCGCCCATCACTGCACTTGCATTTCCCTGATCGGCGTCGCCGTCGCGCCCCATGCAACTCGTGGAACCTGCGCTCATGTCCGAGCCCCTCGACATCCAGTTCGCGCCCCTGTCGGCGGCGCCGGCCGCAACCGTCGCGCTGCTAGCCGGCGAGGAGCTGGCGCTCGGCTCTGCCGCGCGCGGCCTCGACGAGCGCACCAAGGGCGCCTTGACGAAAGCTGCCCGGGCTGCGGGCTTCACCGGCAAGGCCAAGACCTCGATCGAGATCCTGGCGCCCGGCGGCATCGACGCGCAGCGCCTGATCCTGGCCGGCACCGGGCCCGCACCCAAGGAGCTCGATCGGCTGCAACTCGGCGGCTTCATCTTCGCGCAGATCAGTGCGCGCAAGGCGGAGTCCGCCAGCATCCTCGCCGAGCCGGCCGACCTCGGCGAGGCGGGTGGCGATGTGTTCGCGGCCGATCTGGCGCTCGGCGCGCTGCTGCGCAGCTACACCTTCAAGAAATACCAGACCCGCAAAACCGAGAACGGGGGGGCGGAAGACGAGCCGCGCCCGAGCGGCCTGCGCCAGCTGGTGATCCAGTGCGCCAAGCCGGACGCGGCAGCCAAGGCGTTCGCCGGCCGCAAGGCGCTGGCGGACGGCGTCTTCCTCGCGCGCGATCTCGTCAACGAGCCGGCCAACATGCTGGGGCCCGTCGAATTCGCCGAGCGCGTGCGCGAGCTTGCCGGCGCCGGCCTCGAGGTCGAGGTGCTGGACGAGGACCGGCTGGAGGCCCTGAAGATGGGCGCACTGCTCGGCGTCGGGCAGGGCAGCGAGCGCCCCTCGCGCGTCGTCGTCATGCAGTGGAACGGCGCGAAGCGGTCCAAAAAGGTCGTCTGCTTCGTCGGCAAGGGCGTGTGCTTCGATACCGGCGGCATTTCCATGAAACCCGCCGCCGGGATGGAGGACATGAAGGGGGACATGGGCGGGGCCGCATGCGTTGCCGGGACGATGCTGGCGCTCGCCAGACGCAAAGCCGCCGTCAATGCGGTCGGCCTGATGGGGCTCACGGAGAACATGCCCTCGGGCAAGGCGCAGCGGCCGGGCGACATCGTCACCTCCATGTCGGGCCAGACCATCGAGGTGCTCAACACCGACGCCGAGGGCCGCCTCGTGCTGGCCGACGTGCTGTGGTACGCCCAGGAGCACTTCAAGCCGAGCCTGATCGTCGATCTCGCCACGCTCACGGGCGCCATCATGGTAGCGCTCGGCAAGGAATACGCGGGCCTGTTCTCCAACAACGACGATCTGGCCAAGAACCTCGCCAAGGCCGGGGAAGCGACCGGCGAGAAGGTCTGGCGCATGCCGCTGGGCAAGGCCTACGACAAGCTGATCGACAGCAAGAATGCCGACATGAAGAACATCGGCGGGCGCTTCGGCGGGGCCATCACCGGCGCCCAGTTCATCCAACGCTTCCTCAAGGACAAGTCGCTGCCCTGGGCGCATATCGACATCGCCGGCACCGCCATGGATTCGGGCAAAACCGACATCAACCAGAGCTGGGCGTCGGGCTGGGGCGTGCGGCTACTCGACCGTCTGGTCGCCGACAACTACGAGAAGAGCTAGCTTGGGTTGCCTAGACGCAAAGCTTAACGGTCCGTGAAAGCGCGGATGTACTCATGTTAGTTTCCATAATATGTATTATGCGAACGAGAGAGCCTTGCTCGAATGTCAGCCGGTAGCGCCGAAGCGACGCCGGTAGACGGACGGGCTGATCTTCATGTGCTTGCGGAAATGATGCCGCAGCGTGGCGGCCGAGCCGAACCCTACCGTCGTGGCGATCTCCTCGACCCCGCTCTCCGACTCCGCCAGCAGCTCACGGGCCCTGGCGATGCGCACGCCCTTGAGCCAGGCACCCGGCGTGGCGCCGGTGCTCGCCTTGAAGCGGCGCAGGAACGTCCGGCGGCTCATGCCGGCGGCTCTGGCGAGCGTCGCAATGGTGGTGTCGGGCCCGGGCGCGGCGCGCATGCGATCGAGCACCTGGCCGAGCCGCCCCCCTTCCCGCGCCGCCGGCACCGGCGCCTCGATGAACTGGGCCTGCCCGCCATCGCGATGGGCCGGCACGACGAGCCGCCGCGCGACGCTGTTGGCGGCGGCCGCGCCCCAGTCGCAGCGGATCAGGTGCAGGCTGAGGTCGATGCCGGCTGCACTGCCGGCCGCGGTGAGCAGGCTGCCCTCGTCGACATAGAGCACGTCGGGCACCACCGTGATGGCCGGATAGGCCCGGGCCAGGCGCTCGGCATAGCGCCAATGCGTCGCCGCGCGCTTGCCGTCGAGCAGGCCGGTCGCGGCCAGCACGAACACGCCCGAGCAGAACGACACCAGCCGCGCGCCCCGCGCGTGCGCGCGCCGCAGCGCCCTCAACAGCGGAGTCGGCACCGGACAGTCGGCACCGCGCCAACCTGGAACGATGATGGTGCCGGCGCGTTCGACCAGCGCGAGCCCGCCGCTGGTGGCGACGGTGATGCCGCCCATCGCCGTGAGCGGCCCCGGCTCGATCCCAGCGACGCGGAAGGCGTACCAGTCCTCCCCCATCTCGGGCCGGTCGAGGCCAAAGACCTCCACCGCCACGCCGAACTCGAAGGTGCACAGGCCGTCGTAAGCCAAGGCCACCACCAGGCGGTTCTCTGGGGGCCGGCGGACGGATGGTCGGGAAACACGCTTTGGCATGATCTTGACGCTCGTTGGCAATCGCGCCACTTGTTCCGTAACGGCCATCGGGTGTCAATGGCGAGCGTCTTGCTTCCCAGACCGATGCATCGTGAAAGGAGAGCCCCAGATGCCGAGCCATGTCACCACCACACGGCCCGCGCGCCCGTCCGACGCCGCCGAGCACTTCGCGCGCAAGCTCGCCTTCGAGACCGATTGCTGGGATGTGCGCGAATCCCTGAAGGACGGCGCACCGGATTTCGTGCTGCTCGACGTGCGCGGTTCCGCGGCCTATGCCAAGGCGCACGTGCCGGGCGCGACCAGCCTGCCGCATCGCGAGATCACGAGTGAGCGCATGGCGGTGTGGCCGCACGACATGCCGTTCGTCGTCTACTGCGCGGGCCCGCACTGCAACGGCGCCGACAGGGCGGCGCTGAAGCTCGCCGAGCTGGGGCGTCCGGTGAAGATCATGATCGGCGGCGTGACCGGCTGGGCGGACGAGAATTTCCCCTTCGCCATCAGCGAGACGCTGGAGGCGTGAGCTGGCGCTGGCGCGGCGCCGGCTCACTCGTCGGCAACACGCACGCGCCGCAGCGACTTGACCGTCGATCGGCGGCGCTTTTCCTCTTTGCGCTGCACCTTTGCCGCCCGTGGCATCCTGGTCTTGCGGCGCGGCGCCGGGGGCTCGGCGGCCTCCCTGATCAGCGCGACCAGCCGCTCGCGCGCGTCCTCCCGGTTGCGGGCCTGGCTGCGGAAGCGGGCAGCCGTGATGACGATGATGCCGTCACTCGTGAGCCGCCGACCGGCCAGGCGCGCCAACCGTACCCGCACCGGCTCGGGCAGCGACGGCGAGCGGCGCACGTCGAACCGCAGCTGAACCGCCGTCGACACCTTGTTGACGTTCTGCCCGCCCGGCCCCGAGGCGCGCACGAACGTCTCCTCGATCTCGGCGGGATCGATCTTGATTTTATCGGTGATGGTGAGCATCGCCTGTGGTCCCGGCGCGGTGCGCGGCGCCATTCCGTGCTATCAGACCCGCGTTACCAAGAACACCGCGATTGGACGGATCGACGATGCCGGAGGACGCGCGCAGATCTCTCGACGACCTGCTGGCCGTGATGGCGGCACTGCGCACACCCGGCACCGGCTGCCCGTGGGACCTCGCGCAGACCTTCGCGAGCATCGCTCCCTACACCATCGAGGAGGCCTATGAGGTCGCGGATGCGATCGAGAAGACGGACATGCCCGGCCTGGAGGAGGAGCTCGGTGATCTCCTGCTCCAGGTCGTCTACCACGCGCGCATGGCCGAGGAGGCGGGCGCCTTCACCTTCGCCGACGTCGTCGATGCGATCACGCGCAAGATGCTGCGGCGGCATCCGCACGTGTTCGGCACCCCGGCCGAGCGCGCCGCCGGCGCGGCGCCCGGCTTCTGGGAGCGCATCAAGGCCGAAGAAAAAGCGGCAGAGCAGTTCGGCAAGGGCTCCCCTCCCCATCGTGCCGAAGGCGCGTCTTCGACACGACGCGGGGAGGGGTTGGGGGTGGGGGGAGCCGCAAAAAGCGCACTCGATGGCGTCCCCGTCGCCCTCCCCGCCCTCACGCGCGCGGTGAAGTTGCAGGACAAAGCCGCGCGCGTCGGCTTCGACTGGTCCTCACTCGCCCCCGTGTTCGCCAAGCTGAAGGAGGAGCTGGGAGAGTTGGAGAGCGCGATCGCCGCCGAACCCGATGGCGAGACGCCCGCTCATCGAGCCGCCGTCCGCGAGGAGTTCGGCGATCTGCTGTTCGTGGTCGCCAACGTCGCCAGGCATCTCGAGATCGATCCCGAGGCCGCCCTGCGGGCCGCCAACGAGAAATTCAGCCGGCGCTTCCACCGCATCGAGGAGCTGCTGGCCGCCGACGGCCGCTCGCCGGCGCAATCGACGCTGGCCGAGATGGACCGGCTGTGGGACCAGGCCAAGGCCGAGCAGCGCCGCGGCAATTCGCCCCGCGGCGGCCCCGACTGATCCAACGGCCCTCCCCGAGCGTAGCCTGCGCGGCGAGCAAGATCGCTTCTGATCGAAGCGCTTGGCCTCGATCAGAAACGCGAATCTTGCTCTCGACTCCATGATCAGAGCAGGATTCACGCTTCGGCCGCCACGTCTCGATCGAGGCACGGTGATTCAATCCGAAGCGATCCTGCTCTACACTGAGAGCGGTCGCTCCATTGCGCGGCCCAACGGGAGGAATTCGTCCATGGCAGAGCTCGAGATCATTGGCGCGCCGCAGAGCAACTACGTGTGGGTGGTCCGCATTGCCGCCACCGAGAAGGGCGTGCCCTACAAATACACGCCGCTACGCCCGAATGCGCCCGAGGTCGGCGCTATTCACCCGTTCAACAAGATTCCCGTGATGCGGCACGGCGACTTCGAGCTGTTCGAGTCGAAGGCCATTTGCTCCTACATCGATCGGGCCTTCGACGGCCCGCCCCTGATGCCGGCCGATGTCAAGGCATACGTGCAAGCCGAGCAGTGGATCTCGAGCGTCAACACCACGGTCGACATCACCTGCGTGCGCCAATACATCGTCAGCCACGTCTTTCCGGGCACGCCCGACGGCAGCCCCGACCGGGCGAGGATCGATGCCGCGCTGCCGGCGATGGAAAAGCAGCTCTCGGTGCTGGACAAGGCGGTCGCGAAAACCGGCTACCTGGTCGGCGACAAGCCGACTCTGGCCGACTTCAATCTGTTCCCGATCGCGTTCTATCTGCAGCGCTTCCCCGAAAGCAAAGCCATGCTACAGGGCCACAAGAACCTCACCGGCTTCGTGGAGCGCATGCTCGCGCGCCCCAGCGTCAAGGCGACCCTGCCGCCACCGCCAAAGAAAGACTGAGGTGCTGCGTCATTCCCGCGAACGTGCAGGCGCACGCACGTCGCGGTGCGCCAGACCGGCGCGCTTGAGCTGGCCCTCGAACTTGCCCTTGACGGCGGGATCGATGCGGAAACGCGCCGTGATGATGCCGCTCTCCGCGGTTTCTTGATCCAACATCTCGGCGTTGTCGTGCAGCCAGCTGAGCAGCCGCCCTTCGCCGGGCGGGATCTCCAGCGAGAGGATCTCGTCCTGCGCCCCGAACCGGGTATCGACGGCCCTGCGCAAATCGTCGATCCCCTCCCCGGTCAGCGCCGAGGCCAGCACCGGTGCGGGCTCGCTGCGCCCCATCTCGCGCACCGCCTCCGCGCGCGCGGCCCCGCTCAGCTTGTCGGCCTTGTTCCACACCTCCAGCACGCGGGTGTCCGCCGCGCCGGCCTCGATGCCGAGTTCGGTGAGCACGGCTTCCACGTCGCGTCGCTGCGCCTCGGTCTCGGGATGGCTGATGTCGCGCACGTGCAGGACGAGGTTTGCTTCGACCACCTCCTCAAGCGTGGCGCGGAAGGCGGCGACCAGCGTGGTCGGCAGATCCGAGATGAAGCCCACGGTATCGGACAGGATGATGCGCCGGCCGCTGCCCAGCCTCACTTCACGCATCGTGGGATCCAGCGTGGCAAACACCTGGTCCCTCGCGACCACGGCGGCACCGGTCAGGCGGTTGAACAGGGTCGATTTGCCGGCGTTGGTGTAGCCGACCAGCGCCACCACCGGGAACGGCACCCGCTTGCGGCCGGCGCGGTGCAACTCGCGGGTCTTGACCACGCCTCGCAAGTCCTTGCGGATACGCTCGACGCGCTCCTCGATCAGCCGACGGTCGGTCTCGATCTGCGCCTCGCCGGGGCCGCCGAGGAAGCCGAAGCCGCCGCGCTGGCGCTCCAGATGGGTCCAGGTGCGCACCAGCCGGCTCTTCTGATACGAGAGGTGCGCAAGCTCTACTTGCAACCGGCCTTCACGTGTCAGCGCCCGCGCGCCGAAGATCTCCAGAATGAGCCCGGTACGATCGAGCACCTTGCAGTCCCATGCCTTCTCCAGGTTGCGCTGCTGGATCGGGCTGACGAGGTGATCGATGATGGCGAGTCCGACCTCGCGCTCGGCGATCAGCGCGGCGATCTCGGCGACCTTGCCCGACCCGAACAGCGTGGATGGTCGCGGCGTGACGAGGGGGACAATCTCGGCCGCGCACACCTCGAGATCGATCGCGCGCGCCAAGCCCACCGCCTCCTCCAGGCGGTCGGCGACGGCGCGTGGGACCGGGGCGGACGACGCAAGCGGGCCATTGCCGCCACGCGCGCCCCCTCCAGCCCCGTGGCGCCGGTCCGGCCGCAGCGGCACCAGGACGACCGCGCGCGTCGGCGCACGCCGTCGATCGACGGAGCCGCCACGCCGGCGAGCAGTACTCTTGTGCGGCAGCGTCTCTGAGATGGTTATCCCTGCTGGGGTTCGGCCTGATCAGAGTCCATGAGGTGCACGGGCTGACCGGGCATGATGGTCGATATCGCGTGCTTGTACACGAGCTGGGAGTGTCCGTCCCGGCGCAGCAGCACACAGAAGT
>Ga0247727_10007835_pt1 | contig 20144 bp, 23 predicted proteins | sample WisWelCaveWW1625_FD_202498 | JGI IMG/M metagenome (GOLD analysis project Ga0247727, IMG submission 202498) | Biofilm microbial communities from Wishing Well Cave, Virginia, United States - WW16-25 | ecosystem: Environmental > Aquatic > Deep subsurface > Groundwater > Cave microbial mat | place... | reverse complement strand
TGGAACGACCTGTACCGCTTCGAGCCGCGGACCGGCAGGACGCGGCGGCTCACCCGCGGCCTGCGCGCGTCGTCGCCGGATGTCTCGCCGGACGGCGAGCGACTCACCTTCACCGTCAACCATGCCGGCACGACCGAGCTCGTGGTGTCCGACGCCGGCGCCCGGGGACGGAGGGTCCTCGTCCGCGGCGACCGCTTCGAACAGGTCTACACGCCTCGATGGTCGCCCGACGGACGCCGCATCGCGTACTCGGCGTGGACGGCGGGCGGGTACCGGGATCTGTGCATCGTCGACGTCGCGACGCGCCGCGTCGAGCGGCTCATGCACGATCGCGCGCTCGACATGACGCCGGTCTGGAGCCCGGACGGACGGACGATCTACTGGACGAGCGATCGGTCGGGCATCGCGAACGTCCACGCGATGGACCTGGCAACGCGCGAGATCCACCAGGTCACGAACGTCCTGGGCGGCGCATACCAGCCGGACGTGTCGCCCGACGGCCGCACGCTGGTCTTCGCGGAGTACCGCGCTCACGGATTCGATCTCGTCAGGATGCCGATCGACCCGTCGCAATTCCTGCCGTCCTTGCCGGCGCCGCCCCGCCCGCCCACGGAGGTGCCGCTCGATCGGGCGGACCGCCCGATCGTCCGGCGGCATCGGTATGACGCGTCGGACACCCTTCGCCCGCGCTTCTTCCTCCTCGAAGAGACGCTGGACGCATACGGGGATGCGATCGCCATCACGACGCAGGCACGGGACGTCGTCGGGCTGCACCAGCTCGACCTCGAGGTGGACGTGGGCCGCACCGAGCCGAACCTCGGCGTGCAGGCGGCGTACGTCTACGGAGGCACGCGCCCCGACGTGGGCGTCACCTTCGCCCGGTCCGTCCGCCCGGCGTCCTGGCAAATCGACTCGGAGCCCGTGCCGTACACCGAGCAAGTCGTCTTCGGCAGCCTCTCGTCTTTCTGGGGACTCTCCGAGCCCTTCCGGGACCAGGCAATCTCGCTGTCCTACACGCTCTCGCACTACTCCGTGCTGGATCCGCCGCGCCTCGATTTCGAGCCGAGCGATCATCCGCAGCGCCCGCCCGATCTCGGCCGGGTGGCGACCCTGCGATTTGGTTGGATCTACTCGAACGCGTTCCGACCTACCTGGGGAATCTCGGCGGAGAGCGGTCGCTTCGTGAGTCTCGCCGTGCGCACCGCGACGCCGGAGATAGGGAGCGAGTACGAGTCGATCGCCTGGGACTGGGACTGGGCGGAGTACCTCGGGATCCCCTTCCTTCCGCGGCATGCGCTGGCCTTGCGGGTCGCGGGTGGGATCGCGCAGTCGGAGTTCCGGGGCCGCGGGACCTTCTCCTTGCCCACCCTCCCCTTCGATCAGGACGTGATCCAGGCGCTGCGCCTCGAACAGCCGGCGCCCTCCGCGGTGCTGCGCGGCTACCTGCCGGGCGCGATGTCCGGCAACCAGTTCCACCTCTGGAACCTCGAGTACCGGTTCCCCATCCTGCGGATCGAGCGGGGACTGCTGACGTTCCCGGTGTTCCTGGGGGCCGTGCACGGCGCGGTCTTCTTCGATTCCGGGGCGGCGTTCTTCGATCGGTTCGACCTCACGGAGTTCCGCCACGGCACGGGGGGCGAACTGCTCATCGACACGACGCTGGCGTACGTCTTGCCGGCGACGTTCAAGCTCGGCTGGGCGAAAGGCCTGTCGGAGGGAGGGATCGCGGATTTCTACTTCGTGTTTGGAGGCAGCTTCTGACGAGCAAGAACATCCACCTCGCAGCACGTCCAAGGAATTCGACACGGAGACACGGAGACACGGAGACACGGAGAACAACCACGGAGAGGGGCTTTCGAAGAACCACTCCTCCGTGGCTTTTCTCCGTGCCTCCGTGCCTCCGTGTCGAATTCCCTGGTCTCCGGGCGACCTCGATGGTCAGGCAGGCACGAACCTGACCTCGGCCCCGACCTCGACCCCGGTGTCGCACACGAGCGCTCCGGCGTCGTCCTGCGAGACCTCGTAGTGCGGCAGGTCGCGCGAGGCGGGGCCTTCGATCACCTCGCCGTTCTTCGTGAAAGTCGACAGGTGGCACGAGCACTGGATGTCGGGAAACTCGGGCGCGACCTCCTCGGGTTCGTTGCCGATCACGCAGGCGCGGTGCGTGCACAGCGCGCTCATCGCGTAGAAGCCGCCGGCATCCAACCCGACCAGCACGGGAGGATCGGGGAAGAAGCGCAGGTCCCCCTCGGCGTAGTCGGAGGGCGCTCCCACGTCCCATCGCCCCACCTTCGGCGTGAAATCCAGCGGGCTCTCGCCGCACCCGACCGCCGCCATGGTCGCGCCCCCCGCGCCGACCACTCGCAGAAACCGCCGCCGGGTCACACCGGGAGCCCGCATCGCCAGAATCTACACCGGCACCAGCCGCGTGACGGGGTCCACCTCCACGGAGGTGTCGCACACGAGCCGGCCGTCCTCCATCTCCAGGAGGTAGTGCGGAAGGTCGCGGACCGCCGGTGGCGTCAGCGCCTGACCATTGCGGGAGAAGATCGAGTCGTGGCACGCGCAGAGGATCCCGCCCTCGGGCCCCACCTCGTTCGCGTCGTCGCCGATGACGCACGCGCGGTGCGTGCACAGCGCGCTCATCGCGTAGAAACCGTCCGCGTCGTTCCCTACGAGGACCGGGACGTCCTCGAAGAGCCGCAGCTCGCCGTCGTCGTAGTCCTCTGGGGCGCCGACGTCCCAGCGTCCCGCGCGCGGATCGAAGGTGAGCGGGTCGACCTCGTCACAGCCCGCGCACGCACCCGTCGCAGCCGCGGCACCTCCCACGGCTGCCACCCGGAGAAACCGGCGTCGCGTGACCGTTCCCACGAGATCCTGACCTGGTCAGGTTACCCCGCCGAGCCGGCCGCCGCACGCGAACGCCGGAACGAACAGCAGGAGCGCGAAGATCGCCACGAAGGCCGCGACCGAGGCCACTTCCGAGCCGCCGAGCCGCCCCCCGCTCCTCTTGATCCTTCGGCGCGCCGCGGTCGAGAGGAGCAACGCGAACCCCTCGGGGACCGCCACTGCGAGCGCGACGAGGCGGGTTGCGATCGGCGCGATCTCACGGGGCAACTCCTCGCCGGCCCGGACGTACACGGCGCCCCCGGACTCCAGCCCCCGCACACACCCCGCACCGAAGAATGCGCTCGCACCCACGGGGAGGAACAGGACCGCCAGGATCAGGGAGAAGATCGCGAGGAAGCTGGTCCTCGCCGGTCGCGACTCATGACTCATGATTCATGACTCATGACCCACGACTCACACCTCCAGGATGTCCTTCTCCTTCGCCGTGACGATGTCGTCCACACCCTTGACGCCGTCGTCGATCATCTGCTGGACCTTCTTCCCCGCCCTGTCGACGTCGTCCTCCGGGGCCTCTCCGTCCGCCACGAGTTGGTCCAGCATCTCGTTCGCTTCGCGGCGCGCGCCGCGGATGGCGACCTTCGCCTCCTCGGCCGACTTGCGGGCGACCTTCACGAGGTCCTTGCGACGCTCCTCGGTCAACGGCGGGATCGGGAGGCGCACGAGCTCCCCTTCGGTGACGGGGTTCAGCCCGAGGCCCGCCGAACGGATGGCGGTGTCCACGGCCTTGACGGCCCCCTTGTCCCAGACCTTGACCAGGATCAGCCGCGGCTCCGGCGTCGAGATCGACGAGAGCTGGTTGAGGGGCGTCGGGGTCCCGTAGTAGTCGACGCGCACGCCGTCGAGCATGCCGACGTTCGCCCGGCCGGTGCGCAGCTTCGACAGATCCCGACGCAGTGCGTCCTGGGCTTTCTTGACCGATCCCGCGAGGTCCGCAACGACGTCGTCGATCATTGACATGGGCTCATTCCTCGCTCACCACCGTGCCGAGATCCTCTCCGAGCACCACCCGGCGGATGTTCCCACGGGCGGTCAGGTTGAACACGCGAATCGGGAGCTTGTTCTCCATGCAGATCGTGACGGCGGTCGTGTCCATCACCTGGAGCCGCTTCTGCACGACGTCGAGGTAAGCGAGGCGCTTGTACATCACGGCGTCGGAATGCTTGAGCGGGTCCTTGTCGTAGACGCCGTCGACCTTGGTCCCCTTGAAGATCGCTTCGGCGTGCACCTCCATCGCGCGCAGGGCGGCGGCGGTGTCCGTGGAGAAGTAGGGGTTGCCGGTCCCCGCGGCGAAGATCACGGTCCGCCCTTTTTCCAGGTGGCGTATCGCGCGGCGGCGGATGTACGGCTCCGCGACCTGGCGAATCTCGAGGGCCGTCTGGACCCGCGTCTCGCAACCGATCCGCTCCATCGCGTCCTGGAGCGCGAGCGCGTTGATGACCGTCGCGATCATCCCCATGTAATCGGCGGTCGCTCGGTCCATGCCCTGCGCGAAGCCCTTGAGGCCCCGGAAGATGTTCCCGCCTCCGATGACGATCGCGATCTGTACGCCGAGGCCCTGGACCTCGCGGACCTCCTCGGCGAGCCGGGTCATGACGGCCGTGTCGATGCCGTATTCCCCGGCGCCGCAGAGCGCCTCGCCCGAGAGCTTGAGCAGGACCCGCTTGTAGCGCCTGGCTGGATCCGGAGGCGTCATGACCAAACGGGAGGAATCTACTCGCTCGCCCCGGCCGTGCCCAGACCCTCGCCCAGCTCGTAGCGCAGGAAGCGCCTGATCTGGACGTTCTCTCCGGTCGTGGCGACGAGGGCCGCACGGATCGACTCGATCGTCTTCTCGGGGAGCTTCACGAACGGCTGCTCGAGCAGACAGATCTCGGAGAACCACTTGTCGATCTTCCCGTCGACGATCTTCGGGACGATCTTCTCGGGCTTGCCCTCCGCCTTCACCTGCGCCTCGAAGATCTCCCGCTGCTTGGCCACGTCCGCGGCCGCGACCTCTTCGCGACGGATGCACTGCGGGGAGGCGGCGGCGATGTGCATCGCGACGTCCTCGACGAACTCCCGGAACGCTTCGTTGCGCGACACGAAATCCGTCTCGCAGTTCACCTCGACCAGGACGCCGATCCGCCCGCCGGGATGGATGTACGAGTGGACGATGCCGTCCGCCGCGATCCGGCCGGACTTCTTGGCGGCCTTCGCCAGTCCCTTCTTCTGGATGATCTCGCTGGCTTTCTCCACGCTTCCCTCCGCCTCCACGAGGGCGCGCTTGCAATCCATCATCCCGGCCCCGGTCCGATCCCGGAGCTCCTTCACGGTCGCTGCGCTGATCTCGGCCATGTCGGGCTACCTCCGCACGAACGAGACTTCGGGCGCCGGCGTCGAGGGCTCGGGACGCGAGGGGTGGCCGCCGTCGTCGGCGGGACGCCGCTTCTCCTGGTTGCTCGTCGACAGGAACTCCTTGCGCCGCGCCTGGCCCTCGATGCAGGCGTCGGCGATGCGCCCCGTGATGAGGCGGATGGACCGCAGGGCGTCGTCGTTTCCGGGAATCACGTAGTCGATCACGTCGGGGTTGCAGTTGGTGTCGGTGATCGCGACGATCGGAAGCTCGAGCTTGCGCGCCTCGTGGATCGCGATCTCCTCGTGGCCGGGGTCGATCACGAACACGGCGGACGGCAGCGCGTTCATGTTCTTGATGCCTCCGATGTACTTCTCGAGGCGGAGCCGCTCCTTCTCGAGTCCGGCGATCTCCTTCTTCGTGATCGACTGGTAAGTGCCGTCCTCGTTCATCCGCTCGATCATGCGGAGCCGCTCGATGCCCGTCCGGATCGTCCGGAAGTTCGTGAGCGTCCCGCCGAGCCAGCGATTCGTCACGTGGAACATCCCGCAGCGCGTCGCCTCGTCAACCACGATCTCGCGCGCCTGTGCCTTCGTCCCGACGAACAGGACGTGCCCCCCGCGCGCGACCGAGTCCGAGACGAACTCGAACGCCTGCCGGAAGAGCCGGGTCGTCTTGCCGAGATCGATGATGTGCATCCCGTTGCGCGCGCCGTAGATGTACTGGCGCATCTTGGGGTTCCAGCGCTTGGTCTGGTGCCCGAAGTGGACGCCGGCCTCGAGCAGGGCCTTCATGGACAGCGGGGGTTCGGTCGGGTCGGGCTGACGGACAACGGTCCCGTCGCCCTCGAGGGGCGCTTGCGCTTCGCTCACGGCTCTTTCTCCTCCGCTCCGCCCGCCGTCGGACCCGGTTTCCCGGGCAGATCCGCTCGATCGGTACCGCCGCGGAACGTGTGTAATTTCGGGCCGGTGAACCCGGTCCCGGCTCGCTTCTTCCGAGCGGCGGAGCCATAGCACGGGCCCTCGGGCCCCCGCAAGGGAGAGAACCCGGGGCGTGCCGGCACGTCCAACCGGAGGAAAGGGGTAGGATTCCGGCCATGCGGCTCTTCATCCTTCTGTGTGCGCTCCTCGGAGGCTGTCAGTGTCTCGCGACGCCGGGGGTGACCGGTCCGGTCGCGCCGTTCGTGCCCGGTGCGCCCAGTCTCCCCCAGCCCTTCACCGCGGCCGCACCGCTGCCGCTCGTCATCCAGGTCCCGGTCGTCACGATCGTCCCGGGCGCGGTGTCGATGGGCGGCGGCGTCCCGACCGTGCTTCCTGGGGGCGGCTTGACCCCCGTGGTCGAACCGCCGCCCCCGCTCCCGCCGCCGCCAGATCCGCGCACGCGCCGCCCCCACCATCCGCCGCCGCCGCCCGTCACCGCGGATCCCCCTCCTCCGGTGACCGCCGAGCCGGACACCGGCCTGACCGCCGCACAGATCCGCGCCGTCGTCGGCGCCGCCTCCGCCCGCGTGCAGCGCTGCTACGAGCCGCGGCTCGCGAACGACCCGAACCTGCGCGGTCGCGTCGTCATCGGGATGACGATCGCCGCCGACGGCTCGGTCAGCTCTTCCGACGTGCGCGAGTCCTTCGACCCGGAGATCGGGGGATGCGTCGCGAACATCATGTCGGGCCTGCGCTTCCCCGAGACGCCCTCGGGCGGCACCGCGAGCATCCCGTTCGTGTTCTCGCCGCCGAGCGCGCCCGGTGACCCCCCCCCCGGGGACCCGGCGTCGGCGAACCCGGGGCAAATCTGAACTACCGCAGGTAGAACCTTTCGTCCCCCGGTCGCATGTCGACGTGAAAATGATGCCGGTGACCGTGGTTGTAGTTCGGCGTAAGCACAGTGGAGAAGGCGCGGTTCGCGAAGAGGGAACAGGCGATCGCTTGCAGGCGCCTCGCCTTGCCCTCCGGCGCGAGCGTCGCGCAGGTCTCCGCGGATTCGACCTTGGCGTAGTGATCCTCGACGTCGAGCGTCTCGCCCTCGGCCGTCCGGAACCGCGCGACGTCGAGTGCGAGCCCCAGGGTGTGGAACGACGCGGTCGGCCCCGGCCGCCACGCGCTCATCACCGTCATCCCCACCACGCCGTGGTCCCGCAGGAGCGCGGCGAGCCGCGGGAGCCGAGCCGCCATCTCGCAGGACACGACGAGGTCGCGCCCGTCGAACGAGAGTCCCGGGATGCGCTCCACCTTCACGCCGAACGGCACCAGCGACGACGGCTCGTCTGCGTGGAATCGAATCCCGGCGCTCCGCAGGGACTGGAGGCACTCGGCCTTCGGCCGTAACCGTGGCGCGACGTCGGGATCCCACGACCACACCTCGAACGGGTGGCCGAGGCGCATGTTCGGCCATCCGCGGACGTACCGGCGCAGTGCCCGCTCGGACTCGATGCGCGGCAGTTCCTCGAGGCCCTCGCCCTGCGCGGCATCCGGCGCCGCATCCTCGCCGTCGAGCGCCGCCTGCCTTGCACTGCCGAGCGCCAACCTTTCCTGCCCCCGGCTCGTCGGGGGAAGGGCCAGGATGGCCGCGAGCCCCGCGAGCATCAGGCCCACGAGACGAAGGAGTGAAAGCGCAGGACCCCGCATGGAACGAGACGGATCGTAGCGCCCCGCTCGAATTCGCGCACCTTTTCGGGAGTTCGGGATTGCGAACTGCCTACGCACGCGCGACGTTTCGTGCGATCCTCGTGTGCGTGGGACGCCTCGCCGCAATGCTGATCGCGTTCGCCTGCGGCGGGCGCAGGTTCGCCGGGGGCGGGGGCGACGCGGGGCCTGCCGGGCCGCAGGAGCGGCGGCGCAACCTCTGCCTGCAGTACGGCAGTACCGGCGACCGCTACTGCACGATCGACTGCAACAACGACGAGTGGTCGTGCCCCGCGGGGCTCAACGCCACGTGCATCTCGGGCAGCGACGTCGTCGAGGGGACCGAAGTCGAGGTTCGGCAGTGCATCTCGATCGCGAACCCGCCGTGTCCGGCCGGGGACGTGGACGCCCCGTTCTGCGTGCCGTGCAACGGACACGCCGAGTGCCTGGGCGCGAACTGCGCGGGCGTCGGGCTCCGGTCGAGCGGATGCGACCCACAGGACGACTTCGTGGACTGCGGATCCGGAGCGTGTTGCACCGACCTGCTGTTCGACGAAGAGAACTGCGGCGCGTGCGGGCGCGCGTGCGAAGGAGACGCGTTCTGCTTCGGGGGCGTCTGCCACGCGCGAGGGGGCGATGCCGGTCCGTGACGCCTTGCTCGTCGTCGGCCTCGCCGCGTGCGGGGCAAGGTCGGTGCAGCCCGCCTCGGACGGCGGGCCGGCGGGGACGGACGGAGAGGCGCTCGCGGGATTCGGCGAGGACTGCACGGAGGATGCGGACTGCGAGAGCGGGATCTGCTGGGACTACGGCGAGCGAGACGCTTCCTGCGGGGGCAAGGTCTGCTCGGTTCTGTGCACCACGAGCAAGGCGTGCGAGGGGCTCGCAGCGTCGGCCGGCGCGGCCTCCGCCGCGGGGGCGGAATGCGGCGTCGACGACCAGTGCGACCTCGTCGGCACGGGGCTCGGGGCCTTCGTCTGCGAGTAGCTTCGTTTGCCCTTTCTTTCGGGATAGAAGTCGGGATAAGAAGCGTCGCCTCGTGATCCTCCTCACGGTGCTCCTTCTGGCCTGCGGCAGCAGCAAGCCCCGTGTCGAGTACGTCGAGGCCCAGCAGGGGATCGTCATCCTCCCGGTCTCGCAGATTGCCGACGTCGAGGGTCCCACCGCGATCCGCCTCGGCGGCCCCGACCCGCGTCTGCCCGTATGGCTCCATGCCTCGGAGGAGCTCGACTTCCACGCGATCGCGACTCGGTGCCACCGCGGACGCTGCGGCGTCCGGTACGAGCCGGACGACGACCGTTTCGTCTGCAGCTGCACCGACGAGGAGTTCCGGCCGGACGGCTCGGCGGTCGAGCGGCGCAAGCCGCCGCTGGTGACCTATCCGATCGACTACCGCAACGAGACGATTCTGATCGATCTGAGCCCGGCGCGCTGACGCCCCGGCTCCGCTCGCCTAGGACTGTGAGAGCGCTCGCTCGATCCGACCTGCGAGCGTCGCCTCGGCCTCTGACCCGCGCTGGAGGCCCCCCCTCCAGCGGAAGACGACGCTCCCGTCGCGGCCGATCACGTAGAATGCGGGGCGGTTCAGGTCGCCGAGCGCGCGGTCCATCCGGCCCCCGACGTCGAGGTAGGTCGGCCAGGTTGCGCCGTGCTCGTGCATCGCCCGGGCGACGGCGTCCACGTCCTCGCCGTCGTTCCACTCGTGCAGACCGATCACCCGGAGCCCCCGGGGCGCGTATCGCGTCTCGATGCCCGCGACCGAGGGCATCGAGCGCACGCACGCCCCTCAATGACGGTGCCACGACTCGACGAGGACGACCCGGCCGCGCAGCGAGGCGAGCGACACCGGCGCGCCGCCGACCCAGCGCGCGGCGTCGAGGCTCGGGAACTCCGAGGCGGGCGGTCCGGAGACCTCTTCGCCACCGGAGCATCCGGCGAGGGCCACCAGCAAGATCGACGGGCGCATCGCCCACCAGTGTAGCGCTACACTCTGGTGTGCTCCTCTTCGTCTTCGTGGACGGCGTCGGGATCGGGCGCGAGGGTCCCCAGAACCCGTTCACCGACCTCGGCGGCCCGATCCTCTCGGCGCTGGCCGGCGGACGGACGGATCTACCGGCGAACGTCGCCCACGCCTCGACCGACGCAAACCTAGGAGTCGACGGACTCCCGCAGAGCGCGACCGGACAAGCGACGATCTTCACGGGAACGAACGCCAGCAAGCTCCTCGGGCGGCACCTGTGGGGATTCCCGAACCAGCGGCTGCGCGCCCTGATCGCCGAGCACAGCTTCCTCAAGACCGCGAAGGAGGCCGGTCGCCGTGTCGCGTTCCTGAATCCATTTCCCCCCGAATACTTGAAGATGCGTGAGCCGTCGCGCATCGGATGCTCGACCTGGGCTGCGCTCGCATCGGGCGAACCGCTGCGCACGCCTCAGGATCTCCTGGACGAGCGCGCGGTCGGCTACGACCTGACCGGCGATCGCCTGCGTGCGCGCGGCTGGCCGGCCCCGCGGCGGACTCCCGAAGAGTGCGGGCGCATCCTCGTCTGCGCGGCCCGCGAGCTGGACCTCGCGATGTTCGAGTACTTCCTGACGGACGTGGCCGGACACACGCGCGACGCGCGGTGGGGACGGCTGGAGGCGAGGCGCCTGCGCGGTCTCGTCGACGGTATCCTGACGGAGATGGGGCCCGAGGACCGCCTGTGCCTGACGAGCGATCACGGGAACCTGGAAGACCTTTCGACCTCTTCGCACACACGAAACGCCGTGCTCACGATCTGGGCGGGGCCGGACGCCGCAGATTCTGCGGCCGCGATCCGGGACCTGACAGACGTCGCGCCCACGATTCTTCGCGCGATCGGGGTCGATCCGCTGCGGCTAAACCCGCGACCTCCCAGGGAGATCTCGCCAGCTGCGGTCCCTTGACCGTCTGCACACCGAGCGTAATATTCACCCCGATCCGGTGTGGGGGGCCACCCCGGATCCCGAGGACAAAGCCCCATGGAGAACACCGAGTCCGTCCCGCCGCGAAGTCTCCGTGTCGAGGAGAAGGAAAGCGTCGTCGTCCGTTTCTGCGGCGATTCCGGCGACGGCATGCAGCTGACGGGTACGGAGTTCTCACGCAGCGCCGCGCTCGAGGGCAACGACCTCGCGACGTTCCCGGACTTCCCCGCGGAGATCCGCGCGCCGGCCGGGACCTTGCCCGGCGTGTCGGGCTACCAGGTCCACTTCGCCTCGACGGACATCTTCACGCCCGGAGACGAGCCGGACGTGCTCGTCGCGATGAACCCGGCCGCGCTGCGGATGAACGTGAAGGACCTCAAGGTCGGCGGGATCCTGATGGTGAACACCGGCGCGTTCAGCTCGCAGAACCTGCAGAAGGCCGGGTACAAGGCGAGCCCGCTCGGGGACGGCTCGCTGTCCGCGTACCAGCTCATCCAGCTCGACATCTCGAAGCTCGTGGTGGAGGCCCTCGCGGACTCGGGCCTGTCGAGCAAGGACACCCTGCGCGCGAAGAACTTCTACGCGCTCGGCCTGATGTTCTGGCTCTACAACCGGCCGATCGAGCAGGAGATCGACTCGATCCGCAAGAAGTTCGGCAAGCGCCCCGACCTGGCGGACGGGAACGTCAAGGCGTTCAAGTCGGGGTACTTCTACGGCGAGACGACGGAGCTGTTCACCTCGACCTACAAGGTGAAGGCGGCGAGGCTCGAGCCCGGCACCTACCGCAACATCACGGGCAACGAGGCGGCGTCGCTCGGGTTCGTCGCGGCGGCGAAGCTATCCGGGATGAAGCTCTTCCTCGGGAGCTACCCGATCACGCCCGCGTCGGACATCCTGCACAACCTGTCGACGTACCGGCACTTCGGCGTCGTCACCGCGCAGGCGGAGGACGAGATTGCCGCGGCCGGGATGGCGATCGGGGCGACCTACGCCGGCTGCATCGGACTGACGTCGACGTCCGGGCCGGGTCTTGCGCTCAAGGGAGAGATCCTCGGCCTCGCGGTGATGACGGAGCTGCCGCTCATCGTCATCGACGTGCAGCGCGGCGGGCCGTCGACGGGACTGCCGACGAAGACCGAACAGGCGGACCTGATGCAGGCGATCTTCGGCCGCAACAGCGAATCGCCGCTCGCAGTGCTCGCGACACGCACGCCCGCGGACTGCTTCGACTGCGCGCTCGAAGCGGTGCGTATCGCGACGAAGTACATGGTGCCGGTCCTGTACATGACGGACGGTTACATCGCGAACGGGTCGGAGCCGTGGCTGCTCCCGAAGATCGAGGACTTGAAGACGATCCCCGTGCAGTTCCGGACCGAGCCGGAGGGCTTCCTGCCGTACCTGCGGGACCCGGAGACCCTGGCCCGTCCCTGGGCGATCCCCGGTACCCCGGGCCTCGAGCACCGCGTCGGCGGCCTCGAGAAAGAGAATGTGACGGGCAACGTCAGCTACGACCCGTACAACCACGAGCTCATGGTCCGAATCCGCGAGGAAAAGGTGCAGCGGATCGCGAGAGACATCCCGCCGACGGAGATCTTCGGAGACCCGGAGGGCGAAATCCTCCTCATCGGTTGGGGGGGGACCTACGGATCCATCCGGGAGGCCACCAATGCGATGCGAGCCCGCGGGCAGAAGGTCTCGCACGTGCACCTGCGCTGGCTCAACCCCCTGCCGTCGGACCTCGAGGGGATCATGCGCCGGTTCAAGCACGTCGTGGTGCCGGAGCTCAACCTGGGGCAGCTGCGGATGATGCTTCGGGCGCGGACCCTGATCGACGTCAAGGGCGTCAACAAGATCCAGGGCAAGCCGTTCAAGATCAGCGAGCTCATCAAGCGGGTCGGCGCGGTCGTGCGCGGCGAGCCCGATCCGGGCGCCATCCCGGTCGAGGCCAACAAGAGGGCCACGCTCGACTCCACGACGGACGCGGGGTAGGACGACTCCATGTCGGAAGCCATCCAGAAGGCGCTTGCCACGCGAAAGACGAACGGCGAGTCGCGCCCCGCGCTGACGCGCAAGGACTTCGTCTCGGACCAGGAGATCCGCTGGTGCCCCGGCTGCGGCGACTACTCGATCCTCGCGCAGGTGCAGAAGATCATGCCGGAGCTCGGCGTGGCCCGCGAGGACACGGTCTTCGTCTCCGGGATCGGCTGCGCCGCGCGGTTCCCGTACTACATGAACACCTACGGCTTCCACGGAATCCACGGTCGCGCGCCGGCGATCGCCACGGGAATCAAGGCGGCGCGCCCTGAACTTCAAGTCTGGGTCGCGACGGGCGACGGCGACGGGCTGTCGATCGGCGGGAACCACCTCATTCATGCCCTGCGCCGCAACGTCGATCTCAAGATCCTGCTCTTCAACAACCGGATCTACGGGCTCACCAAGGGCCAGTACTCGCCGACGAGCGAGTTCGGCAAGAAGACGAAGTCCACACCCCTCGGTTCCGTGGACCATCCGTTCAACCCGGCGTCGGTCGCGCTCGGCGCGGAAGCGACGTTCGTCGCGCGGGCCATCGACACGGACGCCAAGCACCTGCAAGAGGTCGTCAAGCGCGCCGCCTCGCACAAGGGAGGCGCGTTCGTCGAGATCTTCCAGAACTGCAACGTCTTCAACGACGACGCGTTCGCATACTTCACCGACAAGGCAGTCAAGACGGACCGCACGCTCTATCTCGAGCACGGCAAGCCGATGCTCTACGCCGGCGGCAAGAAGGGGATCGGTCTCGACCCGCACGGGCTGCGTCCGTTCGTCGTCGACGTGAAGAGCGATGAGGATCTGAAGCAGGTGCTGGTGCACGACGAGAGCGTCGAGTCGCCGGGTCTCGCGTTCCTGCTCTCGCGCCTCGACCAGCCGGAGTTCCCGATCCCCCTTGGCGTCCTGCGCAACGTCCAGAAGTCGACCTACGACTCGCTCATCGACGAGCAGGGCAAGCGCGCGATCGCGCAACGCGGCGACAAGGCGACCCTCAAGGAGCTGCTGTACTCAGGGGACATCTGGAAGGTCGAGTAGCTGCGGGCGCCGATACGGGGGCTGCGCCGGGCCTTCTCGGCGTTGCCATGCTCGGCGTACGAAAGAGTACGCCTGCGCTGTCCCCGCCTCCGAGGGCTCCGGCTCGCTCCCCGTCTCGGCGCCCTCGCTTTGCCCTCAGCGAGATGGACCGACGGGCTGGGCCTTGCGCTCCTCGACGAAGCGCGTGAAGGCGGCGACGTCCTCCCCCGTCAGCGTGGGATGTCCTTCCGGGTCGTCATGCGCGGAGAGGATCCGCACCAGCGAGCTGTCGAGCTGCTCGGCGGTGAGCTTGTCGGGCCAGTCGGGATCGAGGATGTCGAAGATCGCGACGGCACCAGGGATGGCCGTCGGGTAGTAGGAGTTGTGGCAGCGTCCGCAGGAAGCTTCGGCGACCAGGCGGGCCTCGTCTGCTGCTGGGGTGGGTGAGGCCGTCCCATTCAGCGAGGGTCTGGAGGTCGTCGGCCGATCGGGAGCGTTCGGAGACGGATTGGAGCAACCGGCCAGGAGAAGGAACGCGAGCCCCCGCATGCAAGGCTCAACGCGCGGGCGAGGGGAGCATTCCCGTCAGAGGGCGCGCCGCTGCACGCCGATCGGGCACGAGACCCCGGTCCCGCCGTGGCCGCAGTATCCGTCGGGGTTCTTGCCGAGGTACTGCTGGTGGTACTCCTCCGCGAAGTAGAACTCCGAGGCGGCGGCGATCTCGGTCGTGATCGCTCCGAACCCGGCGGCACGCAGCCCGGCCGCGTACGCGTCGCGACTCGCGGCCACCGTGCGGCGCTGCGCGTCCGAGAACGTGAAGATCGCGGAGCGGTACTGCGTACCCACGTCGTTGCCCTGCTGCATCCCCTGCGTCGGGTCGTGGCCTTCCCAGAAGACGCGCAGGAGCTCCTCGTAGGTCACGACGCGCGGATCGAAGATCACGCGCACGACCTCGGTGTGGCCGGTCTCTCCCGAGCAAACCTCCCGGTACGTCGGGTTGGGCGTGAAGCCGCCCGCGTAGCCGACGGCCGTCGATACGACCCCGCGACGGCTCCAGAACATCTTCTCGGCGCCCCAGAAGCAGCCCATCCCGAACATCGCGCGCTCCATGCCGGGGAACGCGCCCTCGAGGGGCGCATCCAGCACGAAGTGCTTCGTCGGCACCGACATGCGCGCCGCGCGGCCGAGCAGCGCGTTCTGCGGTGTCGGCATCCTCGTCTTGTCGGCCCATGCGCACATGCCGGCCCCCAGTGTAGCCGCGCCCAGCAGCCCCAGCGCGAGGATCGTCGGAAGCCCGTTTCGTCCTGTCACGTCCGGTCCCTCCGCCGCCGAGTACGGGCGCCGCAGCGCCGAGGTTACGCCTGTAGCCCGGATAATTCGTGAACCTCGCTACTGCAATCCGCGATACGACGCAATCTCCGCGCGTTTCCTCGGTTCCCCATCCTCGCCGTACATCCAGTACGCCTGCGGTGTGGAACCTCCGGGACGCGCGGATCTTGGCGGGGCGCGTGAATCCGCTCCGCGAATTCACGCCTCCCCTCGCCGTCTCGCGAATTTCGCTACGAGAGTTCACGAATTATCGGGCTCGGGGAAGGACCGGACGGCCGTTTGACGCGAGGGGGGACGTGAACCGACTCTCTGCGCCGTGGGGAGACTCTCGAGGCGCGGAGCCCTGATGCTCTTCTCCTTCTTCGTGCTCGTGCTCCTGGGCGGCGGCGGACTGCTTTTCTGGGTTTTCGGCGTGCGCTTCCCTCCCCCAGGACCTGCGGTCGCGTCGACCTCGGTCGTCTCCCGTCAGGCGTTCGAGCTGGGCTGGGTCTCCGACGGACGGGAGATGCGGGCGCTGCTCGACTGGGATTGCGACTTCTCCACGGGCGCGTGCGAGGGCTCGCTCCCGATCCGCGGGGCCAAGGGTGTGTCCGTCGCCGGAGCGGCCGAAGCCTCACACGAGATCGACACCGCGAGCGGCGTGTCGTCCGGTGCCGGGTCGAGCGTGGGCGGTCGCGAGACGCAGGCCGCGTACAACCTCTTCCGCGTCCCTGCGCATCCTGCGGGCACGGCGCTGCAGATCACGGGCGTGCTTTCCGCGCCGTCGTGCTGCGCCCTCCGCGTCTACGTCGCCGAGTAGCCGCTCCGCCTCACCGCTCGCAACGTCCTTCTCCTTCCAGCGGCGGCAGGCAGGCGGCGTTCCACGGGTCCTGATCGTCCGGCTCACAGGCCGCGACGCGCGGGCCGCCACCGCCGCAGTCGAGCGCGGACCGCGGGCTGCCCGCGATCCTGGAGAAAGGGCTGACCCAGTAGACGACCGGCTCGCGGCGCGGCAGCGCGAACCACAAGGGGTTGTGACGGAAACCGATCGTCGGCCGGCATCCGTCCGCCCCGCCCGGCCAGCGCTGCAGCGACGTCGCTCCCAGAAGGTGCGTGACGCGGCCGACCGCGCAGCGCAGGTCGCGCGCCACGAGCCCGTCGAGATCGGTCGAGAACACCTGCGCCTGTCCGGAGACCTTCGAGTCCGTGACGAGCAATCCGCGGGGCAGCCCCATCGCCGCCATCATCCGCAAGGAGTTCCTCAGGTTCGTCGTCGTATGGCACGCGCAGGGCTCGACGAAGACGCGATCGCCGACGTCGATCCGTTCCTCGGCGCCGATCTCGCGCGCCGCGTCGAGCATGCGCCGGGCCTCGTTCGCCGATCCGCGACGGTGCCCCCCGGACACGACGAGCGCCGCGACCCAGCCGTGCCGCAGGAGCTGCATCGCCTTGCGAAGGCGGTAACGCATGACGTACCCGCCGCCGTGGAAGCCGGGGACGATCGCGACCGGATACGGCGCCCGCGCGGTCCGCAGCTTCGCGTACGCGCGCCGGTTGACCTCGTCCCACCCGTCCCACGGGCCGATCTCGCCCTGCGCTGTGCAGTCGCAGGGCCTGCAGCGCACGTACAGCGACGGGGACGGCGGCTGCTCGGGAAGTTCCGCCCCGCTCCAGAACGCCACTCGATCCCCGCGCGGTGGGCGCCGCAGGCTCGGGCGGACGACCATCTCGCCGTCCTCCTCCAGGTCGGAGCGCACGCGGCAGACCGGACACGGTCCGCGCGCCTCGGGCGCCCAGGGACACCGGGCGGGAGCGCCGCCGCACGCCGCCCCGCTGCACGCAGCGAGGAGCACCGCCGCGGCCGCGATCCCTCGCACTTTCACCTTTCCTTCGCGGCCTTCCCTCGCGCGGGCGCCGCCCGCGCTAGACGCCTCAATACCCGCCGCCGTAGCCGACGGACACCTTCCCGTCCTCCACGAGGGTCGGCACCCGTCGCTCGCCGCCGTTGAGACCCAGCATCTGCGCGAGCGCGGCCTTGTCCTTCTTCACGTCGCGGTAGTCGACCGAGTATCCCTTCTGCACGAACGCCTCCCGGGCATCCGCCGTGTAGGGTCAACCGCTTTTTCCGTAGATCGTGACAGCCGCCATGGTCGCCAGGCTACTCCACCTTGCAGCGATACGGACCTGTGGGGTACACGAAGCGACGAGTGAGCGGCCATTCGGCGCAGCCGGACGCTGCGACGCCCGAGGCGGGACCCCCGACGCTCGCGAAACGTCTGGACGACGTCGTCTACTCCGTCGAGCGGGCGCTGGTCGTCGCGTCGCTGACCCTGATGGTGGGGCTCGTCTCGGTCGACGTCCTGCACCGGCGCCTGACGTCGCAGGAGTCGAAGGTCGGACGGATCCTGCGCGGGATCCTGTCGATCTTCTGGGAACCGAGCGAGCGTGCCACGCGAACGATCGACGGACCGGTGTCGTGGGCGGTGATCTTCCTGGGTCTGTGGGGCCTTTCGGTCTTCGGTATCCGCACCCTTCGTGGAGTCGACAGGCTCGCACCGGCAAAGGAATGGGCGCTCGGAGCCCTCGTCACGGCGGTCGTCGCCGGCCTCGGCGGCCTCGTCCTCGTCGTCCCCTCCGGCGTACACCTCGCGATCCTGACGGCGCTCGGCGCCGGCGCGTACGTCGTCGTCCGGCTGCGCGCGGCGGACGAACGGTCCCGGCGCGACGCCGCCGTCGGCGCGATCGTGGGCCTCGCGGGCGCCGGCGCCTTCGTCGCGCTCGTGCCCGAAGGCTTCTCCTGGTCGAAGGAAGCCTCGATGATCCTGCTCGTCTGGAACGGATTCCTCGGCGCGAGCATGTGCTCGCACGACGGCCGTCATGTCGAGTTCGACTTCGGGCCGAAGGGATTGCCGGAGAAGCTCCGTCCGATCTTCCTCGGCGCAGGCTCCATCGGTCTCGTCTGCTTCCTCTTCGCGATGGCGTACATCGGCGCGATCTACGCGTTCGCTCCCGGGACGGGCCTCTACGCGCGCGACGGCCGGTTCGAGATGACGAACATCCCGGACTGGATCGTCGGCGCCTCGATCCCCTTCGTCTTCGGCCTGATGGGCTTGCGGGCAGTCGGCGCCGCGCTGCGGCGGCTGCGCGCGCAGGGACCGTCGGCGTGGAAGCCGGTCCTGCTCGCGGCGGCCGGGGCGCTCGCGGTCCTCGGGACCTTCTGGCTGTCCGGCAAGCTCTCGGCGGGCGAGACGGCCGGCGGCTGGGGGTGGCTCGCGCTGGGGCTCCTGCTCGCCGTGCTCCTCTTCATCGGAGAGCCGCTGTACATGATCCTGGGAGCCGCGACCGTCTCGTGCTTCTTCCTGTGGGAGGAAGGCTACGGCTCGCTCGCGGACCTGACCGGCATGGCGGAGCGCATCCGGGGCCTCGCCGACACCCAGGCCCTGCTCGCGATCCCGTTCTTCATGCTGTCCGGCAACATCATGTCCTCGGGGAAGATCTCCCAGAAAATAATCGCGTTCGCCCGTGCCGCCGTCGGCTGGCTCCCCGGAGGCCTCGCCATCGCGGGCGTCTTCGGGTGCGTGATCTTCGCTGCGATCAGCGGCAGCTCGCCGGCGACCCTCGCCGCGATGGGGCCGGCCATCGCGCCCGCGCTCATCGCGCGCGGGTACTCCGAGAAGTTCGGGATCGGCCTCGTCACCAGCGCCGGATCGCTCGGCATCCTCATCCCGCCCTCGATCCCGATGATTATTTACTGCATCTTCCACACCGCCTCGCCGATCGAGGTCGAGCGGCTGTTCCTGGCGGGGTTCGGCCCCGGATTCCTGATCGCGGGAGTGCTCGGGATCTACTCCGCGGTCGTCGCCACGAAAGCGAAGATCCCGCTGAATCCGTTTTCGTTCGGCGAGCTGGGCGCGTCGTTCCGCGACGGGTTCTGGGCGCTCGGTCTGCCGGGACTCATCCTCGGCGGCATCTACCTGGGGATCTTCAACGCGATCGAGGCGGCCGCCGTCTCGTGCGTGTACGCGGTCGTCGTCGAGATCTACTTCCACCGCGGCCTGCGGTGGCGCGATCTTCCGAAGGTCTTCGCTGAGACGTCGGTCCTTCTCGGCAGCTTCGTCATCATCGTCGTCATGGCGATGTCCCTCGCCGAGTTCCTGGAGGTCACGGGCGTCCCGACGCGCGCGACGGAGTGGATCGCGTCGATGGACCTGCCGGCGTGGAAGTTCCTGATCGCGCTGAACCTCCTGTTGCTCGTGGTCGGGTGCCTGGTCGACATCATGAGCGCGATCATGATCCTGGTGCCGATCATCGCGCCGATGGCGATCGCGCTCGGGATCGACCCCATCCACCTCGCGATCGTCTTCATCGTGAACCTGGAGATCGGCTACCTGACGCCGCCCGTCGGCCTGAACCTCTTCCTCGGCGGGGCGATGTTCCGCAAGAGCTTCGGCTACATGATCAAGGCGAGCTTCCCCTTCGTCGTCGTGATGACGGTCGGGCTCGTGATCATCACCTACGTGCCTGCGATCACCCTCGCGCCCGTCCGGTGGGTGTACGGCGCCGAGGACGAGGATGCGGAAGAAGGGACGCCCGCGTCCGATCGATCGACGACGTCCACGGCGGACGCCGGACCCTCGAAGGCCGCGGGCGGCAAGCTCCTCACGATGGAGGAGATGATGCGGATGGCGGAGGAACCTGCGGCCGACGCGGGGCCCGACGCATCCCCCAGTCCTTGACACCCCCCCTCCCGTCCGCTACCCCTCCCCGGCCTTTTCCACACAAGGAGCCTGCAAATGAGCCACAAGGTGAAGGATCTCGGGCTGGCGGACGCCGGTCGCCTCAAGATCGAGTGGGCCGAGAGCCGCATGCCCGTCCTGATGACGCTGCGCGCAGAGCACGCGAAGGCCCAGTCCTTCAAGGGCGCACGGATCGCGGGCTGCCTGCACGTCACCAAGGAGACGGGAGTGCTCGTCCGGACGCTGCGGGCCGCGGGCGCC
>Ga0247727_10007834_pt1 | contig 20147 bp, 19 predicted proteins | sample WisWelCaveWW1625_FD_202498 | JGI IMG/M metagenome (GOLD analysis project Ga0247727, IMG submission 202498) | Biofilm microbial communities from Wishing Well Cave, Virginia, United States - WW16-25 | ecosystem: Environmental > Aquatic > Deep subsurface > Groundwater > Cave microbial mat | place... | reverse complement strand
GCGCCCGATAGAAGGATTCGTGGAGAAGTTGTCCACGTGGTATTTGCGGCGTTCGCGCCGCCGCTTCTGGAAATCTGAATCGGACTCCGACAAACAAGCCGCTTACTCGACCTTATACACGGCCCTTGTCGCAATCTCGAAGTTGCTTGCCCCTGCCATGCCTTTCCTTGCCGACGAGTTGTACCAGAACCTCGTCCGCTCGATGGATAAAAACACACCCGAGTCGGTGCATCTTGCCGAGTGGCCAAAGGTTTTGCCAGAGATGATTGATGAGTCTCTTAACCGTGACATGGCTTTAGTGGTGAAACTCGTTTCGCTTGGACATTCAGCCCGCCAGAAAGCAAATCGCAAAGTCCGCCAGCCGTTGGCGGAAGTGGCTTTCTCGCTTGGAAATGCAAACGAACGCAAGGCGGTTGAGACGTACGCTAATCTATTCCTGGACGAGTTGAACGTCAAGCATGTCCGTTTGCTGGATGCGGCAACGGAGGCTGTGTCTCATTCGGTCAAGCCATTGCCAAAACAACTTGGACAAAGGTATGGGAACAAATTCCCCGCGATACAGAAGGCGATCCTTGCCATGAACTCAGAAGAGGCGGCTCGTCCATTATTGGAAGGCAAGTCTTTGCGAGTCGAAGTCAATGGCGAGACTTATGATGTGTTGCCCGATGAAGTGGAAGTGAAGGCGCTTGCAAAGGAAGGTTTCGCAGTTGCAGAAGAAGGACCCTATGTCGCGGCGCTCGTCACTGAGTTGACGCCTGAACTCGTTAAAGAAGGCATGGCGCGTGAATTTGTCCGCCGCGTGCAGGACCTTCGCAAGAGCGCGGATTTGGATGTCGCTGACAAGATTGAGTTGTTCGTCGAAGCCTCAGCAGGCTTGAGGTCCGCGCTTGAGGCGCACAAGGAGTACATTACGGCTGAGACTCTCACATCCAATCTCGTGTTTGGGAATCCGCCCGCTTCGCGGGATGCATCCGTTGTCGAAGATTCGTTCGACGGTGAGACGGTCAAGGTTGGGCTGGTCAAAAAATAATTCGACGCTCAACGCTCCCATCGCCGTCCTCGGCGATGGGGAAGCCGCCGAGGACGGCGGCTGAGCATTGTAATTAACTTTGAAAGGCGTGGCGCGTACTCGCGCCACGCCTTTTTCTTTTATAATGGAGCCTACTACTTTTGTGAGGTGAACCATGTTTGAGAGACTACCACTTTGGCTTCGTAAGACGCTCGCCTGGAGTGTTCATCTGTTCACTGGAACGGGGGCGGTGTGGGGGTTCCTGACCCTGCTCGCAATTTGGGAATTGAATTTCAGGCTCGCCATTGTGTACATCATCGTCGCAATGTTCGTGGATGGATTTGACGGTATGCTGGCGCGCTGGTTCCATGTGAAGGAATATGCCAAAGAGATTGATGGCGGCTTGCTCGATAACATCATTGATTACCTCAACTATGTTGTCGTCGCGGCGTTGTTGTTGATCAAGGCGCCGAACCTGTTGCCAGCGGGGTTTGAGATGGCGGGCGCGATTTCCATCCTGCTCACTTCTGGATATCAATTTACACAAACAGATGCGAAAACTGATGACCAGTCTTTTTTCTTCAAAGGTTTTCCGTCCCTTTGGAATTTTCTCGTCGTCTACATGATGTTATTGGGATTGAATCCCTGGATCAATTTGGCGGCGTTGGTGATTTGTAACATTCTCGTTTTTGTTCCAATCAAATATCTTTACCCCACTCGCAATACCCGCTTGCGCCGTTTCACACTGGGCTTCACTTATCTTTATGGCATCCTCGGCGTTTGGGGGCTTTTGCAATATCCCGATGTGCCAGATTGGGTGGCGCCGCTTTCGTTTGTGTATGTGGCGTATTATGCCCTGTTGAGTTTCTTTCCGAAATTTGGAAACCCGAATCCTGCTTGATATTCATCGTGATCGAAGCGGCAGCCGAATCATAGGAATGGCAAAGGCGTTATTGGGTTCTGCAAGAAATATCGCGCAAGAGGGGGAGCAGATGTCGTATCGTTGACCTCAACCCCGGAACTTGAGGCGGCGAATATGCTTTATCAAAAAAATGGGTTTGCATCGTCGCGAAACTATCCCTTACTTATACTCTCTCAAATAAAAAAAGCAGGTCATTGACCTGCTTTTTTTATCATTAATCAAATCATTTTTTCTTGCCGTTATTCCCTTTGTCTTTATTCTTGTTATTACCGTTACCGTTTCCATTGCCACTACCATTTCCGTTGCCATTTTCATTATCTTTATCTTTGTCTGACATGACAATGCCTAGGTTGCCTTTTTCGCCGTCCATGATGGCTTTCCTGAATTGACCCCAGTTCTTGGGTGTTGAACCGTCTTCAAGAACGAAAGCGCCGAAATCTTTGGTTTCTTTTGCTGTAAGGATCGCAAGGAAAACCTCAACATCGCCTTCAAGTTTCTGTGTCAGCCACAAGGCTTGGGCGATCACGCCAAAGCCAACACCATCTTCGTGCGCCGCCATAATCGCGTCGTAATCAATAATATCCGCGAAGAAGGTCGCGAGCGCGCTGCCAACGGGATGTTGCGGTTCTTCCTCTTCGGGGATAACGCTCGCCGGGTCAATCTCAACTTCCAGGCCAATGGCTTCTGCCAGCGCTTCCTCACTGCAATCAGGGCTTCCGTTTTCGTCAACGGTAATTAGCCCAAGATCTTCCGCAGTTAATTGATCAATGCGGAGGGTTTGAGATACGCCGTCTGCGCCTTCAACCGTGACCAGAAAGGTGGTAATTCCGGTTGCGGTATCTGTCTCACAAGCCAATCCAGTTACGGTGCCTGAAATGAATTCTTCTTGCAAAAGGGGAGAAGCAAATACGGCGCCCACCGGTAGTGCGAGGATGGCGAGCGCTAAAACAAGACTGGTGACAAATTTTGTTTTCAACATTTGGGATCTCCTGAGAGTAATTTCTAAGTATCATTTTATTGAATCTGGCCTGGATATTCAATACTTCTTGCTCGTAATTACCAACAATTATGAAAGGTTATTTCCTATTTTACACTTTTTGTGAAGGATTTTGGCTCTCCTGTAACCTTTTCGTACGCTCCTCGATACTCCACCGGGAGCGACTCTGTTGCAGGCGCTTGATGAATATTCATCCTCATGCTTATGGATGTGATGTCTGATAATCCTTCGGGGTGTCCAAATCTAAAAGGACGCTGTCAGAATCCACCCCAACATAACTGATTTTCGTCGAATTTGTATTTAAGAAATCGCGGGGTGTTTGAGTTGGGCTTAATCTGAGAAATTCCTGCCATAGCTCGCTGGCAATCAGCCAGGGATGTCCCCTGTGCATTTGATAACTTGGGACAACTAACGGACGCGCCGTCTTGGCAAACGCTTCGCAGACCATTCTCACGCTTCTCTCCTGGACCTGAGGCTGGTCGCCGAGTCCAATCAACGCCCCCCCGCCCCTCTCCCGAAGGGAGAGGGGCGGGGGGGCGAGGGCGCGCAACCCGCATTGGATGGAAGACAGCATTTCTCCAGTTGCGTAGTTCTCATTAAAAACGCTCCGAACAGGATAAACTTTCTTCGCGCAAGACACTATTGCTTCAACTTCATCCTTGTGTGAACCTGTCACAACCAGAATATCTTCCAACCCTGCTTTCGCAAATATGGAAATAACATGCTCGAGCACAGTCGTCTCTCCCCATTTCAATGTCATCTTGGGCTTACCCATTCTCTTCGACTCGCCTGCGGCAAGGAGTACCGCTGAGATCATCCCGCACGCTCCATAAAGTGGTGAATCGAGGCGTGCGGGATCATAAAGTCTCGTCTGCAATCAAGCGTTGATAATTTTCAGGAGTGTCCACATCGAGCAAGAGACGGTCGTCATGCCAGGGCAAATATTCCACACGGTGCTTGTGGAAAATTGCCCGCCCGCCAACGTCCCCCTCGATGCTCAATAAGTTGGGAAATGTCACCCGGTCAAACAAAACTGGATTCGCGCGTCTGTCCATCACCATCGGCGCGACGATTGGATAAAGCCCCTCCGCGTGTTTTTCCACCAACGCATTCAAAATGGATGGGGTGATCTGGGGCTGATCGACAAGAAGAAAAATCGCGGCACCCACCCCCTCCCAGCCTCCCCCAAATCCAACACCGGACATTTCTTGAAATTCAAAATCCCCATGGTGGATTTGGGGGAGGTGCCCGACGGGCGGAGGGGGTGATGTGATGGAGAAAACTCCTGCTTGTATTGAGCTTCCCTGTCCGCTTTTCCATTCGCTGTTTTTTACAACCATTACATTCAAGTCTTTTACTGCGGCTTCCACTTGTTCCGCATTTGCGCCAGTTACCATAACAACTGGCGAAAGGCGCGCCTCCAATGCCCTCCTTGCCACCACGCGCACGAACGGTTCACCCTTCCAATCGAGCAATTGCTTTGGCTGACCATATCTTGATGATTCGCCCGCGGCTAAAACAATTCCAGCAACCGATTCGTGCGCAGCAAATATTTTTTCCTGTTCCAAACCCGAAATGACAACAGAATCAAAATTGGCAAGTAGCTGCTCTGCCATTCCGCGCGCGCTGGCTTGAAGTTTGGGAGTATCTGCCTGGTTCAACAATACTGTCCGCCGCGCGCCCGTCGGAATATTTTTCAGACCACTTTCGTTATGTGTCAGCGCGTGTGTGAGCGCGTTTGGTGTGATGAAATCACCAATGTTCAACCCGCTTAGTTTTGAAAATAATTCGGGGCGATGTACAAAATCTTCATTCAGCGGCTTTCCCAAACCTGCTAAGCCAACAACATGTACGACATGGTCGACAAATTCAGGGATTGGCGGCTCGTGATCTGCCCAGGCTTTCAAGGGTTTTTGCCGCGAGCCGTCCGCTTCGATGAGCAGGGGAATGGATTGACGAGCGCAAAGTTGATGCATCAGATTGAGCAGATTGGCGCTGACCGGCTTTGTTCGATCCCCGTCAAACGACCCCGTGGCAAGAATAATTCCACTCAAATTTTTTTCAATTTCATCTATCGCGTCCGATGATTCAGCGACAACATGTCTGTCTGCCATCGAAACCTGCCAGTTTCCCAAATGAGATGTCGCGGTTACGATAACAGGGGATTTGAATTGCCTCGCCAGTTGAAAGATCGCGGTTGTTTTCCCTCCTGAGCCAATGAAAGCAATGCTGTGTGATGATTTAACGCGCAAGGCGTCTGACAGGGTGAGACTCATGTTCAGATTATACATCCTTCACCTCAACATCTCTTACGTACGGTATAATGAACTAACTGTGCCTCATTTGTTGGCGCAAAAAACTATACCAAGGCATTGTAATGGCAAGCGAACCCATCATATCTTTAGACTCCTGGGCAGAAATCCAGATCACTCAGCACGACATCGAATCCCTGCACAACTATCTATTTGAACACGAGACCCCGCTTACGACCCGCGAGTTGGTCGTTGTTTTGATTCATGAACGCAACCGCATCGAGCGGGTTGCCGCGGAAAAACAACAGCAGGCAAATGGCGCTGTCTATTTCCCCAAAGAAACGTATCAGGTGGGAGATGCCCTTGTCTTTCCCGCGCTTGGATGGAGGCACGGGGTAGTTGCTTCAATACGCGCGGGCGCGAACCCTGAGATTGGCGCGTTCAGTGTGCTGACCATAGACTTGGAAGATGGCTCACAACGGCTCTTTGCCTCCGGGCTGGCGCGTCATGCCCTGAACGATAAGCCTGTTACCGTTGAAAATGACGGATTCAACCCTGACGCCATTTTGCAGGAATACGGAAACGAGATCGAAAAGAAAATCGAATCTGCATTCACCGACGACGAGCAACTGATTCGTATTGCGGGCAGGTGGTTCCCGCGCGCATTGCTTGTAGACGTCAATGTAGGAAACTTAAATTTGGCTGAAGCAGTTTTGGACATGTCCGGAGGCGAGCCTCTTCCGGCGTCCGCGCTTCTGAAAGATGTCGCCCTGCCCGAGGGGGTAAATCCAAAGCTGGCGGAGTTCTCGCTGAATTTGGCATTGCAGGAAGATGGGCGGTTTGATGAGGTGGGTCCCGCGGGCGAGGTGCTTTGGTGCTTGAAGCGGCTCGAACCCGAAGAGGTGCGTAACATTCCGCTTCACTTGCGTTATGAACCCATCGAACATGATCGCGCAACGCTTAATTCGCAGATGCTCGATCTTGAAGCGCAGTTGGATGATGAGTTAAGTGAAGTTGAATCAAAATCCGATTCGCATTTGAAGGAAGTTACGATTTCGCTGATTTATGCGCATCTCCGCGCCGGCACGCTGCCCATATCGGCGCGTATCCAGTCGTTCTTTCCCACGGCGTACGAGTCGCCGCGCGTTCGATTTACATTGGTTGACGGCAAGACGAGACAGCGAATGCCCGCCTGGGTTGTGCGCGAGCAGGGATATGTGTATGGCTTGCGCGATTGGTATAAAGCGAATGACTTGATGCCGGGAAGTTTGGTGCGCATCCGACGCGGCGATCACCCGGGCGAGGTCATCGTCGAAGCCAAGACGTACCGCGCGACAAAGGATTGGGTGCGCACGGTCATCGTCGGCGCGGATGGCGGCGTTGTATTTGCCTTGTTGAAGCAATCTGTTTCTGCAGAGTTCAATGAACGCATGGCGTTCGCGATACCGTCCTTCGAATCAGTGGACCGTCTCTGGACCCAGGAAAAGAAACCGCCGTTCGATAAACTTGTTGCAGAATTGATCCGTGAGATCTCCAAGTTAACCCCACAGGGACACGTCCACGCGCAGGAGTTGTATTCTGCCGTGAACATCATTCGGCGAACTCCCCCGGCTCCGTTGTTTGCATTGCTCTCGAGCAACCCGGAATTTGTCCACGTCGGCGATTTACATTTTCGCCTGGGCGGGACGGAGTAAGCATGGCAGAAGTAAAGCGATTTAGTCTCGTCAAGCCATCGGTGAATACCCCCTTTCACGTTGATTTTGACTGGTGGAAGAAGAACGAACGCGACTGGCACGTGTATTTGCGAACTCTCCTCTGTGCCGAGCACCAGGAGACTTTTGCAGATGTGGAGGAAGGCGAAACCATTGATTGGGTTGATCCTGTCACTGCCGAGGTCAAACCTGTGGAAGGCGTTCAAAACGCGCTGATGACCCATTGCGTGAAGCAACCTGATTTTCTGACCGAGCAAACTGCGCTGGTGGAGGCGGTATTCCGACTCTTTCTGACAAACGGAAATATTCCCCTGACCTCACAAGATATGGGGACGCGGCTCAACCGTCCGCCTGAGACAATTCTGCGGACGCTCGCAGGTCCGCGCGTGTATAAGGGAATAAGACCGTTCAACAGTTAACTCACTTTTCGCATTGTGCAATCCCGAAGGGATGGGATGATTCTAGTTTTGAAGTCAGCCCGGGAAATAATCCCGAAGGGATGGCATGATTTCACTCAAAACCCATGACATCCCTTCGGGATTGATAAACACATTCCGAAATCTATAATCGTTTCACTCCTTCGGAGTTTTTTTCTGTGTAAGGTGAGCAGTTAAGACTCTTGGTCGGGGCAGAGTGAAATTGATCATTTGAAGGGGGATGGGTTTGCCTTCTTAGCAATGACGTAATACAATTGTGCGTCTGCCCCCGTAGCTCAATGGACAGAGCGCCAGCCTTCTAAGCTGTTGGTTGTGGGTTCGATTCCCGCCGGGGGCGCCAGTTTCAATAAAGACTTCGATAGTCTGCTTTAATTCATGAAAGCAGAGACTTTCCGAGAGACTTCCGAAGTCTGATTTAGCAGGAGAAAGTCTTATGCCCGCGATTATTCGTAAGTCATTTCCGACGATCCTGGAATCTCGAAGAGAGATTCTACATGCCATCAGTTGGCAGGTTAAATCCAGCGTCTGGAGTCCTCCAACGGATGTGTATGAAACAGAGCAGAGTTTTATCGTACGGGTGGAAATTGCCGGAATGCGCGACGAAGATTTTGAAGCGGCGGTTGAGAATAATGTGTTGATGATCGCTGGAATCCGCCCCGACCGCCATGAACGCCGCGCCTATCACCAAATGGAAATCTGGTTCGGCAAGTTCGAAATTGCAATTGAAATTCCCGTGCCTGTGGATGTTGAAACATCCCTGGCTGAGTACAAAGATGGTTTTTTGATGATCAACCTGCCCAAAGCGCAGCCAAAACAAATCAAGGTCGAAGAATAAGATGCCCGCTTCCCGCTGGCATTCCAGCTTTAATGACCTCTATCAATGGATCGGAGATACGGACGATGAATTGCTTTCGATGATCATGCCGTCCATGTTCTCTCGATTCTCGAAGAAAGATTCAAACTCGCCAGAGTCGGATTCCCCTCAAGCCTCAGGTTCAAATAAATATCCGGATGTGCTTCCGATCCTTCCACTGCGCGGCGTGGTCGTGTACCCCGGTACCGCGGTCCCGCTGACGGTAGGTCAGCCGCGCTCGATCAAGTTGGTGGATGACGTCGTCGCTGGCGATAAACTTGTCGGTCTGGTGGCAGCCACAAATCCCGAACTTGAGACGCCGGGTCCGAATGACTTGTATCGCGTGGGGACAATCGCCACTGTCCATCGCTTGTTGCGCGCGCCGGACGGGACGGTCCGCCTGCTGGTGCAGGGCATGGATCGTTTCAGGCTGGGTGAATTTATCGAAGAAGAACCCTATTTGAAGGCAAGGATCGAACCCGCGCCCGAACAGGTGGAAGACGGTCTTGAAATTGACGCGCTGGCGCGCAATGCCCGCGATCAATTCCAACAGATCACTCAAATGATCCCGTCTTTCCCTGAAGAACTGGCAGGGTCAATCACGTCTGTTGAAGATCCGATGCAGACCGCCTATACCATCGCGAATTTCCAGCGCATGGATTTGAAGGATTCGCAGGAAATTCTCACCCTTGATTCTGTCGCCGATAAACTCAAAAAATTGATCGGCTTGCTGGTGCGCGAAGCGGAAGTGTTGTCGTTGGGTCAGAAGATACAAAATGAAGCGCGCGGCGAGATCGAAAAAGTGCAGCGCGAATATTTTCTGCGTGAACAATTGAAAGCCATCCAAAAAGAATTGGGCGAGAAGGATGAGCAAGCCGCGGAAACCGAAGAGTTTCGCAAGAAGATCGAAGAAGCGAACATGCCCGAGGAAGCCGCGAAACAGTCGAATCGTGAGTTGGAGCGCTTGTCGCGTCTGCCGACCGCCGCGGCGGAGTATGGGGTCATCCGCACCTATCTCGATTGGCTTGTTTCCGTGCCCTGGTCGAAATCAACCGATGATAATCTTGAGATTCCACACGCGCGCGAAATTTTGGATAAGGATCATTATGGGCTTGAGGATGTCAAAGAACGAATTCTTGAGTTTTTGGCAATCCGCAAGCTGCGGCTTGATCGCAAAGATGAAGCCAAAGCGCCTTCCGAAGATAAGATTCGCCGCGAACGCGAAGGTGTGATTCTTTGCTTTGTAGGTCCGCCCGGCGTAGGAAAAACATCACTGGGGCAATCCATCGCGCGCGCGATGGGGAGGAAGTTTGTGCGCGCTTCCTTGGGCGGCGTGCGTGATGAAGCGGAAATTCGCGGACATCGCCGCACGTATATTGGTTCGATGCCCGGACGCGTATTGCAATCCCTGCGGCGCATCGAATCGAAGAACCCGGTATTCATGCTCGATGAAATTGACAAGCTTACATTTGACTTTCACGGCGACCCGGCATCTGCCTTGCTCGAAGTTCTTGACCCCGAGCAAAACAGTGAGTTCCGCGATAATTATCTCGAAGTGGCGTACGATCTTTCGCAGGTCTTCTTCATCACAACCGCAAACACGCTTGAAACGATTCCCGGACCTTTGCGCGACCGCATGGAAATTATTTTTCTTTCAGGTTACACAGAAAAGGAAAAAATTGCCATCGCCAAGGGCTACCTCATCCCGCGTCAAATTCGCGAGAACAGCCTGCGTGAGGACGAAGTAATTTTTTCAGACGATGCCTTGCAGAAGATCATCCGTGAATACACGCGCGAAGCCGGTGTTCGAAATTTGGAGCGCAAGATCGGCGCGGTCTGTCGAAAAACCGGCACACGTATCGCCGAAGGAAAATTGAAACAGGCAACGATCAATGCGGATTTGATCGAAGAATATCTCGATCACCCGATCTTTCATGGCACAGAAGAACTCAACCAGCGCACGTCCATGCCGGGAGTTGTGCCCGGGCTTGCATGGACTCCGTACGGTGGTGACGTTCTGTTCGTTGAAGCGACATCCATGCCGGGCGGAAAAGGTTTCCAAATCACCGGCTCGATTGGCAATGTAATGAACGAGTCTGCGCGCGCGGCGTTGTCTTTCGTTCGATCTCGCGCAAAGGCGCTCGGTTTGGATGGCAAGTTTTTCAACAGATCAGATATTCACATGCACATCCCCTCCGGCGCGCAACCCAAAGACGGACCCTCTGCGGGGGTCACGATGGCGACAGCATTGGTCTCCCTCGCCTCTGGTCGCAAGGTCAAACCCAATGTTGGGATGACCGGCGAGATCACGTTGAGAGGGCAGGTCCTTCCGATTGGCGGAGTCAAGGAAAAAGTTTTAGCCGCGCATCGCAACGGTCTGAAGACGGTCATCCTGCCGAAACGCAACGAGCAGGATATTGACGACGTCCCCGACGAGATCAAACAATCCATGAAATTCATTTATGTCGAAACTGTGGACGACGTCCTTGCTTCTGCCCTCGAAGCAAATCATAAAACACCTGCAAAGAAAAAAATCACACCGAAGAAGGCAAAGAGTAATGGCAAAAATTCTAATCGCCGAAGATGACCACACGATGGTGTCGCTCCTGCAAACCCTCCTGAAAATGGAGGGCTTTGATGTTGTCGTCCTGGATGTGGATGAAGATGTTCCAGCCGCGATCCTGCGCGAAAACCCGGATGTTCTTTTTATGGACGTGCACCTGGGTCAACATAGCGGCATGGAGATTGTCGAATCGATTCGAAAAAACCTAAAGCTCGCAGACGTCCGCGTGGTGATGACATCCGGTTTGAATGTGAAAGATGAATGTGTTCGGCGCGGCGCGAACGATTTCCTGCTCAAGCCCTTCATGCCTGATGATCTGCTCAAGATACTCAGAAAAAACAACACATGATGATTCGCTTTGGGATCTTGACTCTATCCGACCGATCCTCGCGCGGCGAACGCGCAGACTCATCCGGACCCGCGCTTGCGCATCTCATCCAGGCCGAGGGCTGGTCTGTGGTCAACCAGGCGATCCTCCCCGACGACGAATCTGCCATCCGCGAGACGTTGATTGCCTGGGCAGACAGCAAGGAAATGGATGTGATCCTCACTACCGGCGGCACAGGCTTTTCTCCGCGTGATGTCACACCCGAAGCGACGCGCGCGGTCATCGAACGCGATGCGCCTGGTCTTGCCGAAGCGATGCGGTCGGCATCGTTGAAAATAACGCCACATTCCATGCTGTCACGGATTGTTACCGGCATCCGTAATAAATCCATCATTATTAATTTGCCCGGCAATCCAAAAGGCGCAACCGAAAATTTTCAGGTTGTTTTGCCTGTTTTATCTCATGCCGTTCAACTTCTTCGTGAGGACCCCGCTTCAGAGAAAAGCCATTAACCGTATTCTCCTGTAGTATAATCCCGCCGCTTCAAACTCATTGTATAGAAGGAAAGAGCAAGAATGATAGACGTAAACGAACTTCGCAAAGGCGTCACCTTTGAATTGGATGGCAACCTGTACAAAGTGCTGGAATATAGCCACAATAAAACCGGTCGCGGCAATGCCTCCATTCGCGTGAAAGCGAGAAACCTCCAGACAGGCGCAAATATTGAGCGGACATTTAACTCCGGCTTGTCTGTTCAGGATGTGAGCCTCGATTTTCATAATGTCGCCTATCTCTACACCGACGGCGATTTTTATCATTTCATGGATAACGTCACGTTCGAGCAGCCTGCCATCAAAGCGGAGATGCTCGGCGAAACCGCTTTGTATCTCAAAGAAGGCATGGAAGTCAAACTCACCTTCTACAACGGCGCGCCGCTCGATGTGGAATTTCCGTCCTCTGTGGAGTTGAAAGTCGTCGAAGCCGAAACCGCCATCCGCGGAGATACCGCTACAGGCGTGACCAAGAAGGTAAAAACAGAAACCGGTCTCGAAGTGCAGTGCCCGCAATTCGTGAAGGTCGGTGACGTGATCCGCGTCAACACAGAGACAGGTGACTACGTTACGCGTGTCTAAAGTCGCTCCAGCCGCCGTCCCCCGGCGGCGATCAACATTAATATTCATTGGGCGGGTGGCTGAGGTAATTAAACAATCTGCCTGCTCATCGTTTATTCAGGTTTCAACCTTATAATTCGAGCATGAAAACCCCAGCCGGTAAAGAGTGCCCCCATTTTTATGGCGATTACTTCCGCGGACGCAACGTGGAGGAATGCCGCCTGCTTCAAGCCGCCGGGCAGGAATGGTCGCGCGATTTATGCAAGTTCTGCCCTGTGCCTGATATTGCGCGCGCAAGCGCATGTGAATCTATGAAAGTAACCGCAAAAGTGACCCGTCCGCTTTCTGCCGCGTTTATGCGCCGCGTGCAAGTGACCGCGTACTGCGAAAAATCAAGGAAGAAAGTTTCAGAACCGCAGGTGGGCTGTGGGGAATGTCATGCCCTGCCGTTCAAATTTGAAATTAAGTCCTGAAAACTATTTCGGGGAATGGAACCCGTCTGAAAATCGATATGCCTCTCACATTGTTACTGGATCTTGATGATACCCTGCTGGACACAAACCTGGATTCGTTTGTCCCAACATATTTCCAGGCATTGTCTAGCCACTTGAGCGATCGCGTCTCCGGCGAGAAGTTGATTCGCGCGTTGATAGATGGAGCGAACGCGATGAATGAAAATGAAGACCCGCGGCAAACTCTGCAGAAAGTGTTCGACTCGGTGTTTTATTCGAAGATCGGTCTCCAAAAGGTTGAACTGCTGGATGTCTTTGAAGATTTCTATAACAACGTTTTTCCAACTCTCAGCATGTATACAAACCAAAAACCCGAAGCCGCCCCATTGATCGAGTGGGCATTATCTTTCGGGTATCGCGTCGCCATTGCAACCGATCCAATCCTCTTTCCATACACGGCTACCCATGAGCGTTTGCAATGGGCGGGGCTTGCCCCGGAACAGTTCGAGTTGATTTCGACGATCGAGAATTTTCATTTCACCAAATCGCATCCGGCGTATTATGCGGAGGCGCTCGGAAGACTCGGCTGGCAGGATGGTCCCGTGCTGATGGTTGGAAACGATGTCAATCGGGATCTGATCCCCGCGCATCGGCTCGGGTTGAAGACATATTTTATCGAAACTGAATCAGTTTCAAGTCCGGGGCCCTTCGACGCGGCTCAGGACAAGTTTGAGGCGGGGCGCGGCAAGTTGGCGGATCTGCGCCCGTGGCTTGAGTCCGTTGATTTATCCACGCTCGAGCCGTCGTATAAATCCCGCGATGCAATTTTGGGAATCATGGCGTCCACGCCTGCTGTGTTGCAAAGCATGTTCATGCCATTAACTGAGGAAAATTGTAAGCGCGAACCCGCGCCTGACGATTGGGCATTGAATGAGATCGTATGCCATTTGCGCGACACAGAACTTGAAGTTCATGCCGCGCAACTCGATCTGTTGCTGGAGAAGGCGGACGCATTCATCCCCAGGCCCGATACGGCTGTATGGGCGAATGAACGGGATTATTTGCATGAAGACGGAGCGACAGCGATTGCAGATTTTGCGAATGCGAGAATTGAAAATTTGAACAAATTGAAGAATCTTCCTGACGAAATTTGGTCGCGCAGGGCGCGCCACGCGATTTTTGGTCCTACCAATTTTATGGAAATTATGAATTTCGTTGCGGATCACGACCGTATGCACCTGCAACAAGCCTGGAAAACCCTGCAGAGCGTGGGGGTTGGCGCGTCGAATTGAACAGGCGCGTGTTATAACTCGCAAGGACTTTTCGATTGCAGGGAATCCCGTTTATTTATTTGTAAGGAGAGTTGAATGTCAAAAAAGGTAGTTGTCACGGGGATGGGTTGCATCAGCCCTGTGGGTAATAATGTAAATGATACGTGGTCTGCCTTGCTGGCAGGGAAATCCGGCGCGGGCATGATCACACACTTTGACGCCAGCAAGCACAAGACGCGCTTCGCCGCCGAGGTAAAGGGGTTTGATCCGGTGGGGTTATTTGGTACGCGTGAGGCGCGTAAGATGGATCGCTTTACCCAGTTTGCAATCGCGGCAACCATGCAAGCTCTTGAACAATCGGGCTTGAAAATTGACGAGTCGAATCGCGACCGTGTGGGGATTGTCGTTGGCACAGGTATTGGCGGGCTTGGAACCATCATGGAACAAGCTGAAATCCTGCGCGAACGCGGCGCGGATCGGGTGAGTCCGTTTTTGATCCCGATGATGATCTCGGACAGCGCGGCTGGGATGCTTGCCATACGCGTCGGCGCGCGCGGACCGAATATGGCAATTGCAACGGCATGCGCTTCCGGTAACAACGCGATCGGCGATGCTTTGGAAACGATTCGGCGCGGTTCAGCCGATGCAATGATTGCAGGCGGATCGGAAGCCGCTCTATTACCCCTTCCCATGGCTGGCATGAATGTAATGACTGCGCTCTCCACTCGTAACGACGACCCACAGGCGGCATCGCGCCCGTTTGACAAGGAGCGTGACGGATTTTTAATGGGGGAGGGCGCGGGAATTTTGATCTTGGAATCGCTCGAACATGCCCAGGCGCGCGGCGCGAATATATTGTGCGAACTTTCGGGTTATGGAACCACCGATGATGCACACCACATTTCTGCCCCGGCTGAAAACGGCGCAGGCGCGGCGATGTCCATGAAGCTGGCGTTGGAAAGCGCGAAGCTGACGGTCAATGATATCGGTTACATCAACGCGCACGGAACCTCCACTCCGTTGAATGACAAGAGCGAGACTGCGGCGATCAAAACAGTATTTGGCGAGCAGGCGTATGCGATTCCTGTTTCCTCCACCAAATCCATGACGGGTCATTTGCTTGGCGCTTCCGGCGCGGTGGAGGCGGTGTTCAGCATCATGGCGATCCGCGAGGGAGTTCTACCGCCGACGATCAATTATCAAACTCTCGACCCGGTATGTGATTTGGATTACGTGCCGAACCAGCCGCGCAAGGTGTCGCCCAGGCACGTCATGTCCAATTCGTTTGGTTTCGGGGGGCATAATGCAACCCTGGTGTTCAGTCGTTTTGCCGGATAAGCCTTTATATTGAGTCACAGTGACAAGTTGATTTTCACTGCGGCCCACGTTTCCTGCTAGGAGAAAGTGATGCCATACGCACATATTACCGGTTGGGGAATGGCAGCGCCTGAAGGGGTGATGACCAATGATGATCTATCAAAGATGGTGGATACCAATGACGAATGGATTCGTGAACGCACCGGTATTCACGAAAGACGGATTGCCCGCGAAAATGAATTTCCATCCACACTTGGCGTCGAGGCTTCGATCAGGGCGCTAAAAGTTGCCAACGTCCGCCCAACCGACCTGGACCTGATCATCTGCACGACATCGTCGCCGGAATATATTTTCCCAGCAACAGCCTGTCTCATACAGGACCAACTCGGCGCGACCAAGGCGGGCGCGTTCGACCTGCTTGCCGCCTGCACCGGATTTATTTTTGCCTTGAACATGGCGGCGCAGGCAATCAGGAGTGGTTCGATAAAAACCGCTTTGGTGGTTGGCACGGAAACACTTTCCCGGTTTATTAATTGGAAAGACCGAAACACCTGCATTTTATTTGGCGATGGCGCCGGCGCTTTTGTGTTGCAGGCGAGTGAACGACCGGGCGGCGTTCTTTCTGCCGTGATGCACTCGGACGGTTCAGGCGGCGATTCGCTTTCGCTCCCCGGCGGCGGGAGCCGGTACCCAGCCACAGAGGCGACAGTTCACGAAGGGAAGCATTACATCCAAATGGACGGCAAGGCGGTCTTCCGTTTTGCGACGCGCGTAATGGCTTCGGCAACGCAGGAGGCTCTGGATGCCGCGGGATTAAACGTCGAGGAGATTCGCTGGATCGTCCCGCACCAAGCCAACATCCGCATCATTGAAGCGGCGGCGCGCGGACTCAAATTGCCGATGGATCGTTTCATCGTGAATCTCGAGCGGTATGGAAATACATCCACTGCATCCATCCCGATTGCGATGGTGGAGGCGATTGAAAAAGGTCAGATCAAATCAGGCGATAAACTGGTGATGGTGGGTTTTGGCGGAGGGCTTACCTGGGGCGCGCTCGCCGCCGAGTGGACGGGACCAATCCCGAGCAAGGGACATGTTCACCCCGAGCAATATCGAACCTTTGGAAGGTTGCGCTCGTTTGTGCGCCGGGCGATCCGCTTTATCGAAGGCTTGCTTTACCGCCGCGAACTATAATCAGTAGATCGCGAATACGTAGTAACCGCTTCGCGTCAGTCGTTCGGCTAAAAAGCGACTAAAGCCGCCACTACGAGACCTTTTCGTGGAGTACTGATAATGGTTGTTTCGTCGTGATTGTGGTAGGATAAGAACGAAATTTAGTAAAGGAGTCTCGAATGTTAGGATTACCACGCGGCGCTGAATGGATCATCATCCTGTTGATTGTTGTGCTTCTCTTTGGACCCGGACGCATCGGAAAAATTGCCGGCGAACTCGGCAAAGGCATCAAGGCTTTTCGCGATGGCTTGGGCAAGGAAAAACCGGAAGACGATCAACCCACCGATACAAACGGCAACACTCAACCAAAATAACATAAAAGGCTCCCATTGCGGGAGCCTTTTATGTTAAACAGGACTTTCGCTCGCAGGCGGTCTGTGGCCGCCGTATCTGCCGAAAACCGACGGTCACACATTGTACCCTTCAGGGTAGACCGTCTTGGAGCAGGGCAAGCGAAAGTCCTATTAAATTCAACCCATCAATCAGTACACCAGTTCTTTTACGCCCTTGTCTTTCAACATCATTTCCACGAACAACTCATGACCTTTTGGCGAGCCGATTGTCTTCCACGTGCCGATGATCGTCCTGCCGCCTTTTGTTTGATGGTGTTCGATGATCGTCAGTGAACACGAAAGCAATGCTTTCCTGATTTTTTCGGAACCTTTTGAGCCCCCTGATGTGATGACGATCTTATACGTGCGCGATTCGCGGATGCGGTCAATCCAGCGTTCAATGCGCGGGAAGAACAGCAATACAACCAGCACTACCAGCGTTGAAGCGGATACAAAGACCAACTCGCCCGCGCCGATGCCCATGCCCAATGCCGCGGAGAGCCAGATCGTCGCGGCGGTTGTCAGCCCGGCGATCCTTCCGTGCTCGCTCACGATCGCGCCCGCGCCCAGAAAGCCGATGCCGGTGACGATGTTGGCGGCGATGCGCGTTTGGGTGAAGCCCGGGTCCATGCTCAGGGAAAAGATGGTAAAGAGCGCCGAACCCGCTGTGATCAGGATGATCGTGCGGAACCCCGCGGCTTTATCCTGGTATTCTCGTTCCGCGCCGATCAACCCGCCCACCAAAACCGCCATGCCAAGTTTGATCATGTTTTCAATGAAAATTGCGTCCATGGGTAAATTTTACAACAACTCCCGCAATTCTGGCATGGATGTCACCGGGTTTTTACAAACGAACCCTTCGCACACGTAAACAGTCGTCTTTCCGTTTTTGAGCGGACGATCTTTCAGCAGCGCCGGAGCATCGCTGGGTGGGGGATAAGAAGACGCGGCGATGATGGTGTTTGGTCTGAATGCGGATTGGACGACTCGGATCAACTCGGACGCGTTCTCTACTCCCGCTTCACTTCGACCAGGCTCAGTGCGAGCATACACGACTGCAACCTGCTTTGTGTTTCCCAAAGCAAAATCCGCCGCTGACAGCCACCTGCCGAACGCGGTAGGGTAGCGCATGGACATCTCCACGACAAGCCCCAATGATTTTTCCGCGAGATCGCGGTAGTTGCCTTCATCGGTGAACGCGGCAAGCCTTAATAAGGCTTCACATGCCAGCGCATTGCCTGACGGCGTGGCGTTATCCTGGATATCTTTCGGGCGAAGCAATAATGCTTCACCGTCTTTTGTTGTGTCGAAGAACCCGCCGTTGGGATCGTTGAACAGTTCGATCATTTCGTCGGCAAGTTCTTTGGCAGAGGCGAACCACTTGTTGTTGAAGTCTGTTTGATACAACTCAAGCAGACCTAAAATCAGCGCGGCGTAATCTTCGAGAAAGACTTCGTCGGTTGTTTTCCCTTCGCGCCAACTATGTTTGAGTTTGCCCTTGGGGCGTAATGAGTTCAATAGAAATTCTGCGTTACGTGTAGCCATTTTATAGTACATGTCGTTGCGAGGAGCGTTCTTCAGCGACGAAGCAATCTCCATTTCACCGCGCTTCGTCTCCGCTACGCTCCGCTCAGTGCGATGGTTATTTGCAATGACGCGCGCCGCCTCAGCCATCGCCGCGAGCATCAGACCATTCCAGGATGCAAGCACTTTATCGTCGGTGCCAGGGCGGATTCGTTCGCCGCGTGCAGATAAAAGTTTGGAGTGGCAATCGGCTAATTTGGCGGGGACAGCCTCGGGGTCCAGTTTGAAGCGGGCGGCGAGAGAGGCGTCATCCAATGCTCGTTGCAGGATGGTGTGTCCCTCCCAGTTTCCTTGCGCAGTGATTCCGTACGCCGCTTCAAAAAAATCCGAATCATCTTTGAGTGTCGCGCGAATCTCGTCGAGAGTCCAAACATAGAACTTGCCCTCCTCGCCCTCAGAGTCGGCGTCGAGGCTGGAATAAAAGCCGCCATCGGGATGCATCATTTCGCGCGCGATGAAATCAAGTGTTTCGATGACGATCTGTTTGAAGAATGGGTCTTGTGTAATTTGCCAGGCGTGGAGATAGGCGCGCGCGAGTTGGGCGTTGTCGTAAAGCATTTTCTCGAAGTGCGGGACGCGCCAGAAGTTATCCACGCTGTAGCGCGAGAAGCCGCCGCCGGCCACATCATACATGCCGCCGCGCGCCATGGCGTGAAGAGCATGAAGTGAGGATTTGAGAATTGGAGAATTCGCCACAGAGTACACAGAGTTCTCTGAGTCTTTTTTCTCAAAGGTTTCTGTGCTCTCTGTGGCAAAAGGTTCTACAGCCCTTCGTAATAAAAACTCAATTGTCATCGGTTGCGGAAATTTGGGCGCGGGGCCCCAGCCACCATAACCCCAATCGTAATTATCCATCAAGGATTTAGTTGCCGTGTTGAGATGATCTTGTGTAAATGTTGATTCGGATTGGATGTTTACGCTAAGCGTTTGCTGTAAATGTCCCAATACATCATTCCCAACGCGTGTGGCTTCGTCTTGTTGCTCCCGCCATGTGCGGGCGATGCCAGCCAGCACATCCTTGAAGGATGGCATGTTATAACGCGGCGCAGGCGGGAAGTAGGTGCCTGCATAAAACGGTTTGAGGTCAGGCGTGAGAAAAACCGACATGGGCCAGCCGCCTGAGCCTGTCATCGCGACGGTGGCTTGCATGTAAATGGCATCAAGATCGGGGCGTTCTTCGCGATCCACTTTGATGTTGACGAAGTGCTCGTTCATAAACGCGGCGACTTCCGCGTCTTCAAATGACTCATGCGCCATGACGTGGCACCAGTGGCACGCGGCATACCCAATGGATAAGAAGATCGGTTTGTTTTCTGCTTTTGCTTTGGCAAGCGCCTCTTCGCCCCAGAGATGCCAGTCCACGGGGTTGTGCGCGTGTTGGAGGAGATAGGGGGATGTGGAGGTCGAGAGTTTGTTCATAGGGGAGGCGCGCCAATTATATGGTCAAATGAGGATATTACTGCATGCCCCATTCGATTATACTTGGGGATGGTTCTCAACTCGCTTTTTGGTTGCAATAACGAATAATACCGGCACCTTAACATCCCAGCAGAGATACCCTTCGACAAGCTCAGGGCGACGCCTCCCCTTCGGCGAAGTCCGCGCAATCCCTAATTCTCCAATCACGAGTACCGACTTTGGCTATACGGGTCAAAGAACGCTCGATTCGGGCATGGGCGGGATCATGGACTACAAGGCAAGGTTTTATTCAACTTATCTTAACCGCTTTACCCAGCCGGATACAGATGTACCAGCAAGTCAAGGGGTGCAGGG
>Ga0247727_10007833_pt1 | contig 20147 bp, 15 predicted proteins | sample WisWelCaveWW1625_FD_202498 | JGI IMG/M metagenome (GOLD analysis project Ga0247727, IMG submission 202498) | Biofilm microbial communities from Wishing Well Cave, Virginia, United States - WW16-25 | ecosystem: Environmental > Aquatic > Deep subsurface > Groundwater > Cave microbial mat | place... | reverse complement strand
TGGTTTTGGGAAGGGGAACATAACCGGTCTGATCGACAATCAACTGGCCGGCTTCAGACTTGATCCAGTCGATGTATTTTTTGCTGGCTTCGCTGGGCACGCCGTGTGTGTAGATATAAAGCGGCCGAGCGATAGGATAGGCATTGCTCAAGGTGTTTTCGATATTGGCATCGTAATAAGTCTCGCCGGCTTTCTTGGCAACGCGCAATTTTTTCACTTCAGGAGTCGCATAGCCCATGCCGCTATAACCGATGGCGCAGGGAGTTTTGCCGATCAGCTCGACAACGTCTTTCGAGCCGTGCAAATCGATAGAGCCTTGCTTGTACTCGCGGTTCTTGCCCAAGATGTGCTCGCGGAAATAAAGATAAGTTCCAGAGCTGGATTGGCGGCTGCCCCGGATGATTTCATCGTTCCCGCACGCTGTATTCTTGGCGCCAAGCTGGGACCATTTGTCGGTCTTCCCGCCTTCTCCATAAATGTCCGCAAGCTGCTCGATGGTTATTTCGTTCAGCGGGTTGTCCTTGTGAACGTAAATTGCCAACGCATCGAAGCCGACGATGTACTCCACCGGCGCATGTCCAGCTTCAGCTGTCGCTTTATCGATTTCTTCCTGTGACATCGGACGGCTGGAGTTGACGATGTCCACCGTGCCGTTGATGAGCGCGGCGATGCCGGTACCCGAACCGCCGCCGGAAACTTCTACCGAGACATTCAGCTCGACCTTGGCATATTCTTCCGACCACGCTTGCGCCAGATTCACCATGGTGTCGGAGCCGGCGTTTTGAATTGTGACTCTTGCGCCGCTGCTGCCTTCATCGGCCTTCTTGGAACATCCCAATGCGAAAACAACCATTGCGCCGAGTGCAATGTACTTGCTGAGTTGTGTCTTTAGAAACATCGTTTTGTCTCCTCAGTTACGAGTTATTAATTACGCATTACTACGGATACATTTCATCGCTGATCACTGCTTGCACAAAATCACGGATGTGAGTGTTGAGGTAGTTGAAGGTTTTTTCATACGACTTGCGCACTTCTTCGGGCTTGCCTTTTTCTTTCGAAGGATCTGGCGTGAGCCACTGCAAAACAATCGATTTCGCCGGCAGGGGTCTGGCGGCCTCTTCCGCCTCTTTGCTGAGCAAGATGATCACCTGATAGTGATCGAGATTGGGAATCTGTTGAATCGACTTGGAATTTTGCGTCGAGATATCGATGCCCTTTTCTTTCATAAAGCTGACGGTCAAGGGATCGACGAGACGCGGAGTGATACCGGCGCTCGAAAACACGAATTGTTCCAGACCGAGGAAATTGGCGATGCCCTCGGCCATCTGGCTGCGCATCGAATTACCTTTTGAAAGAAAAAGCACGCGAAACGTTTCTTTGCCCAGATGTTTCAACACTTCGCCGGTGCACATGTAGAGCACTTCTTCGCAAATGTTGACCGACTGATCGGCAACGCGCTCGAAACGCGCGCCAACGATGAGCAAAGGAATGATCATCTCCACCGGCACCTTGCCTTCACGATGTGCCTGCAGCAAGTCAAGCCGGATTTGCGTGCGAATGCCGTCCACTTCGCCCTCCAGCTCGATGGTCTTGCGCGCCAACTCGACGTTCTGATCGACGAAGGATTGAATGGCGTCGTGCAGCATCTTGATCGACAGCTCGCCGATTTCGATGAAGCGGTCGAGTGCAATTTTACTTTCTTCCGAGCTGATGAACAGCACCTGGCGCGCAATGCTCTCGGCATAATCGCCGATGCGCTCCAGGCCGGTGTTGATTTTGATCGCGGCATAAACAAAGCGCAAGTGGCCTGCCACCGGTTGCTGGCGAACAAGGAATTCAAGGCACAAACGATCAAGCTCTTTTTCGAGCTGGTCGATGCGCTGATCGCGCAAAATAATCGCATAAGCGAGCTGGCGGTTGTTTTCCCGCAAAGCTTTCAGACTGGCTTCAGTTGCCAGCTCCGCCTGCGTTCCCATCTCGGTCACTTTGTTGCGAATGAGATCGATGCTTCTGCGCAACCGCTCTTCTAAAATTGACGACATGCTTATTTCTCCTAAACGCAGATTTCCTTACCGTACAGCCCGCAGCAACCGTTGCTATTGTTTTTGTTATGCGTGAATAAAAAAGGGAATCGGCAGCGTCGATTGCCGAGTTAGTTCATTTCAGTGTTGGAGTAGGATTCGTGAGGTTGACTCGCATATCCATTCCCATCCTAACTCCCGGCGACAAAAATGCACAAAACAGCGCAGAAAGGCAAGTAGTTTTTAAGAATTGAGGTTACAGTTATGTGACGAAATGGAAATTCTTCTTGCCATTCAATTGATTTCTCATATATTCTCGCCATCCATTCGAGAAGAGATTCATCGAAATAAGCTTCAGCTCTTTCACGTACTCATACTCTTACTCGCTTTTATCAGAACTTATTTCGAAAAGCATGAATAGCTCATCAGCCTCGATCAAGGCCGTCCCACGCCGCGAAGGCGCGGCAAAAGTCACCGGCGCGATTCGATACGTCGATGATCTGCCGCTCGAAGATTTCCTCTGGGGCGCGACGGTGCGCAGCATGAGATTCAGCACCACAAGAAAATTCTTGAGTCTTGCAATTCCTGTCTTTACTTTAGCCTGGCAAAATTCGAAGATATAGTGTCATGATAACAACTGTTGAAGGCTTTTACAAGCAGGGCAAAAATGAATTAGAAGATTAAAGAAAGGAATGAACCATCATGCCCAACCACGCTGCAGAATCGACGGTCAACGTCGCTTTGAAAGACTTGGATAAATTGATTCGTCGAGCAGTCCATGACGAAATCACCAAGATAATAAAGCGCCAACCTAACGTTTTTTATCTTGAGCCAAGGACCCCACTATATGAAGACATGGCTGAGATCGCACGAATGAAAAGACGGCGAAAAATAAAAATTCGCGCGCGCGAGGAGGCCTTTGGTGGTTAAGGGGGGCTTCGCATACAGTGACGCCTACTTTAAGATTTTTGTCAGGAATTACGAAAAGTTCGGGAGCCTCCAATCCCGCATTGACAAAAAGTGTGAGAAGATGCTGAAGGATCCTTATACAGGTACCGAATTACTCGCCGATGCCACCTACGGCCTGAACCTAAAAGGCTGCCGCAGTATCCGTGTTGATCGAAACGTTCGAATTATTTTCGTTGTCTGCGAGGAATGTCGTCGTTTCAAAGAATGCGAGTACTGTTTTGTGAGGGCTTGCCAGACAAAGCCGTCGTGTTTTTAACGGTTAATACCCATCACCTCGCCGATGAAATAAAGTAGTTCAGCTTTTCCATCTGTTTGCAAACGGCGCTGAATCGCCAAAGATCGTACCCGCAAAACCTCGTTGAAATATCTTAAAACACGTTATGGCTAAGTTCACCGTTGCGTGCGGTATTCGTATTTGAATCGTGGAATTCTACCTGCTACAAACATGAGTATTCAATACGCCTCTGCCAAGGCAATCCCCCGGCGCGAAGGCGCGGCAAAAGTCACCGGCGCGATTCGATACGTCGATGATCTGCTGCTCGAAGATTTCCTCTGGGGCGCGACGGTGCGCAGCACGATCCCGCACGGCAAAATTTTGTCCATCAACTTTCACCCGGCATTCGATTGGAAAGATTTCACGATTGTCGCAGCTAAAGATATTCCAGGCCTCAACTTCGTCCCCCTGCTCGAAAAAGATCAACCTGTGCTTGCGGACGGCATTGTTCGACATCTTTATGAGCCGATTATCTTGTTGGCGCATCGCGACCGCGCCATGCTTGAAATTGCCAAACAAAATATTCGTATTGACTATGAGCCGCTGCCGGCGATTTTCGAACTCGACGAAGCGCTTCATCCTCCGCAGCCGATTTTCGGCAAAGACAATTTGTTCAAGAAAATTTTGATTGAAAAGGGCGAGCTGGCAAAAGCCTTCGACGCAGCGCATGAAATTTTTACCGGCGTTTATGAAACGGGCCTGCAAGAACAAGTCTATCTCGAAAATCAGGGCATGGTGGCGCATTACGATCATTCGCGCGGACACTTGAGAATTATCGGCTCGATGCAGTGTCCTTATTATATACATGACGGTTTGAAGTCGATCATGCAATTGCCGGACGAGCATGTCGAAATCGAGCAGGCTGCCACCGGCGGCGGCTTCGGCGGCAAAGAGGAATATCCGACGATGATCGCGGCTCATGCGGCTTTGCTCTCTTTGAAATCTGGAAAAACGGTTAAGCTGATTTACGACCGCCACGAAGACATGCTGGCCACCACCAAGCGCCATCCCTCACGCACGACGATTCGCACGGCGCTCGATGCACAAGGAAATATTCTCGCGCACGACATCGATTTGCTGATGGACGGCGGCGCATATTGCACGTTGAGTCCGGTCGTGCTCTCGCGCGCAGCGATTCATGCAGCAGGGCCGTATGCGTGGGAAAATGTCCGCGTCCATGCACGCAGTGTGGCGACGCACACGCCTCCGAACGGAGCGTTCCGCGGATTTGGCGCGCCGCAATCTATTTTTGCTTTCGAGCGCCATCTTGATCGCCTTGCCAAGCATCTTCATCAACAGCCGCACGCGCTTCGCGAAAAATATTTACTGCGCCCTGGACAAACCACCGCCACCTCCCAGCGCATCGACGATCCTGCGGCGGCCGAGGTTCTACAACACGCCATCGAGAAAACTGACTTCGTCAATAAAAGAAAAAGTTTGTCGCAAAAAAATAAGCCGTCGAAATGGGAGCGACGCGGCATCGGCATGGCGTTGTTTTTCCACGGCGCGGGTTTCACCGGCAGTGGCGAGGTTTATCTTGCGTCCAAAGTAAAAGTTGATGCGACTGCAGAAGGCAAGATTCGCGTCTTCACCGCCAACACCGAAATGGGACAGGGCAAGGACACGATCTTTGCGCAAATTGCCGCCGAGGCGATGGGCGTGCCGTTTTCACAAGTTGAAATTGTGCCGCCGAATACGGCGGTGGTTCCAAACAGCGGCCCCAGCGTGGCGTCGCGCACCGCGATGGTCGTCGGCAAACTCGTTCACGATGCGTGTGAAGATTTAAAGAAAAAACTTAACGATGAATTTGGCAAGACATACACTCCGGCGCATCTCGTCACTTGGACAAAAGAGTATTTGCAACGGCATGAAAGCCTCGAAGGCTGGGCGCAATATGTCGCGCCGCCGCATGTGCAGTGGGACGACAAAAACTATCGCGGCGCGGCTTATGGCACTTATGCGTGGGCGTGTTATGTCGCTGAAGTCACCGTGAGGCTGGATACTTTCGAAGTAACGGTCGACCGCTTTTATACCGTGCAGGAAATCGGCAAAGCGCTGAATCCGGTTTTGGCGCACGGACAAATCGAAGGCGGCGTCGTGCAGGCGCTCGGTTATGCCTTATGTGAAGAAGTGAAAACAAAGGACGGCGGCATGATCAACGCCAATTTGACGAACTATATCATTCCCAGTTTTGTCGATGTGCCGCCTGTGGAAGTTGAATTCATCGAGCATCCGTATGCGTATGGACCTTCAGGCGCCAAAGGCATCGGCGAACTACCGATGGACGGCCCGGCCCCGGCAGTGGTGAATGCGATTTGCCACGCGCTGGAGATCGATGTCTGTCGCATTCCGGCAACGCCGGAATGGTTGAGCAAGATTTATCTCGATAAAAAGAATCGGACAAACACGGAGTAACGGAGAAAGCCGAGTTTTACGGAGACCGGCATAAGGCATTTCGGCAATAAAGTCTTTTAGCCGGCTCGTCTTTACTCCGCGTTTTCTCTGCGTCCTCCGCGACTCTGTGTAAAAAGTTTTTCAGAGAACCTTTATTATCAATACAAAGCTCATGCTAATTGAATGTAAGATTAACCAAAAAGCGCATCGTCATGAAGTTGATCCAACGATGACGGCGCTTGATTTTCTGCGTTACATCGCGCAGCTCACCGGGACCAAAGAAGGCTGCCGCGAAGGTGAATGCGGCGCGTGCACAATTTTGCTCAATGGCGATTTGGTCAATAGCTGCCTCGTTCCTGCCATTCATCTTCATAAAGCAGAGATTGTCACCGTCGAGGGGATCTCGCAGGCAGATGAGCTAAGTCGCATCCAACAGGCATTTGTCGTGGAAGGCGGCAGCCAGTGCGGTTTCTGCACGCCGGGAATGATTGTCTCTGCAGCCAAGCTCGTCGAAGGCAAACGCGAGCTTGATGAAGCAACGATTCGCGAATTCATGGCGGGAAATCTGTGCCGCTGCACCGGCTATGGCCAGATTGTTAAATCGATTCTGGAGGCGGTGAAGTAAAACACAATCTCCCACGGCTGCGCCGCAGGATAATCACACCGGATTTGTGTACTCAGCGAGATTTGTAAAACGTTGGCCAAGCCAACGTTCGAACATATTATAATTGGGATGATCTCATCACGTAAAACAATATGGAAGCCACTTTAAAACCCGGACGTTTCGAATGCCTGCAACCATCCTCGTTAGCGGAAGCTTTCGAGATGTTGCAAACGCCGCAATCGCTGCCGATCCAACCGCTCGCCGGCGGCACGGATCTTTATGTTTATCTCAACGCCAGAATTTTGCCTTACTGTACTTTTCTCGATCTTTCGCTGCTTGACGAGTTGCGGCAGATCATAATGAAGAACGATGTCATCGAAATCGGCGCGCTGACGAGCTTCACGACGATTCGCCATCATCGACAACTTCACATCGAGTTTCCGATGCTCGCCGAAGCCGCCGCGGTCATTGGGGCAGTACAAATTCAGAATCGCGCAACGCTCGGCGGTAACATTGCGAACGGCTCGCCTGCCGGCGATAGCTTGCCGGTGTTGCTTGCTTACGACGCGATTATCCAGCTTGCATCAAAAAACGGCCGGCGGCAAATCCCTTATAATGAATTTTACACCGGCTATCGCCGCAGCCAAATGCGCCAGGATGAATTGATTGAAAAAATAATCCTGCCGCGAAAAAACCCAACCGGAGAGGTTCATCAAGAGTTTTGCAAGATCGGTACGCGAAGATCGCAAGCAATCTCGAAAGTTGTGGCAGCTTTTTGGCTGGAAGTTATTGACGGCAAGGTGCTCGATTCTCGCATCGCCTATGGCAGCGTAGCGCCGACACCGATACGATTGCAAAAAGTCGAGATCGCCCTTAGCGAACAGTCACTGAATGCGACGACGATCGGAAATGCCGTTGTCCTCGTGCGCGAGGAAATCAAGCCAATCGATGACGTGCGTTCCACGGCATTCTATCGGCAGCAGGTCTCGGAAAACATTCTCCATAGATTTTTGGAAGAAGCCTAATCCTATCGTTGCCAGCACTTGCTCGTCACGCTTTACTCCTCGGATTTTATCTTGCAAATTAAAATCCGATTACCTATTATTCATCGTTGTTCGGCATGACGATCAAATGATTCGGCGCATTCGTCTAGTGGTCTAGGACGCTGGCCTCTCACGTCGGTAACACGGGTTCGAGTCCCGTATGCGCCACTTTAGAAAGGGCAAACAGCAAAAAGAAAAAAGCAAAAGCGGGTGGTGCCGGTTCGTTTTTTCTCCTTCGGTCTTTGGTGTCTCTCAAGGGCCGACATTCTTCACCAAATTTCCGCTTGATTTTCTCCAGCGAAACCGCGTATATTGCGCTCGTTGCTCTTTGTCGTTTTCTTTTTGCTGTTTGCTTTTTGTTTTTCCCAGAATGCGCCCGTAGCTCAACTGGATAGAGCGCTTGGCTACGGACCAAGAGGCTGGGGGTTCAAATCCTCCCGGGCGTACAAAGCTAAAGACCAACAAGAAATCGCCGATTTCTTGTTTGCGTTTTGAACCGGCACGTTATGACGCATGAACATTGGATGGGATACGCGCTGCGCGAGGCGGAAAAAGCCGCGTCGCGAGGCGAGGTGCCGGTAGGAGCTGTGGTCGTTGCCAATAATCAAATCATCGGTCGCGGCCATAATCTGGTCGAAACGCTACAAGACGCCACCGCGCATGCCGAGATGATTTCGATCACCGCGGCGGCAGGAAGTGTCGGCAGTTGGCGGTTGGACAGCGCGACGCTCTATGTCACGCTGGAGCCGTGCCCGATGTGCAGCGGCGCGATTCTTCTCTCTCGCATAGGCATGGTGGTATTCGGAGCTGCAGATTCGCGTTTCGGCGCCTGCGGTTCGGTCACTAACGTGATCGGCAAAAACCCCTTCGGTCCGGCAATTGAGGTAGTACGCGGCATCATAGAAAACCAAAGCCAGATACTGCTGCAAGAGTTTTTTCAAAAAATTCGCCACCGCAATATTGAAAAGTAGCTTTTCACTTTTGCTGTTTTCTTTTTGCCGTTTGTCTTTTGCTTTTTGTTTTACCAGGGGCAGTAGCTCAGCTGGGAGAGCGCCACGTTCGCAACGTGGAGGCCGGCGGTTCGATCCCGCTCTGCTCCACAAGTTGTTGTAGTGCCCCTTCGAGGGACAAGCGTATAATGAGCCAGGACGCCTAAAGGCGTGGCTACAGACAATCATTCGGAGAGGTGGCTGAGTGGTTGAAAGCGGCGGTCTCGAAAACCGTTATTCGCCCTTAACGGTGAATCGGGGGTTCGAATCCCCCCCTCTCCGCGCGTGATCTTTTAAAATTTCAAAGGCCATCGCTGATGGCCTTTTTAATTGATGAAATGAGTCATTAGCTCAATCAGCTTAATCCGTTTAGAAAAAAACAGTAAGCGGATTGAACGGATAAAAGCAAAACTGGAGAGGTGTCCGAGTGGCCGAAGGAGCACGCTTGGAAAGCGTGTATAGGCGCAAGTCTATCGCGGGTTCGAATCCCGCCCTCTCCGCTAATCCAACAAAACCAAATCCCCTCGAATTTTTTCATACCACCCGAGAATAGAGGCCTTGCGCTTTTCCGCGGTATCGAAGGCATTGCCGCCAAGAAGTCTATCCGCTGCAATAGCATTCGCAATCTTCGCAGCCGTTTCATCAAGCTTTTCATCAAGCAGCTCGACGCGCAGCTTGTCATCCATCAGCTCAAGCAAAATTTGTCGATAGCGCTGCCGATAGGACGGCACGCTGAGCAGTTTTTGGCTTAGCTCATTATCGCCAAAAATCGTGCTGCGGGTTCGATGTGGTTCCAGAAGATGATCAACATCCCATGGAATAAAGAAAAATTTTTCTTCGGGATTATTTTTGTGCAAGCGAAAATTATTGATGTAGCCGTCGGAGTTATGAAAGAGAACCGACACCGCGAGGTAGCGCAAATAATTTTCAACGTCAAGCAACGGCTCGATTCTTGAAGGCAATTCATTCGCGCTCGATTCGTCAAGAACGGTTATCAATTCTTCCAGATCGCCCCAATATCCTTCTCGCTCTCCTTTGTTTTCAAAACCCATCCGAACGTCGTATCCATCGGCAAAAGAAAAATGCGCGTTGGCGCGAGTAGCTTCATAAAGCGAGCCTAAGCGCTGCCCTCGCAGGATAAAAAAATCTTCATCAATCGGCTCGATCAAAAAATAAAGTCCGCGATACTCGCCGTTCAAATAGAATGCTGCTGGCTCGACATCTGGCACTTCCAAGCCTGCTTGTGCAAACGCATAAAATCCGATAATCGGATTCAAGCCAGTGGGATCGCCATACTGCGCGCTCAGCGTATAGAAGCGATGGCCGCGAAAACGCCGATCATCCGGAAATTCAAACGTCACGGATTTTTTGGTCTGATTGATCGAGGTTTGGCCGGAATAGCGCACCTTGAGGTTCCAGCTTCTGCCTTCGAGCGCGAGAGCAGCAGGGACAGGCAAACGCGCAAAGAGATTGCTGTTCAACGCGCCCAAATTCTCGCTCGTCAGACGCAATTCTACCTTTGCCAACCCAAAACCTTCAGCGTCCGGCGGATTGATAATCTTGCTGCATCCGTGTATTGTCAACGCCGCAAGAATCGCGACGAGGTTAATGCCGCATCTTTTCGTTCTCACCACTGAAGCTCCATTTGAATGATTCCATTGCTGCCCACCGAGCTGCGCTCGCTGTGCTCTATCGGCGAACTGGTGAGCTGCAAGTCCACGTTCATACTCACTCTGGCTTGCTTCGCAACATAGAAATTCAACCCGCCGAGCGCCGAGATCGTATTGCGGCCGATCGCATCGAGATCGCGCGCAAGAAAACTCGCAACGAACACCGGCTCAATGGCTTTGATCAGCCGGCGCGAGATCTTCATGCGGTGCCCATAAAGAAGTTTGCCGCCGAGAAAATAAACGTTTTTCCCGTCGCCGACTTTTTTCTCGATCTCCGAGGCGAAAGGATCCATGCCGGCGACAGCCTCGATCTCAACGTGATGCGCTTCGGTGTCACGAATCAATTCCACCCCAGCTCCCCAAACCGTCTGATAGCCCTCTTGAATCTTATCGATCTTGACGGCGCCGCTGCCTCCCAACGCAAATGAGCCAATGGCATTCAATCGCGTCATATGCCCCACAAAAGAAAAATCGTGAGCTTCATTATAACCTACGCTCGCAGAAATTCCGGTCGACCGTTCCTTATCCCTGGTTTTGCGATGATAGCGCATATTCAGCTCGCGCCCGACAAAACCGATTGGCTCAAGATACTGATAGACCAACGTGCGCTCGGCGGTCAAAAGTTTCTCTTTCGACTTTTGAAACTCGTAGCCGAAACGTTTCTTGCTTTGCCCGAATTCCAAATCGATGGCTTTGCCGAGATCGGCGGTGAGAAAAGCCTCGCGCAATTCGATTTCATGCGTATCCGATTCGCCGCGCAAGTCGATTTGCGCATCAAGATTATCGTCGACTTTGGTTTCGACTTGAACTTTCGCGCGATAAAACGACTCGCTAAAGGTCTCATTATACGTGTAATCTGCGCCGATGCGCAGCCAGCCTGAAATAACGCTTTTCGACTGCGCCGAACTCAAGGCTGGAAAAACAAGAACCATTCCCGGCAAAACCAGCGATATGCCGGTATAGAATAGACGCCTTAGAATCAGCATGATTGAAAATTCCTTTCCCCAGGGGTTTTGCGCGATGGAATGTCATGCAACCGGTTGCAATGTCCTAACTTTTTCGTTCTCATGCAAGCGATATTCAGAAACATCAGTAATGCCTCAGTTATTGGTGGAGAACTGTAGCGCAGTCGTCCCGACTGCAAGCAGGATGCTTGCGCTATCACCCGTAACTGAGGCATTACAAACATCAAACATCAAAAACTTTTTCTTGAAATTGCCGAATTAATTCCTTACATATTCCCGTCTTTAACGGACGGGTGATGGACATGTGATGCAGAAGCCAAAAGGATTTTCCAAGACGCTTTTCACTTCTCAGGAGCGCAAATGAAGAACTGGCTCGCCGCGTTCGCGATTTTTGCCGAGTGTTGTCTTATATCATTATCCGCCTCAGCACAAAGCCTTCTCCACAAACAAAGCCAACTCCCCAGCCGTTCTTCCGAAGCCCCTTCCGACGACACGCCATCCAAAACTCCTTTCTATAAAAACCTCTTCGAAGGCGCCAAAGCCAGCGTCAGCGCGTGGCAGCTTCCGCTGTTCGCGGTGAGTGTTTTGACAGAGCGCCAAAAGCCCGGCAATGGAATGCCGCTACCGCCGTTTAATGTCGATAATGACATCGCCGAAGTGTGGTCCAGCAACGACGGGAAAGAATCGTTTGGGTCGATCAGCCCGAAATATTACCCTTTCCTCGCCGGCACCTCGCGTTTGGCTGGAATGATCGTGCTTGATGCAATTGGCGGGCAAGATTATGCGCCCTCAAGCTACGCCAAGTTGTTTCGCTTTCAACAAGCGCTCTATTTCAACACCGTCGTCACCCACATTGCCAAGCGCAATTTCAACCGCCACCGCCCCGACGGCTCCGATACCCAATCCTTTTTCTCCGGACATACTTCGACGGCTTTTGCCACCTCCACTTTTCTTTATCTGGAAATGCGCGACTTCATCGACGGTCAAACTTTGAAAGGCCGCGACCTGCCGCTCCTTTCACCCGCACAATGGAAAATAATTTCTTTTGGAGTCTTTTATGGGTGGGCAGCGTATGTCGGCTACTCGCGCATTCATGACAATAAGCATTATCTCAGCGATGTTTTGGTGGGCGCTGCAAGCGGATCGCTCGTCAGCTATTTGCTTTATCCCCACAATGAAAAAAGCGCGTCAACATCAAAAATGAAATTCGGGATTGCGCCAATGAACGGCGGCGCTGCTGGCGGGTGGAGTTATAACTTTTGACAACAATGCAATTTGTCGCAACGATTTTGCTCTCCACTGAATTGGTTTTTCGATTCCGCCTATTCGTTCCAATGCAATTATTACACGAATACTTCTTGCTCGCGAATTTAAAACATCCCGCTGATTAACCTGCCCTTATCTTGCCTCGCAGATTCTCTCGACATCCCATCCATTGAAAAGTTTACACGAACGTCTTCGCGTTCGCTGACCTACATCAAGATAATGTTCACTCGCAAAAATCATATTTTGCATCTTCGTCATTGATTTTATTGGTCGATTCTGAATTCGATTCTCTTGCGTGAGGCAATACGGATTTGTGGCAGCACTTTTGCTTTTCGTCGGGTCATGCGTAATGAAAGTGATTCGAAACTTTTGATAGGCGAAAGGAGATCATATGCAATTCCTGCCATTCTGTGTCACGGCGCTCATCGGTGGATTCGCAGCTTATGTCGTTTCGCTGTTTGACCGCGGACAAAGTCTCTTGCGCCTGGCGAATTATCCGGTCGGCGTCTTAGCCGCCTCGCTGGCCACGTGGATTTCTCAAAACGTGCCCAACATGCACAACAAGCTCCTTATCCTCGGTATTTTCGTGCCGGCCATTGCGTTGCTCTTGTATCAAACCATTCGTCACTTTTTCGAGGACAAAAAGCATTTGGCGGCATGAGTTGATAATAAAAAAATTGAAACCCCAATTCCTCAAATGAGCCCGGTGGGCGTTAAAGCGAACGACCCCGCGCAAGCGTCCACCAAGCCCCCCCGAAGAACGCGGCCTCAACCCGGCCGCGTTCTTTTTTCCACCTGAACGGTTCATACTTCGAAAGACTCCCGCAAAATTGTTTCGTCTTTATTCTTTTCTTTGCGAGGTCTCTGCGGCTTGGCGACTTTGCGTGAATTCTTTTGCTTGTGGAGAAAAGATATGGCTCATGGCGTTCTTCGCCGCGGTCTTTGGTATCCATTGCCGAACCGGCTTTTCGCTTGACTTTACTTTGCTTGCTGCCTATATTGGCCTTGCAATTTTATTAATAATGAAAATTTTTTCGCAGGATGTTGATATATGGATGAACCAAAGTCGCGCCGGCGTCCACAAATGGCGAATCGCCGAGTCAACTTTTCATTCGGCTACTTGATCGTCGCCTTCTTGTTGATGTGGCTTGTGCAAAGCGTCTTCTTTCGGGAAGACGTCAGGAAGATTCAATACAGCACGTTCAAGGTAGACTTGCGCGAAGGGAAAATACTGAATTGCGTAATCACCAACGAGGAGATTCGCGGCTATTATCGACGCAACGCGAACGATAAAGAACCCGCCGGCTCGCAAACGCAGCTCTTTGGCGCGGCGGATGATTCGACAAACCGCGGCCGGCAGTTCATCACCGTTCGCGTTGACGATCCCGATCTTGTCAAAGAGCTCGAAGAGCACAAAGTCGAATTCACCGGCAAGGCCGATAGCGGCTGGTGGCAAAATCTTCTGCTCTTGTGGGTGCTGCCGATGCTCGTGCTGCTTGCGATTTGGAGTTTCTTCGTCCGCCGCATGAACCCGCAAGGCGGATTGATGTCGATCGGCAAAAGCAAAGCAAAGATTTATGTTGAAGGGAAAACCAAAGTCACGTTCAAGGACGTTGCCGGCATCGATGGCGCCGTCGAAGAAGTTCGTGAAGTCGTCGAGTATCTGAAGAATCCGGACAAATTCAAGAGCCTCGGCGGACGCATTCCCAAAGGCGTGTTGCTCCTCGGTCCCCCGGGAACAGGCAAGACTTTGTTAGCTCGCGCCGTGGCCGGTGAAGCGGCTGTTCCTTTCTTCTCTCTCAGCGGCTCGGATTTTGTCGAAATGTTCGTCGGCGTTGGCGCGGCGCGGGTGAGAGATTTATTCGGCCAGGCTGCACAGCAAGCGCCGGCCATTGTGTTCATCGACGAGCTTGACGCCGTCGGCAAAGCGCGCGGCATCAGTCCGCTCTCCAGCCATGACGAGCGCGAACAGACGCTCAACCAACTGCTATCGGAAATGGACGGCTTCGACGCGAATAGCGGCGTCATCATCATGGCGGCGACGAACCGCCCGGAGATTCTCGATGTGGCGCTTCTTCGTCCCGGTCGCTTCGACCGGCAAATCGTCGTTGATCGGCCGGACATCAACGGCCGCGAGGCGATACTCAAAGTTCATGCGCGCAAAGTTAAACTCTCCAAAGAGATCAATCTGCGAATGATCGCGGCGCGCACACCGGGCTTCGTCGGCGCGGATTTGGCGAACGTCATCAACGAGTCGGCGCTGCTGGCGGCGCGCGTCAGCAAGAAGGAAGTGGAAAGCACCGATCTCGAAGAAGCCATCGATCGCGTCATCGCCGGTCTGGAAAAAAAGAATCGCCTGTTGAATAAAAAGGAAAAAGAGATCGTCGCGTATCATGAATCCGGCCATGCCGTCGTTGCCGGCAGCTTGGAAGGCGTCGATCCCGTGCACCGCGTCTCGATCATTCCGCGCGGCGTGGCGGCGCTTGGCTACACGCTGCAATTGCCCACCGAAGATCGCTATCTCATGACACGCACTGAGCTGCTGAATCGCCTTAAAGTTCTTCTTGGCGGACGAGTGGCCGAAGAAGTCATCTTCAAGGAAATTTCCACCGGCGCGCAAAACGATTTGGAGCGCGGCACCGCCATCGCCCGCAGCATGGTGACCGAATACGGCATGAGCGCGAAGCTCGGCCCGCTTTCTTATGCCAAAGAAAAGCGCGGCTTTTTTCTCGGCGCAGAATTTGGCACCGAGCAACATAGCGAGAAAGTTGCCGGCGAAATCGATGAAGAAGTGCGCAAAATCGTCGAGACTGCCTACGCCGAAGTAACGCGGCTGCTCACCAAAAAGCGCGGCAAGCTCGAAGCCCTGGCCCAGATGCTCCTCGATAAGGAAGTTGTTGAGGGCGAGGAGCTTGAAGCATTGCTCAATGAGAAAAAGCCTAAAGGCCAAAATGGCAAGATGGAGCCTGAAGCCCTGGCGCATAATCGCAAGGAAGCAACAAAATAGATACTATCACGAGTAGTGTCTGCAAATAGAATTCCCGAAGTTTACCTGCCTTTTCTGCAACTCCCGCCGCAGCCGGTATATTTAAGGTTGCGCAAGGGAGTGCATTGCGACAATCCACTTTCAATCCTCAAAACGCCTCGCACGCCGGCTTGCGTCACCAAACATCATTAACAGCGAATTGAGACGTTCGCATGAGCAACCTATTCATTCGCGTCAACGAAAAGCAATACGGCCCCTTCTCCCGCCAGGAGATGCGCGGCATGTTCCGCCAGGGGAAATTTTCCGCCAAGGATATGATCTGGCACGAAGAGCAGGATCAGTGGGTGGAGGCGGGCACGCTGCGCGATTCAACATGGTTGTTTGATGATGAGCAATCGGCGCAAGAAAGCAAACAGCGCGTCATCGCCGTTGCCGGAGGCAAGGGCGGCGTCGGCAAAACCGTGATTACTGCCTCTCTCGGCGTCGGGCTTGCCAGCCTCGGTTATCAAGTCGTCATGGTCGACGCCGATCTCGGCGGCGCAAACCTGCACACGGTGATGGGCATTCTCGAGCCGACGCACACCTTTTTTGATTTCTATACGACGCAAGTTGAGAGCCTCAAAGACGTCGTCCTCGAAACACCGGTAAAAAATCTTGGGCTGATCAGCGGCGCGTGCGGCACGCTAGGCCTCGCCAATCCGAAATACTATCAGAAACAAAAATTCATTCGCGAGCTGCGCACGGTTCCCTCCGACTTCTTGCTACTCGATCTCGGCGCAGGATCATCCTACAATGTCATCGATTTCTTCCTCGCCGCCGACGAGGGCATACTGGTCACTAACCCCGAGCCGATGGCGGTGCAGGAGTGCTTCAACTTCATCAAGATTTGTTTGATGCGAAAACTCAAGCTCGCCTTCAAACAGCATGAGAAAGTCATGGCAGTGATCGACAGCGACGAGATGAGCCGGCCCGGCCGCATCGAGACGCCGATGCTGCAAGTGCTGGAAAAAGTCCGCGACGCCGACCCGACCGCCAGCGGGCTGATGGAGGAAGTGCTCGACGCTTTCCACCCGCGCTTGATCTTGAACATGATGGACAATCCTGAGGATGAAAAAGAAGGTTGGGCGATACAAACTGCGGCAGCGGAGCTGCTGAACATCGACGTGGAATTTCTCGGTTGCGTCAGCGCGGACCAAACCGTGCGCCAAGCGGTGCGCGAGCTACGTCCCTTCCTGCTTCACAACCCGAAAGGCAAAGCGGCGCAAGATTTGGCCAAGCTCATCAACGTCAAGCTGCTCGGCAAGAGCAATCTCAAGAATTTCTTCGACAAGCGAAAGCTGAAGAAATCTCTGATCAATATGCAAAGCGGCATGCCCGGCACCAATCTGCGCGAGCACGCGCCGATTTGCTCTTCAAAATGTTTTTACTGGGGTGATTGCGATTTTCAAAACGGCGGGCTGCCCTGCCCGGTAAGACATGTTGAGGTGATGTTCAAGACGTGATGAGACCCCCACGATCTACTCTCGCTCATACCCATCCAAATAATCTTTGCAGCACAACCAATTGAGTACAATCTCTGCTTTTTCCTTAAAAAATTATAACAAGATTGAAGCATTGCTTGCTTTTTCAAAAGTAATGATTTAATATCTCTTACTTCAGCTTGCATAGACTCCTTCACAGAGCAATTTCTAAAATCTCACAAATTCATTCGCTTCGATCGAATAGAACAATAAACTCTGAGCGACAGATGAGCCAATCTATCTCGAGACTTTTTCACAAGCTGCTTCCGGGGTACTTGGTATTTTTCACATTCGGTTGCGAGCATCCAACAGAAGTTGGTAAATGGACTGTTCATCACCGTTCACCTGAAGAGGTGGTGATGGTTCTGAAGCGAGCTTATACAGAAAAAAATTTAGAGCTGTATATGAGCAGTTTCAGCGAAGAGAGCAGGTTTGGTAACGCTTCTGAGTATTTATGGGACATTGAGCAGGAGAGAGCGATTCATCAAAAAATGTTCGCCAGCGCAAAGGAAATCGATTTGAATATTGAGGAATTGTTGATAGAGGAATCTACTGAAACATATAAAAGCACTATTTACAACTACCGGTTGAACGTGCAATTGCCAAGCAGACAGGTGTTGCATGCACAGGGACAGGTTTCGTTGGAGTTTGTTCAGAATAAGCTCGGCTACTGGCAAATTAACTCATTTCGTGAAATAAATAGCGGGCGAAATTCCCCCTGGAACAAAACAGTAACAAACTCAGCGGCCAACGACAGTATTGATTATTTCCCTTTGACGGTGGGCAATTACTGGACTTACCATGATCGGATTAATCCAACGCTTCCGGATGTTCAAGCCAGTATAACTGATTCTCTAGTAATACGCGGCAATCTTTATTACATCTTGCAGCAATTTGGATTTCCATTTTTCATACAACCTGCTTTTGTTCGGGTTAATTCAATCCAGCAACTAATAATATTTATTCCAACGGATTCATCTGCGCTGGCTATTTTTGATTTAGCAGCCACAGTTGGAGATTCATCAATCATACAATTTCCTGGTGACAGAGAGATAAGAATCGTCGAACTTTTTAGCAAGAAGGATTCCTCGAAAGTTCCGGCGGGCACCTTCACAGACGTGCTGGAATTTCTCATCACTGATTTCAATTCCGGATCTCGCTCTATATATGAATTTGCGGCAAACGTGGGAATAATCAGGCAAAGGGGAGAAAATCAAGAACTAGTATTGAAAAACGCCAAGGTCAACGGAAGAAAATATCCATTAATGACGGATGTTGAAACTCGCTTTCTCAGTTGGGCTCAAATTAAATTGAGTTTCAGATAAGCTGCGGCTCACATTCTTCAAATCATGGAGGATAACATGAACGCCAAGTACAAGATTTTCATTATGCTTTTATTCGGGGTGATAATATCTGATCAAGATTCACTAAATGGACAAGTGCCTTCCTGTGGAGGAAGCGGCGGCTCCGCCTTTATCCTTCCCTCCACTCCCAATGTTAACGCGTTAATTATTTACACGCGTTTCCCAAGCGGCGGATTTCCCGTCCCGCCCGACGAGCTACCGAGTTTTGCCGATGAGGCTGCTCAACATCTTACAAGTTATTACGAAGAAATGTCATACAATACACATCATATTAACGCACAAGTGATTCAGAGGCCGACTCCCTATTCAGATTTGCCCTTCGTAGCGAATAATTCAATGAGCTATTACCAAAGCGATGGTGGCCCAAGCTCGAAACTGACTGAGTTGAATACTGAAATCCTAAATAAAGCCCACCAGGAAAATAATAATGTTTTTAATGGAATAAGTGTGGTATTCTTATTCTACGGAGGAAATGTTTTCACAGGAGGCACTGCATCGGCCAATCTATACGAAACAACTTCCAATTATTCTGGTTGTGGTGCCATTATGGAATGGGGTTGGTTAGGAAGCGAGGAAGAGGAAGGGCACAAATGGCATTTGGCGCATGAATACGGACATTTATTGTCTCCGGATGGCACCTCAGGCAAACGACTTTTGGATCAAACTTCCCAACCTGGTGGCATTTATAATATCATGTACAATGTGCGCCAATACGGCACCCAGCCTATGGCTGCATTCAATCTTATTCATCTTGGCTGGATCAATAGTAGTTGGATCAAAGAAATCGATCCTTCTGTCAGTGGAAACCAACTTGGCGTCGAGATTAGAGACACTCGTATGGCGCCTCCATTGGGTAAATATAATGTTGCGAGAATCAAAATACCCAATACCACCAATGAGCATTTCGTTGTTGAAAACCGCCAAGGCACAGGCTCTGACGCTTTCCTAAGCACCGGAGGAAAGGGCCTGATCATTTGGCACATGAACAAGCCATACGGTTCTTATAACGCAAATAACAACATGGACGTTGAAATTGCCACTGCAATTGGCGCACATGGACAAGATTGGCTGGATAATGGAGTACAAAGACCGGGAGAGATCAGAGGGTTTACTACAGATTTCTTTGATGGAATAAACAAGAAAACACTTGCGCCATGGACCAATCCGAGCACGGAAACAGGATTCTTATATTCGGGCACTCATTCATTTCGCGACATAGCATTAACCAAAATAACCAAGTCGGGAACGACGATGAAATTTGATTTTTTGGCAAATGCACCTCCCGGGCCGCCGCAGAATTTGGTCATGCCCAATGCCAATCAAAATGGCCAAAAACCAATCTTGCAATGGAGCGCCAATACAGAACCGGATTTTAGCCAGTATCAAATCTTTCGCGGATACCAAGATACACAAACATCTCCAATACTATGGGATAACGACCCAACAGCCACGACGACTAATACGACTTGGACCGAGCCTATCATCACCATCAACACATCAGCGCCATCATCCGTGCATTATCGCATAAACGCTGTAGATAATGCGAACAATGTATCGGATTATTCGAATTCAGTTTCAGCCCGCACATACCAGATACCGAAGAGTTCCGGTGATCAACCGGAAGAAATGAAGTCGTCTTTGCCAACACAATTTGCTCTTCATCCAAATCACCCAAATCCCTTTAATCCGGCCACTGAAATCAAGTTCGAGCTCCCTGAAAATGGGCAAGTCACCTTAACTGTGTTCAATGTTGTAGGGCAAAAAATCCGTATGCTCGTCAACGATCGAAAAGATGCCGGTTATCACTCTGCTCTGTGGGATAGTAGAGACGATTCCGGCAACCAGGTGGCATCTGGAATCTATCTGTACAGGATTCAAGTAACCTCAACTAACGCATCTGACAAATCTTTCTCAGCAGTTAGAAAGCTGACACTTTTGCGATAGCAAGTCGAATCAACTAGCCCAACTTCCGCAGTTGAGCGAGCTAAGTTCAGTATTTGCGTGAAAAATAGGCTAAAGTCTTCACTACAATTGATGCGTGATGGTCAGCCGGTCTGGCACTTTCAGACCCAGCCGTTGCAA
>Ga0247727_10007832_pt1 | contig 20151 bp, 16 predicted proteins | sample WisWelCaveWW1625_FD_202498 | JGI IMG/M metagenome (GOLD analysis project Ga0247727, IMG submission 202498) | Biofilm microbial communities from Wishing Well Cave, Virginia, United States - WW16-25 | ecosystem: Environmental > Aquatic > Deep subsurface > Groundwater > Cave microbial mat | place... | reverse complement strand
TCGCGGCCCGGCGCACACCCGTTTCCAGTTGGTACTTCGATGCAACGCTGCTTGCGGGCTATTACGGCCGCGAGCGCAGCTACCACCACACGGCGCCGATCTCCGCCATCTTCGGCCTTCGTAAAACCTTGCAACAAGTGAAAGAAGAAGGCTACGAGGCCCGCTTCGAACGCCATCGCCGCGCCGCCGCGTATTTGATCTCCGAATTGGAAGCCTTGGGATTCACACCTCTGGTCAAGGCCGAGGAACGCCTCCCCATGCTCACGGCTCTGCGGCTTCCGGAACACGTACTGAGAGCCGGCGAAGCCAGCGTGCGCCGGCGTCTGCTGAATGAACACGGCATCGAAGTGGGCGGCGGCTTGGGCAAGTTGGCCGGCTCGATTTGGCGCGTCGGCCTCATGGGCGAAAACGCGCGGGAGAGTTGCGTCGACACACTGGTCTCCGCTCTGCGCCGAGCACTGACCTGACGGTAGGATTCAGGTCCCCTAGTGAACTGTTTCGTTCGAAACGATAAGTGGCGCGGCCGATGTGCGCCTTTGCCGAGGGGCCATTTCACTCTTGCCCCCACGGGATAACTAGCGCTGTCACCCATGGTGGCGCTTGCGTCGACCGAAACCGCACGGAACCCGCCCGATGCCGCCGTTTGCATCGCAGGGCAAATAGCAATACCGCCCGCAAAAGTTGGCGCCTACGTCAAAACGCCAATGGTCATCCATGCAGTGATCCCGTAGAGATGGGAGAAGAACTTTGCCTCGATCAACGCTCGACTGGCGAGTGGTTCGCCCTGGAAAAGATCAAGCGGATGAAACGCTGGACTCTGCTAAAAACCGCCGTTTTCGCCGCCGCCGCTGCTGCGGCTCTCAACTCCGCCGGCTGCGACGCAGGAAACGACGCGGCCCGCAATAAGGATTCCCAAGTCATTTGGAGGGGCTTGAACACGCCCTGCGGTCGACAACGCGTTGAAATCAATCTGCAAAACAGCGATACTGCCTACCGCTTTACCGGCTACGAACAGGATGACACGCTGCAGATGTTGGATGCCGGTGCGCGCTTCTACCAGCCCCAGCTATGCCAATTCTCCAGCCTGGATCCCATCGACCATCCGGCCAGCAGCCCCTACGCATACGCTTCAAATAACCCTCTCAATTTTGTCGACCCGGATGGGAAACAATGGAAGAAATCCTCTCAAGAGAAGGAAAGAACTGTAAGCCAAAAGACGTTCTCATTAACCGAACTCCCTGAGGCGGAAGGATCACCGGACCTGTCCTGGGCCAATGAGGAAGGGCGATGGTTTCTTTCAAAACTCAGAAACGCCATCGGCGAATCGGGCTGGGGAGAGCAAGCCCTTGCCGCCGCAGCCAATTCAATACACGACACATCGAACGTCTTCTTTGTATCCCCCGCGTTCTTTGCATTCGAAGCTTTGCAGGCAGCGACTGACAGCAAATCCTTATCTGTTGCAGCGATCGCCATCGGAACAACGATCTTTAACAATACCGACAAACCATACGTGCTACACAACATTGTGGTACCGCCTGATGGCTCCGCAGTACTCATCGATGCCTCCAAACCCCCTGGGACTCAGGCTGGCATGCTCGTGCACGAGGACACACATCGAATCACTGAGAAGCAAAATCCGCATTTTGCGAAAATCGCCCACGAATTCTTCGGCATTCGGGCGGAAATCCAATTCTTGTATACCTTTTCCGACTCGGTTTCCTCCTTGGGGAAAACGGACTTTTTGAAAACGTCAGGAATTCGAGATGATCTGAAGAATTGGCCATACACTTCTGCTTTTCTTCCGAGCCTCAAAGAAAAAAATGATGCAAGACCCGGCGCAGAACAAATCTTTTTTGCGAAATGATCCCGTGCCGCGGTGCCCGTGTTCCCTAGCGGCGCCCCAAACCGACCCACAAGCACGTTGACCAGCCTCCCCGCCGCATGCTATACGACAAAGTGCAAACGAATTCCCAGGTGCCCGACTGTCGGGTGAAAAGGGAAGGCCGTGTAAATCGGCCGCGGTCCCGCCACTGTAAATGGGGAGCTCCGCCAGCGTTAATACCACTCCGGTCGAGGTGATCGGGGGAAGGTGCCGGCGGCGCGCTCGCGCGACAGAGAAAGCGCGCGAATACCCATGAGCCAGGAGACCTGCCTGGGTGACAACCTGCAACCGCTCTTCGCGGAAGGGGGCGGTGCGGGAGTCTCGCATCCAGGCGGACAGCCCGGGCGACTCCTTCACCTCCTGTGCGCGGAGAGCCAGGAGGTCCTATGGTCCTCGCACGCTGGATGCGAACGTCATTCTTGCCCGATTCTCTGTTCTTGCTCGTCTCGGCTTCGTTGCTCGCATCGGTCGCATTGCTTGCACCCACGCGAGCCGCGCACGCGGATACCGACGCCGCGAAAACAACAAATAGCGACTCGGAGTCCACCGATTTCGACGCAGCGGATGCAAACAGCGACGCTTCCGCAGCAACGTCTCAACCCGCTGTACCCCGTCTGCGCGTGGGTCAAGTCACGGTGACCACGACGCGCAGCGAGCGCGACGTGCTCGATGTTCCGGGCAACGTCACCGTCATCGATCGCGAAACCATTCAGAAGAGCGGTGCGCGCGACGTGCCGGACCTGTTGCGCCGCGAAGCCGGCATTTTCGTCACCAACACGACGACCAACCCCGAGGGCTACACCGTCGAGGCGCGCGGTTTCAACAACGGCGGCGGCAACGGCTCGGGCATACTCGTGCTCTTGAACGGCCGCCGGCTGAACGAACCCAGCTCAAGCCTCGCCGATTGGTCCTTCGTCTACCTCGACAACATCGAGCGCATTGAAATCGTGCGCGGGCCCGCCAGCGCCGCCTACGGCGACAACGCCATGGCGGGCGTCATTCACATCATCACGCGCGACGCCGAGGGCCCGGCGCAACTCGAAGTGCGCGGCCGCCGCGGCAGTTATGACACCAGCGCGGGCAGCGTTTTCACGTCCGCCTCCGCCGGGCCGATTTCGATCTCCGCCTTCGCGGATGGTTTCAAGACCGACGGCTACCGCGAGCGCAGCGAGTTCCGCTCCCGTCACGGCGAGACCACGCTGCGCGCCGAACTGGGCGAATGGGGCGTCGCTTCCATCACCGGCGGCTATTCCAGCAACGTGCGCAAGCGGCCCGGCGATCTGACGAAGGCTCTGATGGCCGACGACCGCCAGCAGGCCGAGCCCGGCGGCGACCACAACATCGACCGCGTGAAGGAGCGCTACATCGACGGCCTGTTCGAGATTTATCTGCCCGGTGAGATCACGCTCAAGTTGCAGCCCTTTCACCGCCGCCGCACCGACGCCACGGAGATCTCAGATCCTTTCACCACTTTCAGCGCCGACTCGGAGAGCGATTCCGCCGGCATCAACACCCAGGCCCAGCTCGACCGCGAGATTTTCGGCCATGACAACCGCCTGCTCATCGGCTTCGACTGGCTGCAGGAAGACACCGACAGCGACAGCACCTTCACGGTTCTGCCGCCGTCGTTCTTCGCCGGCACCACGCTCTCCTCGACGCGGGCACGGCGCAAACTCTCGGGCATCTTCGTACAGAATGAGTTCGACCTGACGGAGAAGCTGACCCTCTCTCTAGGCGCTCGCAGTGAACACGTGCGCTACCGCGGCCGCGACCGCGTGAGCAGCATGGAATTCCGCATGAAACAGAGCGCCTGGGGTCCTAAGGCGGCCCTCACGTACCGCGTGAGCGATCCGCTTTCACTCTACGTCTCCTACGCGCGAGGATTCCGCTTCCCCAATCTCGACGAGGCCTTCGGCTTCTTCGGCTTCGCGCCGGGATTACTACCTCAAAAATCGGACGCCTACGAAATCGGCTTCAAATGGAGGAGCGAACGCGCCTCCGTGAATGTGGCCTTCTACACCATGAACGTCGAGCAGGAAATTCTCTTCAACCCCTTCGCCGTGAATCTTTTCAACGGCTTCCCGGGCACCAACGTGAACCTGGATCGCGTGCGGCACCGCGGCGTAGAAACCCAATTCAGCTACTGGCTCTGTGAACACGTCGAGCTCTATGGCAGCTTTACGCTGGACGACACCAAGATCACGCGGGATACGGTAACCGGCCTGGAAGGCATGCAATTGCCCATCACGCCGCGCTACCGAGCCAACGCCGGTGTCCGTGTCGAGCTGCCCTGGTGGTTCGAGGTCACTTTGAACGCGAACTTCATCGGGCGCCGCTACCTGGCCAACGATTTGTTCAACACCTTTGAACAGCTCCCGAAGTTCACGACCTACGACGGCCAGATCGCCTTTCGGCCGCCGATCAGCAAGCATCTAGAGTTAGGGCTCGTCTTCGCGCTGTATAACTTCACGAACCGGCGCTACACCGAATTCGGAGGCGTGAGTACCTTCTCGGGAGTTCCGGGTTTCTTCCCCTCACCCGACCGCCACTATTGGGTCGGCATCGAGATCGCGTTGCGGCGATGAGAAAAAAAACCCGCTGGACACTCCCTTGGCTTCTGTGTGCGTTGGCGACGAGCCCCGCCAGAGGAGAAGAGCTGCTTCCCGTCGGTGCTCAACCGCCGCGCCCGATCGTCGCGCGCTCGGTCGGCACGCCTCTCGTCGATGCTCTGCCACCGGTGCCGGGCGTGAACGAACGGCTGGAAGAAATCCGGCGCCGGATCGAAGGCGCCCTTGAATACCCAGCAACGGCGCAACGACGCGGACTTTCCGGAACGGTGGAGATCGAATTCGAGATTGCGCCCGACGGCCGCGCGCACAACATCGATGTCGCGCGTTCCTCGGGCCACGCCGTGCTCGATCGCGCGGCGGAACGCGGAGTGGTGCGGGCAGGAGTATTGCCGCAGGTTTACGGCCGGCTGGCCGTGCCGCTGCACTTCGAGCTCACGGAACAGCGCTGAACTTAACCCGGATTATTCATGAAGCGCCGTAGCGAAACTGCGGAGATGCCCGAAATGGTGAACGATTTCCGCGTTTGTCTCCTCGACGTACTGGGAAGTCAGCCTCCGGTGCTAAACGTCGAAATCGTTCACCATTTCGGGCATCTCCGCAGTTTCGCTACGGCGCTTCATGAATAATCCGGGTTAACCGCCGGGCGATTGCGTCCGACGCGCGCACGCGGCGCAGGTGCTCGGCAACCGCGGCGTACCAACGCTCCGGCACTTCGAACTGCGGGTGGTGACCCACTTCGGAAAAAACCACCCGCTGCGCCCCGGAAATACCGCGTGTGAGCGCTTCCGCGCCGGCGAGGAAACTGCGGTCGAGTTCGCCGATCATGACGGTGGTAGGACAGCGAATCTCAGCGAGGCGGGGCACAAGCGAAACCTGCTCGACGATTTCGCAGCCGAGGGCTGCGTAGGCCTCCGGATCGACGGCGGTCACGCGCTCGCGGTGTCGTTCCCAATAGCGCTCGTAGCCCCACTCGCGTTCCAAGCGCAGATCGGCGGCGTTGCGCGCGGGATCCTCCGCCGCGCGCTGCTGAATCAACTGTTGCACAAAGGCCATGCCCTGACGCCGCGCCAGTTCCCACGTCAGGCGGAACAAGTCGATGGGAATCTCGTTCGGAACGAACGGCGCCGTCCCCATGAGCAGCAGCGAAGCCACGCGCTGCGGGTGCGCGAGCGCCGTGCGCAGCGCCAACATGCCGCCCATGGAATGACCGAGGAAATCACAGCGCTCGGCACCCAGCGCATCGAGAAAGGCCACCAAGTCTTCCACGAGCTCCGAGAAGCTGTAGCTCGCGGCGTCCCGCGTGTGGGTCGAGCCGCCGTGACCGCGCAGATCCGGCACCAAGGTCCAGCCCAAACGGCCGAGAGCGGAGAACTGCGTGTCGAAATCGCGGCGGCACCCCGTAAAGCCGTGGACCAGGAGCAAGGGGCGCGAGCCGCGCCCCACCTCGTCGTAGCAGAGCTCGATCCCCCGCAGCGAAATACGTTTGGTCGCGATTTCCACGCCGGGATTCTATCGGACCGCGCGTCATCCCGCGCGCGCTAGCAGTGCAGGCGCACGAGGGGCGGCGCTTCCATCAGAATCTGCGCCTCTCTCCGCGCCAACTCTGTAAGCCGCGCCTGAACGTCTGTTTTCGGCGCCACGCGACAAGCGAGCTTGATATAGAGTTGCTGGTGGCGCGCCTCGGATGCGAGCAGATCACGGTAAAGATTCCGCAGCTCGGCGTCTTCAGCGGTCTTGGCCAGCAATCGGAAACGCTCACAACTGCGGGCTTCAATCAAAGAACAACACAGCAGGCGATCCACCAACCGCGCTGGCTCGCCACGCCGCAAATCCTCCATCAGACGCTTCATGTAGGGACTGGGCGTCTGGCTGCGGTACACGACGCCGCGCTCTGCGAGAATTCGCAGCACTTGCTCGAAGTGCTCCAGTTCTTCCCGTGCCACCTGCGAGAGCGGTTCCTGTAAAAAGCGGTAGTGGGGATACATGGAGAGCAATTTGAAAGCGGTGGCAGCCGCTTTCTTCTCGCAGTGGGCGTGATCGAGCAAGAGCTCATCGCTCTGCGCCAGAGCGCGCTCGGCCCAGCTGCGATCGGTTTCGGTCAGCAGATTGCGCACGAAGCTTCCCACATGTTCGACGGAACATAGAGTAAAAGTGTAGGAAGTTCAGAAACGTCAAAGAGACAGCTGGTAAGTTGTCCCCGTGGCATCAAAGGGGGAAAATTGCAGCCGTCGGGCTACATATTCTCCTGCATGCACTACCGCCACCTCGGCAGAAGCGGCCTGCGCGTCTCTGAAATCGCGCTCGGCTCCTGGCTCACCTTGGGTTCCAGCGTAGATACGAAACGGACGCGCGAGCTGGTACAGCTCGCCTTCGAGTGGGGAATCAATCTCTTCGATACCGCGGACGTCTACGCCCACGGCCGCGCTGAAGAAGTCCTGGGGGCGGCGCTCAAAGGCATTCCGCGGCAGCACGTGGTCCTGACCAGCAAGTGCTTTTTCAACTGGCCCTGGCCTGGTGCCTGCGACAACCCGGTGTGGCGAGCGTAAGCGTAGGAGCTACACACCCGGAGCAGCTCGCAGAAAATGTCCGCGCGGCCGGACTCGTCTTACCCGATGAAATCCTTCAGAAAATCGACATTCTGTTTCCCGCCGACGGTGTGCAGAAGCAAACGCAACCCTAGCCACCCTGGCGGGGCACGAACACACCACCAGCCTTGAGAGACCCTACAGCCCGGCGCTTTCGCCGCCGCCCTGACACAACTCTTCCAAGCCAGTTAACTTCGATCCGCAAAAAATTCTTGCGCGCCGGTCGAGGGGCGTTGGAGAGGGCCGCAGCTCCTCCAAGAATTGTTTATGTCGTCGCTGCGGCCCTCTCCAACGCCCCTCGACGGGAGAGGCGCGCGAATTTTCGAATCTCCGTAGGGAGGTGCGCGTTTCATGTGTGGAATTTGCGGTTGGGTGCGGCCTGGACCTGTTTCGCGCACCGCCCTCGCAGGCATGGCCTCGGCGCTCCAGCACCGCGGACCGGACGACTTCGGTTTTCACCTCGCGCCCGATGTCGGCCTCGGACACCGGCGCCTCTCCATCATCGATCTCGCCGCGGGACATCAACCGATCAGCAACGAAGATGAAACCCTCTGGATCGTCTTCAACGGCGAGATCTACAACTATGAAAAGTTGCGGCAGGACCTGCTCGCGCGCGGCCACAAGTTCCGCACGCACAGCGACACGGAAGTGCTCGTCCACCTCTATGAAGAACACGGCGAAGACTGCGTGCGCCTCCTGCGCGGCATGTTCGCCTTCGCCATCTGGGACGCGCGGCGGCGCCGGCTCTTCGCGGCACGCGACCACCTCGGACAAAAGCCGTTCTTCTACGCCGAACGCAACGGAGAGTTCCTGTTCGCCTCCGAGATCAAGGCGCTACTCGCCGCCGCCCCCGACTTGGCCGCACTGAACCGGGAAGCTCTGGATCAATATTTCACGTTGCGCATTGTCCCCGCACCCAACACGCTGTTCAAAAGCATCCGCAAACTACCTCCCGCTCACAGTCTCAGCTTTGAACCCGGCGGCGCAGTGCGCATCCGCCGCTACTGGGACGTCAACTTCGGACCCAAGTGGAGCGGCAGCGACGACGAGCTGCTCGAGGAACTCGAGCGCCGCAGCGTCGAGGCGCTGCGTTTTCACATGGTGAGCGACGTGCCCGTCGGCGCCTTCCTGAGCGGAGGTCTGGATTCCACCTTGGTCGTCGCGCTGCTCTCGAAGCACGTGCTGTCAGAACCTCTGCACACCTTTGCAGGCTCCCTGCCCTACGCCGATTACGACGAGGCGCCCTATGCACGCCTCGTCGCCGAGCGCTACGGCACGCGGCACGTGGAAGAAACCATCCAGCCCTCCCTCACCCAGCACCTGTGCCGGCTCTTATGGCACTTGGATGAACCCAGCGACGCGCTCTGCGTCTGCGTCGACCGCATCGCGGCGATTGCGCGCCGCCACGTGAAAGTCGTGCTCGGCGGAGACGGCGGAGATGAACTCTTCGCCGGCTACGATCGCTATCTCGGCTTCGCGTGGGCGGACCAGTACGCTCGCATCCCCGGCCCGTTGCGCCGCGGCGTTCTGGCTCCACTGATTCGGAGCTGGCCGCAGGGGCGCTGGTATAAGAGCATCGGTCACCGCCTGCGTTGGATCCAACACCTAGCCGACTTTGAAGCTGGCGCGCGCTACGCGGCCAGCCTCGGCTACTTCTATTTTCAGCGCCCCGAACGCAAACTTCTCTACGGACCGGAATTAGTGCAGCTCGCCCACGCAGGAGAACCCGAAGCTCCCGTGCGCGCCGCTTTCGAAGCAGCCCAGGCCGAAGAAGACCTCGACCGCATGGTCTACGCCGACTGGCAGACGCGCCTGCCCGAGCATTCCGTGATGATTCTCGACCGCATGACCATGGCCCACGGCCTCGAGGCGCGCAGCCCATTCCTCGATCACGAGCTGGTCGAGTTCGCCGCGCGTCTGCCGTCGCGGGTGAAGATACGCGGGCGCCGCCTGCGCTGGATCGAAAAACGTCTGGCCGAACGCTATCTGCCGGCAGCCTTGTTGCGCCGGCCCAAGCAGGGTTTCTCTTCCGCCCTGCCCTACATGCTGCGCGCGGAATACAAACACCTGAGCGACGTTCTGCTCGCGAAATCGCAGCTCGCGGAAGCCGGCTTCTTGCAGCAAGATCACATCCGGATGCTCGTCGACGAACACGAGCGCGGCGCCGCCGATCACGCCAACCGCCTGTGGCTGCTGATCAACGCCGAGCTGTGGTACCGCATGCAGATCGAGAAGATGGACCTTGAAACCCTTGCAGCTCAACTCGAGCGTCGACCCTGATATGACGGATTTGCGCTTAGAGCCTATCCATAAACCCCGGACCGAGTCCGGCGCAGGAATTCACGTGGTTCGCAAGAAGCGAAATCGAAGGCATAGCAGGCGCTACGGCGAGATTTCGCGACGCAGCGAGCCACGTGAAGAACCAGCCGGACGACGGGAGTGGGTTTATGGATAGGCTCTTAGCGGGCTCATATCCCACGAAGCTTCACGGATCGGCTCTTGGAAAAATCGCCCTCGTGTCATGAGAGACCTCTCGTAACACGCCCAACTCATTTGTACAAACGGTAAATTTTGCAACCGCTGGGAGGTAACGACTATAGACTCCCTGCGGAATCCCTTCGAATTCTTGGAATATGAAATACCAATCCCGGTCCCAAGCTGCAACGAATTCTTGCCGAGACGACGAGCCCAGATAGACGACGGAAGCATTGTCGTGAAGGTGCCCTCCCTGCGGATCGCTGTTGACGCGAAATTCACAGCCGTGCCTTCGTCCTTGGCCATCAAAATGCTGTCCGAATATCCCCGCGATACTGTTTCCAGTAACATCCTCGGAAGTCCACAACGCGAGGAACGCGTTCTCGTTCACCGGACTGGAAGCCAACGCCGGTTCTATCTGATGACCGCGCGTCGTAGTGTGAACTGCGAACTCTTCCCTGTCGATGAATCGAGCGGAAGCATCATACCGGCGCGCAAATACGCCGCAAGCATCGCCATCTTGCGGCGAAGGGCCACAGGAATGCCACGCGGCGACGAAACCGCCCCCACTCAGAGCGGTCATGGAGAGCGCGCGCTGGGTTCCCACAACAAAGGTATTCATGCGAAACACGGAGCTCAAGGATTCCACCTTACCCGACATCACGCTGGACTCTGAGCCGCTGTAACGCCAACGTTGACCAAAAACACCGATTGAACTTTCCACATCATCGAAGTCAGGCCAACCCACGACAAAACTTCCATCTTTCAGAGCGATTACCGATGTATTGGAATACGGGAAATAACCTGAAGATCTTTCATCAATGACAAAATTCCCACTCAGAGGCCGACCTTGCCCATCGAAAACACGGCCGTAAATACCGTGGCTGTTAATCGAATCTTTTATCCATACCACGACGAAACGATCTCCCGGTAGCTCCGCAACGGAGCCAGAACGCTCTCGCTCAAAAACGCTCCGCGATTGATTGACTTGAAATTTCTCACTGCGCGGGGAACCGTCGTAGTTGCGAATCTGGGCCGAAATATTGAGATCGTCGTCCAAAGGATAATCAGGGCTTCGCGACGTCCATGCAACAACGAATCCGCCGTTTTGGAGCACCGCAACAGCAGGTGGAGTCAGGATCGGAAGTTCCGGGTCTATGTTCAACTCCTTGCTGATCAAGAAACGCTCCCCCGCCTTGTTGTTTTTTACATCAAAAACGCGTCCCGCGACGTCGAAATCCTCCGTATCTAGATAGTTCGAATGCCATACGACAACAAAGCGATCTCGGTCCCACGCCGCGACCGTTGGAAAGATGGCGTATTCCCCAGGATCGTGCATCGGGAATTCATCACTGCACGCGATAATTCCTAAAATCATAAGCAAGCAAGCGCTATTCGCGAGCAATGAAGGACCCGTGACTTTTCGCATTGCGAGATTCCTTTCTACTCTCAGCAAAACTTTTTTTGTACTAAAAACGCACAGGACAAACACCGCCGACAATACAGCATCGATTAAAAGAGCTCCTTGAGCACCCATTCTACATCGCACAATGATTCACTTTCCATCCCTTTTTAATCACGGCGACGGAAATTCTTCGGAGCGTCTCGTGAGTCAACGACACGATCTCTCAATCGAGCAACGCGAACGGCCATTCCACGCGAACTTGTTCCGGAACGGGATAAGTTTCGGTCGCGAGCCAGGTAAACTCGTTTCCCTCCGAGCCAGCCGCGAAGCCCGAACGCTGAAAGAACTCGAGGCACGGCTTGTTCTTGGCCGTGGGGAGATAGCGTGCGCGCACGCTTTCGCAGTCGGCCCGGCGCGCCTGTTCGACGGCGGCGGCCAGCATCACTTCTTCCACCTTGCGCCCCATCACGCGGCACGAGAGCACGAAATCCACCACGCGCAGAACGTTTCTCTCGCGTTCCAGAGCGAGCAACCCCGTGAGCCCCGCGGAACCAAACTTATCTTCGACGTGCACCACGAAAAACCAGTGCTCCGCCTGTTCCGTCCAAGCGGCGAGCTCCGCCTCGTTCATGCGTCGCGTGGAGAGATTCATTTGATTGGTCTTATTCAGAAGTTGGGCGGCGCGCGGCAGGTTCTCCGCCGCCAGCGCTTCGATCCGGACCTGCATCGCGAGGGTAGTGAGCCACTCCTCGAAGGAAGCCACTTCAACGCGCGCTGCACTGCGCGCGCGTTCCTGGCGGTAGAGATCGGCGCGCGCGCGGTCTTCCGCCGAAAACGCAGCGCTGTCAAAACACAGCATCTCCGACAATGCCTTGCGGTAGAGCGACTTGTCCCGCGGCCATTCGGGAACCAAGACCTCCGGCAGCGCTTCGCGCACGCGCGCCCGTTCGACCGGATTGTCATCGATAAAGACCACGGACTGCAGGCCGAGATTCAATTCAGCGACGAGATCCGCCAGATTTTGCGCCTTATCCTTCCAATTGATACGCCAAGCGGCGAAATCGCCGCGCCGCAAAAGCATTTCCGGATGGCGGTCAATGGCCTCGAGCGCCACTGCCTCGTCGTTCTTGCTGACGATGCCGAGCAGGATACCGCGCCGGCTCAGCGCTTTGAGCGCCGCTTGAAAATCGGCGAAGGCTTCGCCCTCGGAATCGTGACCGCCCAAATGCAGGTTTTCCCAACCGACGTCACCGACGATGCCTCCCCATAGCGTATCGTCGAGATCGAGGACGATGAGTTTTCGAGTTTCGCCCGCGAGCGCGCACAGCGCCGCCTTGACTTCGGCGGCGGCCTGACGGAAAACCGGGGCACCGTAGGCGACCTTCGCCAGGTACCAGAGCTTGGGCGCAAAGGCTTCCTTCCCCGCGCCGGCGATCCAGCGCTGGGCATCCAACACAAAAAAGTCGCTCTCCGCCGCCAGGCGCTGACACAAATGTGAGTTGAGCGCGAGCACAAGCCGGGAGAGACCCTGCTCGTGGCGCAGATCGAGCAGACCGAGGCCCCGCTCGTAGCAGGGCAGAACCCAGGTGGGTACGAACACGCTGGCGACGCGCCCCCGCAAGCGCAGCAAGAGATCCACGTATCCCGCCACTTCGTCGAGAACGCGCTCTGCCGCCGCCGCACCACCGCGCAAAATTTCCGCCAGGCTCGGAGCTACCGCTTGTGGCTGCGTCCACACCACGGCGGCGTCCGGTTTTTCGCGCCAGCACTCAGCTCCCGCATCCGCCAATAAACCCTGCACTTGGCCAAAGGGCGTCTCGATTACGCGCACCTCGGGCCGTTCCGCATCGTTCGCGAGCAGGGCGTTGAAATTGGAGAGATTGAAATCGGAAAGCGTAACGACGCTGCGCTTCATGCCGAATGATCTCCGGCCTGCGCCAGCAAACTCGCCAGGCACTCCACCAAGTGCCCGACGCTCGCAAAGGGAGTGCGTCCCTCGACCATCAGAGCTGGATCGCTCAGGTTCAGCGAAAGCGCGAGCAGCTCTTCGCATTTCTGCTCGACGCCCACGATCAAGTTAACGAGGTCCATGGAATCGAGCGGCCCTCCCGGCCCGAACAGAGCGGCGTCCATTTGTTTTGGAATGCGTTTGCCAGCGGGCCGCATGCGGTTCAGTTCAGCGAGCGCTTGGAAAACCACTTCTCGCAATGCCGAAACGTCGGCCGAAACCGCACCGCTTGCAGCGTGTTTGAACGAAGCGGTGCCGTCCGTGGCGCGCGCTGCCGAGACCAACTCTCGTAATTCAGGTATCTCGGTCTCCGTTCCGGTTCCTACACTTTGAGCTTCCGCACTTGCTGCGGGCGGCGCCGCGAGTCCTGAACGCAAAAGCACGAGGCGCTGGCTTGGAGCCGCCGTCACACCGGCGGGTAAGCTCTCGCGCACGAGTGCTCCCGCCCCCACGCTGCTGCCGCGCCCGATGTGCACGCCGTCCAACACGATCGCTGCCTGAAACAGCGTGCAGCCGTCGTCGATACGGATCGGCCCCTTGGAAATGCGCGTCTTCGCAGCAGCACCTTCGACAGCCGCGGAATCCGCAGCCCCCCCGGATCCCGGCGCCACTGTTTTTTCGATCAGACCGCCGCCGATCATGCAGCTGCCCGCGATCGCGACGTCCTCGCCGATCGCGACGCCCCCCTGAGAGATCACGCTGGCGTTCGCACCGATGTCACAGCGAGCTCCAACTTGGATCGAACCCGCCTTGGCGACGATGACGGCGCCGCGATTGATAATCACGTCGTCGCCGATAGCGATGCCTTCTTCGCCGGCGCCGCGCGCGTCGAGCACGCAGTTGTCGTCGATCACCACGCGCTCGCCGAGCCGGATGCGGCGGCCGTTGCGAATGACGAGGTTGCGGCCGAAGACCACCCTCCGCCCCACGCGCCCAAACAGGCGCGGGTAGAAAAATTTTCGCAGGAAAAGACCCAGCGCCCCCGGCAGCGGCCCGAGCAGGCCCGTCACGCACTCGTAATGCAAAAGCGAGAGCAACGAGGCTTCGCCGAGCACCAGCTCGGCGTAGCGCCGGAAGTTGCTCTTATCCCCCGCGTAGAGTCGCTGGCGGATAAAATTCGCCTCATCCAGCTTCACGGGGTCGCCGCTTCCGACGTGCGCGGACGCTCCGCGCCCCCCGTGCGCAGAGTCCACGCGAACCACCACAACAGCCAGCAAGCGATCTCGAGCACACGCGAGACGAGCCCCACGGTTACCGCCTCCGCCGCCGGCACACCCACCAACGCGAGCAACCCCAGCAAACTGCCCTCGTACACGCCGAGTCCACTGAGCGAAAGCGGCAGCCGCGCCGCGGTGAACGCCAGCGCGGTGGCCCCGCATACGTACATGAAGGAAATGTCAAAGCCCAGACCGCCCAGTAACAACCAAACGATCACGCCGGGCAGCAACTGCTTCAAACCGCTCAGCACAAAGAAAAACGCGAGCGTACCGCGCTCTGTCTGATATGCGCGGTAGTTCTCGTGCAGCGCGCGCAGGCGCTGCACGAGCGGGTGGGTGCGAAAGCGCTGGAGTATGCGGTCGTGAAACAAAGTAAACAGCCAAGTGCTAAAAGAAGCGAGCGCCAAGAGTACGCCAGCGAGCAGGAACAGCGCGGCGGCCCATGCCACCAGTTGTAATTCGCGGGAGAGTTCCGTGTGCAATGAAATCCAGACCACGCCGAAGAGACCCAGCAACAAGGTCGAAAGAAAACCGAACACGCGCTCGACTGCGATGGAAGCCACGACCGTGTTGCCGTCGAAGCCGCGCCGCATGGTAGTGAATGCGCGCACCGCGTCGGCGCCCACGGTCGCCGGCAGGAAAAATCCAAGCAGCATCGAAGTGCAGTAAATCTGCGTACCGGTAAGCAATGGAAGCTCGAGGCCCTTGGCGCGCAAAAGCCGACACCACATGAACGCCATGAGCAGGCGATCGACGTGAAAGAGCGCGAATACACACAGGAGCAACAGCGCGTCGAGACGCAACAGCGCCGTCCAAATCGGTCCCGCGCCGCCGATCTTCCAGAATAGGCCGGCGAACAGCAGGCACGTAATCACCAGTTTGAGTGCAAGCTTCACGGCGTTGTTTACCGCGAGTGCCGAGCGCTCAGACAGGCCTCGTAAAGACGCAGATAGCGCTCCGCCATGCGATCGACGTGGTACTCGCGCGCGACAGTGCGCGCGGCGGCAGCGAGGTGGCTGCGGCGCTCGACATCCGTCACTAACTTCCTGAGCTCCGCTGCGAAAATTTCTCGTCGGCCGACAGGCACCAAACATCCCACCTCGGAATTCACGAAATCGGTCTGACCGCCGCAGTCGTAGCACAGAACCGGCAAGCCGCTCTCCATCGCTTCCAAAAATACGATCCCGAAACCTTCGTGCAGTGTCGTCGAAACGTAAAGATCTGAAAGCGCGAGTAACTGCCATTTTTGCTCTTCGCTGATGAACCCAGTTAAGTGAACGCGGCCCGCCACGCAGCAGCGTTCCACTTCCGCTTCCAGGCGCTCTCGCTCCGGTCCTTCGCCGACGATGAGCAGGCGTAGGCGGGGATTCGCCTGGGCTGCCACGATCTCGATCAACTCAGCGAGTCCTTTGCGAGCAACCAGACGACCCACTGTAATCAAAATCACGTCATCATCTTTCCAACCTAAGCCCAGAGCCACGCGAGATAGCGGAGACACGGACAACGGCTTCACGGCCAGCGGGATCCTCTCGATGGCCTGCGCCGCATAGAACTCACGCGCGCGGTCCGCAATGTCGCGCGACGCCGCCACAACTCGATCGCTGCCGTGAATCACCCAATGCACCGTCTGCCGCAGCAGCGGCGTGCGGTGAGGGGACAGGCGTTTGCTGGGATCGTAGATGTCGCCGCCCTGGATCGAGAGCACGTGCGGCAAATGGAACCGGCGCGCGAGCAAGAGACCGCTCGGTCCGCTGGGAATCGCGAAGGACGTGTGGACCAGATCGAAACGGCGGGAACGCAACGTCCGCCGGCCTACCCAAAAGCTGCTCGGAAAATAACTCAACATTGAGGGATAACTGGCGACGGCGTGTGCGTGCCGTAGCAACACGGGCGCACGCAGAATTTCGAGGTTGCCGTGCACTTCCCGCCGCGGTAAGTCGTCACACGCGGAGGTCAACACGCTGACTTCGATTTGTTTCGCCAGCTCCTCGGCGAGATCGCGGACGAACACACCACCACCGCCGCCCAGCGGCGGATATTCGTAGCTCGCGATTAAAACGTGCACGTCGCGGGCTTCCGAGCGACGGCCGCGATCTTCTTCGTGAAAATCTTGTTGTGCTTACCGTAGAGAATGAAAGCGGCGCGAAAGACAGCAGAAAGCAAAGTGGAGACCCCCCAGGCCAACCAATTGAAGGGATTTTTGTAGAAGACGTAAAGATGCAGCGGAAAAACCTCAACGTCCTGAAAACCGCCGTGGCTGAGAAGCTGGTTCAACGTGTATTCCGTAAACGTGTTGTAGTGATCGAAATTCTGCGCCAGGGCCTCGCTGCCCGTGATCGGGTTAGCACCGTTCAGTCCGTGGCTGATCAACCTGCCGCCCGGCACTAAACTGCGGCGGCACAATTCCAGGAACACCAACATCTCACGCTTGGTCAAGTGATTGAGCTCCTGCTCACAGAAAATCACGTCGAAGGCTTCCGGCCGGGCGGCCAGAAAGGGAAACGCGCGCTCACAACGGCAGGGAAGTTCGCGCGCGCGGGCAGAGGCCACCTTCTCCGGAAACGAATCGATGCCGGTGACCTGGTGGTAACCGTGGCGGACCAGCATGTCGACGAAATAACCGGGGCCACAACTGATCACGAGCACCCGCGCGCCGCGGTCCTCTGGCATGCGGTGCAGGTAATTGTGGCGGTAGAACTGGTAGAGCGTGCGGTAACCCGCTGCGATGTCCTCCGGCCCCTCCCAAAAAGAATCGAAAGGTTCCATCTGCGCCGCGAGCTCCAGGCTCGCGGCCCTCTCGACGTCCGACGCCTGCATCTCCTTCGCCAACCCTTTTGCGTGTCCGCTCACAACCACTTCTCGTCGCTCACAACGATGCTCCGGTCGCTCATAACCACCCTTCGTCGCGATACCACTGCGCCGTTCTTTGCATGCCTGTTTTCAAATCCATCGCCGGTCGATAGCCGAGGATCTCCCGTGCCTCCTGCTGAGAAAACGCGAAACTCTTGCGGAAAAAATCCATGCGGCGGCGGTGCAGCGGAGGCTGGATTCCGAGCGGGCGCAGCGCGAATTCGCAGGCCCCCGCCACTAGCCACAGCGGCGCCAGCGGAACATAGACAATGCGAGCACCGCCGCCCTCGGCAGCCGCCACCACCTCGAGCATTTCTCGCGAGGTTACGGGTCGCTCTCCCGCCAGCACGAAGGTCTTGCCCGCGGCTTCGGGAACACGCGCCGCCGCGAGCAGGCCTGCGATGAGATCGTCGATAAAAACCAAGTGGTGCAGATTGCGGGCGGCACCGACCTGCAACAAAAAACCCCTGCGCGCGCTGAGAAACAATTTTCGCAGGCGCTGGTCGCCCGGTCCGTAGGTTTCTGAAATCCGGACGATCACGCGAGGCACGCGGCCGGCGAGCGAACGCACGACGCCTTCGCCCTCGAGCTTGGTCTTGCCGTAGATATTGTCGGGACACAGCGGCGATGCTTCCGTCACCGGCTCGCCTTCTTTCCAAGCGTAGACACCGATCGTGCTGCCGTGCACAAAGCGCGCGACGCCCGCCGCCTCGGCCGCGGAGAGCACGTGGTGGGTCCCTTCGACGTTGATTTCTCGAAAGTAAGCGTCCGGCACGTTGGCCTCGTGCTGGGCCGCCGCCAGGTGGAACACGAACTCTGCGCCGCGCATCGGCTCGATCAGAGCGTCGGGTTCCGTTACCGGGATCTCCAAAACCTCCGCTCCGGCCCGGCGCAGGGCCTCGGCGTAGCGGCCCTCAACGGCGCTGCGGCGGCGGCCGAGGGCACACACCTCCATGCCCTGTTCGCGACAATGCAGCGCTAGGCGCGAACCGATGAAACCGGTGGCACCGGTGATGACGACCTTCACGACGTTCCCTCGCGCGGAAGCGACGTGGTACTCCCTGCAACCGACTCAGCTCCCCCTGAAACCGCCGTAGCCGACGAAGAAACACCAACTCCCGCCAACGGCAGGCAAAGAGTCGGCTCCGCACTCACGGCTTCGATTTCGCGGCGGCGACGCGCCTCTCCCCAACCCAGCTCCGCTGCGAGAATGTCCGCCGCCACCTCGAGTGCTTTCGGTTCGGGGAGACCCTCCGCACCGAGTTCACTACGGCGCAACACGACGTCCGAAAGCGTCTGAGCCATCTCGCAACGGGCGGCGTGCAGCACTTCGGCGCGCAGCACCGCGCTACCCGGCAGCGTCGCGCTGAGCGCGGCGTCCTGCTGGCACAACGCGAGCACATCTCGATAGCGGGAGCCATAAATCTCGAGCAAATTCTCCCAGATCTCCGGCGTAACGGCCGCCGGCCGCTCTTCCCGCCCGCCGCGCAGAAAATCAGCGAAGACGGGAATATCGCCGCCAAAGAGCGGAGTCGCCGCGGTGCGGCAGGGAGGTACGGGCCGAGCGAGCTTACGGAACACGCAATTCACCGCTTTTTCCGCCTCCAAACGCGCCGTTGTAAAGCGTACGCCGATCAGCGTGAGCAACCCATCCAAACCGTCGCTCTTCGCGTGATCGACGAAGCGCGAGCGCTTACCGTAGGAAAGGTGAACCGTCCCCGGCTGGTTGTCGCCGAAGAGTACCAGTCCCGCATGGGTGCTTGCGATGTCCTCAAAACGCGCCCCCAGTGCCGGGTAGGCGCCGTTGATTTCTTCCAAAAAGCTCCGCAGATCCTCCTCCCGAAGGCACGCCGCAGCCGGATCACCCTCGTAGACGGCGTGCCAAACTCCCACCAGCGTGCAGCCGCGCCACGGCACCAGGAAAAGATGCCGCGCTGAACGGCTGACGAAGGCATCGGGATCGCGCGTCGCACCGGCCACCGCCAAGGCGCACTCGTTCGGCCAGGGACGCCGCAGCACGAAATAAGCGTCGCGAGAAAACACGGGAGCAGGCTCAAGAGCGCGCCCCGACCAGCGCGCGAATTGCCGCGGAGCCCAACCGCCGGTCGCGTTCACCACGACGCGTCCCCGGACTTCGAACTCGGCGCCCGACAACACATCGCGTGCGCCTACGCCGACTACGCGCTCTCCCGAGCGCAGCAGAGACGTGACCTCCGTATAGTTGGCTACCTGGGTACCACGGGCGGCGGCGGAGAGCACAAAGGCCAGCACGAAGCGGCCGGGATTGCGCATCTGCCCGTCGTAAAAAAGCGCTCCGCCCGAGAGATCCTCACACGCGAGATCCGGAAAGCGCGCCAGGGCTTCGCGTCGCGAGAGCGTGCGGCTGGGCGGGATGTGGCGGGCAGGGTCCACGAGGCCTCGGTTGCGGTCCAACGTCAGGAGATCGTAAACCGCAAGGCCAGCTGCCAGGAGCTCCTTGCCTTCCCGACCATGGCCATAGGTCGGAATAAAAATGGGAAGCGGGCGCACGAGGTGCGGCGCGATGCGCAACAAGGTGCGCCGCTCGAGGTTCGATTGGCGCAGGCGCACAAGATCCGCGTGCTGCAGGTAACGGATCCCGCCGTGCACCATCTTAAAGCAATGAGCCGAAGCGGCGTGTCCGAAGTCAGCCTGTTCGAGCAGAGCCACGGAGAGGCCGCGCTCCGCGGCGTCCCAGGCTGTGGCCGCGCCGAAGATGCCGCCACCGATCACGATAAGGTCGAATTCACGCGCAGCCAGCGCTGCAATATCCCGCTGCATCCTGACTCTCCGCGCCGCCGCGCGAACGCGTTTCCGGCGCAGGTTCTCGTTCCCCCGAGATTAAAAACGCAAGAAAATCTAGAACGTTAGCCCACTAAATCGGCCGGTAGGCCGAACGGGTTAACTCGGCGGAGCAACGCCGCTGCGCGCTCCAGTCCTGGAAGCGGTTCGGCGTGCACTTCTGCAACAGCTCTGACTCTCGGGTCGAGCCGGCGTTCTGCCGAGGCAGTACACTTGGCAAACTCCTAGCCCGGATTATTCATGAAGTGCCGTAGCGAGACCGCGGAGATGCTCGGAATGGTGAACGATTTCAGCGTTCGGTACCGCAGGCGTACTGGACAGTACGTCGAGGAACCGAAC
>Ga0247727_10007831_pt1 | contig 20152 bp, 11 predicted proteins | sample WisWelCaveWW1625_FD_202498 | JGI IMG/M metagenome (GOLD analysis project Ga0247727, IMG submission 202498) | Biofilm microbial communities from Wishing Well Cave, Virginia, United States - WW16-25 | ecosystem: Environmental > Aquatic > Deep subsurface > Groundwater > Cave microbial mat | place... | reverse complement strand
GGATGAGATCCCCTACTCCGGGCCCTCATGCGGCGCGATGGTTGAGGAAGCTGAATCCAGCGAGGGCGCACAATGAAGCCCGTAGCCGAGGAGATCGCGGAACTCCGCGCGATGAACGTCGCCGAGTTGGTCGAGCGGCATGTCCAAGTCTTTGGCCGCCTCCCGCGGTGCAAACAACCTGTCTGGTTGTTCCGCAAGATCGCCTGGAAGATCCAGGAGCAGCGGTTCGGCGGGCTCTCGGAGACGGCGAAACGGCGCCTCGAAGAGCTGATCGCCGAGATCGAGCTGCCGCTCGGGAACGGCTCCCTTCCCGCGCGCAAGCAGATCAAGCGGATCGGCAGCACCGTGCCGGGCACGACGGTCACGCGCGTCTGGAAGGGCCGCGAGATCCGCGCGACGGCCGTCGAGGGCGGCTTCGAGTTCGAGGGCGCCGTGTACAGGAGCCTCTCTGCGATCGCCAAGGCGGTCACCAAGAGCCACTGGAACGGCCGGTACTTTTTCGGCCTGACGAGGAGGGCGAAGTGACGATCGCCGTCCGACCCCGGGCACGAGCCGCCGCGCCTGCGACCGTGCGCGTCGCGGTCTACACCCGGAAGTCCGTCTCCGAGGGGCTGGAGATGGAGTTCAACACCCTCGACGCGCAGCGCGAGGCGATCGAGGCCTACGCGACGAGCCAGCGGGGCGAGGGCTGGGCGGTGCTCGCCGAGCGCTACGACGACGGCGGTTTCTCCGGCGCGAACGTCGATCGGCCCGCGTTCCAGCGGCTGCTCGCCGACGTCGAGGCGGGCAGGGTGGACGTGGTCGCGGTCTACAAGATCGATCGCCTGAGCAGGAGCCTCGCCGACTTCGCGCGGCTGATGGAGACCTTCGAGCGCCACGGGGTGACGTTCGTTTCGGTCACGCAGCAGTTCAACACGACCTCCAGCATGGGGAGGCTGACGCTCAACATCCTCATGTCGTTCGCGGAGTTTGAGCGCTCGACGATCGCCGAGCGCGTGCGGGACAAGATCCTCGCCACGCGCCGCAGAGGCATGTGGACCGGCGGGCGGCCCGTGCTCGGGTACGACGTGGTCGAGAAGCGGCTCGTCGTCAACAAGGAAGAGGCCGAGCGCGTGCGCGAGATCTTCGCCGTCTACCGCGAGGCCGGGTCGCTCCTCGCCGCCGCCGCCGAGCTTTCCTCGCGCGGCTGGACCACGAAGGCGTGGACGAACAAGGCGGGGCGGCACGTCTCCGGGTCGCCGTTCACCAAGACGAACCTCCACTCCCTGCTCACGAACCCGATCTACCTCGGCAAGGTCCGCTGCGGGGACGAGCTGATCGCCGGGCAGCACGAGGCGATCGTGGACCAGGAAACCTGGGACGAGGTGCAGGCCCTGCTCGCGGGCAAGGCGACGAACCCGCGCGGCTGGCGGCCGCCGACCAAGAGCGGCGCCGTCCTGAAGGGCCTGCTCCAGTGCGCCTGCGGGGCGTCGATGAACTTCCACGCCTCGCAGCGCCACGGGAAGCGGTACGGCTACTACGTCTGCGCCCGGGCGCTCAAGCAGGGCGCGAAGACGTGCCCGGGGAGCCGCGCGCCGGCCGGAGCGCTCGAAGCGTTCGTGGTCGAGCGCGTGCGCCAGGTGGGGCGCGACCCGCGCGTCCTGGAGGCGACCATCGCCGCCGACCGGGAGGACCGGGAGGCGCGACGGCCGCAGTTCGAGGCCGAGGTGCGCCGGTTCTCCCACGAGCGCGGGCGCCTGGAGGCCGAGCGCGAGAACATCATCGAGGCGATCGCAAGCGGAGCCAGGGGGCTCGTCACGCGTCTCGCCGAGCTCGACGCGGGGATCATCGCTGTGGACCAGCGCGCGGGAGAGACCCGCCGTGACCTCGTCGCTCTCGACCGGGGGCTCATCGACCCCGAAGACCTGCGGCGCGCGCTGACAGACCTGGAGCCCGTGTGGGCCGAGCTGTTCCCGAAGGAGCGCGCCCGGGTGCTCGCGCTGCTCCTGGAGCGGGTCGTGTTCGAGCCCGAGTCGGGCGAGGTGGCGATCACGTTCCGCCCGGGCGGGCCGCGCTTGCTCACCACCGAGGCCCCCGAGAGAACCACCTGTCCGGCCGTGGGCGCGTCGCCCGGGAGCCGGCAGGCTTCAACCTCAACCTCTACATAAGGAGAAGAACCATGGCCAAGACCTACACCCGCAGGACCCCCGAGGAGGTCGTCGCCGCCCTCGAGGCGAAGATCGCCGCCGTGAAACAGCGCGCCGAGTCGAAGCAGGTCGCCGCTGCCGTGAAGGGCAGCCCCGACGGCGTCGCCTTCCTCGCCACCGTGAAGGCCGCCGACCGCGCCATCCGCGTCGCCGGCGAGAACGAGAACGACGCCATGGTGCGCGTCCTGGAGGCTGCCCGGGCGCCGCTCGCGGAGCACCTGGTCGCCATGGGCGTGCGGTTGCCCGACCGCAAGGCCGGCCCCAGGCGGAAGGCGTGACCACGGTCCGGGGGAAGTTCCGGCCCGCGCGGGCGGTCCTGGCCAAGGCGAAGGTCGAGGCCACGGAGCCGCCCGCGGCGGTCAGGGCGCGCAGCAGGGCGGACCGGCGGGCCCGGCAGCTCGCCCTCGCCTACAAGATCGAGCGGGCGATCGAGGCGGGGGAGGTGACGAGCTACGGCGAGGTCGCGCGGGCGCTGGGGATCTCGCAGCCGAGGGTCTCGCAGGTCATGGGGCTGCTGCTCCTCCCGCCGGAGATCCAGGAGGGGGTGCTGCTCGGTGGGGAGGGCGTCGGGATCCGGGAGCTGCTGCGGGGGGGGAGGCAGAGTGGGAGGCGCAGGCGGGCAGGGTGTCTCCCTAAGGGGTCGCGCGTACGCAAGACCCAACGTCGCCCTCAGTTTTCGGCAACACCACGGCTGCCACGATCCCAATCGGGCTCGCCGAGGCCGTGCGCCTGGGCCGGCTCGGGCGCGGGATGCTCGTGCTCTCCTGCACCTTCGGGAGCGGGATCTCCTGGGGCTCGGCGCTGTACCGCTGGTAGGGGGGGCGTCCGACATCGAATGACACTCGATGAAGCGGTAGGTGCATCTGGCTCTCGAGGCGCTCGCCAGGGGATGGCAATGCTCTAACTCCAAGCTCCGAGCGTGGTTGCTTTCGCCTTTTCAGGACAGGCAAGAGAATCCACTTTCTGATCTTCCCGCCCGGGGAATCGGAGATACAAGGATCTCGTCGGCGGAGAGGAACCTTAGGAGTGAGAGTGACTCGACTCGGCGGAGTTCTGCGTGTGGTCCGGTCGGGGACTGCGTTTCCTCGACCCGCGCGCTCCGGTGAGGAACGAGCCCAGGGATCGGAGGAGAAGTCAGTGAAAACCACTCTGCTCTCGGTGATTCGGTTGTTCGTGCTGCCCTTGTTTCCGTGCTTGACTCACGCGCTGGGGAGCGACATGGTCGTTCAGACATCGATTGGTTTCAGCCAGCTTGACGGGAGTGCCAGCGATGAGGATGGGATTCCGGACGGCGTTCTCACGCTATCGAGTCTGACGGTGACCGCCCAAGGGCGGCTAATCATCGACGTCCCCTCCGCCATGATCAAAGCATCAGGCCCCGTCACCTTTCTGGGCTCTGGATACTTGGGGAGCGACCCTGCGAACCGACCGACGATCGGCCCCATCGTGACGATCGCCTCCGAGAGCTCTATATCCCTGGCGGGAAACTCCTCCCTCGATGCCGATGCGATGACCTCCGGCGGCCAGTTCCAACTTTGCGCGCTCGGAGCCATCACGGTGGGAGGGAATGCGAGGATCCGAGCGCACGGCCTCGGAGGTGTCGGCGGACTGATTCGGATTCAAGCCGGTCCGGAGGATGGGCGAATCCAGATCGATGGCTCCGCCTTGCTTTCGGCGGGCGGACCCGGCGGAGGCGGCCAGCTACTCATCTGTGCGACGGAGGATGTGCTCTTCGCCGGGAATGCGGCTTTGCGAGTCGATGGCCAATCGGGTGGGCCGGGTGGCTCGGTCGAGATCCAAGCAGGCCGAAACATCGTCGTGTCGGGCCAAATATTCTCGATCCAAGCCAACGGAGGCTCTGGTGGAATCATACGCTTGGGGGCTTGTGGTCCAGCCAGTACCGCCCCGGACGGAAAGCACGCAGTGCAACTGCAAGGGCAACTCCGGGCCATAGGGTCGCAATCGACGGGCGGAACCGTGGAGATCGTGGCCAGTGCCGCAGGCGTGCAGTTCCAGGGCTCGTCTTCGAGCAAGACGAAGCAAGTTGCCGTGATCGCCACGGGTCAGTCCGGTGCTGATGGGTTGGTCACGATCATCGCCGCATTCGACGTGACGCCTTCGAACCCCTCGACTCAACCCCCGGCGACCGTTCTCGAGAATACGCCGACGCCAACGACCTGTCAGTGCGGCGAGCTCGCGATCACGATCGATTCTCCAACCAGCGGCGAAGTGACGGCGGAAGACAGCATCGACGTCCGCGGGACGGTGTCCGGAGCCTCATCCGTCCTCGTGAACGGCAACCCTGCGACGGTCATCGGGAACACGTTCGTGGCTACGGGCGTTCTTCTGAACGAAGGCACGAACGTGATCACGGCTGCCGCCCAGGACGACCAGAACCAGTTCGTGTCGGACTCCGTGTCCGTGCGACGTGACACGGAGCCGCCGCTCGTCGTCATCGAAACGCCGCGCGACGGCGACCGCTTGATCACCTCCACGATCGATGTGGCTGGGACCGTCAACGACGTCATCCCCGGGGCCAACGTCAACGAAGACGACGTCTCGGTCACGATCAACGGCGTCCCTGCACCGGTCCACAACCGCTCGTTCTTCCTGCCCGGCGTGCCGCTCGCGCTCGGCCCGAACACGATCACGGCTGTCGCGGTCGATCGCGTGGGGAACTCCGACTCCACGTCCATCCAGGTCACCCGCGAGCCCGACCTGGCGGGAGTTCATCTCGCCATTTCCGGCGGGAATGCCCAGCAGGCCCCGATCCTCACCACGCTGCCCATCCCTTTGAGCGCCCTGCTCACGGACAACGACGGTGTTCCGCTCCAGGGGCGTCCGATCGTGTTCGACGTGAGCCGGGGCGACGGGCTGCTCGGGGATCCGAGTGAGAACTTGCGCTCCCGCACCTTCCTGACCGACGCGAGCGGTCTCGCCTCGGTGGACTTCACAATTGGAAGCCGCACGGGTCAAGGGTTCCACCGGGTCCGCGCCACCACGCCGGGCTCGCTCTCTTCGGTCGAGTTCTGCGCGACGGCCGCTGCCCTGCCGGCGGAGAAGATCACCATCGTCCTGATGACGCCAAGGACATGGATCGCAGGTCAGGAGCTCACCGATCCACTGACCGTGATCGTCACGGACATGGGCGGCAACCCGGTCTCCGGGATTCCCGTCGACTTCCAGGTCACCGCGGGAGGTGGCCACTTCCGTGGGCCGCCGGCTCTTCAAGTTCTCTCCGATCTGGACGGATTCGCTCGTGCGTTCTGGACCCTGGGTCCGGACGTCGGGACTGCCAACAACGAAGCAACGGCTTCCTTCGCAGGGAACCCTGGGCTGCCAGCAACTTTCCTCGTGTCGGGAATCGCTGCGGGTCCCATTCAAGCCACGAGCCTCTCCGGGATCGTGCTCAACAGTGCCCTCGAGCCCATCGTCGGAGCTCGCGCGGTCGTTCGAGGAACGACGCTGGAAGCCATTACGGGTCCCGATGGCCGGTTCATGCTCAACGGACTCTCGCCCGGCAGCCAACGCATCGGCGTGCTCGGCTCGGCCGCGAACGATCCGACGCGCGGACTGTTCTTCCCCGACATCGACTACGCGGTCCAGGTGATCAGCGGGATCCAGAACCGGTTCGACCAGGACATCGTCCTTCCGTTCCTCGACATGCCCAACGCCAAGGTCGCCGGCGGGAACCAGGACGTGATCCTAACGATGGCCGGCGTTCCCGGCTTCACGATCAAGGTGTTCGCCAACAGCACCTACCTCGCCAACGGCACCCAGGCTCCGGTCCTGATGACGAGCAGCCAGGTCAAGTTCGACAAACTCCCCATGCCGCCGCCGCGCGGCTCGACCGCCCAGATCGTGGGCACCGTCCAGCCGCCGGGAGTGCGCTTCGATCCGCCGGCCCAGGTGAGCTACCCGAACGTCGAAGGACTCTCGCCGGGCGACGTCGCCGACCTCTTCGCCTTCCACCACGACATCGGCCAGTTCGTGAGCATTGGACCGGGGACCGTGACGCCGGACGGGTCCGTCGTGACCAGCGATCCCGGCTTTGGCCTCCTGGAGTCGGGTTGGCACTGCCTGATCCGGATTCCCGGGCCGGCGGGGAACTGTGCGAAGGTCAACAATTGCACGGCGACGTGGGACTGGACGTCGACCACTGGCGCTAGTGGCAGCGATCTTCCCGTCCAGTTCTGCGTGAACAACGACGCGGCCAGTCCCAACAAGGCATCGGTCACCGTCACTTTCTCGCCCGGAGGCGGCTCCATCGATGCCACACCCCTGTGGAGCATCGCGGACCCCAGCATCGTCGAGTCCAGCGGCCCTCTCTCGAACTCGACGTCCATCACCCTGAATGCGAAGGCCGCTGGCGCGACAACGATCACCAGCCCGAAGTACCGTTTCCCAGATCCGGCCGGTGGACCGGACGTGACTTGCCAGGTGGTCATCGACATCAAGGTTCTGGGGCCCGAGATCAATGACCTCGACAAGAACTTTGCCCCGAGTGTCGAGAAGCTCGATGTTCGCTACAGCGTCCTGCCGGCGGGTTCGGCCGCGGCGGCTGCAAAGATCGAGGTCTTCAAGACCGGGGATGCGAGCAACCCTATCTTCAAGGACGAGACCATCCCCAAGACTGGTTCGAACGTGCTCTTCCAGTGGGATGGCAAGGCTAATCAGGGTACCGGCAGCGGGAGCTTTGTCAGTCCGAAGGATTCGCCGTTCACTGTCAAAGTGTCCATAAGTGACGCCGGTTCCTTCGTCGGCGACTGTTTCAAGAAGGAAGATACCACGGTGGAGGTCGAATCGATTGGTCTGACGCCTTCTGGGAGTGAATCCTTGGTCAAGCCCACGACCGCCGCCACGGAAGTCGACAGAGAGATCGAGGCTCTGGTCAAGATCAAGAAGAAGGACGGCACCGGAATCGAGACCGAGATCCCGGTCACGATCGCCTGGAGCTTCGAAGATCCTGACGACACGGCGACCAACGCTGGGATCGACTCCAACGGGGCGACGGGGGGTGACAATGGCCCACTCGCCAACGGAGGCAAGCGAGGTGCGGGGTCCACCCTGTGGAAGGCCGTGACGGGATTCACGACGACGATCGCCGCAAACGGACAGACGGCTGATTCCGAGACAAACACCTCGGGTGCCGATAAGGGCAAGACCAAGATCACGTTCTCCGCTTCTGCACTCGGAGGTGACAACTACATCCTGGTGGCCCAGTGCAAGGATGCAGGTGGTACCGTACTCAAGGAGAAGAAGTCGGGAACGTGGTCGGTTCGAAAGACGGTGGCATATCCTAATGTGTATAACATGGCCGGCGGTCTAGACGCTGGCGCGGTTATGGCGGTTGCCAACATCGATCCAGCCTTCTCTGGAGACGGATATACGGACTACTCGCTCGGAGCGGTACACGCCGTGCCAGTTGCGAACTCCCCGCAATTCGTCACTCCTCTGCTGGTGCCAAACGCGACGGAGACTCCTACCGCCGTCGAGTTGGACGATTATCTCAACGGAACCCCGATTCAGATGGCCGCGGCGCAGGTGGCAATAGAAGCAAGAGCTCAGGCCTGGCATGACCGCAATGTCGCTAGTAGAGTGCCGACCCTCACTGCGAACGCAGCAGCGATCGGCGCTGCGGCGCCTAGTGTCATTGGGGCACTCTATCATGGTCCCAAGTGGGACGGCGACGTAACGACTGGTGCAACGGCCCACTATCCGGCGGGAATCACGATCATTACACGGATCGGTGCAATAGATCCCGATGGAGAATGGGAAGACATCCAGGGTTCCACATTAGGGCACCCAGGCATCGTCTATGTTTGGTCGAACGCCACGGACCCACCAAGACTGCAGATCATTGGTCGACATGAAACAGGCCACGTCAGCGATCACGTGTCATTTGGGCCTGGCGACCATTCGGCCACAGGGCTGATGACTCCTACGGGAGACTCAAACATGTTCAGCGACGATAGCATCCTGAGACTAAGGGGATGGTTGCCCTAGTCATGACGCAAATCCACACTAGGTCCGTAGTACTAGCCCTTGTTGTCTTGGCGCTGCCTGGCAGTCGCCATGAGGGCGTGACATCGCGAATGGCATCCACTGACGATGATTTGTGCCTCCTCCTCGAAGCCCCTTCGAGAGCTTCCCTGGGTGTCGAGATTCCAGTGGAGGTTGTCTTAAGCAGCGAGAAAGGCCGAGACATCGTTACTTTGGACACGGCTAGACTCGAGTTCACACTTGAACAGCTTCTGCCCACGGGGAATCGTCTGGTCATAGGCCATCATCTCCAAGGCGATGTTCGACAGGTTGCAACTCGACTGCCGTCCGGCGAGGAATTGATCGATGTGATCGCAGTAAAGAAGCTTACCGAGTTTCTTGAGAGCGGAAGAAAGGTGGCGAAGAGATTTGAGCTGACAAACCTACTCGGCAACGGAATTGGTCGAGGTAAGTATCATCTGACGATTGATTATGAGAAGGGCAGAACCGCGGGGGCAGACTTCGAGGTCGTCCTGTATTACAAGGAGAGTGTTCCGACCTTGATAGCTCGATTAGAGCAAGGGTCGTTCGAGCAGAGGGTTTGGGCGCGAAATACCTTGAAGGAGATCACTGGTATGCCGGACTGGCTGCCGACACGCTCTGACAGCGTGGAAACGATCAAGGTGGAGGTCGAGAAGGTCCGCTCTTGGTGGTTGGAGCACAAGATGCTGATCGAATTGATCAATAGACAGCTCGTACCCATGGACGAAGATGGTGACGAGTAATCCAGTGGGGATGATTATCATGTACGAGAATGGATCTCGGATGGGAGCTGTAGGAGGGAATAGGATGGGAACTGTCAAGCGCGCGATCAACCTAAGCTTCTTGAGCTTCATGGCCTTGGCTAGCCTGTGTCTTGGAGGGATAGGCTCGGCGCAAGTGCCGCTGGATCTCGACGAAAACTGCACGATCACGATCGGCAATCAGACTGCCGTGGTGTTGCCGAACGGAACATTCAGCGTGCAGAACATCTCCATCTTCCAATCCAGGACTACAGGGATCGCGCCCCAGCTCTACCGAGTGCGGGCGACGTGCAATATCATTGGGACGACAGTTACGGGGCAATCGGGTTTCTTGTCCTTGATTCCGGGGCAGACGGTGGTCGTGGGCGATCTGTTTCCAAGCGCTCTCGATCCGATTCCGGTCGGTATTACCGTCACATCGCCCGCTCAGTTCCTCCCGCAGGGAGGAACGGCGCAGCTCACGGTCATCGCCCGGTTTGCTGATGGATCCATGGAGGACGTAACGCTGCGCTCGGCGGGGACGACCTACCTGTCGACGAATCCCAGCCTCCTGACGGTGATGGACGACGGTCGCGTCACGGGTGTGAGCAACTACACGTCCCCGCTCACGGGGACGATTGCCGTCTTGAACGAGGGCAACCTCGGAACGATAGACATCACCGCGGTAGGACCGTCGAACGACTTCGACAACGACGGGATGCCGAACGACTTCGAGGACCTGTTCGGGCTCAACAAGTTCTTCAACGACGCCAATCTCGACCTGGACAACGATGGGCTCACGAACATCGAAGAGTTCAACGGTGGAACGATTCCGAACAACCCGGACACGGACATGGACGGGATCCTCGACGGGCTCGATGGCGATCCCCTCCACCCCGAGGAGAGTCCGCCGGTCCTCGCGATCACCTCACCCACGGATGGGGGCACGTTGGTCGAGGGGCAGACGATTCTCTTGACCGCGGACGCGTCCGATGACGGTCTGCTCACGAGCGTGATGCTGTCGGCGGACACGGGATTCTCCCAGTCCTTCACGAAGCCGCCCTTCCAAGCGCCGTTCCTCGTGCCGGTGGGCGCGAATCAGATCGCATTCACGGCGACGGCGACCGACAGCGTCCCCAACACAGCCGTCGCGATGGTCCGGGTCAGCGTCGTCCCCGACCCGCTCACCACGGTGATCGGCCTGGTCGATGATCCCGATGGAAATCTCGTCGAGGGAGCGTCGCTGACCACGAACGGGGGCTTGACCGGGACGACGCTCGCGGATGGGACGTTCGTCATCTTCGGCGTTCCTACCGTCGCTGGTGACATCGTGGTACGAGCCGAGGCGACCCTCGGTGGCCAGCGCCTCAGCGGGGCTTCGGACGCGGCGGGGCCGGTCCTCGGCGGGATCACCGATGTCGGGACGATCACGATCGGGCTCGGTCGCGCCCTCGTTGCTCAGCAGAGCAACGGCAACGTCAGCCTGATCGAGATCCCGACGTTATCGGAGCTCTCCACGCTGTCGCTGGGAACCGACGTCATCGACGTCGCCGTCTCTCCGGATGGCTCGTCGGCGGTGGTCACGAGCTTTGGCGCTGCTCGGATGACGTTCATCGATCTGTTAAGCGATCCACCTACGGTCACCGGTTTCGTTCAAATACCGTTCTTCGCGGAGGACGTCGACGTAACCTGCACGCAGTCAGGATTCGCTCTCGTGGCGGACGGCGGGGGCGCGAACCAAGTGATCTCAGTCGACGTGGCCAATCAGTCGATTGTCAACTCGGTCATTCTTCCCGTCGATGCCGAAGGTGTCGCTACGACACCGGACGGAAGCCTGGCGCTGGTCAACGCGTATTTCAGCGATCTGGTTCGTGTCCTGGGCGTTTCGCCCTCCGGTGTCCTGACGGACACGGGCATCAGCGTACCCACGGGCGGCGGCGGACCGCTCAACGTGGCCATCTCACCCAATGGACGGCTCGCGCTCGTGCCGCACGCAGACTTCTCCGGCAGTGCGATCGTCGGCGTTCTTTCCATCGGCAACGGCGCCGTTGGGTTCGTCAAGACTGTGCCGTTGGACGGGTTCGACATGCAGTCGATCGCCTTCGCTCCTGACGGAGGTCGGGCATACGTGTATGAGTCAGAGGCCGGCCAGGTCAGCGTCTTGGACATCAGTCCGAGTGACGACGTGTCGGATTCCGGAATTCGAATCCAGAGCGTTGGGTTCGCACCGCTCTACTTCGGTGTCGATCAACTCGACGTGACCACGGATGGCTCGAGCGCTGTGGTCCACGTCCAAGGAGGAGTCACCGTCTTTGATACGCTCTCGCACGCAATCACGGGCTTCATCCCGTTACCATCTGACTTCGCGGCCGGAGGCATCGCCGTCATTCCGTAGGGCGCTTTTCTCGGCGTTTGCGTCGGCTGTAGGGGTCCAGCGAGTTTCTGATGCCCGCCAGGGTTGTTTTCGACCGCACCCGGACTCTCCACGGGCAGACCGCATCCGCTCCCTTGCGGGTCCTCGCAACTCGAATTGGGGCTGAGCTTCAGACCGCTCGGCGAATCTCGATGACTGGCAGATGCGCTTTGTTTTGCGAGCTTGCGCACGACGAGTTCGAGCCTGGCGCCGGCGCTTCCCTTCATCGGCGCGAAGGGCGACGCACACCGCGATCTCTTCGGCCAGCGCTCCCGCGGCTCGTACCTCGGGCGCGCGTTCGCGGGTGAGCATGAAGGGCCTGGCGCTCCAGGAGCCTACCTTGGCCGGGCGAGACGGAGCAAGGCAACCGTACAGGGCGGAGCTGTGGCCTGAAGAGGAGTTCGCACCTGCGCGCTCTCTGGACACCGAGCCGGACGCGAAATAGAGCAAGTTCTCACCTCCGTCCGGCTCGGTCCACCATGCGCTGGGAACGTGGAGAGCGGCGGTCGCGGAGCCCTTATGACGTGGCTCGCGCGAGGCTCCGCGCGGTGAGCGGCGCAAGCCCGCCTCGATACGCGACCTGTAGCGTCTGCCGCGCCCGCTCTCCCGCTCTACGTTCGCACCGTCCTGCGTGGGTGTCCGAGCCGAACACGGCCCGTTCGGGTCGGTCACCGAGCCGGACGCGGGTGCGAACTCTCGGCTCTACGGAGAGAGCAAGAGAACGCTTATGTCCCCCATGTTGATGAACCCGGAAGAGAGAGCGGGCCGTTGCCTTGCCCGGATGACCAGCCCGAGCGATCGCCGACCTCGATACCGACGCGGAGGGCGATCCTGCCCCTGAAGCACCTACGGGGAAGGGAGAGGGTCCAGAGGACCGAGGGAGGTCCGGAAGGTCCCATTCCCTCGGGCGCGCGGCTTCCGGGCTAGGGCCGGCGGATCCTGTTGGCCCGGGCCTAGCAGGGAGGTAGGGTCGTTCCCGTCCCCAAGGCCTCGTTCCGCGCCTAGCCTCGCGCGCGGCGAGGCAACAAGCAGAAACCTGAGACCCAACGGCATGGCGGAGACGACGACAACGGCGAAGAGCAAGGCACGAGACATCCGGTCGCTTCGGCTTGCGTCCCGAATGCCATTCGCAGAGCTTGCTCGGCGTGCGGGCGTAAGCGAGACCGCCTTACGGAAGGCTGAGCGCGGCCTCGAACTTCCCGGAAACGGCTTCGTTGCGCGCGTCGCTCGCGTCCTCGACGTCACCGAGGAGGCCCTGCGTCGGGCCCAGCGCTCTCTCCAGCGCTCGGCCACCCCAGGCGAGGGCTACGTGACTGCGCGCCCGGACGGTTCGTTCTTGCGTCGGCGAGCGGTCGAGCCCCGGCCGGGCCTCGTCCCGGTGCTCGACCTTTTCTGCGGCACTGGCGGCTTCTCCCACGGGTTCGAGCAAACGGGGCACTTCCAGGTCGTCGGCGGCGTGGACCTGCTCAAGGACCGCGTTGAGACATTCGTGGCGAACCACCCGACAGCGAGCGCGGCGTGCCAGGACATCGCCACCGTCTCGATCGATGATCTGCTCGACGGCGCGCCGAAGCCGCGTGTGATCGTCGGCGGCCCGCCCTGCCAGGGCTTCTCCTCCCTTCGCCCGTTCCGGACGCTGACAGAGCGCGACCCCCGCAACAACTTGTTCGAGCAGTTCGCACTCGCCGTGGGTGCGCTTAGCCCGTCGTGGTTCGTGCTAGAGAATGTCGTCGGGATCCTCACCAACCAGCACGGCAAGACGCTCCGGGGACTCCTCTCGGTCTTCGAGGATCTGCGCTACACGCTCTCCTGGCGCGTACTCAACGGGGCCTACTACGGCCTACCGCAGCGTCGGGAGCGCTTCGTCCTCGTGGGCAGCCGCGACGGCGAGGAGTTCGCTTGGCCGGAGCCCACGCACTTCTTCGAGGGCGCGCGAAGCATGGCGGGGCGACACGGGCAGCACCATGAGGTTCTCCCGCTATGGCGCGGAACTTCGATGCGCCCTGCGAACACAGTGTTGGACGCGATCCACGACCTACCGCCGGTCGCTGCTGGAGAGGCGGCTTCCCACTACCGCCGCGTCCGGCCCACGGAGTACGAACGCCAGATGCGAGGCGCGTGCGAGACCCTGACACTTCACGAGGCGACACAGCATTCCGCCAAGATGCTGGAGATCATCCGCCACGCGGGGCACAACAGGTACGCGCTCCCCGAGGGCATGGTCACGAGCGGGTTCAGCTCCAGCTACAGCCGGTTGGATCCCGACCTCCCGAGCGTCACCCTCACGGTCAACTTCGTGCACGCCGCATCGAATAAGTGCATCCACCCCGAGCAAGACCGGGCGTTGACGCCGCGCGAGGGCGCGAGGCTCCAGGGCTTCCCGGACAGCTTCGCGTTCGTCGGCACCCGCGCGCAAGTGGTGAAGCAGATCGGGAACGCCGTCCCTCCGCTCCTCGGGCGCGTGATCGCCGAGGCCCTAGCGGGGCACGAACTGTAGGCCGAAGTGCCCGAACAGTTCGCGCGACTTCCGGGCCCCTGCAGACATGGCGAGCGGACAGAGGTCGGGGGCGAAGTAGACCGGGGCGAGGCGGCGCATGCCCTCCGCATTGACCACGGCGGTCTTACCGGAGTCGCCCTCGGTGTTGCTCAGATTGAAGTGGGACTCTTCGAGGCGACCAAACCGGAGCAGCCAGATGCGGGGGACGCTCCCCCGATTCGCCACCCCGGGGCAGAATCGGCTGTCCGCGCCACAAAGCACGTAGTGGCAGGTGAGGTGAAGGCCGGGCTTCGCGAGGTGCCCCTTGGGCTGGTTGTCCTCAAGCGCGACTTTGATCTCAACGCTGCAGTCCGGCCCGTCGCAATGGACCAGGTCGGGGTGCTTGTGCGGACCGTTGCTGCGGAGCCTCCCTCCCGAGTTGTTCGCGATGCCGGACCTCAGGAGATTGCCGATCATTGAGGAGAGGTTCGCAAGTTCCACGATGTCCGCCAGGCGGTCGCTACCGCGCGAAAGAAGGGCCATGTCGATGGCCTCGGCGGTCTCGTACACATACTCGACGGCGGCCCGCAGCGCATCCGTGCCAAGGCCGACCCGCTCCGCCTCCTCGCTCGCCTTGTAAAGGGGCTCCACCCGAGCACCGTAGCGGCTTGTCCGCGCGGGTGCCAGACGGGACCATCGACCCCATGGCATGGGGCCCTACGACCGGCGAGGCGAGCGACCGGCTGCGGCGCGTCGCCGGGCGGGACACGCGCCCCGAGGTCATCGTCCGGAGGCTCGCGCACGCCCTGGGCTACCGCTACCCTCGGGGAACACCCAAACCCGGCCAGTCGGGAACAGCTGAAACCCGGCCAGTGAGGAGGAACCGCTCGGGACGTTGACCGCCGCGGAGGGCGCTGCTCTCCCGGCCGGATGACCAACGTCTTGAAGCCGGAGAAACAGGAAGAGATCCGCGCTCTGGGGCGCCTTGGATGGACGCTGCGGCGCATCGAAGAGGCGACCGGAGTGCGCCGCGAGACGGTCGGGCGCTACCTGCGCTGGGCCGGGATCCGGGTCCGGCCGCCGCGAGGGCGGTTGCTCGGGACATCAAGAGCGGCCAGTGAGGTGACCACCGACCCTGAGCCGGCTTCAAATCCGGCCAGTCAGGTGACCACCGACCTCGAGCGGCCTCCGCGGCCGGGGTCGATCCGACCGGAGAGCCCCTGCGAACCCTACCGCGAGGCGATCACCGCGGCGCTCGAGCACGGCCGCAACGCGAAGTCGATCTGGCAGGACCTGGTCGATCAGCACGGCTTCCCGCAGCACTACGAGAGCGTGAAGCGCTACGTGCGCAGGCTGCGCGGGAGTGCTGTGAATCTCGCGCACCCGACCATCGTGACCGCGCCGGGCGAGGAGGGGCAGGTCGACTACGGCGACGGCCCGATGGTCCGTCACCCCGAGACCAAGAAATACCGGCGCACGCGGCTCTTCGCGCTGACGCTGGGCTGGAGCCGGAAGGCCGTGTGGCTCTTGTGCTGGAAGTCGAGCGCTCGGATCTGGTGCGAGCTGCACGAGGAAGCTTTCCGCCGCCTTGGCGGATCCGTGCGCGTCGTGGTGCTCGACAACCTTAAAGAGGGCGTGATCACGCCGGACGTCTACGACCCCGCTCTCAATCCGCTCTACCGCGATTTCCTCGCGCACTACGGCGTGGTCGCGCTGCCTGCGCGGGTCGGCCATCCCGACCGCAAGGGCAAGGTCGAGAGCTCAATCGGCTTCGCCCAGAAGACTCCGCTGCGCGGCAAGCGCTTCGAGAGCCTGGAGGAAGCGCAGGCGTACCTCGATCGCTGGACCGAGCGCTGGGCCGATACGCGCATCCACGGCACGACCAAGCGCCAGGTGGCGGTGACGTTTGCCGAGGAGCGGCCCAAGCTCGCGCTGCTCCCGCTCGAGCCCTTCCGCTTCTACCAGCACGGGCTCCGTACCGTGCATCTCGACGGCTGCATCGAGGTCGAGGCCGCCTACTACGGCGCGCCGCCCGGCTGGATCGGCCGCGCGGTCAGCGCTCAGTGGGACGAGCGCGTCGTGCGCCTCGTCGATCCGAAGACGGGCTCCCTCCTGCGGGAGCACAAGAAGAAGCCTCGCGGCTGGCGAGCGGTGCATCCGAGCGATCTCCCGGCACGCACGCCGCCGAGCACGCTGCAGCTGCTCGCTCGCGCGCGCACGGCCGGAGCGGCGATCTCCAAGCTGTGCGAGGCGATTCACGAGCGCTCGGGCGAAGCCGGCGTGCGCCGCATCCTCGGAGTCCTGTCGCTCGTGAAGAAGCACGGCGCGAAGCCGGTCGAGAACGCCTGCCAGGCTGCGCTGGAGGTCGGCTTCCCCGACTACCGCTTCGTCCGCAAATGGATCGAGCGCCATCCGCCGGCACCGCTCTCGCTGCGCCAGGTCGATCCCCTGATCCGCGAGCTCAGCCAGTACCGCGAGCTCGTGTCCCAGCTGACCTCTTCCTCGGAGTCCCCATGAATCCCATCGAAGCCGGTCGAGCCCTGCGCAAGCTCGGGCTCTCCGGCATGGCCGAGCACCTCGAGATCCGTCTGCTCGAAGCCCAGACGAGCCGGCTTGCGCCGCTCGACTTCCTCTCCACGCTCCTCGCCGACGAGATGCAGCGCCGATCGGATCGGCTCATCGAGCGCCGCATCAAGCAGGCCCGCTTCCGCGACCAGGGCAAGTCGCTCGACAACTTCGACTTCGACTTCAACAAGAAGATGGATCGCGCGCTGATCTTCGAGCTGGCGACATCCGCCGACAATGCCTGACCTGACGAGCGAGACGCGTCTCGGAGTGGCACTGCGAGGGTCTCCTCAGGGTCGAAGTCTGCCCCGAGCCAAGAAACGCGGCCTTCGCGCCGGTCTCTTTGCCGGACTCATGCAATCGCGCAGCGTCCACGGAACCTGCCCGCAGCCAGAAGTGTCTCACTCTGCTGGCTCAGACCGCTCGAACACGTTCGCGACCGCTGCCCGGACGCCCACCGCTCCTCGATCGACGTCTCTCTCCCCCCAAGCGCTTGTTTTGGGCCTAGTTGCTAATCATTGCCTGCGGTTTCCCTTCATTCATCAGTTGACATCTGCAAACGATCGTGCCAATACTCCAGGCTCACCGCCAATTGTTCCTTCAAACACGACGGTGAAGTTCCCGGGCAACCCCGTGTCACCAAAGTTCACGGTCAGAGACCCTCCATGGGGCAGATTGCCCGCGGGAATGACTACTGGAACTGGATACCTACATCCCACCACATCGTCCTGGAATAATCCCCACGTCCCGTCAAGCGCCTGCCCAGTGCCATTCGAACGAACCGACTGGTTTGTTATCGTGAGCGTGTATAGTCTCATGGCAGCATTCCAGCACAACTGCACATCTACTTCGCCTCGGAAGAACCAGTTAAGGAACTCGGTGCAATACGCAATCGTTCGTGGAAGGATCTTGCGCGCGTACTCGAGCAGAACGTAGTCATCGTTGATCGTCACTTCTAGCCGGGTTGGAGGACCCCCGATGAAAGGAAGCAACGCTGCGAACCTTGGCCTCACAGGATTCACACCGCCATTCCGCGCAACGGCCACAGGTACAACGGAAACGATGCCATCCATGCCCGAGCCTGCGGCGGTCTTGTTGACCCACTCCCACCCAGCAGGAGGTGCCGGCGGGGGGCCGAATGGAAGAGGCGATGCTAGGGCATTTCCAACTCTCTTATTAGTCACGACGATCTTGTAGTTGGCAGGAACGCCCAGCCGCCCCCTGACGGCGTCCACGTCTGTATCTTGGACGGAAGGATTCGGGTAAGGATCCAACTCGAAGATAGAATCCTTGGAGAAGAAGTTGTAGTTGACGTACTCGCTCAATCCAACGGGAGAAGTGCTTGTAGCGCCCCGATCCGTGTCCCAGAAATGAGCGAATCTCGAAATATCGGGAAGCGGTTCCGTGTTCATGAAAGGACCCCCGGGACCGCCCATAATCTCGGCGAGATTGACGTCCAGCTCGCCGGGCGTACCGAAGCCTTGAGCATTGCAAAAGCTTTCAAGGGGATCGCCAGAAGGGTGGGGATCACACCGAGTATGCGCCACGGACCCCATATCCTGGATCAGGTGTAGTATCTGACCTAGAGCGCGGAATAGGTCGGCTAGCGAGTTGTCGCGACCGAGCTTCATTGCATCCAAGTAATGGCCGCGCGCGTTTGCGAAGTCCCAGACGTTCGAGAACTGATCATCGCCCCAGACTTGCGCGGATTGATATATGCTGAATCCAGCGTTGTTGATCGGATCCAGGAAGTGACGCAGAAATCGAACCAATCGCGGAAGCAGACTTATGTCGTCCTCGTGTTCACAGCCCTCCTCGATCCAGGTGACGAGAGACTTGCCGTTAGCCACATGAAATATGCCACCGGGGAATCCAAGATGCATCTTGAGGAAGTTGTCTACCTTGCATGCTGTATTGTTCGCTGCCACTTGCCCGAGTGCTCTGTGGGTTGTGTTCTGAATGAACTGCTGGCTCTGCTGGATAATGGTCACCGGAACCGAATAAGCATCGAATGGCGGCGGGGCGTTGCTCAACAAGCCGGGATAGTTCGCATCGTACGTTTGTTGGATCTCGACGATCCCCGCCGAGCGAACGAAGTCGGAAGCGTTGCGGACGACCAACGTCGGTGCTTGATCCATCTCCGGCTGTGGTTGGCCGACGCTGTTGGGCCCAAGGTCAAGCTTTCCAAAGGCTTCGATCGACAGCGCGGCGAGATCGGCCATTCCATCGAACACATGGGTCGCCTGGTCACTCAAGAGGTAGTAACCGAGCGTCCTAGGAAGTGGTGCGAGCTGGACGACCACATCGCGGGAAAGAATGGCGGCAACATCATAGTCCTGGGTCATCCCAGGTACGGTGCATCCGGGTGGGCCTTGGACCTTGACCCATGTAGTGGGGGCATCCCAATCTCCTCCGCCGGAGCCGTTCGAGACGAACACACAGTAGGTGCCGTTGTATACGTCTTCGATGACTGAATACGGCGGGCAGTTCCCGCCCCATCCGGCCGTGGCGATCCCGCTCCCTGGGTCGCTGGTGCTCGTCGAGCCGTCTTCGGCGGCGTGGGCGGTGCCGACGATCACGAAGCGGTTCAGGTCGTGGTCGAAGCTGAAGAAGTAGCTAAGAGCGCCGGGCGGGAGGCCCGACATGTTCGGATAGGTGATCTCGAGCGGGGGATCGAACGTCGTGCCGCTCGGCTGCAAGGTCCACGCGAAGGGCGGGGCCGCGCCGTCGGGCATCGGCATCGGCACGTCGTCGAAGTGCACCTGGTGGAGCGCGAGCGTGATCGGATTGGGGTTGTTCGGATCCGTGATCGTCACTCCGTCGGGATGCGTCACCTTCGTGCCGTACCTCACGCGCATCTCGAGGCCCGCGATCCCCGCCACGATGAGCTTCACCTCCTGGGTTCCGTCGTAGACGACCTCGTTCGCCGGGTCGAGCTGCGGGAGGAGGATCGGCGAGGAGAGGCTGTTCGCCGCGTCCTGGACGATCACGATCGGATCGAATCCGAGCGAGGGGAAGCTCCCGGAAAGGACCGGCACGCTGTTCCCGTTCGAGTCGAGGATCGCGGTCGCCGTACTCCCCTCGACGTGCAGCGCCGCAGCGCCCCCGGCGAGGTTGGCGAAGGAGAACCGCCCGTCGCTCGAGGTCGTCGTCGAGAGCGGAGACCCGCCGCTCGGAGTCAGGGTGCACGTCGCGCCCTGGATCGGCCGTCCGGCGTTGTCGAGGACCACGCCCTCGAAGCTCGTGCTCGGCATCCCGGTCGCGACGCCATAGAGCGTGAATTGAGCCGGCTCCGTCAGGTTGCCCGGGAAGGTCGCTTCGACCAACTGGTTCCCCGACTGCGGGCCCAGTGTGAAGGCGACCTCGGCGTACCCCGAGGCATTCGTGGGGACGTCCACCTGCGTCTGGCCGTTCACGGTCCCGCCGCCTTCGAGCACGGCGAAGTTCACCAGCACGCCTGCGACCCCGTTGCACGCGTCGCTCACCCAGACCCGCAGGGGCTCGGGCGCCGGTCCCCCGGCCTGCACCCTCTGGGCGTTCCCCATGCTGACGTTGATCTGCGCCGCGGGCCCGGGCGTGGCGGACGCCACGAAGGCCGCCGACTCGTCGATGTCCGTCGAGGTCGCGACGACCCGGTTGTTGCCGGAGCCCGCGTCGCTTCCGAGCGCCCAGGGGGCCTGCGCCATCCCCTGGCCGTCGGTGAAGAGCTGCAGGGTCCTCTTGCCCGAGAGCAGCCCGTCGCTGGAGG
>Ga0247727_10007830_pt1 | contig 20153 bp, 20 predicted proteins | sample WisWelCaveWW1625_FD_202498 | JGI IMG/M metagenome (GOLD analysis project Ga0247727, IMG submission 202498) | Biofilm microbial communities from Wishing Well Cave, Virginia, United States - WW16-25 | ecosystem: Environmental > Aquatic > Deep subsurface > Groundwater > Cave microbial mat | place... | reverse complement strand
TGGATTCTCGATTCTGGGGGTTCGTGGATTTCTCGAAAGTAAAAGGAAAGGCCTTCTTAATTTACTGGTCTTGGGATGCTGAAGCGACCTGGGTTCGTTGGAATCGGATTGCCGACCTCATTCGGTAGGGCATGAAAAGCACAAGGCAAGAGAGCCTGGCGCTCAAACCCGTTACCAGTCATCTTCCCAGGACGAACAAAAATAATGCTCAGAAGGCTGGAGACAGCCTTGCAAAGTATTTTCTGCAGACCAGCCGCGTTAAGACGAAAACATGAAAGGTCCCGTCCAGCCACTTGCAGAGGTATTTGGCCATCTGGTGACAGATCAATCGGTTAGCGCAAACCGATACAGATCACGTCGTCTTTGTCCGTTCAACAACAAAGTGCCCAATTGCACAAAAGATAAGGCAAAGAATCCCCTTGGTGTTTGCAGCATCCTCCATGATAGTACCCCTGTAATAACCTGTCCCATAAGATTCAGAGAAGACTGGCTCGTTACCGACGATGCCGCTTCTTTTTTCTTCCCAGAAGGTTCAACATGGAGTTCCCTCACTGAGGTCCGACTGAATGATGTCAATGGTAAGTCCGCAGGAAATATTGATGTCGTTCTCGTTTCCTACGATGAGGACGGCAAAATCTTGGACTTCGGCGCGCTTGAAATACAGGCCGTCTACATCTCAGGCAATGTGCGAGATCCCTTTGAGTATTACATGCAAGATCCAAAGGGACGCGCCAAGATGGATTGGTCCGACCAACCGAATTATCCGCGCCCTGACTACCTTTCATCGTCACGGAAAAGACTGGCCCCGCAACTGCTCTTCAAGGGCGGTATTCTTCATTCATGGCAAAAAAAGAGTGCGGTTGCGCTTAACAAAAGTTTCTTCGACACTTTGCCACACCTAACAAAAGTGCCGAAATCAAAAGCGGATATTGCCTGGCTTATCTATGATCTTGAACTGACCGCAGTGAATGGCCATCGGAAATATAAACTCACCAGGATTGACGAGGTCTTCTCTGAATTTGAGCCGACGTTGCTTTCCATTACCACTCCAGTTCCTGGGAAAATGGGTGATTTCATCCGGTTGTTACAGGAACGACTTGATGAGCAGATTGAAACCCCTCCGATAAACAAAACCATTGAGAAACCCTTTTGACATGGCTGCAAAACAACAGTCCCTTTTTTTTGATCTCCACGACACGGAAGTCCCTCCAAAACCGGTTAACGTGGCTTCAGTGCCACATCGAAGCCCGTTTCGCTATCCCGGTGGAAAGACATGGTTTGTTCCCACATTCAGACGTTGGATGGCGAACCTCTATCTCAAACCAAAGGTTTTAGTTGAGCCGTTCGCCGGAGGCGGTATCATAAGCCTTACCGGGCTTTTTGAAAACCTGGTTGAAACCGCAGTGATGGTGGAACTCGATGATGATATTGCCGCCGTTTGGAAGTCGGTTGTTGAAGGCCATACAGACTGGCTAGCCCGACGGATTCTTGAGTTTGATCTTACGAAGGAATCGGTCATTCAGGAGCTTTCAAGATCGGATGAAGACATGAAAGAAAAGGCATTTCAGACTATCCTCAAAAATCGCACTTTGCATGGCGGTATACTGGCTGAAGGCTCTGGCTTCATAAAATACGGTGAGAACGGGAAAGGGATACTCTCCCGGTGGTATCCCAGAACTCTTGCGAAAAGATTATCCGCCTTGAGTTTTGTGGCCGATCGAATTGATTTCCATCAGGACGACGGGCTTAACATCATTAACGAATATTCCAAGCGCAAGGATGCTATCTTCTTTATTGATCCGCCGTATACGGCGGGTGGGAAGAAAGCGGGCAAGCGGCTTTATCGACATTGCCATCTCAACCATGAACGCCTGTTTGAAATATGCGAGACTATAAAGGGCGATTTTCTCATGACTTACGATAATACAGACGAGGTCAAAATAATGGCCAAACACCACGGATTTCAAATGAGGCTGATTCCGATGAATAACACACACCATGCCACAATGGAGGAGTTAGTTATTGGAAAGGAATTATCTTGGATGGACTAATACCTTGCAGTCCATGAACCTCTCAGAGGGCATAATAAAAAGGTCTGTAAATAAAAGCTGGAATCACGGAAGGGACATATGTCCGCTCTGCCTTATCGAACCAAACTGGTACAATCTCCGCCTCGGACCGGATGATTACGGGTAGGGTCAATGCAATTTCTCAATCTGCGTCTTGACATCCTCGCCGTGGCGGATTCTGCGGGCAATCGTCGCCGCCTGGAAGCGGACGCTACCCGATCTGCCCCAAGAACAGGTCGAGCCAGTCTTCCGTCTCCTGCTCGACCCGCCAGAGTTTATCTTGCCGCCTGCATCAACAGGCCACACCCGCCACTTCATGCCGTGGTTCAAGAAGGGACCAGCCGACCGCACGCTCATCTTCGACACCTTCGTCGCCGTGTCCCGTGATAGGCCGCTGCTGGTCCGATGGCCCAACGGATCGCTCAACGATCCGCAGCGCGAGACCCTCGGCCATATCCTTGCCAACCTCAACACGCTTGGCCGCTCCGAGTCGTGGTGCGAGGCCGAAATTGTAGAGAACACCGAAAGCGCCTCCGGCCCTATGAGCCGTCCGCTTCAAGATGCTGCGCCCCCCGATCACGAGATCGTCCGCCTCCTTTGCCCTGCCCCTGAAAGCGCCTTGGCCGATGACCATGTTGTCACCGTCACGACAAAGACCATGGGCAGCGGAAAAAAGAAGCAAACCATCGAGGAACGCTCTACCCTGTGCGACCCTGCATGGAACCTTTGCATGGAGACGCTTCAATTGCACAAAGAACGCTGGTCCGACCCACCCGGTTCACGCTGGGTCTCCTACGTCCGCCCGCGCACCTGCTTCAAGGTTGAACCGAAGCCCCGTCCAAAACCAGATCGTCCCCCCCTTCACGTTGTCCGCTACCACGTTGTCCGCTACGCCCTCGACTCGACCGTCCTTCCGCTCGTCACCGAGACGTTGCCGGTGGCCGAGGCAGCAAGGCAGGGGTTTCCAGTCAACGAGAAGCGGGTAAGACGTCTCTTGCGCATGATGGGGATTGAGGCGATCTATCCGAAGCCGCGGCTGAGTTCTCCCTCTGCAGACGGCAAGAAATACCCGTACCTCTTAAGGGATTTGGTGATCGAGCGGCCGGACCAGGTCTGGTGTACGGACATTACGTATATACGGATGCGGCAGGGGTTTCCGGTCAACGAGAAACGGGTAAGACGTCTCTTGCGCGTCATGGGAATTGAGCAACACGCTGGACACCGGATTTTGCCTTGCTGCGTTGGAACGGGCGTTAGGGATTTCGCAGCCTGCGATTTTTAATAACGATCAGGGATGCCAGTTTACAAGCCATGAGTTTACCCAACGGCTGGAGGCGGCCGGGATTCGAATCAGTTGGGATGGTCGGGGAAGGTTTTTAGACAACATTTTTATCGAACGGCTGTGGCGATCTGTGAAGTATGAGGAGGTCTATCTTCACGGTTATGAGCATGTTGGGGAGGCCAAGGGCAGCCTGGCGCAGTATTTTCAGCTTTACAATACGGAGCGGTTTCATCAGTCTTTGGACTATAAAACACCCCACGAAGTCTACTTTGGGGAAGGTAAAAACAAGACCGAACAGGCGCCCTTAATCCACCTTAAAGAAGCCTGTTTTTTGTCTTGACAATGGAGAGTACCTTAGACGAAGTCGCTTATACTCGTTCATTGGGTTTGCATCTCCTCGAGATTCTTCGTGTTGGCTGACTTGCCAACTATAGTGGACCCCAAGAACTGGACAGTCAAGCAGCCCTCAACTTAGGATGGGCGGAAGGGGGAGACCAGTATGGGGATAAAGAAGAAACACACGAACGAATTTAAGGCGAAAGTGGTGATGGTGGCGATGAGGGAGGACAGGACGTTATCGGAATTGGCGACGGCATTTGGGGTACACCCAATTACGATCAGGCCTTGGAAGAAGAAAGTGATCCAGGGTTTACCACCGTTGTTTGAGGGAGGGGGCTTGTCGAATGGGAAGGAGAAGGAACAGCAAATCCTGATCGCAACACTGTACGGGAAGATCGGTGAGATTGAGGTAGGGAAAGCGCCTGTTGTACGAATCCTTTTCGCCCATCGGCAAGCCCTATACCGAAAAAACGACCTCTCAGGATGCCCCAGAATCTACGATCACAGGGTCAGGAGGGGTTTTGGTCGTCCTAAAAACTACTGGTAACGATTTGTGCAACAGGCTCAACTATGGCTAACCATTCCGACCTCACATTTATCACGAACGAAAAGGGCCAGAACCTTCTTGAGCGCTTCAGGGTGCTGATCAAAGACACGGCATTTTTTGATGTCCTGGTTGGCTACTTTTATACCAGCGGATTTCATGCGCTCTACAAATCGCTGGAAAAAACGAAAAAGATCAGAATCCTAATCGGTATCAGCACCAACAAACAGACACTCAATCTCATTGAACAAGCGTGCCTGCCTGTGCGTGAACGCACGCAGACAGGCCAAGCGGCGCTGCAATTTTCCCACGCGGAAACGAAAGAGCATTTTTCCGACCTGCTTGTCAGCGAGATGGCGGACGCCGAAGACAGCAGGAAAGTCGAAGAAGGAGTTGAGAAATTTCTTGAGTGGCTACAAAACGGCAAACTGGAGATCAAGGCATATCCAACGCAGAACATCCACGCTAAGCTCTATATCATGTCGTTCATCGAAGATGACCGCGACGTTGGCCGTGTTATCACCGGTTCAAGCAATTTCACGCAGTCCGGCTTGGTAGATAATCTCGAGTTCAATGCAGAGCTCAAAATGCGCGCCGATTATGACTTCGCCAAGCAGAAGTTTGAAGACCTCTGGAAAGACGCCGTTAATGTCAAAGATAGATACGTCCAGACCATCCAAGAAAGAACTTGGCTCAATAACACCATCACTCCTTATCAGCTTTATCTCAAGTTTCTCTACGAGTATTTCAAGGACGAACTTCGCCAAACCGATGAGGTGATTTTCAAATATGTCCCCACGGAATTTAAGCGGCTGGAATATCAGGAGCAGGCCATCTTAAACGCCAAAAAGATTCTTGACGAATACGGCGGAGTATTCATTTCAGATGTGGTAGGTCTTGGAAAAACCTATGTGTCCGCCATGCTGGCAAGCCAGCTTGACGGCAGAACGCTCGTCTTGGCACCGCCCGTGCTTCTTGAGAAAATGAACCCCGGCTCTTGGCCCAATGTCTTTGCAGACTTTCGCGTTCCCGCTGACTTTGAATCACTGGGCAAGTTGGATCAGCTCACTCGTTTAGGCACGGAAAAATTCAAAAACGTCTTTATAGACGAGGCGCACCGCTTCCGAACGGAGTCAAACGTTACCTACGAAAAACTCGCCCAAATCTGCCGAGGCAAACGCGTCGTGCTGGTTACAGCGACCCCGCTCAACAACACGCCCAAGGACATTTTGAGCCAGATCAAGCTATTCCAGAACGCGAAGAAAAGCACCATCCCGAACGTTCTCAACCTTGAAGCGTTCTTTGGCCGCCTCGAGCAGAAAATCAAAAAACTGGACGGGCAAAAAGACCACGCCAAGTACATGCAAACCGCCAAGGAAAATGCGCGGGAGATTCGCGAATCCGTTTTGAAGTACCTCATGGTGAGACGCACAAGAAAGGAAATTGAAAGCTACTTTGCCGATGACCTGAAAAATCAAAAACTCAAGTTTCCGGATGTGGAAAATCCGGAACCTGCCTTCTATCAGCTTAACGAGGAAGAGAGCGCGGTTTTCAGCAAGACCGTTGCGCTCATCGCAAAGAAATTTACCTACGCTCGCTATACCCCGATGCTCTATTACAAAGGAGATGTTAGCCAACCAGAGAAACTGGCTCAAAAAAATATGGGCAAGTTTATGAAAATTTTGCTTATCAAGCGGTTAGAAAGTAGTTTCGAGGCCTTCCGAACCACTGTGAAGCGCTTCATTTCATATTACGAATTGTTCCTCAAAGAGCTCGCGGAGGGCAACGTCTATGTCAGCAAAAAATACGCGAATAAAATCTTTGAGCTTTTGGAGAACGACGACGATGAGGCAATTCAAATACTGCTTGAGAGCGACAAGGCGAAAAAATATCCCGCCAAAGATTTTACCGACGGTTTGAAAAAGGACTTGGAGAATGACTTGCAAATCCTCAGGGAAATAAACGCGCTGTGGCGCGGGGTAAAGAGGGACCCGAAATTGCTTTCCTTTGTGGAGCTTCTTTCACATCGTCCCGTGCTCAAGAAAAACAAGCTGATTGTTTTCTCAGAATCCAAGGAAACCGCTGACTACCTTGCCAAAAATCTGGAGAAGAAATTCCCCAATGAAGTGATTACCTTTACAGGCGCCTCAAGCACGGTTACGCGGGAAAAGGTCATTGAGAACTTTGACGCCAGCGCCCGCTTCCCCAAAGACGACTACAGAATCCTTATCACGACGGAGGTGCTGTCCGAAGGCGTGAATCTGCACCGCGCTAATGTCGTCGTCAACTACGATATTCCGTGGAATCCGACCCGGCTTATGCAACGCGTCGGGCGTATTAACCGTGTGGACACCAAGTTTGACAAGATTTACAGCTTCAACTTTTTCCCGACCGAGGAATCCAACGATCAGATAAAGCTCAAAGAAGTAGCAATGGCAAAGATACAGGCATTTATCACCCTCTTAGGAGCCGACGCGCGGCTTTTGACCGAAGGCGAAGCGATAGAGTCGCACGAGCTTTTTGATCGCCTCATCTCCAAAAAAACCATTACCGGAGAAGACGAAGAAGACGAAAGCGAACTAAAGTATTTGCAGGTCATCAGAGGCATTCGCGATAACAACCCCGACTTGTTTGAGCAAGTGAAGCGTCTCCCCAGAAAAGCGCGAACGGCCAAAGCGCACCGCGATACGGGAAACGGGTTATTGACCTATTTCAGAAAAGGAAAGCTCCAGAAGTTTTTCCTGGCCGGCAAAGGCGAATCGGAGGAAATTGACTTTATGAACGCAGCAGGACGGCTAGAAACCGAGACAAAAGCCCCGCGCGAAAAACTGCCCGCTGATTTCTACGACAAACTTGAGAAAAACAAAGAGGCCTTCATATTTGCCACGACGGAAGAAGCCGAGGAAATGAAGGCACCCAGGGGCGGAAGGGACAGCACGCTTCAGGTGCTTAAAATCCTCAAGGCAATAAGAGATTTTCGACAATATACCGAGGATCAGGAAGCGTATCTCAAGCGCGTTATGAATCGTCTCGAAGAAGGCGCCCTGCCCAAGCAGACGGCCAAAACCGTGCTCAAGGCGCTGGAAAAAGAGCTCAAAACAGGCAAGCCGAATCCGCTCAAGGTGCTTGCGCTTCTGCAAAACAACATCCCGGACGAATTTCTGGAAAGCCACATTGCCGAAAGCGCCACGCGCACGTTCGGCCCCAGGGAAGTCATTTTATCTGAATACCTAATCAGCGAATAATGCAAAAAACAGCCGCTCAAAAACTGGTACAGGAAACACTGCAAGGTTCTTTCAACAAGGAACGCTTTGTCTATTTGGTGAAGAACATTCTCAACCACGTTGAGGAAGACACCTTCACCTACAAAGGCAATTTCATTTTCGATGACTTTAGAGACTCCATTCGGCTTGTTGATCGTATAGGCAAGTACAAAGGTCCCGACGAAAAGCTTATAGATATCCTTATCGTGCACTTGCAAAGGGAAACCTCGCTTGAGCGCGCCAGAACAAAGCAGAGAAACTTTGTCGCCAAATATCTCAAAGGCAGCCGCGGGGGCGTATTGAAAGACGCGGCGTTGGTGGCGTTTGTCGCGCCAAACGGTAACGACTGGCGATTCTCCCTCGTCAAGATGGAGTACAAGTTCAATGAGAAAGGAAAAGTTGAAGAAGAATTCACACCCGCCCGCCGCCACTCGTTTCTCGTCGGCAAAAATGAAAACAGCCACACGGCGCAAAGCCGCCTCCTGCCGGTTTTGCTCAATGACGAAGCAAATCCTACGCTGGAGGAATTGGAAGAGGTTTTCAGCGTTGAGCGGGTTACCAAAGAATTTTTTGAGAAGTATCGCGACATCTTCCTGCGCCTCAAGGAATCTCTGGACGACATCGTCAAGCAAGACGCCAAAGTCAAAGCCGACTTCAAGGCGAAAAATATTGACACCATTGATTTTGGCAAGAAACTTCTCGGACAGATCGTATTTCTTTACTTCTTGCAAAAGAAGGGCTGGTTTGGCGTCAAGCGCGACGAGGCGTGGGGTGCGGGTTCAAAGAACTTTTTGCGGGAGCTTTATGAGAAGCAGCACGGCAATTACCAAAACTTTTTCAACGATATTGTAGAGCCGCTTTTCTACGAAGCCCTGCGATTGGAGCGTTCCGGCGATTACTACAGCCGTTTCAATTGCCGGATTCCATTCTTAAATGGCGGACTTTTTGACCCAATCAACAATTACGACTGGTGGAATACGGACATCCTCTTGCCCGATGACATTTTCTCTAATAGCCGCAAGACCAAAGAGGGCGACATCGGCAATGGGATTTTGGATATCTTTGACCGCTACAACTTCACCGTTAAAGAAGACGAGCCGTTGGAAAAAGAGGTTGCCATTGACCCTGAAATGCTCGGAAAGGTTTTTGAAAATCTCTTGGAGGTTAAAGATCGCAAATCCAAAGGAACCTACTACACCCCGCGAGAGATCGTCCACTATATGTGTCAAGAGAGTCTGGAAAACTATTTAGCAACAGAGCTTGAAGGCAAAACGAGCAAAGAGGAAATCGAGACGCTGATTAAATACGGCGAGATGGTGGTAGAGCACGACAGCCGCGTGGTGAACAAGGGACGTGAGACCGGACGCTACGCTTTCAAGCTCCCCCAGAGTATCCGCCAGTACGCCAAGCTCATAGACGAAAAACTCGCCTCTATTCGTGTCTGCGATCCGGCTGTTGGCTCTGGCGCGTTTCCGGTTGGCATGATGAATGAAATCATCCGGACCAGAAATTCCCTCACGCCGTATATTGACATTAAAGGCGACACAGGCATTCTTGCCTGTGACAATACTTACACACCACAGACAGGAATGTCTGTGCCACGTTCACTCTACCATTTCAAACGTCATGCCATTCAAATCTGCCTTTACGGCGTGGACATTGACCCAGGCGCAGTGGAAATCGCCAAGCTCCGCTTGTGGCTTTCACTGGTTGTGGACGAGGAAGAACGGGAGACCATCCAGCCCCTGCCGAACTTAGACTACAAAATCGTGCAAGGCAATTCGCTCTTGAGTGTGGAGAAAGATCTTTTCAACGCCGCATTATTCAGCAAACTGGAAGAACTCAAACCTCTTTATTTCAACGAAACCAGCGCAAGCAAAAAGCAGAAATACCGAAAGCAGATAGACGAACTCATCAGCCAGATCACCAACGGCCGCAAGGACTTTGACTTTGAGGTGTATTTTTCGGAGGTATTCCATGAAAAGAAAGGGTTCGATGTGGTGATAGCAAATCCGCCGTATGTGCGCCAGGAAAAGCTCAAAGAACTCAAACCCCAACTCAAAGATCGCTACCAAGTCTTTACCGGTTCCGCCGACATCTACACCTATTTTTATGAGGCCGGCTTCAACATCCTACGAGAGGGCGGCGTGTTGACCTTCATTACCTCGAACAAATACTTGCGGGCCAACTACGGGGAAAAACTGCGCCGCTTCCTCAAAGAGAAAACCACCTTGCGGGTTCTCATTGACTTTGGCGATCTCCCCGTTTTTGAGGCCACCGCTTATCCCAGCATCCTGATTACTCAAAAGAGGAACTCGTCTCCGCGGTTTCTCGCCTGCTCGGTCAAGAGTCAGTCGGAACTTAAAGAACTCGAAACAACCTTGCAAACTCAGGCCATCCAGATGGAACAATCCGCTCTGCCGAATGATTCTGTCTGGAATATCGAGGAACCCCGTATGGCTAGCCTGCGCCGCAAAATCGAGGGCACGTCAGAAAATACCGTTCCTCTGAAACAGTATGTAAAGGGGAAAATGTACCGAGGTATTCTTACCGGCTATAACAAAGCCTTTGTCATTGACAAAGAGACTAAGGCGCGTTTGATTCGCGAAGACCCCAAAAGTGCCGAGGTCATTAAACCCTTCCTGCGCGGCCGAGACATCAAACGGTATTGTTTACACGATAATGGGTTGTATTTAATTTTTACGCGACGAGGTATACGCATTGACGATTTCCCAGCCATAAAGAGACACCTTGCGCAATACAAGGAATTTCTGATTCCCGGTGTTGGCCGAAAACCTGGACCATACGAGTGGTATGAAATACAGGATGTAATTGCTTATTGGAAAGAATTCGAAAAGCCGAAGCTTGTGTATCCGAACATCCTAAAAAAGCCAGAATTCAGTTTCGACAAGCAGGGACTTTATACAAACCAAAAGTGCTTTATCCTGTCCATAGATGACAAATTCCTGCTTGGCTTTTTGAATAGCAGTTTGAATTTTTTCCTAATGCAGCAATACTTGCCGAAGCTTCGCGGTGATTTCTATGAACCCAGCTCTGTTTTTTTAGAGAAATTTCCCATCCGCCTCCCGTCTACTAAACAGCGTGGAGAGATCGAAACTATTGTTGACAAAATCCTCGCCATCACCAAAGACGACCTGAAGACCAAGGCCTGCCTGAGCGAGGACGCTCGCAGACAGGTCCGCGACTACGAAAAACAAATTAATCAGCTCGTCTATAAACTTTATAGACTCACGGCGGAGGAGATTCAGATTGTCGAGCAAAGCACCCCGTGATGAACAGTATGAATGGCAATATCCCCAAGTTTGAAGAAATTCTGGCTTCGTCCGCTCACGGGAAGGGCGGGGCAAGGACGACAAGTAAAAATGTTTCGGCCCCGCCGTCCGCCGAAAAAATCCGTGCAGTCCAGCAGAGCCTGTTGCGCAAATCTTTATGGGAACGGGTTGAACCGACCCGTCTTAGAAATTAGCAGCGCAATCTGCGTTGGGATTGGTATATCACAGCCAAAAAAGAGACTTCGGACGATTGATCCTGATGTTTCCTAAAACCTCAGCCCCATCCTGATATTTCTACGAGACCGCCAGAGGCAAAATCCCCCTTCCACTTCGCCACAACTTCAGAAGATTGTGCGTTGCGCAAACCAATGTCCATTCCTGTGTACAAGCCGCAAACCCTTGCCGCATATAAAATGCCAAATCCCACGACCCGCCTTAATCTGACCTAACACCGGCTCCACCGTTTGACCACGCTTCTTGTACAACGCCCGCCCTCGCTCCGTCATCAACGTACATTCCATCCGCTGTCTCAATGTGAGGTTCTCCGATAGCGGGCCTGCCGGGCGTCCCCGCATTGTCTCGGCACTGCTTCCAGCCGTTCTTCGTGGCCATCAAATGCTCGGGACCGTAACCGGTGCAGGGTTGGGTTCCTGTGGCTTATGCCCTCGTTTCCTAACCCCTGTCTCGACCTCCTCCACCGCACGCGCATCAATCTCGACACGCTGTTGCGCCGCCTCCAGCGCCGCTACATAGTGACAAGATCGTTTCATTGCGTACATGGCACTTCCTCTTGTAACCCCCAACGTTCGAGCTACGATTGCGGCCCATCAGGGTCGGCAACCTCCATCGAATTGTTAGGGTGCGCCCTATTTCTATCCCTCTTCTTCAGACAGGCTCCTAGAACCTTTGTAATAATCCCGATACCAATCCACGAATTTGGCAATGCCTACCTCAATGGGTGTGGAAGGACTAAAACCGGTGGCTTCCATGAGGTCATCCACGTCGGCATGCGTGGAGGGAACATCGCCGGGCTGCATCGGCATCCAGGCGTATCCTGGCAGCACGGTGGCGTGGCGCCATATCCGCATCAAACCGCTGTAGCCACACGGCCATGATCCACCGCCTTCTTGGCCGAAACCAGGGCCGCGCCCTGTAACGTCAGCGATTGGGTCTGAATGTCGTGCAGCGCCATCCGCTGCATCTCCCTCATGAGAAAAAATATGACATGGCTCACGCGTTAATTCATAGGACATTTCCAAATTGCTTGATAGGCCCATGGTGGGGACTTTCCGTAACGAGGTATTCCCTACGAGAAGACGACCGTCTTGTTCCCATGCACCAGAACACGGTCTTCCACATGCCATGCGACGGCGCGCGCCAACACAATCCGTTCGATATGGCGCCCGATCCGTTTCATCTCTTCAACGTCGTGGCGATGGTCAACGCGCCCAACATCTTGAGCAATAATCGGACCCGCATCGAGGACTTCCGTCGCATAGTGCGCCGTGGCCCCGATGAGCTTGACGCCACGCTCGTGGGCGCGGCGGTAGGGATCCGCGCCGACAAAGGCGGGCAGGAAACTATGATGAATGTTGATAATACGGTGCGGATATTGCGCGATCAGAGCGGGACCCAATATACGCATATAACGGGCCAGGACGACGGTATCAACCCGATCTTGCATGAGCGCGAGCTGTTGCGCCTCCGCTTCCTGGGGGCAATCCAATTGAACCGGGATATGATGGAAGGGGATGCCAAAGGGGCGGACGGTCTCCGAAAGATCGGGATGGTTGGAGAGGACCATCTCGATCCGTGCCGAAATGTCGCCAGACTGACACTGCCAGAGGAGTTCCAAAAGGGCATGTTCCGCACGGGACACCCAAACAGCCAGACGCTGCATAGGCCCGGCGGAAGCGAAGCGCCATTGCATCGAAAACTTTTCCGCCATTGGCGCAAAGGCCGCGCGCAGTGCCGCCTGACGCGCTTCCCATCCAGGCAGCCGAAACGCGATCCGCATGAAGAAATCACCCCCCTCCAGATCGGTGGAGTGTTGATCGGAGTGGAGGATATTCGCCCCCTGCGCGAAGAGGAACCCAGATAGGGCCGCAACAATGCCAGGCCGATCCGGGCAACGGATGAGCAGACGTACAACGTCATGCGTGGCTTCGGTCATGACGTTGTTGACGGTTGGGTATCCAGGGTTGTTAGAAGACCCGCAACCAGCAAGGGCAACATGATTTCGTGGTGGCCGGTGAGCGTATATCCCCTGCCATGCGTCTGGGTGGGTCTCTTCACGACATTGGTGAGGGGCCGATAGTGCTGAATGAAATCCATATTGACCACGGTAAAGTTTTGGACGGTACAACCCAAATTGCGGGCCAGAGTCAGCGCCTTGAGGAACACCTCGGGAAGGATGACGGCCGAGCCGATATTCAAATAGACCCCCCCCTCCAATTCCGCGACCCCTTCTGTATAGTGGCGAAAGTCAATCATGGCGGACTCCCCTAAGGCGGGGCCGGAGACCGATGGATGCATATGGATGATGTCGGTGCCGATGGCAATGTGAACCGTGGCGGGGATGTTCAGACGCGCCGCCGCAGCCAAAAGGCTATATTCGGTATAGGGGAAGCCGCCGGCCAAGATCATCTTTCCAACGGCCCGTCCGATACCGATACCTAGCGCTGCGCCCCGCGCAATCGCGTCGTTCAGCATGGAAGCGGTCTCCTCGACCATCCCAAATCGGCCGTCGTCCAATTCTGCGGCGACATCCTCGGAAGTCTGTCCAACGAAGGCCAACTCGAAATCGTGAATGATGCCCGCGCCATTGAGGGCAATGCCTGAAACGATGCCCCGCTCCATGAGCTGAATAATGAGCGGATTGAGACCGACCTTTATAACGTGCGCGCCCAGGGCCAGCATGATGCGCCGGTGGGCGCGATGGGCCGTGGCCAAGGCCTGTACGACTTCGCACAGATCCCTCGCCCCCAGAATCCGCGGGAGGGCATCGAAAAATGCGCCCATGCGCATGTCAGAAGAGAGCGGTCTGGCCAGCGCCTCCTTATGCACTTTGCTGGGCCGTTCTCGGATGGAGTAGGTCTTCGTTTGATGCCAGGGGAGTTTCATCGGAGGACAGACGCCTCGTTGCTTGCCGTGATGGTTCTTAAGGCGATGGCAGACGTCCCACCCTTTTTACGGCATAGTCGGAATGGGGATATTGCTCGACAAGCCGGGCCATGGCTTCCTGGGCCTCGTTGTCATGCCCCAGACGATGGTGCGCGTGCGACAGATAATAGAGCGCCTTGGGAGCCAGCGGTTCGTGGTCGGTGAGTGCCAGAACAGCTTTAAAACGGGCAATCGCCGCGGGATATGCCGCCCTTTTGTAATAAAAAAGAGCTACCTGAGACTGGTGCTCCGCCTTCTTTTGGGTCAACGCCGCAACCCGGTTACGTGCCGCGTCGGCATAGAGGCTTTGCGGAAAATCGGACAGTATCGTTTCATACGCGGCCAGGGCTTCCTGCATGGCGCCGGGGTCACGGTCTGGCGTGCTAACCTGGCGGTCGAGGCTTGAGGCCAGACGATATTGGGCAAACGCAGCCATGCGATGCTGTGGATGCAATGTCAGAAAACGGCGGTAATCCACGACCGCGGCCACCCAGTCTTCGCTCACATAGGCGGCCTCCGCCCACGAAAGGAGCGTCAGGGCGTCGTAGGTGTGCTCAACGTCCTGATCCAGGGAATGGACAACCGTAGGGTCTGCGCCCAGGAGCGTCAGCAGATCGGAATGCTCCTTCCGCCCGCCGCATCCGGACAGGACGAGGAGTAGTATGAATGCCCCCCCCAAACCTGAACGTTTCAGTTCCAACGCACGCACTCCAGCCCTACCGTCGTACACATACCAAATGCCGTGTCAAAGCGCAACCTGAACCGACCGACGGAGACGGGTCCTGACTTTTACATATGGAGGGCCAGGCCCCACGCCGCTCCCCCTGCCTCCGGGATTGCCTCCGAGAGGGTGGGGTGGGGATGGATGGCGCGCATCAGGGCCTCCGTTCCAAGCCCCGCGCTTAAGGCCAGCGTAAATTCTCCAATCAGTTCGGTAGCCGCCGATCCGACGATATGCGCCCCCAGTATCCGATCGTTCGGCAGCGTGCCTCCGATCACCACTTTCACAAAACCTTCTGTTTCACCGATGGCGATCGCCTTTCCATTGGCCGAGAAGGGAAATCGGCCCACCCGCACCACATGTCCCGCCGCGCGGGCTGCTGCTTCGGTCAGCCCCACGGAGGCCACTTGCGGCTGACAGTAGATGGCGCTTGGAATCGGACCCACCGGTAGGCGATGAATACCCGAAATTTGTTCGGCGACGGCGACCCCCTGTGCCATGGCTCCATGCGCTAAAGCCGGGCGTGTGGTGACATCTCCGACGGCAAAAATGTGGGCCACGTTCGTGCGCATCCATTCATCCACCTCGACGTGACCCTCCCGCAGCGCGACACCCGCTGCGGGACATCCGATTTTCTCCGTATTGGGCGTGCGTCCGACGGCCGCTAGAATGGCTGCCGAAGTAAGCGGTCCCTGTGTCGTTTCAATTTCAATCCGTCCCCCTTCCTCCCGAACGGAATGAATCTGTGTGTCCGTGAAGACCCCCACCCCACGCTTTTTGAAACTCCGTTTCAACGCGGCCGATACCTCCCCATCCTCTGAGGGAAGCAGAGAGGGGGCACATTCGATCAGGCTCACCCGAACGCCATAGACGGAATAGAGGTAGGCGAATTCGCATCCCACCGCGCCGCCGCCTACAATCACCACCGACTCCGGAAGATCGCGACGGAGTAGGGCCTCATCGCTCGTATAGAGTTGTCCTGCATGTAAGTGGGGGAGGGGCATCAGATCGGAAAGGCCCCGCACGCGGCTGCCGGTGGCAATGACAATCCACGCCCCGGAAAGCTCTAGGGTCTCCCCCGACGGAGATGACACGGCAATCCGATCCGGCGCAATCAGACGTCCCTCCCCTTCATAGACATCCACCTTGTTCTGGGCCATCAGGTGACGAAGACCGCCATGAAGTTTTTGCACGACCCCCTGACTGTGGTCCACCGCCCGTCCAAAGTCGGGCTGGATCGAATCAACCCGAAGACCGAACTCGCCTGCCCGCCGCGCCAGAGACAGAATCTCCGCGCCATGCAGAAGCGCCTTGGATGGCATACATCCGTGATGTAAGCAGGTGCCGCCCAAAGCCTCCGACTCGACCAGGGCGACGGTTCGACCCAGCTGTCTTGACCGAATGGCTGCGGCATAGCCCCCCGGTCCTCCCCCCAGAATCACCAAATCGTAGGTCTTATGCGTCTGTCCGATCCATCCCATTTTTTTACGCACCCATCATACGGAACGAGGTTCAGATGGACTGTTATTCATTCCACTTCGTCGAGGTCCAGCACACCCTGAAAGAAGGGCCGAAATCGCAGACCATCCAGGACAACCCGATCTGGGATCGCCTTCCCCTGAATAAGGACTTTAAACGTCTTACCCATCTGATCCGGCGCCATCAGCTTTTTCATGGCCAAGAAGCCCTCCCTCGCCACCTCGGAGTTGTCCATCTGATCGGCCACCGCAGCCATCCGTTCGGTTACCCCCAGCCCCATCAAGAAATGGGTCTGGTCCGTGAACCCTAGAAAAGAGAGGCCCACTTCCCGCCCTGCCCACGCCAGAGAGGTGAAGTCCACGTGGGCGGTCATATCCTGTTCCCCAATATGAATGTACGGGTCTTCATGGGCCGTATGCCGATGGTAGCAGAGCAGCGTGCCCCGCGCACGCCGAGTGGTATAGATCTCTTTCGCGGGATAGCCATAGTCAATCGTTACGATCCATCCACGCTTCAACGCCCGCCCCACGTTTCGCATCCAGTCTAATGCTTCCAGGTTGATCTCCAGCGTTACCGGTTGATCAAACTGGAGATCCAGGCGTTGGACGTAGTCACGCAGGTGCGGCGACGAGAGCGGCCCTTCTATCTCCGTAAAATGGCCTGCCTGCCAATCCACATAAATCTCGCGCAGCGATGCGGGAGCGCCCCGAAGCCTGTGCACCGGCAGTGCGTCCACAAACTCGTTGGAGAGGATCACCCCTTCGAAGGGTGTCGGAACGTCGCTTCCCCAGGTCGCCTGGGATGAAAACCGAGGCCAGAGCCGCGCCTGCTGGAGGCGCCGAAGTGGGTCGCTTTTTTCGATAATCTGATACTGCAGTCGTCCGAAGACGTCGGGGGCTTTTTGTTGGATGTACGTTAGAATATCGCCGCAGAGCGTTCCCCTTCCCGCGCCCATTTCCAACACGGAGAAGGGTTCGCCGTCCTGACAGAGGAGGTCCTCCATCTGCAAGAGCTGTTGGGCGATCAATTCTCCGAATAGCGGATGAAGTGTGCTGCTGGTGTAGTAGTCTCCTCCCCAGCCGATCTGGGAATCGGAGGCGGTATAGTAGCCATGTTCTGGGTGATAGAGCGCCTGTTCCATAAACCGCGCAAAGGGGATCGGACCGTTCTGCGCGATTTCGTTGCGAAGGGCTTCAATCAGCGCGGGCTTGGACACGGATGCACACCGGGGGCCATGCCTGTTAGACGCTCTAACGCCTCAAAGTATTTTTGACTGGTCTGTTGAATAATTTCCGCAGGGAGCGGCGGGGGGGGGCCGGTGCCGTCCCAGTGGAGGAGGAGATAGTCCCGCACAAACTGCTTGTCGAAACTGACCTGTGGTCGGTCCGGCGTGGCCTCCGGCCAGAACCGAGAGGAGTCGGGCGTCAGCAGTTCGTCAATAACCATCGGCGCACCCGTTTCAGGGTCCAGGCCGAATTCCATTTTGGTGTCGGCAATCACAAGACCCACGGACTCCGCATGTGCCGAGGCCTCCCGATAGATGGAGAAGCTTATATCCCGTACCGTGCGCGCCAGGGCCACGCCACATAGCGACTCCATTTCGTGGAAGGAGATCGCTTGATCGTGCTCCCCGACGGGGGCTTTGGTGGAGGGGGTGAAAATGGGCGTGGGCAACCGGGAAGAGGATCGCAGGCCCGGAGGCAAGACCTCCCCTGCGATGGCGCCTGTTTTGCGATACTCCTTCCACCCCGATCCGGCCATGTAACCGCGGACAATGCACTCCACCGGAAGGGGCGCTGCCTTGCGTACCAACAGGCTCCGACCCGCCAGCAGCGCGCGATAGGGCCGGCAGTTTTCTGGAAAACGATCCACATCGTCTGTTACAAAATGGTGCGAAATGCCCCGCCCGGAAAACCAGTCGAACCAAAAGCGTGAAAGTTGGGTGAGAACATATCCTTTGCCAGGGATCCCGTCCGGCAGAACAACGTCGAAGGCGGAGATCCGATCGGTCGCTACCAGTAGAAGAAACTGCCCCAGATCATAGATATCCCGCACCTTCCCCTGACGCGGGACTCCAAGCAGCGGGAATTGGCTAGAGAGCAGCGGCTTCTCCACACGACTTTGAATGGCATTTTGCATCGTAGTAGGGTGCATTGAGACCGTGTGTTCAGTGCGTATGGCCATCGTCGTGGGGGTGCGACGGCGCCTCGATCTTCAAGACTGCGGGATTCACACCGGCGCCGAACTCGTAGACGAGGCGGGCGCCCCGATCCGCGCCCATGGAGACCACAGCACAGAGCACGAATAACCCCAGGGCAAACGCCCAACGATGGGAAGACCATCTCCCCTTTGAATTGATCCAGAAGAGATAGGCGGAGAGGAGAAGAGAAAAGAGCGTGATCCCCACCATCCAAGCGCGGTGGATATGAACATACCCATGGGCGGGGCTATCGTGACCGCGTGGATCGCCCGCAGCGACGGCATACTCGGCAATCAATCCGGTCGCGGCCGCAAGGATGGCGCAGACAGCACCCATGTAGAGCATCCAGGTGGCAACCAGATGGAGCTTTTCATCTCGCGCAATCGCCATCCCCTCCACAAAAAGCGCGCCAAAGAAAAAAGCGATGGGAAAATGGACAAACAGGGGATGAACGTTGCCCATTGAAGCCAATCCCGGGAAAAGCAGGTCGAGGGTGCGCATAACGTGTGTGAACTCCTGATGCCCTATACCAGGCGCCGATTCGTTTCCATGCCTTTCGATTACGGTGTTTCGTGAACGCGCCGGATGAAGGCCTCAAGCGAGGGGGAATGGCCCGAGACCGCCTCCACCTCTTGACGGGCATCGCGCACGAAGGGGATAGCGGTATCCGGCAGAATCACGGAGAGGCCCTCCATCCTGGCCCGTTTTTCCACTATCATCCGCACCAGCGCTTTAAACGGCGCCTGAAGCTGTTCCAACTCACGTAGCGCGCCGCTGCTCCAGTCCATCTCGGAACCCTCGATGCGGGCCGTGACATCTCCCATTACTTTGGCCTGGCAGGAGAGCCGATAGGGGGGCGACAACGCAGCTTCTTCCAACATATTCTCCTCGTCCAGGTCTATCTCACTTAAGTGGGGCATCCCTTCCTGAATCCAGACGCGGCAGGTACTACACGTGGCGAACCCACCACAGTCGTGCCGCATCTCAATGCCCATCTGTTCTGCGGCATCCAACAGACTGACGCCAGCCGATACCTCCGCACTCCGCCCCATGGGGAGGAACAATACCTGTGGCACACCCCACCTCTTACCGCAACCGACGTGATTCTAGCCAATCTCCCCGGCGATGTTCAAGCAAGGTGGTGTGTGATGCCATAACTCCATGAGAATGTCTTGTCTTGACAATGGGGAGTAGCTTGCTCGTAGAGTACGGATCGAGAGAGAAGGAGTGGTGTATAAGTACGAGATCATCGTTTACTGGAGCAACGACGACCAGGTGTATATCGCGGATGTGCCAGAGTTGCCTGGGTGCATGGCCCACGAGGACACGCCGGAGGTGGCGCCCCAAGAACCCCAAGAAAGAATTTCCAGGAAGCTATTGGGCTACGGGTTGACACCGCGAAGCAGCATGGCGACCAAGTGCCTGAACCGAAAGGACGATGTCTGATCTTCGCATAATTTCGGTCCCCCACCCATGATCTCTCTTGATTGGCAAAAGGAACCATGAACCGTCCTTGGCTTAATTTTTACGAACCGGGCGTGCCGGAGACGATCTCTTACCCGTCCGTGCCGCTTTTTCACCTGCTGCGCGAATCGGCCGCGCGCCGCCCCGATCATCCGGCCCTCCTGTTCTATGGAAAGGAGACCTCGTACCGCACGCTCTCGGAGCAGGTCCATCAATGCGCGCGCGCGCTGCTGGGCATGGGGTTGCGCAAGGGGGATCGCGTGGCCATCATGTTGCCCAACGTGCCGCAGTGCGTGATCGCCTACTACGGGGTGCTGGCGGCAGGCGGCGTGGTGGT
>Ga0247727_10007829_pt1 | contig 20154 bp, 17 predicted proteins | sample WisWelCaveWW1625_FD_202498 | JGI IMG/M metagenome (GOLD analysis project Ga0247727, IMG submission 202498) | Biofilm microbial communities from Wishing Well Cave, Virginia, United States - WW16-25 | ecosystem: Environmental > Aquatic > Deep subsurface > Groundwater > Cave microbial mat | place... | reverse complement strand
GTTCAAAAAACTCTTCCGTCGACCCGGCAACCCAATCGCAGGAAAAATTGGGCTGCGCGCGCAAATAGTGTTGCAGCCCGTCGCGGAAATCAAGATCGTCTTCGATGATGGCGAGGTTGAGCATGGTTGCAATTCAGTTATCAGTTTTCAGTAACCAGTAACCAGTAACCAGTGTCAGTATGCAGTGATCAATGTCAGATTGTTGACGACTGAATACTGATTACCGGCCCTTAAATCGCCTTCCCTTCCAACATCACGGTCACGCCGTCTTCTATTTTCACCTCCAACTTCGCGCCGAGGCGGCCGGCGCGCATTTGCATGTTGCGCAGACCGTGGCCGGATTGCTGGAGCGCGGCGGCGAAGCCTTTGCCGTTGTCGGCGATGCGCATTTTGAACGCGCCATTCAAATTTTGCAACTTGATAAAAAGCTGCGAGGCCTCCGCATATTTGGCGGCGTTGTGCACCGCTTCCTTGAAAATCAAATAAAGATTTTGCCGAACATCGGCGGGCAGCTTTTTATTCGGGTCGATGCCGTCGGTTTCAAATTGTACCTCGATTTGACGCGGCGCACAGACGCTGTTGGCAAAGTCGCGCATGTGATCGATGAGATTGCCGGCGGTGTCGTTGCGCGCGTCGATGGACCAGACGATATCGCTCATCGTCGTCACCAGCTCGCGGCTCATCGCGCCGATTTTGCGCAGCGACGCGAGCGCCTCCGGCGAGCAGGCGCCGTCCTGAATCAGATCGGAATGCAAAGAGATTTTTGTCAATGTGGCGCCGATGTCGTCGTGCAGATCGCTGGCAATGCGCACGCGCAGGCGTTCGAGCGCAACGGCTTTGTGGCGAGACGCAGGCGAAAAAATCCATAAGCCAACAACAAAATACCGCCTGCCGCGAGGCGAAACCACCACGTTTGCCAATATAGCGGCGCAATGGTGACGCGCAGCGTCCCGCGAGGCGGGATTTCATTCCACACCCCGTCGCTGTTGGCGCCTTTAACTTTAAAAATGTAAGAACCCGGATTCAAATTGGTAAACGTCGCCGTGTGCTGATTGGCGCAATAGATCCAATCGTCATTGAATCCTTCGCGTTTGTAAGCGTATTCGTTTTTTTCGGGAAGCGTGAAATCCAACGCCGCGAAGTCGAGAGAAAAAAAAGAATCTTTGTAGGAAAGCTCGATCGCCGCGGTTTCGGCAATGGCCGTATCGAGCGCCACCGGCTTATTGAATTTGTTGAACGCGGTGATGACGGTGGCCGGCGCCGAAGTTTTGGGTTTTAAATCATCAGGATAAAAACGATTGAAGCCGTTCGGCCCGCCGAAAAAAAGCTCGCCGTTTTGATTCTGATGAAAAGCGCTTTGATTAAATTCATTGGCCTGCAAGCCGTCTTTGCGCGCTTCGAAATTCACAAACTTCTGGCCGGCAGGCAGTAGGTCGTCAAATTTGCAAAGTCCGTTGCTTGTGCTGATCCACAAATTGCTTTCAGCGTCACTGAGAATGCCGAGAACGGCATTGTTGGGCAAGCCGTCTTTTTCCAGATAATGCGTGAACTGGCGTGTGTCGGGTTTGAATTTATTGAGTCCGCCATTCGTGCCGATCCACAACGCGCCGTTCGCATCTTCAAAAAGACAATAGACGATATTATCGCTCAAACTATTGGGATTCGTGTGATCATTGAGGAGCATCGGGAATTTTTTTAATGTGAGTGATTTTCTTTTGGGGAATTTGCAGCTTATTCAAGCCGCTGCGCGTGCCGATCCAGAGTTTGTGAAGGTGATCTTCGTAAACGGATGAAAAAGAATTTTTATTGAGCGCTTCATTCAACCAAAATAATATTTGGCTTTGCCATCGTCAACCCCATGAAGATGTAGGGGGATTGTTTTTGGGGCTTCTTTTAAAATAAGCAGGTAGCGATTTAGTCAAAACGTTGTTTTTGGGTGTATCCTGTTGTCGCCGGTAAAGCCTCTGCCCAAGCCGAGGTCAGCCAGAGGTTTCCGCGGCGGCAATAGCGCCGGGTGGTTCATCTTCCTGTCAAGCGGCACCAAACACGACAGCTAATTGTGCGGCGACAACTTCCTGCAATTCTTCTTCGCGTAAGTAAGTTGCGGCGCGAGCGTCGTGTCATTGATCCTGATTTCCAAAAAAACTTGAACAAAACGCGTAACGGGATCTCCATCTGGCAACCAAGTCTTGCTTTTCGAGAGAAAATTACCTATATTTTTTTAAGCAAATGTTCTTGTTTGGTGTCGGCAAGTAAAACGCCGAGTATTTTGCCAGAGTGGCGAAATTGGCAGACGCGCCAGCCTTAGGAGCTGGTTCCCTAACGGGATTAAGGGTTCGAGTCCCTTCTCTGGTACTTTGGTACTTTTCATTTTTGGCGTTAGCAATCACGAAAGATCATTTCACTGAGGAGCGACATTGGACGTTAAAGTTATTCCTGCCGAAAAATGGAAGCGTTACATCGAGGTAACCGTGCCGGCAGAAGAGGTTGAGGTCAAATTCAATGAATCATTGAAGCGTTATCAAAAACGCGCGCAGGTGCAAGGTTTTCGCAAGGGCAAAGCGCCGTTGCCGATGGTGAAACAAATGTACGGCGGCGCGATCCGGCAGGAGACCCTCGAAGAGATGGTGCCGGAAATTCTCGCCGGGGCCCGCGAGAAAAACCGGCTCAAAACTTTGGGCGCGGCAAATGTGGAAGACATGAAATATGACGAAAAGGAAGGCCTCCGCTTTCGCGCCAGCGTGGAAGTCACGCCGGAAATTGAATTGCGCCAATACAAAGGCTTTGAATTTGAAAAAACGATTTATGCTATCGACGAACTAGACGTCGCCGAGGCGTTGGATGGGCTCCGCGAGCAACATTCGTCCTTAAAGAAAGTAGAAGACGGCGAAGCCAAAGACGGCCATATCGTCTCTGTCGATCTGCAACAAATCGATTCCACGGGTGTGCCTTTGCTCAACGAAAAATTTGACAACCAGCGCTTTGTGGTGGCGGCGGGCGACGAATTTACCGGCCCGCTCGTGGGCGCGAAAATCGGCGAGGCGCGTCGCTCCAGCTTCACGCCGAAGCTCTTCGAAACGGTGACGGCCGAAAATTCGCAGCCGAAATTTTATCAAATCACCGTCAAAGAAATCACGGAAAAAATTTTGCCGCCGCTGGACGACAGTTTTGCGAGCGGGTATAAAGTGCAAACGATCGACGAGCTTAAGGCCGATCTCCGCAAGCATTTGGCGCAACGCGCCGAGCAGCGCAGCCGCGAGGATTTGCGGCACGAAATCATCGATGAACTGATCAAAGTCAACGCGTTCGAGCTGCCGGAAGCGATGGCGGAATCTTACATCGAAAAATTTTTTGAATCCCTCAAGGGGCAATTCGCCGGTATCCCGGAAGAAACGCTGAAAGAGAGCTCGCGGGCGGCGGCGTTGCGGCGTTTGCGCTGGCAATTTTTGCGCGAGCGCCTCGTGGCCGCGGAAAATCTCGACGTGGCCGACGAAGAGCTGCGCAACACCATCGTTTCGCATGCGTTGGCGAAGAAAGAAGAACCGCAGCGCATGATCAATCAAATCATGCATGACGATGATCGCCGCGAGAAGCTGCGCGATGATCTGCTGGAAGCGAAAGTTTTAAATTTTCTTGAAGGACAAATGAAGCTCCGCGAGCGGTATGCGCCGTATAAAGATCGCGGCCCGCAGCGGATTATCACGGTTTAAAATGGATATCATTACATAAAACACATGAGGACAGAACCATGGGTTTAGTACCTATTGTCGTTGAGCAAACCGGACGCGGCGAGCGTTCGTTCGATATTTATTCGCGGTTGTTGAAGGAGCGGATTATTTTTCTCGGCACGGATGTTAACGAACACGTGGCGAGCTTGATCATCGCGCAGTTGCTGTTTTTGGCCGCGGAAGATCAGGAGAAAGATATTCATCTTTATATCAATTCGCCGGGCGGTTACGTCTCCGCCGGGTTGGCGATTTACGACACCATGCAATACATCCAGCCCGATGTGAGCACGATTTGCATGGGCCAGGCCTCGAGCATGGGCGCGTTGTTGATGGCGGCCGGCGCGAAAGGGAAACGCTTTGCCTTGCCGCACTCGCGAATTATGATTCATCAGCCCGCGGGCGGCGCGCAAGGCCAGGCCACCGATATCGAAATTCAAGCTCGTGAAATTCTCACTTTGCGCGAACGGCTGAATCAAATTTTGGCCAAGCACACCGGCCAGTCGGTTTCGCAGATCGAAAAAGACACCGACCGCAATTTCTTTATGTCGGCGGAAGAAGCGGTCAAATACGGCATCGTCGACGAAGTGCTGACGCGCAAATTGGAGCGCAAGAAGGAAGCGAAGCCGCAATAATTAAATTGGAAATACCTCATGGCAGATTTTACCAAACGCGATCGTTTATTCATCTGCTCGTTCTGCGGCAAAAATTCCAACCAGGTCGATTGCATCGTCACCGGGCCGGATGTTTTCATTTGCAACGAATGCGTGCGCAACGCGACCGAAATCATTCGCGATGATGCGCAGCGCCGCGCCATTTCATTTTATGGACGCATTCCGACGCCGGCGGAAATTAAAAAAGAGCTGGATGATTACGTCATCGGGCAGGAGCATGCGAAGAAGTCGCTCGCCGTCGCCGTTTACAATCATTATAAAAGAATCGAGAGCAATCCGGTCGATGACGTCGAGCTCGACAAGAGCAACATTTTGCTCGTCGGGCCGACCGGCACCGGCAAAACGTTGATGGCGCAAACGCTGGCGCGCGCGCTGCAAGTGCCGTTCACGATTGCGGACGCGACGACGCTCACCGAAGCCGGCTATGTCGGCGAAGACGTGGAGAATATTCTCGTGCGCTTGTTGCAAGCGGCGGATTACGACGTCGAGAAAACCGAAAAAGGCATCGTGTTCATCGACGAGATCGACAAAATCTCGCGCAAGGACGGCAACCCGAGCATTACGCGCGACGTCTCCGGCGAAGGCGTGCAGCAAGGGTTGTTGAAATTGCTCGAAGGCACCATGGCGGCGATTCCGCCGAAGGGGGGCCGCAAGCATCCGGAGCAGAATCTCATCAATGTCAATACCCGCAATATACTTTTTATCTGCGGCGGCGCATTTGAAGGCCTGGATAAAGTTATTGCCAGCCGCATTGGGAAAAAGCAATACGGTTTCGGCGCCGAATCGGCGAAACGCGAAGCGCAAGACAAAACGGCGCTGTTGATGCAAACCGAGCCGGACGATCTGCTGCGCTTCGGCTTGATTCCGGAGTTGATCGGCCGCTTGCCGGTGATCGCGCCGTTGGGGGAGTTGGGCGAAGAAGCGTTAATGAAAATTTTGCTGGAGCCTAAAAATGCGCTGACCAAGCAATACAAACGTCTGTTGGAAATGGACGGCGCGCGGCTCGATTTTGATCGCGAAGCGTTGCACGCGATCGTGCAAAAAGCGATCAAACGCCGCACCGGCGCCCGCGGCTTGCGCGGCGTTATGGAAGAAGTGATGCTCGAGCTGATGTTCAAAATTCCCAGCATGCCGGAGATCAAAAATATTCGCATTACCAAAGAGACCGTCACGCATAATCAGCCTCCGCTTTATACCTACGCCGAATTGAAGAAAAGCGCTTAAACCGGAGTGCGACGCTTTAGCGTTGCGCCTTGCACTGATAGGCAAACTAAAGTTTGCACTCCGCATTTCCCTAAAATCCTCATGCACAAATTCGTTCGAGACGGCGTCGAGTTGGAGATCGATGATCGCCTGCCGGTTTTGCCGCTCAAGGACGTCGTGGTGTTTCCGTACATGACGTTTCCTTTGCTGGTCGGGCGCGAGTCCTCGGTGCGCGCCGTGCAAGAGGCGATGACGCTCAATCGCCTCATTTTTTTGACCGTGCAAAAAGACCTCACGCAAGACGATCCGGCGAAAGATGATTTGCAGCGCGTCGGCGTCGTCGCGCGTATTTTGCAAGTGCTCAAGCTTCCCAACGGCGTGATGAAAATTCTCGTCGAAGGCTTGGTGCGCGGCCGCCTCAACCGGTTTCTTCCGAGCACCGATCATTATCAAGCGCGCGTCGATCTGCTCGTCTCCGAGACGGAAGCCTCGCCGGAGATTCTCGCCCTCATGCGCCGCGCCGCGGCCTTGTTTAAAAATTATGTGCACGTCAATCGCCATCTGCCCAACGAAGTTTTGTACATGCTCGAAAATCTCGAAGAGCCGCAGCGCTTGGCGGATTTTATCGCGGCGCACATTCAGCGCGAGACCAAAACCAAGCAACATCTTCTTGAAATCGAGCGGGTGAACGACCAGCTTGCTTTTCTCGCGGAGTTGCTCGAGAGCGAAATCGAGATTTTAGAAATCGAGCGCCATCTCGACGACAAAGTGCGCGGCCGCATTCAGCATACGCAGCGGCATTATTGGCTGCAAGAACAGTTGCGCGCGATTCAAGAAGAATTAGGTGATGAGCCGGACGGCGACACCGGGGAACCAGGCAAGCTCCGCGAAAAAATTAAGCAAGCCGGCATGTTGCCGGAGGCGGAAGCGAAAGCTTTGGAAGAACTAGATAAGCTGCGCCACATCCCGTCGATTTCGCCGGAATCGACGGTGATTCGTAATTTTCTCGATTGGCTGCTCGCGGTGCCGTGGAAAGCGCAGACCGAAGACACGATTGATCTCGCGCAGGCGCAAAAAAATTTAGACGAAGATCATTACGGTTTGGAAAAACCGAAAGAGCGCATTCTCGAGCATCTCGCGGTGCTGAAGCTGGTGCAACAAATCAAAGGCCCGATTCTGTGTCTCGTCGGCCCGCCGGGCGTCGGCAAAACTTCGTTGGGCAAATCGATCGCGCGGGCGATGGGGCGCAACTTCGTGCGCGTCTCGCTGGGCGGCGTGCGCGATGAAGCCGAGATTCGCGGCCACCGCCGCACGTATATCGGCGCGCTGCCGGGAAAAATCATTCAATCGATGAAGCGCGCGAAAACCGTGAATCCGGTTTTTCTGCTCGATGAAATCGACAAGATGAGCATGGATTTTCGCGGCGATCCTTCGGCGGCGCTGCTCGAAGTTTTGGATCCCGAGCAGAACAAAGCGTTCAACGACCATTACCTCGAAGTCGATTATGATCTCAGCCGCGTGTTGTTCATCACCACCGCCAATGTGCGCTCGCAAATTCCCGAGCCGCTGCAAGACCGCATGGAGATCATCAATCTGCACGGTTATCTCGAGCACGACAAACTCGCGATCGCGAAAAATTTTCTCGTTCCCAAATTGCTCAAAGAGCACGGCCTGGATTTGGAGAGCATCGCGTTTGAGCCGAAAGCGATTTTGAAAATCATCCGCGAGTACACGCGCGAAGCCGGCGTGCGCAATTTGGAGCGCGAGCTTTCGTCGATTTGCCGCAAAGTGGCGAAAGCCTTGGTCGCGAGCATTGAGACGCCGCCATCGGAAAAAATCGCCGCCACGACGGCGGATTTGTTTTCTGCGGAAGCGCCGCCGGAAAACCCGCCCAATGCCATCAGCGCGACGGCGTTGGAAAAAGTGACGATCACCTCCGGCAAGGTCAGCAAATATCTCGGCGTTCCCAAACATCCGCAGCGCACGCTCGCCGACAAGCTGACGCTCGGCAGCGCCACCGGCGTGGCGTGGACGAGCTACGGCGGCGATATTCTCGAAATTCAAGTGAGTTTGATGCCGGGCAAAGGCGACCTGGTGTTGACCGGCAAGCTCGGCGAAGTGATGCGGGAATCCGCCAAAGCCGCATTGACCTACGCGCGCACGAATGCCGCGCGCTTTGCGATCACCGGCCAATTTTGGAAAGACACCGACATTCACATTCATGTTCCCGAAGGCGCGATTCCCAAAGACGGACCGTCGGCGGGAATTACCATCGCCACCGCCGTGATCTCCGCGTTGAGCGAGCGCCAAGTCCGCCGGGATATCGCGATGACCGGCGAGATTACGCTGCGCGGCTCGGTGCTCGGCATTGGCGGCCTCAATGAAAAAATTCTCGCGGCGCAGCGTTTCGGCATTCGCCACGTTATCATCCCGTTAGAGAATGAAAAAGATTTGAAAGAGCTGCCGGCGCCGCTGCGTAAAGGCATGCGCCTCACGCCGGTCAAACATATCGATGAAGTTTTGGCGCTGGTGCTGGTTGAGAAAATTGGTTTCGCCTCTACCACCGCGACGGAATCGCCCATGCTGAAAGCGCCCGAGGTTTCGCATTTGCGCCGGCCACTCGTTGAACAGCCGGTGGTGATTAATTGATGCCGGTATTTTAAAATACAATCTTGCATTTATGCAGATTTGTTTTTATTTTTAGGAGTGCGTTGGGTAGCTTCATTCAAAAATAGGAGTACAGGTTATGACATTGAATATTGAATTGCCTTCGGATAAACTTCATCGATTTAATGAGCGGGTAAAACTAATCGGTTTATCGCCGGATGATTTTGCCAAAAGGGTAGTTGAGCTTATTGTCGATACACCCGATGATGAATTCGAAAGCTGGCTCGAAACATTGGAAATTCTTGCCGATAAAAATTTTGCCATCAAGCTTCAAGAGAGCATGAATCAAGTAGAGAGAGGCGAAGTCGAAGATTGGGGCGAGGTGAAGCGGGAACTTGGGATTATATGAAGTATTCCATTAAAATGGCGGGTTCAGCCAAACAGATGCTCAAGGAAATTACCGTAATGATGCGAAAATAGTCGTATTCGTTATTGGAGCGGGAATCCGCAAAGAAGGCGGCAAGGATGATATTTACACACGCTTGCAAAAATTGCTAATTAAGGGCCACGATATAAATTAATGCCTCAATCATGACTATCAAAAATGCCGAATTTATTCTTAGCGTGGCCTCGGCGGCGCAGTTGCCGCAGGACGACTTGCCGCAGATCGCTTTTTGCGGCCGCTCGAATGTCGGGAAATCGAGCCTGATCAATTCGCTGCTCAATCGCCGCGGTTTGGCAAAAACGAGCAACTCGCCCGGTAAAACGCGACTGCTGAATTTTTTTCGCATCACCCCGGCTGAGTCGATTTACAAGCCGTTTTATTTTGTCGATCTGCCCGGCTACGGCTATGCGAAAGTTTCGCAAAGCGAGCGCGAAGAATGGCGCAAGTTGATTGAGAGTTATTTGGAAAAGCGCCCGCAGCTTTGCGGCGTCATCGCGTTGATCGACAGCCGCCACGGCCCGCTGGAAAGCGATTTGGATTTGCTCGCATGGCTGGCGCATGTTCGCCAGCGCGTCGTGGTGGTGGCGACGAAAGCCGATAAGCTCTCCAACAAGCAACGCGCGGAACGCCAACGCGAAATTGCGGCGGCGCTGCGGCATTTGCCCGCGTTCGATCTTATTTTTTTCTCTGCAATGGCCGCATTGGGGAAAAAAGAATTATGGCAGCAGATTAAAGAATTTGTTGCCCGCTAAATTTTATTTTTCTAAGCCGCTGGTAGCGCAACATGAATGTTGCGCCACGCTATAATTCCCCCTTGCTTCTTTAAATCCCTTCCATTATCTTGTTGAAAAATAAATCGCTTTTTAACCAATCGAACCCGCCGCAGTCAGGCCGGAAATAATGTGCAGGTAAAACCTAAACCGGCAAACTGGCTAACCGGCCAACCGTTGATACCATGCCCGATCTCAAAACCTATGGCCGTCACCCGGTGCAAGAGGCGCTGCAATCCGGCGCGCCGGTGCGGAAAATTTTTCTCAGCCAGGGCAGCCGCGGCCCGGAGCTGATGGAACTCATTCATCTCGCCGAGGAAAAACGCATTCCCCTGCAAACCGTGCCGCGCCAGGAAATGGACCGTCTCGCGGAGACCGACAAACATCAGGGCATCATCGCCGTCATGCCCGGCGTCGATTATGTGCCGTTGGAAAAACTGCTCGACCGCGCCCGGCAGAAAAACGAGAAACCGGCGCTGCTACTGCTCGACGGCATTGAAGATCCGCGCAATCTCGGCGCGATTTTGCGCGTGGCCGACGGCGCGGGGATGCACGGCGTCGTCATCACCAAACGCCGCTGCGCCGAAGTCACGGCGGTCGCGGTGAAAACTTCTGCCGGCGCGGCGTTTCATATTCCCATCGCGCAGGAGACCAATCTCAACGCCGTGATCGAGCGATTGAAGCGCGAGAATATCTGGATTGTCGGCTGCGATATGACTGGCGAAAAACCGATTTTCAAAATGGACGCGACCATGCCGCTTGCGCTCGTCCTCGGCGGCGAAGGCCTCGGCCTGCACCAGCTCGTGCGCAAGAAATGCGATTTTCTTTTTCACATTCCCATGCGCGGCAAGGTGGATTCGCTGAACGTTTCGACGGCGGCGGCGATTGGGTGTTATGAGGTAGTGCGGCAGAGAATGAATACCGCCACAAAATAAAAAGTTGGTACATTATCATGAAAGCCATGATCCTCGCCGCCGGCGCCGGCAGCCGGCTGCGCCCTCTCACCGACACTTGCCCCAAAGCTTTGATCGACATCAACGGCACGCCGATGTTAGAAATCGTGCTGCGGCGGCTCATTCATGCCGGGGTGAACGCCGTGGTGATCAACGTGTTTCATCTCGCCGATTTGATTGTCGACTTCCTCCGCGCCCAAAACCATTTCGGCATTCATATTGAAATTTCCCGCGAAACGGAGTTGCTGGATACCGGCGGCGGCTTGAAGAAAGCCGCTTATTTTTTTGACGACGATCGGCCTTTTATTCTGCACAATGTCGACGTGTTGAGCAACCTCGATTTGCAGAAGATGTATCAATATCATGTGGCACAAAACGCCCTCGCTACGCTGGCCGTGCAGTCGCGCCAAAGCGGACGCTATTTTCTCTTTAATGCCAACGGCGTTTTGTGCGGATGGGAATCGATGGCGCAGCAGCAGAAAACATGGGCCAGCGTGCCCGTAGAGCAAACGACGCGTTTGGCCTTTAACGGCATTCACATTATTTCGCCGCAGATTTTTTCCAAGATGCAAGAAACCGGGGCCTTCTCGATCAATCAAATCTACCTGCGTCTCGCCGGGGCCGGCGAGAAAATTTTAGCGTTTCCTATGGATGAATACTTTTGGCGGGACCTCGGACGATTGGAAAAATTGGAGCAGGCGCGGCAAGAAGCGCGGGCGGGGGAAATCTATTTTTAAAATAAGTGTGAAGTCCGACTTGGGCAGGAAAAATCTTCAAGTTTAGCGTAATTCTACCGCCCAAGTCGGACTTCGCCGCTTTTATAAATTGTCACGCGATCGACAGAGACAACGAAATGATAATTTTTCTTGATAAATTCGCGCAGCGGGGCAATGCTGGGGATCGGATATTTTCCATATTGCCGGAAATTTGCCGGCGAGGTGTCGATAATCAGCTTCGGACGATTTTTGATAAGATCGTCCATCAGCCAATCCAACATCGGTAAAGTTTTGGCGCTGTCGTATTTGGCCGCGGCGTCATCGAAATTATAAGTCGTCATTCCGACGACGAAGTTGCCGGTGATGAAGCGCGAGGCCGGCAGGCGTTGCGAAAAGTAATACAGCTCGGGCATGCGGCCCCAGACGAAAATTTTATCGTCTGGCGAGCTTAGTTTCCGGACTTCGGCAGCGATGGTTTGGAAATATTGATTCTCGCGGCGCATTCGTTTTTGTTCTTCTTGCCAATTCACTCCTAAGTAGATGATGGGCGGAATCACGATTCCTGCCAGAACAACGAGGCGTTTCCATTTCGCGTTGCACGCCGGCCACCAATCAGCAATCGCGGCGCCCGCCAAAACGGTTAAAGGCGGCAGCAATTGAATGAAGTAATGTCCGAAAAATTTGCCGCCGGCACAGACTGCCAGCGCGGAGCCGATCAGCCAAAGTATAATGAGATGATGATTGGCATTAATTTCGGGAGCCCTTCGCAGCGCTTTTTTAATCACCACAAAAGCGAAAAACCAGAGGATGAGCCAAATCAAGATGAAACGGGGCGTCATGCCGAAAAATCTTTTGAAAAAATATCGCCAGGTGAATTCTTCCATGAAGACCAAATTGTATTTCCATCCCCAAAAATAAAAATCTTCCCAATTGCCAAGATAACGAAAGCAGCCATAGAAAAAAATCAGGACACTCGCAAACCCGCCGATCACGAGCAGGTTTTGTTTACCCCGATCTGCTTTATTGAAAAAGATATGACCTGAAATCACTGCCAAAAGAATTCCACATTGATATTTGAATAAAAATGCCAGGCCGCAAAAAAAACCGCTCAGCGCAAGATACGCTTTGCTCCGGTCGCGCGCGGATTGCAGAAACAAAAAAACGCTGATTGCCAGCGGCAAATTCATGAGAATCTCGCCGTTGGTCGACAGCGCTTGCGGCACAAAGTTGGGCGTAAAAAGAACGTACAACCAGGCGGCGAGATAAGCGGCTTTCCAACTTTGGGTGAGATGAGTCGTGATACGCCCAATGAATGCGGCAGTGGCAAGCACCCAAAGAACCGTCACCCCGTGGAGAAGGCGTAGATCATCGCCAAAAATGGAAAAGCCGAAAGCATAAAAATAAAAAATCAATGGCGGTTTTAAGTCGACGGCATTTCGGTAAAGCAAGCCGCCGCTGTTGATGACGCACGCCGCGGTGGCGTACCAGGCTTCGTCTTCATCGATGATCGGATTGAAAAAGGCCGGCGATCGTAAAATAACCGCGCTCAGGATCAGCAACAACAGCCACCGTCGCTTTGGTTCTGGCGAGGCGGCACCGCGCCTGCTTTCTTCCGGGTCTGATGGTTTCATGATAAAAAAGCTATAACACTTTTTCCACCCTTTTGATAACCACAAACGTCGTATCATCGCGCAGCTCGGCGCCGTTGCGAAAGCCGTGCAGCTCGTGGAGCAGAGCCTGTTTGATGGACTCCGGCGCCGCCGGCGCATGCGCGGCTAAAATCTGCGCTAAACGATTTTCGCCAAATTCCAGCCATTGTCCATTCGCGGTTTCCACGACGCCGTCGGTGAAGAGAAGCAAAACGTCGCCGGCATGCAAAGATTTTTTTGACAACTCGAGCGTATTACTGAAAGCGGCGCCATTTTGCAGACCGACGGCGATGCCGTGCGGCTCGAGCCAGTCGCATTGCTTTTTGGCATGGTTATACAACAGCGTGGGATTATGGCCGGCGCGGCAAAGCTCCAGATCGCCATTGGGATACAGGCGCGCGAGCACGATGGTGAGAAAATAATTGCGTTTGATCGCGCGATAAAGCTGGCTGTTGAGGCGATCGAGCAGCATGCAGGGCTCGCCGGTTTCTTTGGCAAACATTTGCAGCAGGGTTTGCATTTTCACCATGTAGAGCGCCGCGGAAATGCCTTTGCCGGAAACGTCGCCGATCACCACCAGCGTGCTGCCGTCAGCGAGCGGGATGAAATCATAATAATCGCCGCCGACGCTTTTGGCGGCGTCGCTGTACGCGGCAATCTCGAAACCGGCAATCGGCGTGGCGTGATCGGGCAGCAGGCTGAGCTGAATTTCGCGCGCGATTTCCAATTCATCTTTGGTAATTAATTTGTCGGCAAGCTCAAGCGCGAGCAAAAAATTCAAAATCACAAAGGCATAAACGAAGTCCCACCAATTGTTATCAACGAAGGCGATCACAAAAAGAAAAAGCGCGATGGCATAGAGCAGGCGTCGCGCCGGCGTCAGCTTAAGCAGGAAGGTGATGAAGAGATTGCGGCAAAAAATCAAGCCGCGCTTCCATTTCTTTTCTTCCTGGAGCGGCTTCTGCATACTGCGCGTGTAGAAATCGTACATGCCGCGCGTTTCTACTTTCGCCAGCCGTTCCAGCTCGGCGCGCGTCATGCCGCTGGTGAAGAGCTGATAAAATTCTTTGAAAGAGTGCAGCGTTTTATTAAACATGCTGATCTTATTTGGGAAAAAATATTTCGACCGCGAGAATTTTTAAAGCAAAACCATGGTGCGCAAAACGGCGACTAAAAGATATACGGCAAAATGATTAAAGTCAAAATGATTTATAAACCCGGCTTGATTATTTTTTTTCTTTTTATTTTTCGTCCAAATACCACGACAGATAACCGCGATATTTCTCGAGCAAATCTTGGCGTTGCCAATCTTGGCCGGTGATCATTTTCCGGCGGTTGGGCGCGCCGCAATGGCATTCCAGTTCAAATGAAAAAAATTATTTACAGAATGCAACTGAGGTGAAATTAAAAAAATTTAAAATTTCCCACAGATAAAAACCGGCCCACGGATAAATACAAAAATATTAAAAATGTTTTTCATCAATTTTCTTGGCGCCAGCGTCCTCGCGCAAGACATGAATTTCGCCAGAGGGAAAAGCGCCGAAGCTTTCTTTTCGCCCGCCGGGCCAAATGACGACGACGACGCTGACTTGTGCGGCGCTGCCCAAGCCGAAATGCACGCGCGGGTCGTGACTGGACAAATAACTGTAAGCCACTTGCGTTAAACGCCACTGTTGGCCGGCCGGAGTCGTTATGCCGACCATCGCGCCGGCAGCGTCAAGGCCATAGCGATTCTGCACGCGAAACATAATCCAATTGCCACGGCGCGCTTGATTTTTCAGCAGACGCACCGGCCCGCCGTTGTTGGCGATTAGAATATCCACATCGCCGTCGTTATCATAATCACCAAACGCGGCGGCGCGGCTGGTTTCGATGAAAGAAGTATCAGTGCCGCCTTGCGGAAAAATTTCTTCAAACCGGCTGTTGCCGAGGCCTTTAAAAAGCAAATTTGGCTCGGCGAACGGATCGACGGCCAAAGCTTTTTGCGCGCGCCCAACGCGGCCATTCACCACATAAACGTCAAGCTCGCCGTCGTGATCGAAATCGGCAAAGCCGGTTCCGAAGCCGGTGTAGCTGAGGCTCGGCGCGCCCAAACCGGTCAGCGCGGTCACGTCATCGAAGATGCCGTTTTGATTGCGATAAACGATATTGGTTTCATCGCGCAAATGCGTTTTGAAGAGATCGAGATCGCCGTCGTTTTCCAAATCAAACGCCACGACGCCCATGCCCGCTTCGGCGACGCCTTGCCGATTTACCGCGGCGCCGCTGAGCAAAGCGCGCTCGCTAAAAGTTCCATTGCCATTATTGATCCAAAGATGATTCGGCGTGCCGTCGTTCGCGACATAAAGATCAATCCGGCCATCTTGATTGAAATCGCCGGCGGTGACGCCCAAGCCATTGCCTTTAGCGGCCGCGATTCCAGCGGCGCGCGTGACGTCGGCGAAAGCGCCATTGCCGAGATTATGATAGAGCACGCTCGTGGCCGGCGCGTTGTAATTCGACGGATGGCAATAATCTCGTTCATTACCGCCGGCAAAACATTCGATTTCGCGCGACGGCGCCCAATCAATATAATTGACGACGAAAAGATCCAATCTGCCGTCGTCGTCATAATCCACAAACGCGGCGCTCGCGCCCCAACCGGCATCGCCAACGCCGGCTTGCTTGGTGACCTCCGTAAACGTGCCGTTGCCGTTATTGCGATACAGCACGTTCGGCCCGACGTTCGTCACATAAAGATCGACGTCGCCGTCGGCGTCATAATCTCCCGCCGCGCAGCCCATGCCGTAATGCTGATCGCCGACGCCGGCTTCGTCCGTCACGTCTTCAAACTTGCCGTCGCCGCGATTGCGATAAAGCCGATTGCGCGGGCTATCGGATTTTATGCCATCCAAATCACCGCCTTGCACGAGATAAGCGTCGAGATCGCCGTCGTTATCGTAATCGAGCCACGCCGCGCCCGCGGACATAATTTCCGGCAGCCAATAACGAATCGTGCGCGCGCGCACGTGGGTGAAATCCAAACCGGAAGCGCCAGCAACTTCTTCAAACCAGGGTGTGCCGGCCTCACGCAGCGTTTTTGATGCAGGTGATTCTGATTGGTTGCCACAGCCCCAAAATCCGCCCGCTAAAATTACAAAAAAAACGAAAGCCAACCGGCCAAAGATGCAGTTCATCGATGCTCCTATCGTGTGGCATGAAATTCTTTTTCGAGTCGAAGAATCAAAGGATGATCGGGGGCAAGACGTCGGGCTTCGGCAAGCGCGGTTTGGGCTTCGGTACGGTGACCAAGCGCCCACTGCGCCCGCGCCAATCCAACGAGCGCCGGCAGCATTTGCGCTTCAAGCTTGAGGGCGCTTTCATAATATTGCCAGGCTTTTTCATAGGCGCGCTGCTCCAAATAAAGATCACCGGCAAAAGCAAAATTTTGCGGTTTGGGCGAATCTAACTCTAAAACGGTTTGCATACTTTTGAGCGCTTCCGAAAATCTTCGCAGCCGGGCGAGCGCTTGGGCTTGCACGAAGTAAGCCTGCGCCATCTTCGGCGCTTCGGCAATAGCCGAGCCGGCGTATTGCAGCGCCAGCTCCGGATCATTTCCCCGCAGCGCGAGAGCGGAAAGATTGATGTATGTCATAAATTTGCTCTTGCCGATTTTTTCGGCGCGGCTTAACAAGGCGTCAGCTTCCGGCAATAATCCTTGGCGCATATACGCCACGGCAAGATGGTTGAGGAGGCTCACGTTGTCCGGATGATGCGCGCGCGCTTCTTCAAGAATTCGTGCCGCATCTTTGGGATGATTCGCGCCTAAATGCACTTCCGCTTGCTTGAGCCGCGCCGTGAGATTGACGGCGTATTGCTCGACTTTTTCCGTGGCGGGATCAGGCAGAAATACGATCGACGCATTGAGGCCGCGGGCCAATTCAATTTCAGCCTTGTCCTGCCAACCGAGGTCGCGATAAGCGAGGCCGAGCAGGTAATGCGGATTGCGATAATCCGGCGCCAGGGCCACGGCTTTTTCAAGAAGCGGCGCCGCGCGTTGCACATTTTGTTTTTGCAGCAAAATGCTGCCGAGGCCGGCATAACCTTGCGGCGCGTTGGGGGCAAGATCAATGACCCTTTGAAATGCCGTTTCCGCGGCGGATAAATCACCGGTCTCCGACAAAGCTTGTCCGAGACGCTGCTGCAAAGCCGGGACGTAAGAAAATTTTTGCGCGAGATTTTTGAGCAACGCCAGCGCCTGCGGATGATCGCCGGCTTGCCGCACGGCAATGGCGTGGTGCAATGGCCAAATCATCTCCTCCGGCGCGAGCCACGAGGCGGTTTCGAAGCAGCGACGCGCTTCCTCCCAAAGCAGGTTGGCTTCGTAAGCCAATCCCAAATCGCCGTGCGTCGCCGCTTCGCGTGGATGGGCTTCGGCCAGCGCCGCTTTCGCTTTGATCAGCGCCGCGACTGCGGGATCGAGCTGCTCAAGATTCGGCGGCAAAACGACTTTGGGCGCCGGGCACAAGTATGGCATAATGAAAACGCCGATAAGCCCGACGCTCGCCGCGGCGAGAAGATAAAAGAAAATCTTTTTATACGCCAAGATTAACCCTATGCTTTTATCCGCTGTTGGTCGTTTTTCCATCCGTTGGGATATTTTTTTTTAAACCCTGCGGGCGTAGCCTGTTTGGCCTGGGTTGTGTCAATCTAATGCACCAAAAAATATTTTTCAAACACCGAACCGATCAAAAGCTTTTGTCCAAACACCGCGGCGACGCTGGCGCCGGAAATTTCTTCGCCAAGGTTTAAATAAATTTGGTTGATTTTATACGCGCCATTTTCATGCAGGCTAATCTGCAAAACTTCCGAGGGCGAAGGCTTGGTTTCATCTTTCGCATGTCGGGTAAAAGTCAAAAGCTGAGGATGCGCCGCAATCCATAAATTACCCTCCGCATCAAGCTCGATATTGTCCACGCCGGTGCCGAGCGGAATTTCATTTTTAAAGGTCAGCACACCGGAAGCGCGATCGCGATCATACACATTGATTTTCAGGCCGACACATGCCGCCACATAAAGCGTTCGGCCATCGCGGCTCACGTTGATGCCGTTGGCATAGGCCAGATCGTTTGCCGCTTTTTGGAAATTCTGACCGTCATAATAGACCACATAAGAACTTTCAAGCTGCAAATATTCTTCGAGCGTGCGGCCAAACGCCGAGGCATAGCCGTGATCATTCGTGGCATAAAAGCTGCGCGGCCCAACGGCGACGACGTCATTCGGACTGTTCATCAAATCGCCGCGAATCGATTCGCGATGCACGAGCATGCTGTCGCGATAATCAAAAACCTCCACGTATTCACCGTCCGGACGGTGGTTGACCGCAAAAAGCGAGGCGGCGCCGTTTTCACCAAGATACAAACTGATGCCGTGCGGATGAAGGGGCTGGTAAAAATCCTTCGTTAAATTTTTTAGCGCCGGCGTTGCCGCTTTCAAGTCATACCCAAAAATCGCGCCTTGCGTTTGTTCGCCGCGAAAAATGGCGCGCCGATCGTTTGAGGAGATAAACGCCATGCCGGTTTGAGGATGAATCGTAATGTCCTCCGCACCCACGGCGCCGCCAATTTTTTGAAATGTGCCAGTGGAATGCGGCGCGAGCGTTTTAAACTCACCGGCATGATGGATGGTGTCGATGATGCGCCAGGCAACCACTAGTGAAAAAACGATGCCAGCAACTTTCATAAACTTCATTGCTTGCTCCTCACCAATTAAAAAATTTTAAGGAAATGTTTTTAGATTTTTGCAGCGTCGTCAGTCGTTGCATCGTCCGAAGCCTTCGGAGATATCGCGACGCTCCATTCGACGGGAAGAGTACCGGCGCGCAGAATTTCTGTAAAGGGATTTATCAGGGAGAGTTCAGCAATCGGTAAAAAGTCTTTGTCGTTCATCGTGTTGAGAACGTGAATGCCATTCTCTAATAATGTGGCTGCCAATACCGCATCATACCATTGCTTACGCTTGAGATTGTATTGGCGACAAAGCCCGATCGCGGTTTGCAGCGTGGTGGCAGCAGGCAAAACTAACTTTAAATTCGGAGTTTTATGGTATTGACTTTTACGGTTGTGACCGTAAACCCAAATCATCGCGTCAATCGCAGCAATTTCATTTTGGACTGGCCGTGGGATCATAACTCATACCTCGTGTCTTCGTAACATGAGGCACGGTCAAATTCATCAATAAAACCCAACGCCCAAACTGGCCCACCATCGTCAGGATCAATGAAACGGCGCGGTTTGATATCTTCATTGCCGTTAAGCTTAAGATTCTCTGCCTTAACAAGCAGCCGGCGCAAATTGGCAATTTCTTCGACTGAGAAGCTCAGAAGCATTTGCAATAACTCTTGGCTTTGGGCGGCTTTATGGTCGATCATTGCTGGCGCGGACATGATTATTTTCCCTTCATTAAATTTAATACAAAACTATTTTATCGTTAATATAAGCAATCAAAAGATGACTGTCAAATCAATCTGCAAACAAAAAGCGCCAAAAGCAAATTTTGGCGCTTTGCAAAATCGAAATTGTCGCACGAAACTTTATTGCTCCGTTTTGGGGATATTTCTACCGACGCCGGCTCGCCTCGCTCAATCTCGGCGCCGGTTTCACCGGATAATAAAACTCAATCTCCAATCGCCGGTTCAATTTTCGGCCCAGCGGTTTTTCGTTGTCGCCGATCGTCTTCTTGGCGCCATTGAGATACTTAATGTCCATCGGCTGCGCTTCGCCATGCCCCACCGCCTCCTGATCGAGGCGCTGCATAATTTGTGCGTAAGATTGCGGATAGTTCTTTTGAATGTGCTGCAAGAATCCCTCACGAAAAGTTTTCGCGCGGTCATCGGACAGGCGCTCGTTCACGGCATTCGGGCCGATGGCGCACGCGTGGCCCGCAAAACGCATGCGCATATATTTATCGGCGAGCATGTTGTTCACGTGCCCCATCAGTTTCGTCCAATAAAAATCATAGAGCGGCTCGGTGTCGCGAAATTTGATCGGCCAAGCGACGCGCTGCTCGCGCAAAAACGATTGCGCCGCGAGATACGTCTGGCGCGGTTTCGTGCAAAATTGCCGGCCAAGGGAATCCGTCAATACGATTTCATAAACCGAATTATGCCCCACCCAAGACGCGCCGATTTCATCATCCGGTTGCCACGTAATATCTTGTTGAAGTTGCCCGCCTTTCGCCATGCCGCTGATATCGACGCGTTTGCTTAACGTTCCGGATTCAAGCTGGATGACGCTGTTGCCGAGCGGCACCGCGCCGCTAATGGCCGAATTGAAAATCACCGGCGAGGGAATCGGCTCATTTAAATTGAAACTGACGAGCTGGAATAAAACATCTTCACTCTTCTTGTCTGCGGTGATGCTGACCGCGCGGCG